>Ga0315276_10004028_pt1 | contig 13479 bp, 10 predicted proteins | sample YL17G05_0_MG_FD_204542 | JGI IMG/M metagenome (GOLD analysis project Ga0315276, IMG submission 204542) | Sediment microbial communities from Yellowstone Lake, YNP, Wyoming, USA - YL17G05_0 | ecosystem: Environmental > Aquatic > Freshwater > Lake > Sediment | place: USA: Wyoming | collected...
CAGAGCTCGGGATTGACGGGGTCGACCGGGGTTTCGGCCACACGGTTCCAGCAGCGCGGGCATTTCCGCCCCGCCGCCTTGGTCACCGTGATCTTCTCCTCCTTTCCCGCGCGCACGTTCAGGGCGGCGATGACCAGGATGGATTTGAATAATTCTCCGTTCTCGCGCAGCAGCTTCTCGTCGTCGGCGCCGGCGCTGATCTCGACTTCGGCTTCCAGGGAATCGCCGATGCGCTTGGCGGCGCGGGCCGTCTCGATCTCCTTCAGGATGCGGTCGCGCAGGCCGATGATCTTCTCCCAGCGCGCCGCGTCCACCGCCCGGCGGTATTTTTCGTCGACCTGCGGGAAGCGCTCCAGGTGGATGAAGGCGGCCTTGCCCGGATGGTCGGGGAGGAAGCCCCAGGCTTCCTCGCAGGTGAAGGAGAGGATCGGGGCCATGAGCAGCAGGGTCTCGCGCAGCAGGATGAAAATGGTTTGCTGGCTGGCACGGCGGTGTGGGTCTGCCGCCAGGTTGCAATAGAGGTTGTCCTTCTGGAAATTCAGGTAGAAAGCGCTCAGGTCGCCGGTGAAAAAATTGAACATGGCGTGGAAGATCGCGTGGTACTCGAAGTCCCGGTAGGCCTGGAGCACCCGGGCCTTGATTTCCTGCAGCCGCTGGAGGATGTAGAGGTCGGTTTCGCTGAACCGGGGAGCGGCGTCCGGGGCGCAGGGCGAGAAGCCGTCGAGCACGCCGAGCATGAAGCGCCAGGTGTTGCGGATCTTGCGATAGCTTTCGCTCAGGCGCAGGAGCATCTCCTCGCTCAGGCGGACGTCCTCCTGGTAGTTGACCATCGCCGCCCAGAGGCGCAGGATCTCGGCGCCCCGGTCCTTGATGATGTCCTGCGGCTCGATGGCGTTGCCCAGCGACTTGTGCATGGTCTTGCCCTCGGCGTCGAGCACCCAGCCGTGGGTGATGACGGCGCGGTACGGGGAGCCGCCCAGGGCGCTGACCCCCACCAGCAGGGAGGAATGGAACCAGCCGCGGTACTGGTCGCCGCCTTCGAGGTACATGTCGGCCGGCCAGCGGTGGCCGGCGCGGCTCTGCAGGATGCCGTGCGACGAACCCGACTCGAACCAAACGTCGAGGATGTCCTTGCCCTTTTCGAACTCCACGCCCCGGCAGTGGGCGCAGGCGGTGCCGGCGGGGATAAAGGCCGACGCCTCCTTGGCGTACCAGGAATTGGACCCCTCTGCGGCGAAGGTTTTTTCCACGTTGTCGATGGCCTCCGGGTCGAGCCGCGGCTCGCCGCAGCTCTTGCAGAAGAAAGCGGGCAGGGGCACGCCCCAGTCGCGCTGGCGCGAGATGCACCAGTCGGGGCGGTTTTCGATCATGCTGGCGATGCGCTCCTCGCCCCAGGGCGGCAGCCATTTGACGCCGCGGATGGCCGCCAGGGCGTCGGCGCGCAGGCCCGCCTGGTCCATGGCGATGAACCACTGCGCCGTGGCGCGGTAGATGACCGGCTTCTTGCAGCGCCAGCAATGGGGGTAGGAGTGGGTGATGGAGCTCGCGTGCAGCAGGCAGCCGTTCCGGCGCAGGTCTTCCACGATCCGTTCGTTGGCCTGGAATACCTGCAGCCCCTGGTAGGGGCCGACGGTCTCGTCGAAGCGGCCGTCGGGTCCGACCGGCGAATAGATGTCGAGCCCGTGCGCCACCCCGGCGTGGTAGTCGTCCTCGCCGTGGCCCGGGGCGGTATGCACGCAGCCGGTGCCCTGGTCGAGCAGGACGTAGTCGGTGTTGATCAGCAGCGCGTCGCGGTCGAAGAGCGGGTGGCGGGCCTTGAACCCGTCCAGTTCCCGGCCCTTGAATTCCAGCAGCTTGCCGAACGTGTCGTTATTCAGGGCGGCGATGGCGGGCAGCAGGGCGGAGGCGGCGACATACAATTCGCCCTTCATTTCGAACAGGGCGTAATCGAAGTCGGGGTGCAGGGCGATGGCCAGGTTGGCCGGGATGGTCCAGGGGGTGGTGGTCCAGATCAGGACCGAGACCGGGCGGCCGGCGTACGCTTTTAAAAAAGGCGGCAGCTCGCGCAGGGGAAACTTCACCGTGATCGAGGGCGACGCGTGGTCGTGGTATTCGACCTCGGCTTCGGCCAGGGCGGTCCGGCAGGAAAGGCACCAGTAGACCGGGCGCTTTTTGCGGTAGACGTTGCCCTTCCTGACGAACGAGCTGAAGAAGCGGATGACCGTGGCCTCGTAGGAAGGGTCGAGGGTGGTGTAGGGGCGGTCCCAGTCGCCGAAGATGCCCAGGCGCTTGAAGTCGGCCCGCTGCAGGTCGAGGAATTTTTCGGCGTACTGCCGGCATTCCTCGCGCACCTGGAGCTGGCTCATGTCCTTCTTGCGCGAACCCAGCTTCTGGTCCACCTTGTGCTCGATGGGCAGGCCGTGGCAGTCCCAGCCGGGGACGTAGGGGCTGTAGAACCCCTCCATGGACTTGCCCTTGACGACGAAATCCTTGAGGATCTTGTTCAGCGCCGTCCCCAGGTGGATGTTGCCGTTGGCGTACGGCGGGCCGTCGTGCAGGATGTAGGTTTCCTGCCGCGCCCTGTTCGCCAGGATCTTTTCGTAAATGCCGGCCGCCTGCCATTTTTTCAGGGTCTCGGGCTCTTTCTGGCTGAGCTGGGCTTTCATGGGAAAGTCGGTGCGCGGCAGGTTAAGAGTATCTTTCCAGTCCATTTTTTTTTCCGACATGGTATGGGCTCCGGTTTGGCTTGAAACGATATTGTCGCTCATTTCGGCCGGTAAGTCAACAGAATCGACCGTGTCCGCCGATGATCCCGGCGGCGGGCGGGAGAATTTGCTATAATCGAGAACATCGGACCGGGCGATGCCGTTTACAGGATGGCGAAGGAGGTCGACATGGACGATGAAAAGAAACACGGGCCGCGCGAAGAGTTCCGGCTGGACGGCAGCAAGGTCGTCGAGAAGATAAAGGAGCTGATCCACCAGGGCAATATCCGGCGCATCATCTTGAAAAACGAAGAAGGCAAGACCCTGATCGAGATCCCGTTGACCCTGGGCGTGGTGGGCGCGGCTTTCCTGCCCGTGCTGGCCGCGGTCGGGGCCATCGCCGCCTTGGCGGCCAGCATGACCATCGTGGTCGAAAAGATCGAATAGCCCGGGCCTATCCGCCGCGGGAACGCTATTTTTCGATCGGCACCAGGCAAAGGAACTTCAGCACCCCGTCCCCGGTGTTTGCGAACTGGTGCTCTTCGTTCGGCTCCACCAGGGCGAAGGTGCCGGCCGCGACCGGGAATGAGCCGCCCTTGGCGTTGATCCGCCCCTGGCCCTCGAGGATGAATATCTCGTGCTCGCCGGGATGGGTATGGTAGGGCGAGTGCCCCCCGGGCTGGACTTCGAACAGGCGCAGATAAAAATTCGGGGCCGCCGAGCCCTGGCCCAGGAGCCAGCGGATGGTGACGTCCTTGGCGCCGGCCATGGTGACCTTCTCGGCCGGGACATCGGTATAGGCTTTGACGACCATGTTTCCTCCTCTGGAATATCCATCCCGGATTTGTAGCACAATTGTCCCGCGCCGTAAAGGACCGGACGCGTGACCGACCGGCGGGCGTGAACGCGCCCGGCGATCGCCCGGCGCACTATGATTTTCATCGCCTTTGCATTTGCGATGATTATTATCTATAATAGCGAAACCCTAGCGAGGCTTCATGAAAAAATCGGCTGCCAAAAATGGCGGTGCCGCCCGGCTGGCGAAAAAGAGAGGCGATCCCCGCGCTTCAACGGCGCGCCCGGCCCGGAGCGCTGAACAGCGCAAGGTGGAAGAGGAGCTGAACCGCTACCGCGACCAGCTGGAAGAGCTGGTCAGCGAGCGCACCCTGGCGCTGGAGCTGGCCAACAGCCAGCTGGAAGCGGAGATCGACGAGCACCGCCAGTCGGAGATACTGCAGTCGGCCCTATTCCAGATCTCGGAGAAAGCCAGCCAGGCCGAAGACATGAACGCCCTCTATACGGCGATCCACGGCATCATCTCCAGCCTGCTCTATGCCCGCAATTTTTATATCGCCCTGGTCGACGCCGGCGGGCGCGTGCTCAGCTTCCCCTATTTCGCCGATGAGTTCGACGCCCCGCCCGCGCCCAAGGAATTGGGCCGCGGCTTGACCGAGTATGTCCTGCGCTTGGGCCAGCCGCTGCTGGCCTCCGACCAGCAGGTCGAGCAGATGGCCGCCGACGGGCTGATCGAATTGATCGGCGCCCCGTCCAGCGAATGGCTGGGCGTGCCGCTGAAGCGGGGCGAGCGCACCTTCGGCGTCCTGGTGATCCAGAGCTACCAGGAGGATTTCCATTATTCCGAGAGGGATCGCGAATTGCTGATCTTCGTTTCCCAGCACATCGCCGACGCCCTGTGGCGCAAGCAGGCGGAAAACGAGATCAGGGAGAGCCAGCGTTTCCTGGCGGCGGTCTTCAACGGCATCCAGGACGGGATCAGCGTGCTGGACCGCGACCTGAACATCCTGCAGGTCAACCAGGCCATGGACAAGTGGTACGCCCACCAGGTGCCGCTGGCCGGGAAAAAGTGCTTCCAGGCCTACCACGGGCGCAAGAAGCCCTGCCGCGTCTGTCCCACCCTGCGCGCCCTGCGCGAACGCACGCCGCAGGTGGATGTCGTGCCGCTGGTCGGCAGCAACGGCCAGCACGGCTGGCTGGAGCTGCATGCGTTCCCGCTGTGCGACCAGCACGGCGTCGTGACCGGGGTGATCGAGTACGTGCGCGACATCAGCGAGCGCAAGCTGCTTGAGGAACGCTTCATCCAGGCGCAGAAGATGGAGTCCATTGGCCTGCTGGCCGGCGGCATCGCCCACGACTTCAACAACATCCTGGGCGGCATCCTGGGCTACGCCTCCTGGATGAAGACCAATATCAGTCACGACCACCCTTTTTTCCGCCCGGTGGATACGATCGAAAAAAGCGCCAATCGCGCCGCCGAGCTGACCGCCCAATTACTGGCCTTCGCCCGCGGCGGCAAATACGACATCCGCCCTTCCAGCCTGAACAGCGTCATCTCGGAATCGCTGCGCATCCTCACCGGCACGCTGGACAAGTCCATCGCCATCGAGACGAGCCTCAACGACAGCCTGCCCACGGTCGAGATCGACGTCGGCCAGATCCAGCAGGTGCTGATGAACCTCTGCGTCAATGCCCGCGATGCCATGCCCGACGGCGGCCGCCTGACCATCCAGTCGTCGGTGGCCCGCTTGAGCGAAAGCGACGCCCGCCACCAGCCCGATGCCAAGCCGGGGTGGTTCGCCGTCCTGTCGGTCAGCGACACCGGGGTGGGCATGGATGAGAGCGTCCGCCAGCGCATCTTCGAGCCGTTCTTCACCACCAAGGAGAAGGGCAAGGGCACGGGTCTGGGCCTGTCCATGGTCTACGGGGTGGTGAAGAACCATGGCGGCTTCGTCAACGTCTACAGCGAAACCGGCGAAGGGTCCACCTTCAAGGTGTACCTGCCGCTGAGCGGCAAGCCCGAGGTCCCGGAAAGCGTCTCCGACACGGCGATGGCCGGCGGCCACGAGACGATCCTGGTCATCGACGACGAGGAGGCCATCCGCCAGGTGGCGGCCGATATCCTGGGCAGCTACGGCTACCGGGTGCGACTGGCGGCCGACGGCGAGGAAGGGGTCGCCATCTTCGCCAAGCAGCCGCAGGGGATCGACCTGGTGATCCTGGACATGATCATGCCCAGGCAGGGCGGTCGCGAAGCGTTCCTGGAATTGAAAAAGCTCGACCCGAACGTGCGCGTGCTCTTTTCCACCGGCTACAGCCAGAACGAAAAAGTGAACGAGATCCTGGCCCTGGGGGTCAGGGGCTTCATCCAGAAGCCCTACCAGGTCAGGGAACTGCTGGCCAAGGTGCGTGACATCCTGGATGCCAAATCCTGAGGGGCTCTATTTCGGCCCTGCCGGCTGGAGCTATGCCGACTGGCGGGGCACGGTCTACCCCGATCCGTTTCCGCCGCGCTTCGACCAGCTGGCCTTCCTGGCCGGGCAGTTCGATTTTGTCGAGGTCAATACCAGCTTTTACCGCGTGCCGTCCCTGAAGCTGACGCAAGGCTGGGCCGACAAGACCGCCGCCTTCCCCGCTTTCCGGTTCTGGCTCAAGCTGCACCAGTCGTTCACCCACGAGCGCCGGCTGGAAAAGCCCATGCTGGATGGATTCCGGGATTGCCTGCGGCCGCTGGCGGCAGCAGGCAAGCTGTCCGGGCTGCTGGCGCAGTTTCCCTATTCGTTCAAGCGTGATGCCGCCGCGCTGTCATACCTTGGGGAGCTGGCCGGCCATTTTCGCGCCTGGCCGCTGGCGGTGGAGTTCCGCCACCAGAGCTGGCTCGAGGACGACGTGCTGGCATTCGTCAAGGAAAATGGGCTGATCTGGACCAACATCGACCAGCCGCAGATCTCCCAGTCTCTGCCCCTGACGGCGCTGGTCACGGCCCGGGACACCGCCTACCTGAGGCTGCACGGCCGCAACTACCAGGATTGGTTCTCCGGCCAGGGGCGAGACGCCCGCTACGACTATTCCTATTCCGCCGCCGAGCTGGGCAGCCTGGGCGAGGTGGTGGCCCGCCTGAAGGAACAGGCAAAAAAAGTGTTCGTCTCGGGCAACAACCACTTCAAGGGGGCGGCGGTGAAGAACCTGCTGCAGTTGAAGGAGATCCTGCTCAAGCACCGAGCGGACGAGCGCGACAGTCAGGAGCCGGCGGCGGGGAAATGAAACGTTTTTTTGCCTGGTTCCTGGCGGCGCTGGCGATATTCTTCCTGTTTTTTTTCGGGCTGAACCTGTTCGATTCCGCCCCGGCTCCCCAGGCGCCGGCGGTTCCGCCGGCGCTCGAATTGGAGCCGGGGAACGCCTTTTTCATGATCTGGGGCTTCGCCGAACCCCCTGAGACCGACCCCCTGGCCCCGGCTTACCGCGACCAGCTGCTGGAGCTGTTCGCCGCCCGCTCCAGGAATTATCTTTTCCGCTCGCGCTACAGCCAGTGGCTGGGGCGGTTGAACGCCGGATATCGCCTGCACTGGCAAGGGGCGACGATCTATTTCCCGCAGCTGCCGGGCGAAGACATCTGCGCCTATTTCGCCTCCCGCCGCTCGCGGATCGCGGAACGGCGAAACCGGTTCGCCGTGCCGCTGCAGCGCTATGGCCGGATCCTGCAGGCCCCGGTGCTGGCGGACTTCACTCCCCCGGGCTGGGAGCCCCCGGCGCGCAGCCTGCTCCTGGCCACCTACACGGCCAGGCTTTATGCCGCCGCCAGGGCCATCGCCGCCCTGGACGGGCAATGGCTGCCGGCGGCCGGCGATCTCCTGGCAGCCATGTCCGCCGGGTTCAGGCTGATCGGCAGCGGCCGCACGCTGCCGGCCAACTCGCTGGGCAAGGCCATGCTCGAACTGTCGCTGCGCTCGCTGGCCTCGCTGCTCAACCGCCCCGACTGCCCGCCGCAAGCCGCGCGGCTGGTAGTGGAGAACCTGCCAGCGCGGCCGGCCGCCGCATTCGGCACGGCCCCGGTGCGGAACTTCAACTGGGTCAGTTTCGTCGGCGCCATCGAACGCGTCAAGCAGGACGGGATCGTGGACCCTTTCCTGCTGAAGGATTTTTTCCGCAGGCCCGCCGCTTTTTTCGCCCTGGAAAGGTTCGTCGCCATTTCCGGGCCGCGCCTGTTCGGCACCGTCCACGCCCTGGCCGCTTTTTTTCTCAAGGAGAACGATACGGCGGCGATGCTGAGGGAGTATTGGCAGGAGGTGGGCGCCCTGGAGGGAACTCCTCCCTGGAAATGGCGCTTGCCGCCGCTGCTGCAGCGGCGTTCTCCCGGGGCGCCCGCCGGCCCGTTCTGGTGGCTGCGCAACCCGCTGGGGAAAATGATGGTCGCCTCCGCTGTCCCTTACAATTGGCCGATCCTCCAGCACTACGTCTATCGCAGCCATGAATTGCGGGTGCGCTACGACCTGGTGCGCCTGCTCGCCGCGGCGCGCCTGGCCGCCGGTGCGGAGCCGAAGCTGGGCGAAAAAACGCTGCTCGGGCTGCTGGCCGTCGGCGAGCGCGACCCGTTCAGCGGGGCGCCCTATCGATTCAGCCGGGAACTGGGAACTCTGTACAGCGTCGGTCCCGACGCCGTGGACGATAACGGCCGCGAGCAATCCGAGATCTGGCGGCGTTCCGACATCGCTGTGCCTATCCAGTTCGTGATAAGTGATTCGGCGAACGAAATAAAAAAATAGTGTTAGTGATAGTGTTAGTGTTAGGAAGAAAATAAGCGAAATCTTCAATAAATCGTTACAGTGCCCGCTGCTAACACTATCACTAACACTAACACTGATATTTAGTGATCGATGAATTGTTTATAATATCTTCTCTCCCTTGCTCCTCAGGATATCGCGAATATCGCGCAGGATCATCTCCTGCACCGGGGGCGGGGGCGGCGGTGCCTCTTCTTTCTTGCGTTTCAGGGCGTTCATCCCCTTGACCACCAGGAAGATGGCGAATACCACGATGAGGAAGTCGATGATGGTGTTGATCAGCATGCCGTAGCGCAGCGCCACCGCCGGCTCGCCCCCCGCCGCGGCCTTCAGGGTGACGGCCAGGTGCGAAAAATCGACGCCGCCCATCAGCAGGCCGATGGGTGGCATGATGACGTCGTTGACCAGCGAGGTGACGATCTTCCCGAAGGCGACGCCGATGACGATGCCCACGGCCATGTCCATGACGTTGCCACGCATGGCGAAGGTCTTGAACTCCTTGATGATTCCCATGTGTCCCTCCTTGACTGTTTTGCAGCGTGATTATAGGACGGTTTTTTTAAAAGCGCCAGCGCAGCCGCGTCAGCTCGCGGCCCGAGGCGGCGTCCAGCAGGCTCTGGCGGACTGTCGTCCCCACGGTCCCGCCGTCCCAATCCGCGCTTTCGCTCCGGCAGAGGACCTCGTCGCCCAGGCGGGCTTCGCCCAGGAAGGCGACTTCCAGGCCGAGGGGCTTTTTGCCGCGCGCCCCGGCCGGGACGGCACGCAGCGCCCAGTCCAGGTAGACCGTGTTGTTGACGTGGTCGTTGATGTCGATGTCGGCGGCCACGGCGTGGAAGCGGGCCGGTCTGCCGGTCTGTTCCACGGGCGGCAGGGGAGCGAAGTCGTCGGTCACCATGCGCTCGGGGTGGCTGGTGAACACGGGCAGGTGCGGGTCGAGGCGCGACGGCCGCCGCGTCTCCATGTTCATCAGCGCCCAGGCAGTGGTGGCGCGCAGGATCTCATTGCCGGCTTCCCCGGTCAGACGGAATTCGCGCACCGCGAACAGCCGGTGCCGTCCCGACGGCCAGGTGGCGATGTGCACGGTCGCGCCGGCCGCGGGGACGTTCGTGACCTTGACATGCATGCGGGCCAGCACCCAGGTCAGCCCCTTGGCATGCAGTTCGCGCACGCCCACGCCCAGCTTGGCGGCGTGGCGGCCGGCGGCCTCCTGCATGGCGTCGAGCAGCTCCCACAACCGCTCCAGCTGGGAGTCGTCCTTGGCCGCCGCCGGCAGGGTGAGCGTTTCATTATAGGCGCTGACTTCCATTGCGCTGCATTATACCCGATTTCCATTCAAGATGAAAAATCGAAGTTGCCGCATCTCCTACCATGGGCCTTCGGGCCGTAAGCCGGTTTATTCTTTTATTTTGGACAGGTCGCGGATGATGTAGACGTCGTAGTCGCCAAGGAGCTTGAAGCCGGCCTTTTCATAGAAGTGGATGGCCCGGTCGTTGCCGCGGTGCACCTCGAGCTTGACCTGCAGGCCGATCTCCCTGGCGATCTTCAGCGATTCGCGCAACAGCGGCTTGGACAGTCCCCCGCCCTGGAATTTCGGGTCGATGGCGAAGTGGTGCAGGTGGAGGCGCCGGCCGTCGTTGGTCAGCCAGGAGGTGCCCACCACCAGGTCGCTGGCCTTGTCGACCAGCACCAGCAGGCGGCCGCTGCGGCGCAGCGTGTTCTCGATCACCTCGGCGGTGTCGCCCCGGCCCGGGGTGCTGATGCCGGTGCGCTCCCAGATATCGGCGACGTGGGGATAGTCCGCGGCCCAGTAATCCCTGACAAAGAATCCCTGTTCTTTTGCCATGGCCGGATTGTAGCAATTTCGTTAAAAAAATTCAATTTTGTGAAGTCAAGCAGGGCGGCGGGACCGGTCATTTTGCGGCGCTTCAATATGAGCTTGCATAAAATGATATAAAGGCGCCGTTGACCGGTCCCGTCCCGGCACCTCCAAATGTGCTCATGTAAGTTGATATAAAGGTGCCGGGGCTTTGCCTTGTTTTTTTAATTTTTGTATAATCGGGCTGGACTGGAAAAAGGAGCGTTCATGAGAAAAAAAATATTCTTTTCCGTTCTGCTGGCCGCCTGCCTGGCGTTGCTTCTGCCCCCGCCCGGCTGGAGCGCGGAGCAAGCCCCGCCCGCGGCCAAGAAGGTGGCCAAGGAACTGGTGATGCATGGCCACACCCGCGTGGACGAATACTACTGGCTGAACCAGAGGGAGAACCCCGAGGTCATCGCCTACCTGCAGGCCGAGAACTCCTACACCGACTCCGTGACGGCGCCCGCCGCCGCCCTGCGCGAGACGCTCTACCAGGAGATGGTCGGCCGCGTGCAGCAGACCGACATGTCGGTGCCCTATTTTCAGAACGGCTACTGGTACTACACCCGCTTCGAGAAAGGGAAGAACTACCCGGTCTACTGCCGCAGGAAAAAGTCGCTGCGGGGAAGCGAGCAGGTCATGCTGGACGGCAACCGCATGGCGGCGGGAGAAAAATATTTCAGCATCGGCTCGTTCGCCGTCAGCCCGGACAACGCCACCCTGGCCTACAGCGTGGACACCGTCTCGCGGCGCCAGTACCGCATCCGCTTCCGCAGCCTGAAGACCGGCAGGGAATACGCCGAGGAGATCAAGATGACGGCGGGTGAAATGGCCTGGGCCGGGGACAGCCGCACGGTCTTCTACACGCTGATCGACCCGGAGACCCTGCGCTCCTTCAAGGTGAACCGCCACGTCCTGGGGACGCCCGTCGCCGGCGACGCCGCCGCCTACGAGGAAAAGGACGAAACGTTCGAGGTGGGGATCGGCCTGAGCCGTTCGCGCCAGTACCTGATCCTGGCCAGCCGCAGCACCCTGAGCGACGAATACCGTGTCCTGGATGCCTCCCGGCCCGCCGGTGAATTCCAGGTGTTCCAGGAACGCGCCCGCGGCCTGGAATACAGCATCGACCATCTGAACGGCCGCTTCTATGTCCTGACCAACGACGGGGCCGTCAATTTCAAGCTCATGCAGGCCGAGCCCGGGAAGACCGGCAGGGCGTCCTGGACCGAGCTCATCGCCCACCGCCCCGACGTGCTGTTGCAGGACTTCGAGCTTTTCAGCGGCCACCTGGTCCTGAGCGAGCGCCGCGCCGGGCTGACGCAGATCCGCGTCGTGCCCTGGGGCGAAAAACAAGGGTATATCCTGGATTTTCCCGAGCAGGCGTACCTCGCCGTCCCGGCGTTCACCGGCGAACCGGCGACCGACCTGATGCGCTTCACCTACACGTCGCTCACCACCCCCGCCTCGGTCTATGAATTCAACATGAGGACCCGGGCGCGCACGCTGCTCAAGCGTCAGGAAGTGTTGGGCGGCTACCGGCCGGAACTGTACAAGGCCGAAAGGCTCCTCGCCCCGGCCTACGACGGCACGCTGGTGCCCATCTCCCTGGTCTACCGCCTGGACACGCCCCGGAGCGCCGGGACGCCGCTGCTCCTCTACGGCTACGGTTCGTACGGGGCGTCCACGGACCCGACCTTCAATTCGGTCCGCCTCAGCCTGCTCGACCGCGGCTTCATCTACGCCATCGCCCACGTCCGCGGCGGCCAGGAGCTGGGGCGCCAATGGTACGACGACGGCAAGCTGTTCAAGAAGATGAACACCTTCACCGACTTCATCTCCTGCGGCGAATACCTGGTCCGCCACGGCTACACGTCGCCGGCGATGCTGTTCGCCTCCGGCGGCAGCGCCGGCGGCCTGCTGATGGGCGCGGTGGCGAACCTGCGCCCCGACCTGTTCCGCGGCATCATCGCCGCCGTCCCCTTCGTCGACGTGGTCACCACCATGCTCGACCCCTCCATCCCGCTGACCACCAGCGAATACGACGAGTGGGGCGATCCCAACCGCGCCGACTGCTACGAATACATGCTCACCTATTCGCCCTACGACAACGTGCGGGCCAAGGACTACCCGGCCCTGCTGGTGACCACCGGGCTGCACGACTCGCAGGTGCAGTATTTCGAGCCCGCCAAGTGGGTGGCGCGGCTGCGGGCCCTCAAGACCGATGGCAACATCCTGCTGCTGCGCACGAACATGGATGCCGGCCACGGCGGCGCCTCGGGCCGCTTCGAGCGCCTGCGCCAGACCGCCTTTGAATACGCGTTCCTGCTCGGCCTGGCCGGGATCGGGCGCTGACGGGGGAATTGTTTTCGAAATGGGAGGGAAGATGAAAAAAAAATTGGTTTTGCTTTTCGTCCTGGCGGCTTTCATGGCCGCCTGCTCCCCGGGGCTGCGCGTCCATTATTTCCGCGGCGCCCCGGACTTCCCGCGCACGCGGCCGGAGGCGGTCGACCTGCTGCGCGGCGAGCCGCGGCGTCCGCACGTGGCCTTCGCCGAGATCCGTTATGAGCCATCGCCCCGCGCCAGCCGTTACGAGGTCGAATGGCGGCTGCGCAACAAAGGCGCCCATATTGGCGCCGACGCCCTGGTCATCGAAATGGATACCCTGTACCGCGAGGGGGTCTGGTCCGGCCCGTACCGCTCCTACCCCGGCCGCGGCGTCTATCGGACCGGGGAGCGCGACCGCGTCATCGTCGCCATCGCCATCCGTTACCGATAGTGAAAGAGTCAAAGAGGTGAAAGAGCCTGGGCTGTCAGAATCCCTGGAATTCTCTTTCACTCGGTTTCCTCTTTCACTTTTCACTTATTCTGGGAGGATACCATGCGCGTTGTCGACCTGTCGCCCGAGCATGAAGACAGTTATTGCCAGTGCCTGGAAGAGTGGTCGGATGAGATAAAGGAGGCGGGAGACCACAAGCGCGAGTGGTACGGCCGGGCAAAGGACAAAGGGCTGCGCGTCAAGCTGGCCCTGGACGAAAGCGGCACGGTCGGGGGAATGATCCAGTATCTGCCCGTCGAGCTGTCGCCCGCCGCCGGTGCGGGACTGTATTTTATCCTGTGCGTCTGGGTGCACGGCCACAAGCAGGGAAGGGGCGATTTCCAGAAAAAAGGGATGGGCTCGGCGCTGCTCGCGGCGGCCGAGGCCGACGCCCGCGCCCTCGGCGCCAAGGGCATGGCCGCCTGGGGGGTGATGCTTCCCTTCTGGATGCGCGCCTCCTGGTTCAGGAAGCACGGCTACCGCAGGGCGGACAATCAGGGCATGATGGCCCTGATGTGGAAGCCCTTC
>Ga0315276_10004029_pt1 | contig 13478 bp, 12 predicted proteins | sample YL17G05_0_MG_FD_204542 | JGI IMG/M metagenome (GOLD analysis project Ga0315276, IMG submission 204542) | Sediment microbial communities from Yellowstone Lake, YNP, Wyoming, USA - YL17G05_0 | ecosystem: Environmental > Aquatic > Freshwater > Lake > Sediment | place: USA: Wyoming | collected...
TCCGCCATGCTCACAGCTGCCGGGATCGTCAATACCTGGCCGGAGCAGGAACTTGCTGACTTGTTGTTTCGCTTTGGAGAAGAGCCTGCTGCCCAACGCATTGCCCGGGCGATCGTTGCAGCCCGACCGCTGGAAGGCACCCGCCAACTGGCGGCGCTCATCGAGCAGGTCAAACCCAGGCGCGGACCCCGCCATCCGGCCACGCTCACCTTCCAGGCGCTTCGGATGGCAGTCAACAACGAACAGGAGTCTCTCGAAGCAGTTCTCCCGATTGCTGTAAGAGCCCTGAAGGCAGGAGGCAGGGTGGCAGTCATTTCCTTCCATTCGCTGACGGACCGGCTCGTCAAGCTTTATTTTCGCCGGGAGAGTACCGATTGCCTCTGCCCACCCCGCCAGCCAATATGCACCTGCGGGCACAAGGCAAGTATCAAGGAGTTCAACCGCCATCCGATCCTGCCGACGGAGGCTGAAACCAACCAGAATTCCCGCGCACGCAGTGCCAAGTTGCGTGTTGCTGAGAAACTATAAAAGTAAAGCCAATGGGTGTTGGCTCAGAACGGAGGTGCAGCGTCACCTATAAACACCGGTAAGCATGGACATGGACAGGTTACGATGAATAATGTCACTCAAATCGTCCAGAAAGTTCGTCAGGCCCCGTGGCGGGTGCAACGCCAGTGGATAGGCCTGTTCCTGCTTGCCCTGGTACTGGTGGCCATGATTGCCAGCCTGTACCTGAATGTCACCGTGGGCGCCACGCTGGCTGGTCGGGAGACAATCTCGCTGCAAGCCACGATCACCACCAACCAGCGTGTCAACGCCGATTCTGAAACCAAGCTGGCCGCGCTGACTTCCATCTCTGCGATGCAAAAGCGTGCGAGTGCCATGGGATTCACGCCTGCAAATCCGGATGAGATCGTCTATGTGGCTGTACCCGGGTACGTGGCTCAATCGGCTGTGGACCTGAGCACGCCTGGCTCGAATCAGCCTCCGGCTCCCATTATTCTTCCCGAATACACAGAATCCTGGATTGATTATTTCATTAATAAGCAAGCCTCTTCTGATTCCACCGGAGGACAGCCGTGAGAAAGCACCCTCACGCCTGGCGGTACCTGGTTACAATCTCGGTCCTGGCATTGCTGGGCATCGCGATCCTTGTGCAGATCGTGCGCATCCAGGCAAGCCCGGAAGTGGCAAGCGTCATCGACCAGGGGAATTATGTCTGGAAGGATTATTTCCCCCCTCGAGGCGAAATCTACGACCGTCACGGCAGCCTTCTGGCAGGAAACAAGACCGTCTATGAGATCGGCCTGGACCTGACAGCCAATCCAGATATGCCGACTGTCCTGCTGGCAGTGCAAATGGCAGGCCTGGATATCAATGAGGTTAATTTCAGGATCTCCCTGGCTCCGAGCGATGCCCAGTACATCATCCTGGATGATTTCGTCAGCGCGGATCACGCCCGGGCATTGATGACCCTCCAGGAAGCCGCCTCCGGGGATCCAACCGGGAAAAACCTGGATGCAGTTTACTTCAAGGCGCATTACGCCCGCAGTTACCCTGAAAATGACCTGGCCTCCAACGTGCTGGGATTTGTAACCGAAGATAACCACGGTTACCTGGGAATCGAGGAAAAATACGACAATATCCTGGCAGGCATCCCGGTCCGAATGCTGGTTCCAGCCAACCCCCGTCTCGCCACTGAATATCCCACCATCCCGCCGGGTCAAAGCATCATTTTAACGATCGATCGTGAGATTCAGGCTGCGATTGAAAACATCCTTGACCAGGCACTGGAGCGGACAAAGGCTTCTTCCGGGACGATCGTCGTCATGGATCCGCGCAACGGGGAAATTCTGGCCATGTCGTCAACACCGCGCCTGGACCTGAACAATTACCAGAGCATTACCACTGTCTTCCCCGGGGAGACCCCTTTCAACCGCGCCATCAGCCAGGCATACGAACCCGGCTCGGTTGCGAAGATCCTTACCATGTCTGCTGCGTTGGACAGCGGCGTTGTTCGACCTGATACCGTCTTCTTCGACGAAGGCTACATCCTGGTGGGAGGATTTCGAATCGTCAACTGGGATGGCGGCGCCTGGGGATTTCAGGACATGACCGGCTGCCTGGCAAATTCACTCAACGTCTGCCTGGCATGGGTTTCCACGAAAATGGAAAGCGAAAGTTTTTATTCCTACATGCAGCGATTTGGCCTGGGGCATGCCACTGGCATCGACCTGGCCCAGGAAGCAAGTGGGCGACTGAAGATCCCGGGAGATGGTGATTGGGGTCCCGTGGAACTGGGCACCAACGCTTATGGGCAGGGTGTTTCCGTAACACCCCTCCAGATGGTGGTGGCCGCTTCCGCCCTCGCCAACGATGGCAAGATGGTCTATCCCCATGTGCTGTACGCGCAGCTTCAGGACGGCAAGCAAAGCAATACGAGAACCCAGATCATCGGCACTCCGATATCGGCCGAAACTGCTCACACGATCAGTGGGATGCTGGCGAACGCCCTGGAATCCGAATCCTCCGCTGCCCTCGTTCCCGGGTATCGCATCGCTGGAAAGACCGGCACCGCCCAGATCCCGCTCTCCGGTGGCGGATACGATGCCAGGGATATCAATGCCTCCTTTATCGGCTGGGGACCGGTGGATGATCCCCGCTTTGTGGTTTACGTATGGCTTGAAAAACCACAGACCAACAGGGCAGCCTCCGTCGTAGCCGCCCCGATCTTTAAAGAGGTCATTGAAAAACTGGTCGTCTTGTTGGATATCCCCCCGGATGCAATCCGTCAGCAAATGGTTGGACAATGAGGTCTTATGTTTACTCTTGCTGATATTTTCGAAGCCCTGACATTAACCCGCCCGAACGCAGCCGAAATGCCCATTACGGAGGCGGTTGTCGACTCCCGGTTGGTCATCCCGGGTTCCATGTTCGTGGCAATTCCCGGTGAACACGTGGACGGGCATGATTATGTCGCAGACGCATTCCAGCGCGGGGCTTCCCTTGCCTTGATCCAGCACGATATTCCCGGCAATTACCAGACCCTGCGATTGAGTCAGGATCCCGCTGCTGCTGTTTCCGCAGCACCAAACTCACCGCTTTGCCTGCGAGTGGAAAATTCCCTTGCAGCCCTGCAGAGCATAGCCCGTTTCTGGCGCCGCAAGTTGGAACTGCGCGTGATCGGAATTACCGGCAGTGTGGGAAAATCCACGACCAAGGAAGTCATTACCGAAGTGCTGGACCAGCGGTACCGCACGTTGAAAAGCCCCGGCAATAGGAACAACGAGATCGGCTTGCCGCTTACCATCCTCAAACTCGGTCGAGGATACGAACGTGCCGTGTTGGAAATGGGATTTTATATTCCCGGTGAAATCGCATTCCTTTGCGATATCGCCCTGCCGGATATCGGCGTGGTTACCAATATTGGCACCGTTCATGCAGAACGGGCCGGATCGCAGGAAGAGATCTTCCAGGGCAAATCCGAACTGGTAAAGGCTCTCCCCGCTGGCGGTGTGGCAATTCTCAACCGGGATGATCCCCTGGTGGTCAAAATGGCTGGCATGACGAAGGCCAGAGTCTTCTTTTACGGTCTCGATCCTGCCTCTGATCTGTGGGCTGACGAAGTGGAAGGGCTTGGACTGGAAGGGATCCGTTTCCGCTTCCATTACCAGAAGGAGATCCTGCATGTCCGTGTCCCGATGATCGGTCAACATTCGGTCCACACCGCGTTGCGGGCCGCAGCGGTGGGCCTGGCAGATGGGTTGACCTGGCAGGAAATCCTCAACGGACTGCGCCAGGGGCACGCTCAGTTGCGGTTGACCGCCATCCGCTCGGAGAGCGGCGCATTGCTGCTGGACGATACCTACAATGCATCTCCCGAATCAATGCTGGCTGCCCTGAACCTCCTGGCAGAACTGGGAGGTCACAGGGTGGCTGTTCTGGGCGATATGCTCGAACTCGGGCAATACGAAAAGCAGGGACATGAACTAGTGGGCGTGCGAGCCGCGGCAGTTGCTGATGCTCTGGTCACGGTGGGAATGCGCGCACACCTTATCGCCAAAGCCGCCCGCCGGGCAGGCCTGGGTTCCAGGAGGATTAACGAATTCGACAACCAGGAACAGGCCATCAGCCACCTGCGAAAATCCCTTGCCAAGGATGATGTAGTCCTGGTGAAAGGCTCACACGGTATTCGCATGGATCGCATCGTAACCGCCCTGGAGGTTTCTGGATGAGCAATTCAGCCCTGGCACTCAGCCTGGCGGGATTGGCCTTCATGATGACGGTCATCTGGGGCGGTCCTTTGTTGCGCATCCTGCGCCATTTTCGGATTGGCAAGCAGATCCGCGTGGAGGAACCAGGGGAGCATTATGTAAAAATGGGTACACCCACCTTCGGTGGCGTGATGATCATCCTACCCATGGCACTCATCACGGTTCTGCTGAATGCTGTCAGTCTGATAGGCATGAAGATGCTCGGCAGGTCGGTGTTGGTCCCGCTGGTTGCCATGATCGGCTATGCTTTCCTGGGCGCCCTTGATGACTGGGAAGGGATCCGTGGCAGACGCAAGGGCGAGGGAATGCGCATCCGCACCAAGCTTTTAGCCCAGATCGTGCTCGCGCTTGGTCTCGCAGCCGTATTGAGGTATGTGCTGGGAGTGCCAGACCTGTTCATTCCGGGGATCCATTTTGAGATCGAACTGGGCTGGCTCTATATCCCGATCGCTGGTTTTGTCATCGTCGCCATGTCGAACGCGGTCAACTTCACTGACGGGCTCGACGGGCTGGCCGGTCTGATCTCCGCTACCATTTTCGCCTCCTATGGCGGAGTGGCGCTCATGCAGGGACAGGTATTCATAGCCCGCTTCTGTTTCACCATGGTGGGAGCCCTGTTTGGTTTTTTGTGGTTCAACGTTCATCCTGCCCAGCTGTTCATGGGCGATACCGGTTCTCTTTCGCTTGGTGCAACGATCGCCGTGATAGCTCTCATGACCGGTCAATGGGCGATCCTGCCCATCATCGCGATCATTCCGGTCAGCGAGGCTTTGAGTGACGTGATCCAGATCGCCTATTTCAAGATCACACACGGCCGGCGATTCTTCAAGATGGCACCGCTTCATTTGCATTTTGAACTGCTTGGCTGGTCGGAAATGCAGATTGTACAACGGTTTTGGTTGATCAGCCTGTTGGCTGGAATGTTGGGACTTGGTCTGGTAATGGTGTAGCGGCGTGAAAAAAGACTGGAACGGAAAACGCGTGACCATTCTCGGAGGCTCCCGTCAGGGACAGGCAGCCGCGCGCTGGCTGTCGCGCCATGGCGCCGCTGTGACCGTGAACGACCGCGCCACGGGGGAACGGATGGTTGCTGCGCGTGCCGCCCTGTCAGAAGTGCCTGTCACCTGGGTTCTGGGCAGCCATCCAGTCGAGATCCTGGACCGGACGGATGTTCTCTGCCTATCCGGTGGCGTTCCCCTCGACAATCCCCTGGTGGTCGAGGCAATCCAGCGGGATATTCCCATCACCAACGACACGCAAGTGTTCATGGAAAATGTCCCCTGCTCCACGGTTGGCATCACCGGTTCTGCGGGTAAGACTACCACCACCAGCCTGGTTGGGCAGATGGCAAAGACCGCTTATGGTGACAGGGTCTATATCGGCGGCAACATTGGCGATCCGCTGCTCAATTACGTGGACAAAATGCAGCCAGGTGATCTGGCGATCCTCGAAATATCAAGTTTCCAGTTGGAGCAGATGACCTGCTCGCCTGGTGTGGCAGCAATATTAAATATCACTCCCAACCACCTTGACCGGCATAAGACGATGGAAGTTTATGCAGAGGTCAAGAGGCGCATCCTGGATTTCCAGGCTTCCGATGAAACCGCCGTCCTGAATCGTGAGGATCCGGGCTCCTGGCAGTTACGCGGGAAGGTGAAAGGTCGGCTGGTCTCATTTGGGATCAGTCAAATGTCCGACCAGCAGGATGGTACTCACCTCGCGGAGTCCGTTCTGTACTTGCGGCAAGGAGGAAAAGAAATTTCCCTGATGAACCGTGATCAGATCCAATTGCGCGGCGAGCACAACCTGATGAACGTTCTGGCTGCTTTTGCGATCGGCTTCGCCGCCGGCTTGCCAACCGATGCGATGGCGGAAGCCGTGAAGGATTTTTCCGGTGTAGCCCACAGGCTGGAATTAATCCGGGAATGGAATGGAGCGAGCTGGTACAACGACTCGATCGCCACTGCCCCCGAAAGGACGATGGCTGCCATCCGTTCCTTCACGGAACCGATCGTTCTACTCCTGGGTGGGCGTGACAAGAATCTGCCATGGGGCGAACTGGCGGCTCTGGTTCATCTGAGGGTGAAACGGGTTGTGACCTTTGGAGAAGCGGCTGAAAAGATTACTGCCGCGCTGGAGCAGGCGGGCGGTCCACTCGATCACAAAGTGGAGCATTGTAAAGGTTTGGACGAAGCCGTCAGACTTGCTGCACGCGTGACCGGTCCTGGGGATGTTGTCCTTCTATCACCTGGCGGCACCAGTTTTGACCAGTTTAATGATTTCGAGGAACGTGGAGAGGCGTTTCGAAAATGGGTATCGGAACTTTCGTAAACAGATCTACCCGCCCTGCAGCTGTAACAGCACGGCGATCGCGGCCAGCCAGTGGTGACCTGGTCCTGGTGGCTGTTGTCATCGCCCTGGGTATTTTCGGTTTGCTGATGCAGTATTCTGCCGGCACAGATTTTTCCCTGCGCATGTATGGCTCTGCGAACTATATCTTTAACAAGCAATTATTGTGGATGGCCTGCGGCATGCTGATCGCATTCATTCTTTCACGGGTTGACTACCATCTGTGGCGAAAATTGGCCGTTCCCCTGATGGGTGTCACGGTGGTCCTGCTCGTCGCTGTATTAATCAATAACGAGGTGCGCAACAATGCAGTGCGCACGTTCTTTGGCGGCTCGGTGCAGCCTTCTGAACTGGCAAAACTGGCGATCATCCTCTATCTATCGGTCTGGTTGTACAGCAAGCGCGAACAGTTGCACGATATTGCCCTCGGCTTGATCCCGCTGGCTGTGATCCTGGGAGTGATCGGCGGCTTGATATTCAGCCAGCCTGACCTGAGCGCGGCGGTGACCATATTCCTTCTCGGCGGGTTGTTGTTCTTCCTGGCCGGCGGTGATATCCGTCAGATCATTCTGTTCAGCGTGGTTGCCCTGGCAGCCGGATGGCTGGTTGTGCAATTCAGCCATACCGGGAAAGCCCGCATCGGTCCTTACATTGCCGGTCTGAAAGATCCCCTCCAATCCAGCGATCACGTGCTCTGGTCCCTGGAAGCCATCTTTAAAGGGCAATTATTCGGGGTGGGGATCGGAAGAGCCACGACGAAACTGATCGGCCTTCCTTTCGCCGCTACCGACAGTATCTTTGCCGTGATCGTCGAGGAATTGGGTCTTTTCGGAGCGATCAGCCTGACAAGCCTGTATGCGCTTTTGGCATGGCGCGGGTTGAAAATAGCCTCCCGGGCGAAAGATTCACTTGGTTCGGTGATGGCTGCCGGTCTGACCTTTTGGATCGTGCTCGAAGCCGCGATCAACATGGCTGTGATGGTTGGCCTATTGCCTTTTGCAGGGAATGCCCTGCCCTTTGTCAGCGCTGGAGGGTCAAACCTGCTCTCCACGTTGGCAGCCATCGGAATCCTGCTTAATATTTCACGTAAATCCGGGTCAGCAGTCCATGAGCCCGGGGAAAGGAACACGTACAGTGCGTCTGTTGATCTGCGCCGGCGGGACCGGAGGCGGAGTGTATCCCGCACTCGCCGTTCTGCAAACCATGCACGCTGACACCGAAGTCCTCTGGGTGGGCGGGGAAGGTGGCATGGAAGCCCTCCTTGTGGACCGGGCGAAGGTGCCGTTTAAGACCATCCCGGCTGCCGGGTTGCATGGTGTTAGCTTGAAGGCGCTGCCTGGGAATTTGCTCCGGCTGGTGCGTGGATTCTTCGCAGCCCGTCGCATCCTGGGCGAGTTCAAACCAGATGTACTGTTCTTCACTGGCGGGTATGTTGCCGTCCCAGTGGCTTTGGCGGGGATGCGGATCCCGACTGCCCTGTTTGTACCGGATATCGAACCAGGGCTGGCTCTCAGGACCCTTGCCCGTTTTGCTGACAAGATCGCCGTTACGGCAAAGGACTCGTTCCGGTTTTTCAACCGCCGGGAACGACTGGTTCTCAGTGGTTATCCCGTACGCGCTGACCTCGCCAGGTGGTCTCGCTCCGATGCCTGCCAGGCCTTGCACCTTACCAGCGAAGCCCCGGTCCTCCTGATCCTTGGAGGAAGCAAAGGATCGCATTCGATCAACACTGCGGTCCAGGCACACCTCGAAGCCTTGTTGGAGATCGCACAGGTGGTCCATATCAGCGGCGAATTGGATTGGCCCGGTGTGGAAGCCATGATGAAATCACTCCCGCAAGCTCGAGCTTCACGCTACCATGCCTTCCCTTACCTGCATGACGAGATGGGTGCGGCACTCGCGGCAGCAGACCTGGTGGTCTCACGTGCCGGTGCGTCCACATTGGGCGAATACCCGCACTTCGGACTGCCAGCCATCCTAGTCCCCTACCCTCATGCCTGGCGTTACCAGAAAGTGAATGCCGAGAGTCTTGTCGGTCACAGAGCGGCAATGATGGTCGCGGATGGTGATCTGATGACCGGGCTCCTGCCAGCCGTTACATCCTTGTTACATGACCCTGCCCGCCTCAACGCCATGCGCGCCGCGGCAAAAAGCCTGGCACATCCTCAGGCTGCCACCGAGATTGGCCATCTATTGTACGAATTGGCCGGGAAGAAGAGATAGAAATGGTCAGCCTCTCCTTCGTTTTTTGGATGTACGTCATATTGTTCGGAATAATCGGCGGGATGCGCGGTTGGGCCAAGGAACTGCTGGTCACCTTCAGCGTCATCCTGGCACTCTCGTTCTCAACACTTCTGGAACATTATGTGCCTTTTGTACGGGATGTCCTCCAGAAGGATAATGTCCCGCTTTACTTCTGGCTGCGTGCCGGCATTCTATTCCTGCTGGTCTTCTTTGGATACCAGACACCCCACCTGGCAAGGTTCGCCGCCAAGATGACCCGGGAAAAATTCCAGGATATCCTGCTGGGCGCGTTCCTGGGAGCCATCAATGGTTACCTCATTGCCGGAACCATCTGGTTCTACATGGCGGATGGTGGATATCCGTTCACCAAGGTCATCGTTCCTCCAACGGGAGATCTCGCCAAGGTGGCGGAGGCCATGCTCCATTACATGCCGCCCAAATTGCTCGGTATCCCGGGTATTTACTTTGCTGTTGTGGTCGCATTTATTTTCGTAATTGTGGTGTTCATCTAACTATGACTCGCATCCACTTGATCGGTATCGGCGGCACCGGACTCTCAGCCATCGCTCGCGTCCTCCTTGAAATGGGACACACGGTGAGTGGCTCTGACAGCCTTGAATCATCGTTCACACACGACCTGGAAGCCTCGGGTGCCGTCATCCACATCGGTCATCGCCCGGAGAATATCCGCAATGTTGACCTGGTGGTGCGATCTTCAGCCATCCCGGACGACAACCCCGAGGTGATCGCCGCCCGTGCCTTCAACATCCTCGTCCTGAAGCGTGCTGATTTCCTGGGCAGCCTGATGGATGGCAAGACCGGGATCGCAGTCGCCGGTACGCACGGCAAGACCTCCACGACCGCCATGATTGCCTGGTTGTTGTTGTCCTTGAAAAAGGATCCATCGTTCATCGTTGGTGGAGTGCTCACCAACCTGGGCGTCAATGCCCGAGCCGGGAAAGGACCTCTCTTCGTCATCGAAGCCGATGAGTACGACCGCATGTTTCTCGGACTGCGACCAGTTATCGAGGTGGTCACCAACATCGAACACGACCATCCGGATTGTTACCCCACCCTGGCTGATTTCCAGGAAGCCTTTGTGGAGTTCATGTATAAACTGCCGGTGGAAGGTACTCTGATTGCCTGCCATGACGATCCCGGGGCGCGCTCCCTGCTTGAAAGAGCAGAAACCCTTGGAAAATCCGTCATTACTTACGGGATGGTATCAACTTCTGAGACAGGCAAATTGTTACAGGTCAGTGCCAGCAAATTGGTCACCAATGATAGAGGTGGTTTCTCATTCGACGCCTCGGTGCAAGGGAGTTCCGTTCACGTGGATCTTCAGGTACCCGGAAGACACAATGTTCTCAATGCACTGGCAGCGCTTGCTGTCTCCCAGGTGCTTATGCTGCCTCTCGCAGACTCTGCCAGGGCCCTGGAAGCATTCACCGGAACCAAGCGGCGGTTCGAGGTGCGCGGTGAAGTAAATGGAATCGTGATTGTCGATGACTATGCGCATCACCCTTCTGAGATCATTGCCACCCTTGCCGCTGCCCGGGCTCGCTACCCTTCCCGCCGCATCTGGGCAGTCTGGCAGCCGCATACCTATTCGCGCACGCAGACCTTATCAAACGAATTCGCAGCAGCGTTCATCGATGCCGATAAAGTGATCGTAACTGAAGTCTATCCGGCTCGCGAACCACAGCAAGCCTATTCTTCCAGGCAAGTGGTGGATGCCATGACCCGTCAGGCTCATTTCATCCCGAGCTTGCCTGAGGTGAGTGATTTTCTGAGCAAGAATCTGCTCCCCGGTGACGCCCTGCTCGTACTTTCGGCAGGAGATGCAGACCGAATCAGCACCGAAATGCTGACCCGCCTAAAGGAGGCCCGCAATGGCTGAAAAGAAACGACAGTTCAAAGCTGAAATGTTGACCCTGGCACCCGCGCACATGGTTGTCGGCGATGCGCCTGTTCGAATCCTCGACCAGGAGATGCAGAACCGAATGGAACTTAGGCAATTGAAATTGGACCCGGCGTTGGAGCCCTCTGTCAAGCGGCTGATCGCCCATTTCAAGGATGAGAAATAACACGAGGACCTTTCACCAGATAATCGACCTTGCCGGGAATACTATCAAACCGTATGCAACCATCCATCCTGACTGACCTCCGCACCAAATTTGGCGACCGATTGCAGGAGAATGTACCCCTCTCCAGCTATACCGCCGCGCGGATCGGTGGACCGGCAGATGCGCTGCTCTTCGTCCATTCCGCTGACGAATTGGCAGATGCCGCGCTGACTCTCTGGAAAATGGAAGTTCCTTTCTTCCTCCTGGGAGGCGGATCGAATGTGCTGGTGAGCGATAAAGGTGTGCGAGGCGTGGTGATCATCAACCGGGCGAGGCTGGTGAAATTTGATACCCGGGCAGAGCCCCCGAGCGTTCATGCGGAATCCGGTGTCACTCCTAACGATATCAGCCAGCGGGCGGAGCGTCTCGGGTTGACCGGCTTTGAATGGGCTGCAGGTGTTCCGGGATCGCTGGGGGGAGCGGTTTTCGGAAATGCCGGTGCATTCGATGGCGACATGGCCGGCAACCTGACCTCAGTTGAATTGATCCACCGTCAATCCGGACGGCAGGTGTGGCCTGTTGAAAAGATGGAATATGGTTACCGGACCAGCGTTCTCAAACGCGAACATCCACCTGTAATCATCTTATCCGCACAATTGACCTTGCAGCACGCTGATCCGCAGGTTATCCGTGCAAAAATGGAACAATTTTCAGAACATCGGAAGAAGACACAACCACCGGGTGCAAACATGGGTTCGATGTTCATGAATCCCCCCGGAGAGAAGGCTGGAAATTTAATAGAAGCAGCCGGTCTGAAGGGCAAGCGGATCGGGAATGCAGAGATCAGTACGCAGCATGCCAACTTCTTCCTTAACCACGGTCAAACCCGTGCCGAAGATATGAAAGCATTGATAGAACTGGCACAAAAAACAGTTGCGGAAAGATCAAAAATAAATCTGCAACTGGAAGTGGAATTGGTTGGTGAGTGGTAAGGATGAATAAAAAGATTCGCATCGCCGTGCTATTTGGAGGTCGTTCTGGTGAACATGAAATTTCGCTCATGTCTGCCCGGTCTGTGCTATCTGCTCTTAACCCGGAAAAATATGACATAACCCAGATAGGGATCACCAAGGATGGCGTTTGGATGGCAGGAGATGGTGTGTTTGAGACATTAAGCAGCGGACAGGTGGAAAATGAAAACTTGAGCCGGGTCGTGATCATCCCGGATCAATTCCATAACCGTGTCTGGAGATTTGATGGTGATTCCTCCGCATGGAATCTGGAGCCGCTGGCAGAAGTGGACGTGGTTTTTCCCGTTCTGCACGGTACTTTTGGCGAAGATGGTACTTTGCAAGGTTTCCTCGAACTTGCAGACCTGGCGTATGTGGGCGCAGGCGTGACCGGTTCTGCCACCGGCATGGATAAGGGCATCTTCAAGGACGTGATGCGCGCCAATGGCATTCCAACAGTGGAATCCATCCTTGTCCTGCGAAGCGAAGTTGACACGGATATCGAGGCGGTCATCCTGCGTGCAGAAGCACTTGCCCCCTATCCCCTGTTTGTGAAACCCGCCAACCTGGGTTCCTCCGTCGGTATCAGCAAGTGCAATGGCAGTGCTGATCTGCGCGAGGGTTTAATGGAAGCCTCTGCCTATGATCGGCGTTTGCTGGTGGAACGCGGTGTGAATGCCCGCGAGATCGAAGTATCGGTTCTGGGTAATGACAATCCTCAGGCTTCCGTTCCGGGTGAAGTACTCCCCAGCCGAGAATTTTATTCGTATGAATCCAAATACCAGGACGGCACATCCAGCCTGCTCATACCGGCTCCCCTCCCCACTGAAAAGGCAGAGCAGATCCGCCGACTGGCAGTGTCAGCGTACAAGGCCATTGACTGCGCCGGGATGGCGCGGGTGGATTTCTTTCTCGATAAAGTTACAGGTGATATCTATCTGAACGAACTGAACACCATTCCAGGATTTACCGGCATCAGCATGTATCCCAAACTCTGGGAAGCAAGCGGAATACCTTATCCTGAACTTGTCGACTCCCTGATCGAACTGGCCCTTGAGCGCAAGGCTGACCGCGATCGCACAGAATATCGATTCCGGAGAACATCATGACCTCACAGCAGAAAATCACACGTGGCAGTTTTGTGCGGCAGCCGCGCTCACTGCTCGAGCGTTTGCGGGACCTTTCGCAAAGGAAAGAAGCACCTGTCCGAAAATCCTTCAACCCGGCTTCGGTGTTCCTGCCTGTCGAACCTCGGTCAACGGCACGCCGTACCAATCGACAGGCCCAGGGTGGCGCTGCCAGTCAGTCAAAAAGATACACTCAACGCAACGGCTATGACATCTCCTTATCCTTGGGAAGAGCAGTTGTGCGGGCTCCGGCTTTGAACATCCCGCAGTTTGGTCCTCGCTGGGTATCCGCAACACTGACCCTGATCCTGGGATTCATCCTGTTCGCCATGTGGACTGCCTCCCCCTTCACGGTCACCTCGGCGATCGTACGCGGCAATTTGCGCCTGAGCGCGGAGCAGATCAATT
>Ga0315276_10004030_pt1 | contig 13476 bp, 10 predicted proteins | sample YL17G05_0_MG_FD_204542 | JGI IMG/M metagenome (GOLD analysis project Ga0315276, IMG submission 204542) | Sediment microbial communities from Yellowstone Lake, YNP, Wyoming, USA - YL17G05_0 | ecosystem: Environmental > Aquatic > Freshwater > Lake > Sediment | place: USA: Wyoming | collected...
TCTCGCCCTCCTTCGACAGCCACCACTTGCAGTAGCTGCGCTGCGGCCAGCCGAGGGCGGAGAGGTAGTTGAGCAGGGCGTCGGGCCAGACGTAGACGGTATGGCCCTCGCCACCCTCGATCTCCTCGGGCAGCGGGACGCCCCAGGGCAGGTTGGGGCGCGAGACGCTCACATCCTCGAGCCCGCCCTTGATGAGATTCACGACCTCGGTGCGCCGGTAGTCCGGCTGGATGAAGTCGGGATGGGCCTCGATATGCCTGAGGAGCGCCTCGTCGTACTCGGAGAGCCGGAAGAAGAAGTTCGACTCCTTGATCGCCTTGGGCTTCTTCTTGTGCTCGGGGCAGCGGCCCTTCTCGTCGAGCTCCTTCTCGCCCTTGAAACCCTCGCATCCCTCGCAGTAGAGACCGACGTACTCACCCTCGTAGATCGCCGGTGCGCCGGTGCGCGGGGTGCGCGCCAGCGAGAGCCGGCGCATCAACTCCTGCACGGCCAGCTCGTGGCGCTTGTCCGAGGTGCGGATGAACTGGTCGTAGGCCACGCCGAGCGTCTTCCAGGCCGAGACGAAGGTCTGCGACATCGCGTCCACGAACTCCTGCGGCTCCTGGCCGGCCGCCTCGGCGGCGCGGGCGATCTTCTGGCCGTGCTCGTCGGTGCCGGTCAGGAACCAGGTGGCGTCGCCGCGCTGGCGGTGGAAGCGCGCGAGCGTGTCGGCGAGGACCTTCTCGTAGGCATGGCCGAGATGCGGCCGGCCGTTCACGTAGTCGATGGCGGTGGTGATGTAGAAGCGTCGCGGCACGGTGTCTCCCGGGTCGGAAGTGAGGCGGGGAGTATAGCGAAAGCGGCGCGGAGCGTGCGAGCGCGGGGCGCCGGGGCGCCGACGCGGGCGCCCGGGCCGGCCGGGCCGCCCGGCGGGCGCGGAGCGCCGCCGGCGGACCGGCCCGGAAGGCCCGGGCGGCGTGCCGCGTGCCGCCGGGTGATACCCGCTCGCATCTTCCGTATATTGGGGCGGATGGACATCCAGAGCGCGGTGCTGGGCAGGCTTGCCGGGTGGGTCGCCCCGGCGGACGAGGCGGATTGGGACGCGCTGTACGCGGAGCAGTTGCCGCGCGTCTACAACTTCTTCCGCTACCGGGTGGGTGACGGGCCCGAGGCCGAGGACCTGACCTCGGTGACCTTCGAGAAGGCCTGGCGGGCGCGGCACCGGTACCGGCGCGACCTCGCCGCCTTCTCCACCTGGCTGCTGACGATCGCGCGCAACGTCGCGATCGATCACTACCGGCGGGCCCGGGTGCAGGTGCCGCTCGAGGAGGCCGAAGGGGTCTCCGCGGGCGCGAGTCCCGAGGACCTGGCGGTGAGGCGCTCGGACTGCGAGCGGCTGTCGCGCCTGCTGGGGGGGCTGCCGGCTCAGAAACGGGAATTGCTGGCGCTCAAGTACGGCGCCGGGATGACGAACCGGGCGATCGCCCGGCTCACGGGACTGTCGGAATCCAACGTCGGCACGCTCCTGCATCGCACGATCCAGGAGTTGCGCGCCGACTGGTAGAGGAGAGACGCGATGGACGATCGATTCCTGAACGAGCTGCGCCGCGAGCCGGACCCCGGATTCGCGCGCGAACTGCACGAGCGCCTGCGGCGCCAGGGTCCGGCCGTGGCGCCGGTCCGCGCCTGGCGGCCGCTCCAGCTGGCCGCCCCGCTGGCCGGCGGGCTGGCGGTGGCCCTGGTGATCCTGTCCTTCACCTTCCCCGCGGTGCGCGCGTCGGCGCAGGCGTTCCTGGACCTGTTCCGGGTGCGCAACTTCGCGGCGGTCTCCGTCGACCCCGCACGCCTCGAGCGGCTCAAGGACCAGAAGCTCGACCTCGAGTCGCTGCTCACCGACCGGGTGGAAACGCCGGCGCAGCGCCCCGCGCCGCGCGTCGTCGCGTCGCCGCAGGCGGCGGCGGCGCTCGCGGGCTTCGCCGTGCGCGTGCCCGCCGAGCGCCCCGCGGGGTTCGCGCCCGACACGATCGCGGTCGTGGAGGGCGCGACCATGAGCTTCCGCGTGAACACCGCCCCCCTGCGCGAAGCACTCGAGAAGCTCGACATCCGCGACCTGCAGGTGCCGGCGGGGCTCGACGGGCAGACCGTCACCGTGAGCACCTCGCCCGCGGTGGCCCAGCGGTTCGTGCGCGACGGCCAGCACGTCGAGTTCATCCAGGCGCGCAGTCCGGAGGTGTCGCTGCCGGCGGGCACCGATCTCGAGCGGCTCGGCGAGATCGGCCTGCGCATCGCCGGGCTGGACCCGGGCGAGGCCCGGCGCTTCGCCCGCTCGATCGACTGGCACGGCACGCTGGTCGTGGCCGTGCCCCTGAACGCCTCCTCGTTCACCGAGGCGAGCGTGCGCGGCGCCCGCGGACTGCTCGTGTCCTTCAAGGAGGGCGCCGGCGCGGACCCGCACGGACACCGCCGCCCGGGAACCCTGCTGCTCTGGAGCGAGGGCGACATGGTCTACGCGCTGACCGGGAACCTCCACGGCCTCCTGCTGGTCCAGATGGCCGAGTCGATCCGCTAGGCGGCCGGGACCGTGGCCGAGCCCGTCATCGAGACCCGGGGACTGCGCAAGCAGTTCGGCGGCAAGGTCGCGGTCGCCGAACTGTCGCTCGCGGTGCAGCCCGGCGAGGTGTTCGGGTTCCTCGGGCCCAACGGGGCGGGCAAGACGACCGCGCTCAAGATGCTGCTCGGATTGATCGCGCCCACCGCAGGCACGGCGCGCGTCCTGGGCGCGCCGCTCGGGGAACGCCGCGCGCGGGCGCGGATCGGATTCCTGCCTGAGCACTTCCGCTTCCAGGACTGGCTCACCGGCCGCGAGTTGCTGCAGTTCCACGGGCGGCTCTTCGGCCTGCGGGGCGCACGGCTCGCGGTGCGGATCGACGAACTGCTGGCGCGCGTGGACCTGCTCGACGCCGCCCACCGGCGGCTGGGCGGATACAGCAAGGGGATGCTCCAGCGCATCGGGCTCGCGCAGGCCCTGCTGGCCGGGCCCGCGCTGGTGTTCCTCGACGAGCCCACCTCGGGGCTCGACCCGATCGGGCGGCTGCTGGTGCGGGACATCATCGGCGAGCTGCGCCGGCAGGGCGTGGCGGTGTTCCTCAACTCGCACCTGCTCGGCGAGGTGGAGGCCACCTGCGACCGGGTGGTGTTCCTCAAGCAGGGCCGAACGGTGCACGAGCTGGCGCTGGCCGGGCCGGGGGCCGGGGCTTCCGAACTCACCGTCGAGCTGCGCGTGGGCCCGCACGACGGTGGCCTGCTCGAGGCCCTGGAGCGCTTCGGTCCCGGGCCGTTCGAGGAGGACGGCCTCATCCGGCTGACGGTCGGGCGCGACGAGGCGCTGCCCGAGCTAGCGCGCTGGCTGGTCGCGCGCGGGGTGGCGCTCTACGAGATGCGCGCGCAGCGCAAGTCGCTCGAGACCTGGTTCCTCGAGGTCATGGGTGACGACCAGCGACCGGGGTGAGACCGTGCGACGCCTCCTGACCATCGTCCAGCTCACGCTGCACGAGGCGATGCGCCGCCGCGTCCTGCTCGCGGCACTCGTCTGCGGCGCGGCGTTCCTGGTGCTCTACGCCACCGGCTTCCACTTCGTGGAGCGGGACCTCCGGCAGAACGCCGCCATGCCGCTGCTCCAGCGCCGGTTGACGCTCAACCTGTTCGTGCTCGCGGGGTTGTTCGCCGTGAACTTCCTGAGCGTCATGACGGCGGTGATGCTCCCGGTGGACACGCTCTCGGGCGAGATCACCTCGGGGGTCATGCAGACGCTCGCCGCGAAGCCCGTCCGCCGCGCCGAGATCCTGCTCGGCAAGTGGGCGGCGTACCTGATCCTGGTGGTCGGCTACCTGGCGGTGATGGCGGGCGGCGTGCTGCTGGTGGCACGCGCGCTGGGGCGGTTCACGCCGCCGCACGTGGCGTCCGGGCTGCCGCTCATGGCGCTGGAGTGCGCGCTGCTGGTCACGCTCTCGATCGCCGGCGGCACGCGCTTCAGCGCGGTCACGAACGGCGTGGCGGTGCTCGGCCTGCACGGGCTCGCGTTCATCGGCAACTGGGTCGAGCAGATCGGCACGCTGGTCGGGAACGACGCCGCGCGCTCGATCGGCACCGTCGCCAGCCTGCTGATGCCGAGCGAGTCGCTGTGGCAGCTGGCGGCGTCCCGGATGCAGCCGGCGCTGATGCGCGAGCTGCACCTGACGCCGTTCTCGCCCGCCTCGGTGCCGAGTCCCGCGATGGTGGTGTGGGCCGCGGGCTACCTGGTGGTCGCGCTACTGCTCGGGCTGCGGCAGTTCCAGCGCCGCTCGCTCTAGTCGCCCGGGCGGTCCGGGGACGGACCGTCCACGTCCGCGGCGACGCCCTCCGGCGCCGGCGCGTCCGGGCCGCTGCCGCGGCGCGGCCAGGGCCCCGGCGGCAGCATGTCCTGGGTGATGCGGTGCTCCTGTCCGTCGCCGTCCCGCACCCAGACCACCTGCTGGTGCAATTCCGTACGGAACACCGTGCACGGGCCCTTGCCGGTCTGGAGTTGTGCGCCCACGGGCGGCAGCTTGGCCGCGCCCTCCCGGTAGAGGTTGAGCTCGTAGGAGAGGCAGCACATCAGCCGCCCGCACGTTCCCGAGATCTTCGTGGGATTGAGCGTGAGCTGCTGTTCGCGGGCCATGCGCAGCGTGACCGGGTGGAAGTCCTTCAGCCAGCTCGAGCAGCAGAATGCGCGCCCGCACGGGCCACAGCCGTCGAGCCGCTTGGCCTGGTCGCGCACCCCGATCTGGCGCAGCTCGATGCGGGTCTGGAAGCGCGCGGCCAGGTCCTTGACGAGCTCGCGGAAGTCCACCCGGTGCTCGGCCAGGAAGTAGAAGGTGATGCGATGGCCGGTAAAGGAGGTCTCCACCTCGGAGAGGTCCATCTTGAGCTCGCGGGCGGCGATGCGCTCGCGGCAGTACTCGAACGCCTCGCTTTCGCGCTGGGCCAGGTGGTCCTCGAGGTCGAGATCCTCCTCGGTGGCCTTGCGGATGATCTCGCGCGTGACGCTGCCCGGCCGCTTGAGTTCGAGCAGCGCCGGGTCCTTGAGCAGGACGCCGCCGATCGCCTCGCCGTGCTCGGCCTGGACGACGACCCGGTCGTTCAGCTGGAGCCAGAGGTGGCGGGAGTTGAGGAAGAAGCCCCTGCGGGAACCGCGCAGGGCGACCTGCACGATCTCGGACATCTCGAAACCTTTATGGGCGGATGGGACCCGCCGGGCCGGCCTTTCGGCCGGGGCTTCGCGTGAGTGGCGTTCCGGCCCGGGCGGGCGCCGGCTATGAAGACCCCCGGGACTCGAGGGAGAGGCCTTGAGGATAGCGCAGCGGGGGGGGGTTGCCTATGGCGGCGGCGGGGGCATTCGGCGCGGGTGGGGTGCGGCCGGGGCCTGCGGGCGCCTGCCCCGGCCGGGCGCCCGAGGTGGCGGGTGCGGGTCTTCGGACATAGCCCAGCGGCCACGGCGGAGGGTGGCCGCCAGGAGGTCAGGACAAGCGCCTTGACTCAGGGTCGTTCCAGGTCAACGGATGACGGCCCCCCTCGCCGTGAGAGAGCGGCCGCCCTGCGTCAGGCGAAGCAGGTAGATCCCCGCCGGCAGCGGTCGGCCTTGCGCCAGGCTTACCACGTGGCTTCCGGGGCCCAGCGCTCCCACCTGCCGCTCCAGCACCATCCGCCCCGTGATGTCCAGCACTTCGAGCCGTGCGGGCGAAGCATCCAGCAGCGAGAAGGCCACCGCGAGATCCCGCACTGCCGGGTTGGGTCGAAGCCCGGCCAGCGCCAGGGCGGCGGCCAGCGGCACGTCCACCCACGCCTCGCCCATGAACAACTCCTGCCCCGCATCGAACACGCCGAGTCGGTAGCCGTAGCGCGTCCCGGCCATGACCTGCACGTCCTCGTACGCGAGCATGCCAGTGCCATCGGCCGAGACCGAGGCGATCGCCTGCCAGTCGCTCCCCGCAGTGCGCCGGTAGACCCTCGCAGCGCCCGTGCGGCCGTCCGCCGCGAACCAGGTGAGGCGCACGCGTCCGTTCTCCGCCCGCGCGCTCGCGAGCGAGATCAGGACGGGAACGGGGACGTCGGCCGTCACCCGGGCCAGGTAGTACCGGTCCTGGTCGCAGATGCGGTTGAAATCGCCCCCCACGTACACCGTGTTCCCATAAGGTGCCACGACGAAGACGGCCCCGCTGGAGTAGAGGTCCCAGTTACCGGCGGGACTCGGGTCCCAGGGTGTCGCCTGTGCGGTCGTGGCGTCCAGCGCGGCGAGGGCTTCGCGCGCCTGCCCGCCGATGCTCGTGAAGATCCCACCCGCGTACACCGTGCTTCCCGACGACGCCAGGGCGTAGACGTAGGGCGAGTAGGGGGGGTTGGAGGCGTCGGGGTTCCAGGGCGTGAGCAGGCCGGTGGTGGCGTCCAGGGCCGCGATCGCTCTGCGCGCCTGTCCGCCGATGCTGTCGAACTGGCCCGCCGCGTACACGACGCCGCCCGACACGGCCATAGCGGCCATTGGGACGCCGGGGGAGTAGTTCGCGTGCGTGCCCGGATTCCAGGCCGTGGCCAGCCCGGTCGTGGCGTCCAGCGCCGCGATGCCGCCGCGCGCCTGCCCGCCGATGCTCGTGTACCGGCCCATCGTGTACACCGTGTTCCCCGACACCGCCAGGGCGTCCACCGGTCCATCCGAGCCCGGGTCCCAGGCCGTGAGCAGGCCGGTCGTCAGATCCACCTGGACGATGCCCTTCCGGGTCTGCCCGGCGATCTTGCTGAACTCGCCCACGACGTACAGGAGGTTCCCCGACACCGCCAGGGCTTCGACGGCGTAGCCCCCAAAGCCCGAGTACGGCTTCGGGCTCCACGCCGCGACCTGCCCGGTGGCCGCGTCCACCGCCAAGAGGTTGCGGTGAGTGGGTATCGGGTACCCCCCGAAGTCGAAGAGGCCGCCCACATACACCAGGTTCCCCCATGTCGCAAGGGTGAAGACGCCCCCCCAGTACGTGCCGAGCAGGCCCGGGTTCCACGCCGTGGCCTGACCGGTGTTCACATCGAGCGCGGCGATGTACTCCCGTGCCACCCCGCCGATGCTCGTGAACCAGCCGCCCGCGAACACGGTGTTCCCCGACACCGCGAGGGCGTACACCGGCTCGTTCGCCAGCGGTCTCCACGCCAGGACCTGTCCGGTCGTGGCATCGATCGCGGTGATGCAGGGATTCTCGTGAATGCCGCCTTGGAAGAGGCCGCCGCCACCCACATAGACGGTGTTGCCGGTCAGCGCTAGGGCGCGCGCGGGGCGGGAGCCACCGGGGACTGTCGGGCTCCACGCCGTGGCCAGGCCCGTCGTCAGGTCGAGCGCGGCGAGCGCGGACCGCGCCTGTCCGCCGATGTTGGAGAAGGAGCCCCCGGCATAGAGCGCGCCCCCGGATACGAGCAGGGCGTAGACGCCGCCGTTCGCGTTGGGGTTCCACGCGGTGGCGAGCCCGGTGGCCGCATCCAGCGCGGCGATGCTGTTGCGCGCCTGGCCACCGACATTCGTGAACATGCCGCCGGCGTACACGACGCTCCCCGACACCGCGAGGGCGGCCACGGTGCTGTCCGCGCCCGGGTCCCAGGCCGTGGCCAGCCCGGTGGCCGCATCCAGCGCGGCGATCCGGCTCCGCGTCTGCCCGCCGATGGCCTTGAACCGGCCGCCTGCGTACACCGCGTCCCCCGCCGCCGCCAGGGCGAGGACGGCGCTATCCGCATTCGCATCCCACGCGGTGGCGAGGCCCGTCGCCAGGTCCAGCGCGGCGATCCGGTTGCGCGCCTGCCCGCCGACGCCGGTGAAATCGCCACCCGCGTACAGCGTGCCTCCCGACACCACCAGCGCGGAGACGGAGCTGTTCGCATCCGGGTCCCACGCGCTCACGCTGTTGTCGGCTAGGATGTGCGCCAGGCGATTCCGCGTCACGCCTCCCACGCGCGTGAAGGTCCCGCCGATGTACCAGCCTCCCGCCCCGTCGGGGAGCACGGCGTTGACGTAGCCTCCCGCCACCTCCGGATACGCCCCCGGCGGCACACCGCTCGTCGCATCCAGCGGCACGCCCGATCCGGTGTGCGGCCCCACGTAGGAGAAGCTGCCCCCGATGTAGAGCGTGTTGCCGCTCTGCACCACCGCGTGGACCGCCGCGTTCGTCTCCCACAGGCTGTTGTCGAGCTCCTGGGCCAGCGCCGGACGCGCGCCGCCCGGTCCGCACGCCACCAGCAGCAGCGCCAAGGCGGCCCACATCCACCGGCGGCGATGAGACCCTTCCCCGCGCCGCGCACGCAGCGCGCAGACTCCGCTCCCGAGGTCCGGATTCCGCGGCGACGTGCTCATGGTGTTTCCTCCTCATCTCGAACGGAGCAGGACAGCCGAGTGAAAGGTGCAGGAGGGGGAGTGTGACCGGGCCCGGGCCCGCGATCCCGTCCGACCGGCGGGGGCGGCCGAAGCACCCACGGCAGGGCCGGAGAAGCCGGCAGCGGAAGCGCACCGAGGGCGGCCACGGGAGAATCCACACGACGCCAGCACAAAGGGCGGCCACCTCGACGTCGGGCCGGTGGCCGGGGCGGGGACCTGCCCCCGCATGCACAAGGATACACCCGCCTGGAGCGCAAGGCGACGACTCTTCCGCCTGCTTCAGACCGTGCCAAATGCGAACGCTATGGCAACGCGCCCTTCATGGGGGCGCGTTCCCCCGGGGGCGAGGTGGCTCAGCGGGGCAGCGGATGCCGAAACGTGACCCGCAGGCCGCCGGCGGCCTCACCGCGAGGGCTCAGTAGTCCCACCTCGCGGTCGGGTGCGGGGGCCAGGCCGCCTCGTCGAAGCGGCCCCCGCTCACCCGCGAGAGCGCCGAGAACATGGCCAGCTCGGGCGTGACGTTGCCCTCGATGGTGCGCAGCATCTCCTCGAGCACCAGCAGGCGGCGGCGGATCTCGGCGGGCTCGGTGCGCTCCGCCTGGCGGCGGATCTCGGCCTCGCGGTCGCGGTTCACCAGGTCCTCGCGCGGCGCGCCCTGGCGCGCGCGCAGCAGATCGCGCAGCCAGAGCTGGTGGAACTCGACCATGCGGCGCAGCACCTCGCGCCCGGCGCGGCCGAACTTGTTCATCCCCTGCACGGCCTTCCAGAGCGCGGCCGGATCGCCGCGCAGCGCGGGCTCGAGCAGCGCGAGCGCCTGGTCCCGCTCCTCGAGCGGCTTGCCGTCGCGCAGCGTGAGGGCGCGCGCCAGCGAGCCGCCGGAGAGCGCGGCCAGCAGGCGCGCCTCGCGGTTCGCGACCCCGACGCGCTCCTCGAGGAACCGCTGGATCGTCTTCTCGGGCAGCGGGGCGAAGCGCACGCGCTGGCAGCGCGAGGGGATGGTGGCCGGCAGCCGCGCGACGCGCGCGGTGGTCAGCACCCAGACGGTCGAGGCGCCCGGCTCCTCGATGGACTTGAGCAGGGCGGAGTACTGGTCCTCGCGCATGCGGTCGGCGTCGCGCACCACCACGACGCGGCGCTCGGCCTCGTAGGGCCGGTAGGCCAGCTCGCGCAGCAGCTCGCGGGTGAGCGAGAGCCGGATCGAGGCCGCCTTCTCGTAGTTGAAGACGAAATACGGGTCCTCGCGCAGGGCCTGCTGCGTCTCGGCGACGGTGCTGTCCAGCTCCTTCTCCTCGCCCGAGACCGGGAAGAGGAACTTGAGGTCGGGATGCGTGAGCTGGGCCGCCTTCTGACAGGCGGAGCAGGCTCCGCAGGCGTCGTCGGCGGGGGCGCCGGCGTCCGGGGCCGCCGCCGACTCGTCGAAAAGCCCGCCCTGCGGCCCCGGCCGGTTGCGCGTCTCGCACAGCAGCGCGCGCGCGAACGCCAGGGCGGCCGTGCCCTTGCCGACCCCGGCCGCCCCCAGGAACAGGTAGGCGTTGGCGTAGCGCCCGCCGGCCACGACCCCGCGCAGGAACGTGGACGGGCCCGGCTGGCCCAGCAGTTCGGAGAGGCGGACGACCGTCATGCAGGGAGGATACACGCAGGAACGAAGGTGGGGCGAGGCGGCGATGATGGGAAGGGATGGATGGCCGGCACGGCCGGGGGACTGGCCCCGCGCCCTTCCCCCGGCCCCTCGCCCCGGCGCCTACCTCAGCCAGTCCTCCGGATCGAGCGCGCTGCCGCCGTTGCGGACCTCGAAGTGGAGCACCGTGCCCTTGAGCGACGTCCCGCTGTCGCCCACGCGGCCGATGGCCTGCCCGGCCGGCACCTCCTGGCCCTGCTGGACCAGGATCTCGGAGAGGTGGCCGTAGAGCGTGTAGTAGCCGTTGCCGTGGTTCACCACGATGACCTGGCCGAAGGCGGCGAAATCGTCGCTGGTGAAGTCCACGCGGCCCCGCGCCACCGCGCGCACGGCGGTGCCCGCGGCCGCCGCGATGTCGATGCCGTTGTTGAGCGTGGTGGTGCCGAAACGCGGGTGGCGCTCCGGGCCGAAACGTCCCACCACGCTGCCTTCGACCGGCCAGTCGAGCCGTTTGCGGGCCCGCGCGAAGTCGCCGGTGTACGGCTCGGGTGCGCGCCCGCCGGCGCGGCGGCGCTGGTCCTCGGTCTGGCGCTGGCGCTCGAGCCTGGCCAGCAGCCGCTGGATGTCCTTCGCGGTCTTCTCGAGCTCGGCCGCGGCCGCCTCGTAGGTCTTGCGCTGGGTGCGGATCTGCGCGACCTGCCGCTCGCGCTGCGTGGTCAGCTGGCCGAGCCTGCGGTTCTGCGCCGCGGTCTGCTGCTCGTTGTTGCGGATCTCGCCGAGGTTCACCTCGAGCTGCTGCTGAGTGGCCTGGACCTGCTCCTTCTTGCCCTCGATGTCCTCGAGCAGCATGCGATCCTGCTCGGCGACCATCACGACGAAGTCCCAGCGCGCCAGCAACTGGGCGAACGAGTCGGTCGAGAGCAGGAACTCGAGCTCCCGCTCGGCGCCCGCCTTGTACATGTTGCGCAGGCGGCGCGCGAGCTTCGCCTTCTGCTGCTCGAGCGTGAGCAGCGTCTGCTGCAGGGTCTCGCGCGTGACGCCGAGCTGCTGGCCGAGCGCGCTGCGACGGTTCTGCAGCGAACGCAACCGGCGGTGCGTGAGGTTGAACTCGCGCTGGGTGCGGCGCAGCTGGCCGAGCGCCCGGGTCTCCCTGCCCTGGAGCCGGCTGGCCTGCGCGCGGCTGTCGCGGGCCTGCTGGTTGATCTCCTCGAGCTCGCGCCGCTTGGCGGCCTCGAGGCGCAGCTGCTGCTCGCGGGCGCGGCGCGCGGTGCTGTCCGCCGCCGGGAGCTGCGCGTGAACGGCCGCGGGCGGGAGCGGCCCGAGCGCGAGCGTGGCCGCGAGCGCCAGCGCGGCCGCGAGCGCCGGCGCGGGCCGCCGCGGGCTCATGGACCGGCCGAGCGGAGCGTGCGCGCGAGGGCGAGGGCGGCGGCGGCCCACGCGAGCAGGGCGGCCCCGCCGAGGAAGGTCGCGATCCAGGCGGGGGGGAGGAAGGTCACGTGCACGACCTGCTGCACCGCGAACTGCTCGAGCGTGAAGAGCAGGCCGAGCGCCGCCAGCGCCGAGGCCAGGGTCTGGGCCAGGGCCTCGAGCGCGAAGGGGGTGGCGATGAAGCGGTCGGAGGCGCCGAGGCGGATCATGATCTCGACCTCGCGGCGGCGGGCCATCACGGTCAGGCGGATGGTGTTGTAGATGACCAGCAGGATCGCGAGCGCGACGGCGACGCCGACCACCAGCGAGCCGCGCGCGAGGGTGGCCTGGAGCTCGTCGAGCCGCCGCACCCACTCGCCGCCGTAGCGCACGTCCTCGACCTCGGGGAACTGCGACACCTGCTTCGCAGCCTGCTCCATCGCGGGATAGTTGAGCAGTTCCGGACGCAGCCGCACGCGCAGCGAGGCGGGCAGCGGGTTCTGGTCCACGGCCTGCAACAGCTGCGGGTCGCCGACCTGCTGCGAGAACTCCTCCCAGGCCTGCTCGCGGCTCACGTAGGCGGCGGTCCCGTAGAGTTCGGTGAGACGCGCGATCAGGGCGTCGCGCTGTTCGGCGGTGACCTCGTCGCGCAGGTAGACCACCATCTCGCGCCGGTCGCCGATGAAGCGCACCGCCGACTGCGCGTTGTGCGTGAGCAGCAGGAAGATGCCGCACAGCAGCAGCGTCGCGGTGAGGGAGATCATGGCCGTCCACGCCAGCCCCGGGTGGTGGCGGAACGAGCGCCAGGCTTCGCGCAGGAAGTAGAGGTGCACGCTCAGGCTCCCGGGGCCGGTGCCGCCGCCGGCGGCCCCGGGCCGAGCTCCCGGGGGGCGTAGGGCGAGGGGGCCGGCGCGGCGTCGGCCGCGAGCCGGCCGTCATCGAGCCGGAGGATGCGCCCGCCCAGCGCCTCGGCGACGTCGAGGCGGGTCGTGACCATCACGAGCGCCGCGCCCTCATCGTGGATGCGGCGCAGCAACGCGATGATCTCCTTCGCGCTGGCGGGCTCGAGCGCGCCGGTGGGCTCGTCGGCCAGCACCACGGCGGGGCGGTTCACGATGGCGCGCGCGATGGCCGCACGCTGCTTCTCGCCGGCCGAGAGCTCGGACGGGTAGGCGGCCTGTTTCTGCTGCAGACCCGCCTCCTCGAGCGCGTACAGCGTGCGTGGCACGACTTCGGTATCGGCGAAATGCCCGGTGATGCGCACGGCGAGCGCGACGTTCTCGAACACGGTGCGGTCGTTCAGCAGCCGGAAATCCTCGTAGATGATGCCGAGCGTGCGGCGCAGCAGGGCGCGCTTGGCGCGCGGCAGGCGCGCGCCGCGGAAGGTGCCGACGGTGACGGTGCCGGAGGTGGGCGCGATCTCGTGGGTGATGAGCCGCAGCAGGGTGGTCTTGCCGGCGCCACTGGGGCCGGCGAAGACCACGCACTCGCCCTCGCTCATGTGCCACGAGACGGAATCGAGCGCCAGGCGATCCCGGTAGCGTCTGGACACGTGCTCGAACGTGATCATCGGCGTCCACCTAGCAGGCGGCGCGGGCCGCGAAGAAGCGCGTCATCGGGCATCCGGGCTAGAGACCGCGGATCTCGACGTGGGCCTTGGCGCGCAGGCCCTTCACCCACTCGTCGTAACGCTCCTTGAACTTGATCTGCCCGACCGCCTCGGGGAGCTGCTCCTTGATCTCGTCGAGCGTGTACGGCCGCTCCGGCTTGCGGTCGCCGACCTTGAAGATGTTGAAGCCGGCCTGGTTCTCGAGCGCCTCGCTGACCTGGCCGACCTCGAGGGTGTCGAGTCCCGCGCGGATCTGGGGCATGAGCGAGCCCAGGGAGACGAAGCCGATGTCGCCGTCCGGGGTCACCGGGCCCTGGTATCTGCTGTAGCGGCGCACCAGGGTCCCGAAGTCCACGCCCTTGGCGGCCTCGGTGCGGACGCGGTCGGCCAGCGCCTTCGCGCGCTCGCGGTCGGCGTCCGTGGTCTCGACCCGGATCAGGATGTGGC
>Ga0315276_10004032_pt1 | contig 13474 bp, 9 predicted proteins | sample YL17G05_0_MG_FD_204542 | JGI IMG/M metagenome (GOLD analysis project Ga0315276, IMG submission 204542) | Sediment microbial communities from Yellowstone Lake, YNP, Wyoming, USA - YL17G05_0 | ecosystem: Environmental > Aquatic > Freshwater > Lake > Sediment | place: USA: Wyoming | collected...
GGTATTGGTGTCAAAACACCCAAAGCGGCTGGCGTTGCCGATGCAACCATAGGATTCGCGGGGGAGGTGCACATCCCGAAGGGCCTAATATTTGTCATGGGTATGGTATCCATGATATTGGCATCCGGCGTTTCGGTATTTCCTCATCACAGTTCTTCAAAAGAACAGCCTTGCGGTTACAATTGGATCACCTGCTGAACCAGTTGAAATTTCTCGGTACAGCTGAATTCAATCAGCTGATTTATTTCCTTCCCTTCCACATAGTAATGAATCACAGGACCGAATAGGATTTGAAGCTCGGATTCATTGCACGTAGGCAGATAAACTTGCAAAACTCTTGGGTCATAGTAACGAAAATAAAGCGGCGTCCCTTTTTCGTCATACACCATAAGAAACTTCCGGAAATGGCGCTGGAGCTCTTTTAAGGAAGAGGATGATCGAAGAAAGATTCCCCAGCTCTTTCCCCATCCGGTATTCATAAGCCACTGGGTGAAGGGATCCTCTCTCGTAAGACTCAGAAGATACGGCGCCACGGCGGACAGTTCAACGGCTTTGTCTCCGAGATAAAGGCAAAGACTTTCGACATCCGCATTGACGATCGCCGGATAGATCTTATCGTCCCTTGCGGCATCCAGTATCGCATAGGTTCCCTGAGGGGTTCGCCCCTCCTCCGACCGAAACAGATGATGCATCACCTTCTGTAATTGATCCGCATTTTCCACAGATGATCTCTTTTCTATAAGGGCCTCACGGGCCCTTGTTGACTAAGGGGGTCAGTTCTGACAGAAGGGTGTCCCTGACTTCGCGGCATTCTTGAGGGCCTGGGCCTGGGGCGAAAGAGCCCCACCGGTGGCTCCTGATCCCAATTGAGGTTTCTTTCCCGGTTTCGCTGTATCTGCCTCTTGTGGCTCCTTCGGTGCCGCCGGAGAGGAGCCCGCTCCAGACCCTGCTGCCCCGCCGCTGTTGATCATCACCATCGTGCCTTGGATAAAAACGCCGCCAGGATTTATATTGACGAAATTCCCGCCTACTTTTAGGGTGAGAGTTGTCCCGGATTCGATGACCACATTCATGCCTGCCTTGAGATGAATCTCCTGGCCGGCATCCAAGGCCTGCTTCATTCCTACTTTCTGCTGCAGATCCATCCCCACTTTGAGGGAGATGGTGCCGTCAACCTTCTTGTTATGGTCACCTTTGAATGTCTGATGCTGATCCCCTTCCACCATCTCCAGTTGATCCTTTTTCACAATCAGGTGCGTTTCGTTCCCGATCCATTCCCGCAAATCATTTTTGACCCGGATGTCCTGATCCTTCTCGGCATGGATGAAGATCTGCTCCTTGCCCTTTTTATCTTCAAATCGAATTTCATTAAAGCCGTCCCCCCCCAGCGAGGAATCTGATTTTATGGTACTCTTGGTCTTTTCGTCAGGCAGCGGATAGGGAGGCATATTCGATCCATGGTATACAGTGCCGATGATAATGGGCCGGTCCGGATCGCCCTCCAGGAAATCCACCACCACCTCTTGCCCGATCCGCGGGATGTACATGGCCCCCCATCCCGGTCCTGCCCAGAGCTGGGCAACCCGAATCCAGCAGGAACTGTTCTCATCCCGCTTTCCCTCCCGATCCCAGTGGAACTGGACCTTGACCCGGCCATATTTGTCCGTATAGATCTCTTCGCCGGCCGGTCCAACCACGATGGCGGTTTGAGTGCCCCGGACCTCCGGCTTTGGGGTATTCCGAGGGGGACGATAGGGAACATCAAAAGGAATGCAGGTAAAGTTATTGGAGTAAGAGAACCCTTCCATGTCCAGCGAAGACTTCGTTGTGAACCCCGACTGGGTTGCCCCATGGCTGAGGGAGGTTAAAACAAATTCCTTTTCATCCATATCTTGGCGGTAGTGGCCCAGAAGCTTAAACCGGTACCCGCTGGTAAAGGCCCGGCACACACAGGAACCGATGATCGATGTAATTTTTGCTTCTTCCTCCTCCATGCGTACATTGGCGAACTGATTTCCCTCTTGCTTTTTCCCGTAAAGCCCTGGATAGTCATAGATCTCCCGCTCGCCGGGACCTAATTTAATTTTGCTGGGAACATCTACCTTCAAATTGGTGGTAGGGGTCTCAAAGTTAAAGTCATTCAAGGTATACTTTCCCGGCCTGATTTCCTGCACCTTTTCCAAACTGATAATTATATCCTCTTCCTGCCATCCGCCGGCGCTTGTCTGATATCGGGCTGACTCCTGCTTGGGGCATGGCTTATGCTTTTCGGGAGCGTCTGCCAGAACCAGGGTATGCATCTTTTCTTCGTGCTCGAAAAAGTAATAGATCCCCTCTTCCTCCAAAAGTCGAGAAACAAAATTAAAATCCGTCTCCCGGTACTGCACACAATAGTCCCTCTTCTGGTAGCTCCCATTGAGCAGCATCTTAAAGTCCGAAAAACCCTTCTCCTGGAAAATCTTTTCCACGATATCCGGAACCGACAACCCTTGAAATATCCTGGAATCTGCCGTCTGCGTGAGCAACCAAAGCCAGGGAACCATCTCGGCCTGGTAATGGGACAATCGAGGGTCCCCCCCCCCTTCGCCTCCGGCTCTCCCCTGGGAAAAGCGGGATATGGTTCCATTAAAAAACCGTTTGTCGCCATCGGGTAACAGGATGGAGATCGTAATTTTCTTCCCGATAATATCCGCAAAGGGGATGTTGGGGTTCTCGGAGAGCATGTCCAGTTCAAAATCAAAAAGCCGAGAAAGGCCTTCGGTTCCGCTAAATCCCGTAAGCAACAGGACATCCTTACCCAGCGGAGTATGAATGGCGATAAAACTGTTATCCTGGGTATAAGCCACGGGGTCCCCCTTGGTTACGCTTTGAGCCTGTATTATTATTAACTCACTCGTTGCATAAATTGGAGGGCAAAAAGAAAATTCTCAAGCCCTGCCTGTTCCCAAAACGTTTGGGAACCCACTCATAGGAATTCACCTCAGGTGAATTCCATCTCCGCGCCTGATTTCCCCCTCACCCTTCCCCTCTCCCCCGATTCCGGGGGAGAGGGGAAGGGTGAGGGGGGATTCTTGTCGCCCTTTTTATGCAACGTTTAGGTTAATTCTCAGTTATCCATCGACCCGCTAAAGGTGATGGCGGATCGGTCAGGGACTGGAAGCGTCCCAGTCGAATCAGATCTCGATTTTTTAAAGTCAAAAGAGGCATGAAGCCTTTATCCAGGATTATTTCAGCGGCTCGTTCAGTAAGCAAGACCTCGGCACAGGGGGTGATCCGGGATTCACCCCCTTCCTTGAAAACGTGTAGAGGAAGGCTTTCGATCTCCTGGACGACTCCAGGCCGAAGGTCCCAACCGTAATGGCTGAAGGCCTGGGCCAGTAAGTAAACACAGGCAAAGGCGGGGTTGGACCACAAGTAGTGATTGTGTTCCGGGCTGGAGGTCATTTCTTCAAAGTCAAATCGTTCTGTGGGTTCTGTATCCGCACCGTAAGGAAGACGGAGCAAAAATCGTGGCAGAGCGAGGCCAAGGTACGATGCCTCGGGGAGTCTTCTCAGTGCCTCCCACGCCTGGATTCCTTCGGTATTGGTCATTCGCTTCCATTCTCTCGGATCGGGAGTTTTGGAAAGCGACTCACACCCCAGCAATTTGTCGCTCGCGGCGGCGATAAAGGGAGTGCCGGCGGCTCTGGCGATTTTCGCAATGCGGCCGAGCAGTTCCGCATCTTCGCGGCTCGGGCCAAAAGTATAGTTGCCCCCCAGGACCGCCCACGGCTCGCCACCGGGGGTCTCGACCGTTTCCTCGACCAGCAACCGGTACATCCGGCTTAATCGCAGGTCTTCTGCCGCTGTCAGGTCGGCAGACAGCTCGGCCTTGGAGATGTCCATGAGGTACAGCTTCAGTTGCGCGTCCGTCTCCACCCTCGATACGAGGAAACGGACCCCTCGCCAGGCGGCTTCCAGGGCTTGGAAATCGGGGTGGTGCAAGATCGCCTGCATCAGCCCGGCTGCTGCGGCATCCAGAGAGGCCACCATTTCTGCCTGCCGGGGGTCGTCCCGGGGGACAACGTAGGGCTGGACGATTTCCCGAAGGAAGCCGCCCCACTCCGAAGCGTCCGTCGTCGGTCTGGTTACAGTCTGCCCTTCTTTTTCTTCCAGGATCTGGTCCAAAAGGCTGCCCGAGGTGAGCCCGGTCAAATGCGGAGTTGAGGTCCGTGGACACTGCGCGGGCTCTTCTTCTTTCTCCGGGGGGGCCTTTCTCTCCGTCCGAAAACCCAGTTCCTCCGCCGCGGCTGCGAATGTGTGGGGGTCGGCAAGTTTTCGACGGGCCTCTCGCAATGCCTCCAGCAGTTCCACCCGCTCGAACATCTGGTCGGGGTGGAAATCCTCCAACTCCCGGAAGCGAAGCTTCAGAGGCGGCGCCTTTTTCCCCATGGGCAGATGGATTTCGACGCCGAGCCTCGCCAGGACCTCATCGAAATTATCCCGGTCCACAAGAGTGGGTTGCCTGTTGGCCAAGGCCTTGGCAGCAAGGCCGCGGTTGGATCGGCCGCTGAAATCACCCATGATGAGAACCCGGAATGGCGTCTCCGGTTCGGGCCTACCGTGAGCTTCTTCCGTCGTTGAGACGATATTGACCTCGATCTTACCAAATGAAATGGTTTTTTTCATGACAGCACCATTTTCACAGATGTGGGCGGATAAAATTCAAAAGTTCCGCCCTTTAACGAATATCAAAGGTAAACCCTTCACCCCTCAGAGAAACGTTCACCTCCTTGATCTGCTCCCCTCTCGCCATCCGGGAAAGCAGTTCTTTTGACACTTCAGGGAGCAACGTATTGGTTAAAATGTGGTCCACGTTCCTTGCTCCGCTTTCCACTTCTTTACATCGGCTGGCGATGGATTCGATCAATCCTTCATCATACCCAAAGGAAACATTCCTGTTTTCCCGCATGCGCTTGGCGATCCGGTTCAGTTTAAGCTTCACGATGAGGCGCATGGTCTTGTCGTTGATCGGGTAGTACGGCACCACCTTCAGACGACCCAGGAAGGCGGGCTTGAAGCGTTTCAGGAGTTCAGGCCGGAGCATCTCTGTTAGGGCCTGCCAGGCCGGCATGGTCTCCTCATCCGCACAGACCTTCATGATCGTGTCCGTGCCCAGGTTGGACGTCAGGATGATGAGAGTGTTCTTGAAATCGATCCGTCGGCCTTCCCCATCTTCAAGGGTGCCCTTGTCAAAGACCTGGTAAAAGAGTTCCATCACATCCGGGTGGGCTTTTTCCACTTCATCCAGAAGGACCACACTGTACGGCCTCTTGCGGACCGCCTCGGTCAAGACGCCTCCCTCCCCATATCCGACATAGCCGGGAGGAGAACCTTTGAGCCCCGATACCGTATGGGGCTCCTGATACTCTGACATGTTGATCGTAATCACATTCTCGTCGCCGCCGTAAAGCAATTCGGAGAGGGCCAGGGCTGTTTCCGTCTTGCCTACTCCGCTTGGACCGACGAAGAGGAAGACCGCGGTCGGTTTGGATGGGTCTTCGATTCCCGCATGGGCGGTCTGGATCATCTGGGCGATGGCATTCAGGGCATGGTCCTGCCCGATGATCCTTTCGCCCAACAGTTTTTCCATGTTGAGGACGGTATCAATCTCGTCAGTCAGCATGCGGCCTGTCGGAATACCGGTCCACCCGGAAATCACCTCGGATATGATTTGCGAATCCACGGCAATCTGAACCAGGGGGGTATCTCCTTGTACCGCGGCGAGTTCCTTCTCCAGCCCTTTCAACAATTCCTGCTTCTGGGATAAAGCGCTGACGTCTGTGGGATCTTTTCCGTGAATTTCCTGTATCTCCTGCCTCAAATCCTTTATCCGAGTTGCGATCTCCATCTCCTTCTGCCAATTCTTGTTCAGATCATCCAGGCGGGTCTGGGCTGATTCCTTTCCCAATTGAAGGTGTTGGATACGCTCGGCGTGGTCATGGCCCATCAGCGCTTCCCTCTGGAGGATTTTAATTTCGGTATCGATATGGGTAATGCGGCGTTGGGCCTCCTCAATAGCAGGGGGATGGGTGGTAAGACCGATGGCCACCCTGGCACAGGCCGTGTCCAAGACGCTCACCGATTTGTCAGGAAGCTGCCTTCCCGTGAGATAGCGACGGGACAGGCGGACCGAGTCGAGTAAAGCACTATCGGTGATCATCACCTTGTGGTGTTTCTCCAGAAAAGGAGCGACCGCCCGCATCATCACCAGTGCTTTCTCCTCCTCCGGTTCCTCTACTTTGACCACCTGGAACCGCCGAGCCAAGGCTGCATCCTTCTCGAAGTATTTCTTGTATTCGGACCACGTGGTTGCTGCGATGGTGCGAAGTTCTCCCCGGGCTAAGGCGGGTTTGAGGAGATTGGCCGCATCTCCAGAACCTGCAGCCCCCCCTGCGCCAATGAGGGTGTGGGCCTCATCGATGAAAAGGATAATAGGGATGGGAGATGCCTTTACTTCGTTGATCACGGATTTCAGACGATTTTCAAATTCGCCCTTTATGCCCGCTCCAGCCTGGAGGAGTCCCAGGTCGAGGGTATGGACCGCCACGTTTCTCAGCGGGGGAGGAACGTCTCCTTGGACGATCCTCAAAGCAAACCCTTCCACCACAGCAGTCTTCCCAACACCCGCTTCTCCTGTCAGGATCGGGTTATTCTGCCTTCGCCGAATGAGGATATCCACCATCTGTCGGATCTCGAAGTCGCGTCCGAGGACAGGGTCGGTCTCTCCCTTTCGGGCCTTTTCGGTAAGATTGATGGTGTAGAGGTCAAGGGCCCGCGTTCCTACGGCTGGTGTCCCAGAGGCCCTCGCCTCTTCGGGTCTTCCCATGCTTGGAGCCTCAAGGTCTTCTCTTGATCCTGAGGTCAAATCGCGAAGCCGCTGGCTTAAGGTTTCCACAGAAATCTTTTTGAATACTTCGGAGCTTGCTGTCAACATCCGGGCTATCTCCTCATTGCTCATCAGGGCGAGAAGGATGTGGCCGGAGCGGATGCTGGGGGCCTGGAAATCCACGGAGGCGACCAGCCAGGCTTCCTGGATCATGCGGGGGATACGGGGTGACAGAGCCGGCGTTCTGGCGTTGCCGGTTTTAAAGCCCTCCATAGCCCGAGTGAGATCGGATACCAGACGGGTCTCGTTTATCTCAAAATGCCTCAAGATCTTCTGAAAATCCGTATTCGATATGTCCAGGAGTTTGAGGAGGAAGTGTTCCAGGTCTACTTCGTAATGGGTTTGAGAGAGGCAAAGACCGGCGGCCGATTCCAGGGCGCTTCGGCAAGGATCGTTCAATTTTCCAATCAAGGATTTGAGGTTGGATCTTGGCATGGAGGTGCCTCCTTGTTCCAGTTTTGAGTTTTGAGTCTTGTTCCAAATTCCCAACTTAAAATTGATCCTTACCAAGACGATTCTGGCTCTTGGAATGTTACGGAAGGCTCTTCTCGTTGAGGGATCCCGGGAGTCTTGAGCCAGGTTGACCAGCCCAGACGCGGAGAGGCCGGGGGTTCCATACCTAATACGCATGGGGGAACTTCCTCACGTTTAAGAACGAGGCAAATCTCGAATTCATACTCGATCCCGACCATATACCTGACCAGGGAGAAGATCGGGCGGAGCAAGTCCCCGTGGGGCAGAAGGCGAAGAAAACGTCCAAAATCCATGGGCCCAAGATAGATACGAAAATGGGTCTGGTTTTCCCAGGCCGAGCTTCCGCAAAGGGCATCGATGCCCAGTTGCCCGTTGGCAACCCCCAGTTGAGTTTGGTCTTCGGGGCTGATGGAAATAACCCGATCGATAAATTGCTCGACCCGCACCCTCGTGCCAGAGAAATACTCGACGGTAGCCTCAAGGCCGGCAGCAGACGGGACCAGCCTTGACAAAAGCCCACTGTGAAATATCAATGATTCCTGGGGTACTCCGATCCTTTCGGCAAGCCCTGGGGTTCCCAAGCCGATTAGACTCAACAGATGATGGGAAAGGTTATCCTCGGCCCCGTCAAGAAAAGTCTCCGGGAAACGGGATCTCTTCCAGGCCAGGTAAAAGAGGGAGGTCAAACGGTGGTGGAAGATATCCAGAAAGGCGGTGAAGCCAAAATCCTTCTGACGGAGTCGCTCCGCGGCCAGCTCATTATACCAGTAGGGGAGGACACCCGCCGGACCGATCAGTCCCATAAAGGTGACTTCCATATTCACCGGACTGGTCGCATCCTCCTGTTTCAGGTTAGAGATATCACTGGGAGGGAACGTGAGGCCGGGTTTTACGGAAAATCGCACCGCTTCTTCCCCCGGCATGAGGGTCTGGCCCAAAGGCTTTTTCCCGGGAAAAAGCAACTCCAATAGACGGACGGCTCTGAAGAAGGAAAAACGATAATATTCCTCAAAAAGGCGGTCTTTTAGAGAAGGACCCGGTTTCCGTTTCTCGGAGGCCACTTTTTCAGCACCTCTTTCTTCTGCAGGGTTCTTACGACCAACTGGGAAAAGGAATTGACCGAAACATACTGACCAAGAAATCTTTCCAAAACCGAAGCAAATAGATAGAGGCCCGTCCCAACATATTTATCTTCATCAAACTCCAGGGTCACCTCCACCCCGCGGCAAATGGACTGGCCGACTCGTCTGGTGATGTGCCGGGAATTCACCGAGACGATGCCGCTGATCTGCTGCCGGGTCACCGGCGAATTGTCAAAATCGTAAAGTTTGAGAATCTCCTTCAAAGCCTCACCCCCACTTACCAGGGAAAGATAATTGATGGCCAGATGAGAGATAAGCCGCCATTGGAGGGCTCCCCCCAAAGAGGGGCGTCGGGCTGGCGTGGGTTTTTTGAGACAATTTATACGGGCAATGGGAGCTGCCCTCTCTATATCAAAGTCTCCTGCGGGGTCGCCAAAAGGGAGACGGCCGGGCAGATCCCGATTCGTGCAAGTGGTATGGACGGTTATCGTCTCTACTCCTGGGTCAGCAGGTTGGAAACTCCAATCGGTAAAAGAAAGGAAGACCTCACTCCCTTCATCTCCCTTCAGGCCTGAGGGGCGACGTTGGATATGCCAAAAGGGTGTGCCCGGATCGTCCTCTCCTTTATCGAGATGGTGGTTTAACGAATAAAGGGGCTTGAATTCCGCTTCCTTCCCGGGAGAAGTGGGTGAGGAAGTGAAGACGCGGTCGACGCTAAAAACCTCGGTTGCTTCCAGCCTTCGAAGATCTGGAATTACCCGGTATTCGTTCTTCCGCTGTTCCACGCGTATCGGTTCAGCAACTCGGGTGAAAAGATTCACGACCGGTGTGGCGTTGAGACAGAAAGTTTCCTCATTCACCAGGAGGTCCGATTTGGCTGCCCGGTCAAGATATATCCGGATCTCCAGGGTATCGCTAAAGTTCCGATCTCTGACCTGACCGAGACCCTGGAGATCGAAAAAGAGGAATTTCTCGGGGAAACAGAAGTACTCAAAAAGGAGAAGGTACCCCGGAAAGGACCTGGAGGGGTAGTCGATCATCTTTTCATCGGCCTCGAATCCAACCGGTCGGATCTCCCCGGGTGACAAAGATATCTCTTCGACTCTACCCTGTTTATTGATGGATAAACATTCCAAATGGCACACATGGTTGAACAAAAGCTCATAGAGGGGAAAGACGTGCTGGCCCGGTCCGTTCAAAAAAAAGCGAAGACCTTCCCAGGGAAGTTGAGAGAAAGTCAGATTGTTGTAAGCCTTCATCTGGATCTCAATAACCTGTTGGGCATTCTTCAGCGGTTTTCTCGGGTCCCGAAGCGTTGCCGAGGTGACCTCCACGGGCCAGAGGGTGACCGGATAACAGCTCTTAAACTGGCAAGGATTACCGGCGACAGGTTTGGAGTAGAGGACGGCATCTCTTTCGATTTGATATCCCGATGCGGGGATGGTCTTTTTTACCGGCTCGAATTTCACCACCGACATGGAAGGAATGGGGCTAATGTAATGGGGGTAGAGGATATGCAGCAGGGATTCGGTTATTTCGGGAAAACCATCGCGGATTTTTTGATTGATTCGCCCGCAGAGGAAGGCAAAGGCCTCGATCAACCGCTCGGTATGGGGATCTTCACATTTATCCGGTTCGAGCTGGAGCCGGCCGGCAATTTTGGGATACTTTTTGGCAAATTCGGCTCCCATCTCCCGCACAAAGGTAAGTTCCCGCTCATAATAATTTAAAAAATGATCGTCCATTCCCGTTTCATTTAGCGATAAGATATTCGCCCTTGTTGACATCAAAATACGAGTCAAAGGTTACCGGCTCCACCACGGGGTCTACCATTAGAAGGGCATTGATTCTGAACCTGAGATTCCGTTCGTTCTTCGTCGACGTCTCCAAAATTACCTTCACATTTTTTAGCCTGGGTTCGAATCGCGAAATCACCCTTTCAATCTGCTGGCGCAGTTGTTGCCTCACCATCGGGCTCCTCGGATTTTGGGAGGTAAAGTCCTGCAGGCCATAGACGAAAAGGGAACTGTTGACCTCTCTGTACTCCGCCGAAGGAACCATTATGCTCCGTTTGGTGTTGAGAAGGTTCTCGATATCCCGAACGACCGAGGCCTTGGCCTGCCCGAGGGAGAGAAAGCGGTACTGGACAGGCTCACGGGAAACCCCGGGTTCGAGGTCAATGAGCCTGTCCAAGATGGATGCCTGGAGGTTTTGCTGGGTCTCATTCATTTTGACTAAAACAGGTGCCTCTCAGAGAGGGCATCCAAGCCTCTTACTTTTTAGCTGCCGGCGGAAGGTTCGCAACCAGCCTCAAAGACACCGTCAGTTCGTCAAGCTGGTAATGAGGCCTCAAAAAAGCCACTGCCCGGTAAGCCCCCGCCTTACCCGGGATTTCACTCACATCAACCCTTGCCTCTCGCAAGGGATGGCTGGCTTTCGCGTCCTGTCCGGCGTCGTCATCCAAGAGGACATAGTTGGTAATCCACCGATTTAGAAAATCTTCAGCGTTCTTGCGGGTCATAAAGCTGCCCAACTTGTCTCTCATAATAGACTTCAGATAATGGGCAAACCTCGAGACCGCGAGGATATACTGGAGCTGAGAAGATAGCCTGGCATTGGCTGTGGCTGCAGGGGTGTCATACGCCTTGGGCTTATTCGCTGTCTGGGTGCTAAAAAAAGCGGCATAATCTGTTCCCTTGCAATGGACGAGCGGAATAAAGCCAAGATCAGCGAGCTCCTTTTCCCGGCGGTCGGTAATGGCTATTTCTGTCGGGCACTTGAGGGCGATGTCTCCCTCATCGGTTCGGAAGGTATGGACCGGCAGCCCTTGCACCAGCCCGCCCCCCTCCACTCCCCGAATGGCCGCGCACCAGTGGTACTTGGCAAAAGCATCCGTCAGCCGGACTCCGAGGGCATAGGCGGCATTCCCCCAGAGATATTTGCTATTATCTTTGCCGTCCACGTCCTCTTCATAGTTGAACGTTTCCACCGGGACACTCGCCTGGCCGTAAGGGAGCCGCATCAGGGTATGGGGCAAGACCAGTCCCACATACCTGGAATCTTCCGAGTCACGGAAGGATTTCCACTTGGCAAATTCGGTGCTCTGAAAGATCTTGGTCATGTCCCGCGGGACTCCCAGGTCGGCAAAGCTATCCAAGTTAAACATCGAGGAGGCCGCAGCGGCAATAAACGGAGCATGAGCTGCTGACGCCACCTGAGACACCTTTTCGAGAAGGGACAGGTCCTGAGGGTTGTTGCCAAATTCATAATCCCCAATCAGAGCGCCGTAGGATGCCCCCCCGAACATGCCGAATTCCTCTTCATAGATCTTCTTGAAAAGGGTGGACTGGTCGAATTCCGATGCCTTTTCCATGTCTTTGAGAAGATCCTTCTTGGAGACACTCATCACCCGGATCTTTAAATGGTCTCCGGTTTCGCTCTGGTTCACCAGAAAGTTGAGCCCTCTCCAGGAGCCTTCGAGCCTCTGGAATTCAGAATGATGCATGACTTCATTCAGCTGCGAGGAAATTAGCCTGTCCAACTGGCCGATGCGGGAATTAATCATCAGTTCGAGGTTCTTAGAGACCACCATGGTCCCTTCCATGACCTGCTTGACAAACTCGCCAATGAGGTCCTTGGCCCATTCCTTCTGGCTTTCGTCACGGGCCATCCGGCCTTCCTCGATGATCTGGTCTAAGAGACCTTTCTCTTCTTTGGCTTCCTGGATTTGAGAAGGCTGCGCCTGCGTCTGTTGTTCTTTTTCTACCATGTGGGCCCTCCTTTATGATTCCTTATTTCTTTTCTTCTCCCTTTTTGACGCCAGCCTCCTCCCCCAGTTTCGCCAAGGAGTCCGTGCTGACAATGACGTTCTGCAGGAGTCCATCCAATTTTTCATTCCCTTCGAGTTTGGCCATGAGGTCAGAAAGTCTGCGCCTGGCCTCCACCAGTTTGCGCAAGGGGGGAATCTGGTCCGCCACCTGTTCCGGATGAAAATCGTCGAGGGACTTGAATCGGAGTTCGACCCCCAATTTGGTCTCCTCTCCCGTCAGTTTGTTGTCCACCTTGAAAGCTACCCTCGGTTTCATTCCCTCCAGGACTTTGTCGAAATTGTCCCGGTCGATTTCGACAAATTTCCTGTCCTTCAACCGCGGAAGCGCCTCATCGGGCTTACCGGAAAAATCGCCTACGACCCCCACGACAAAGGGGATTTCCTTCATCTCAATGGCATCTCCGATCTCCACGTCGTAGGTGATATGCACCCGGGGAGCCCTAACCCTGTCGATCTTATGCTGAGTACTCTCTCTGGCCATACCCTCTCCTTTCTTTAAGAAATATTTTGGGAAAATCCATTTGACCTGCCGAACCCTTCCCATTTAGGGTTTGTAAATCATTGCCCGGGTTACATCCATCGTGCAGAGCTTTTGTAAAAGGGCCTTCTCCCGATTTCTATCTTCATCCGAAGGTTCTCCCCTGGTCAGGCATTGATAGAGCGCATCCAGGACCTCTGCAATCCACAGGGGGGATTCCCAGGCTTCGAGGTGCAGTTCCTCGATCAGACGATTCAACCCCTCCACAATGGGTCTGGCCAGGTCCGGCCGGTCAGCTTCCAGACAAAGTCTCGCCATGAGGAGTCGATAACGGTTTCTCCCTCTCACCGACGGCGCGCAGTTTGAAGCTCCAAGAATTTTCGCCAGGGCGGCCTTCATCCCGGAGGTCTTCAGGATCTGGAGGGCTTCTTCCCATACTGCTTTTTCATGAGAATCCGTATCCGCGAACTCACCAACTGGATGGGAAAGCGCCGAGCTTTCCCGCCTCTCCGCTGTTTCCGGGGGGAGGGCCTTTTCTGCCTGAGTTTTCAACCCTGGCGGGGGTTTCGGAGCCGGCTCCTTCCTCCCTTTTTGTCCCGGATAGATCTTCATGACCGCCTGTACACAATCCTCCAAGGCCCCCCCAAAATCGGACAAGATAGGGGCTTGCGACCCGAATTTCT
>Ga0315276_10004033_pt1 | contig 13473 bp, 13 predicted proteins | sample YL17G05_0_MG_FD_204542 | JGI IMG/M metagenome (GOLD analysis project Ga0315276, IMG submission 204542) | Sediment microbial communities from Yellowstone Lake, YNP, Wyoming, USA - YL17G05_0 | ecosystem: Environmental > Aquatic > Freshwater > Lake > Sediment | place: USA: Wyoming | collected...
CCCCTCATGAACGCGATGGAGCGCACCCTGCCGTCCCTCGACATTCCCGCCGAGCGGATCCACGCCGAGCGGTTCGACATGGTGTAGGGGAGCCCTTGAGCCACCGCATCGTCGCCACCATCGTCCGGCTCGTGCTCGTGCTCTTCGCGGCGAGCGGCCTGGTCTTCGCGTTGGCGGTCAGGAGCCCGGCCCCACCCGGGCGGGGGCCTCCCGCGACCCACCGCAACTTCGCCGGGGGCACCTGCGGCACCTGCCACGCGCCGCCGTGACCCGATCCGGCCGGGACGTGTAGAGTCCTCTTCCATGCTCTGCCGGGAGTGCGGTTCCGACCGACTTCGCCCATCGCCACCGCGCGGCCCGCTCGAGGCGGCCGTGCGCGCCTGGACGAAGACCCCTTACCACGAGTGCGTGGTCTGTGGCTTGCGGTCCCGCTTCCCGCGGAGCCCTCGCGACTCGTCCGACCCGGGGGTCGACGTGGTCTTCTGGCTGGCCGTTGTCCAGCTCGGCGTGGGCTGAGGGCGCGCCGCCTCGGCCATGGCCACCACGGCCGGGTGGCGCAGCCGCCGTGACCCACCCCGGCCGGGAAGCGTGGCGTCCTCGTGCCGCGTGAGCCCGTGGGCGGGCCCTGTCCTAGCGGAGCAGGCCCAGGATGCCGGCCATGATCCCCTTCTGCTCCGGACGGGCGATGAGGTCGATCTCTCCCCGATCGAGGAACAGGCCGCCGCAGGCGAAGCAGAGGTCGGCATCCACGCCCCGGAAGGCGACGGTCTCAAGCTCCATGCCACACTTCGGGCAGCGCATGTGGTGGAGGGCCCGAAGCCGCTCCCGCTCGGCTTCGCCGGTCTGCCGCTTCACCGCCAGCGCAAGCCGGCGCTTCTTCTCGGCATCCTCCCGTACGAAGAACTCGTCCTCCGCGCTCGACGGCTTCTGGACTCTCGTCTCGGCCATGTCGTCCTCTCCTCTCGGGGTCAGTACAGCTGGGGGCGGCGGGGCATGGAGCCGCGGGTCAGGTTCGTCGTGAAGGTGTCGAGCGCCATCGCGCGGAGCCGCCGGATTCGCTCCTCGGCCGGCGGGTGGGTCGAGAAGAGCCGGGTGATCCCGCCCGTCGCGCCGAAGGGGTTCACGATGTGGAGGCTCGCCGTGGCCGGCTCGACCTGGGCGGGCGCCGCCTCGGCATCCGCGTGCAGCTTCTCGAGCGCGGTGGCGAGCGCGAGCGGGTCGCCGGAGAGGCGCGAGCCGCTCTCGTCGGCCAGGTACTCGCGCGAGCGGGAGATGCCGAGCTGCACGAGGGTCGCTCCGATGGGGGCCATCAGCATGAAGAGCAGGCCTCCCGCGGTGGAGCCCTGCTCCTCGCCGTCCCGGCTCCCGAACAGGCCGGAGAGGGCCAGGACGTGGGCCAGGTGGGTGACCGCCGTGGCCAGCCCCGCCGCCACGGTGGCCACCAGCACGTCGCGGTTCATCACGTGGGCGATCTCGTGGGCCAGCACGCCGCGGAGCTCGCGCGGGGAGAGGATCTCGAGCAGCCCACGGGTGACGGCCACGGCGGCCCTCTCCGGGCTGCGCCCGGTGGCGAAGGCGTTGGCATGGGGCGCGTCGATGAGAAAGACGCGCGGCTTGGGAAGGCCCGCCTTCGAGGACAGCTCCTCCACCATCCGGTGGAGCTCGACCGCCTCCTCGCGCGACACCTCCCGCGCCCCGGACATGCGGAGCACCAGCCGGTCCGAGAAGAACCAGGCGAAGAGGTTCATGCCGAGCGCCAGGGCGACGGAGCCCCAGAGCCACTGCGGGCCCAGCGCGCCGCCGGCGGCGACGACGAGCGCCGACAGGACGCCGAGGAGAACGATGGTCTTCAGCTGGTTCATGTGCGGCCTCCGATGCCAGGAACCTAAGCTCGGGCCGCCGCCGGACCATCACGAAATATGCAACATATACTTAGCTTGAACCTAAGTATGGCTGCGACGCCCCTTCCCCTCGCGCGCCGCCTCGGCCATGGCCACCACGGCCGGGTGGCGCAGCCGCCGCTCCACCGAGATCGCGTAGAAGCGCTCCCGGATCTCCTCGGTCCGCCCGATCACGCCGACGTCGAACTGGGCGCAGACCTCCTTCTCGATCGTGGTGGGGGCCGCGAAGAACCCCATGCCGCGAGCGCCGAAGGCCTTGAGCAGCGCGCTGTCGTCGAACTCGCCGGCGACGACCGGCTCGACGCCGCGCGCCTCGAACCAGCCCTCCAGCGAGTGCCGGAGCGCCGTGCCCGGGGACGGCAACAGCACCGGCGCGCCGGCGAGTGAACCCGGAAACCCCTTCTTCAGCCCCGCCAGGGCCGGCCCTGCCAGGAAGGTGACGCCGCATTCGGCGACCAGGTGGCTGAAGGCCTTCACCTTGACGTCCTCGGGCGGCGGGCTGTCGGAGAGCACCACGTCGAGCTCGTGGATGGCCAGCGCTCCCAGCAGCGCCGCCAGCGCCCCCTCCCGGCAGACCAGCCGCATGTCCTTCACGGCGTGAACGGCCGACTGGAGCAACTGCTCGGCCAGGAGCTTGGGGATGACGTCGGCGATGCCGACCGCGAACGGGATGCGGTCGCGGGTGGGGATGCCCTTCAGCGCCCGCTGCATCTCGCGGCCGGTGTGGAAGATGTCGTCGGCGTAGCGCAGGACGGTGCGCCCCACGTCGGTGAGCACCAGCCCGCGGCCGCGGCGCTCGAGGAGCGGGTGACCGAGGGAGCCCTCGAGCGTCTTCAGCTGGCTGGAGATGGTGGGCTGGGAGAGGCGCAGCTCCTGGCTGGCCCTGGCGATGCTGCCGGCGCGGGCCACGACCCAGAAGTAGTGGAGGTGGTGGTAGTTGAGCCATTCCATACATTCACCATACCTCAGTCATCACACGAAACTTCGTATTGTTCACCGAGCCCGGATTCGGCTAGATCATCCTCGCCCGACGATCCGGGCCGCACCTGGAGGGCGGAGAGACGATGGAGAACGGCATTCTCGAATGGGCGGGCTTCCTGGCCTTCGTGCTGGCGATGCTGGCGCTCGACCTGGGCGTCTTCCACCGCAAGGACCACGTCGTCGGCCCCCGCGAGGCGCTGGGCTGGTCGACGCTGTGGGTATCGCTGGCGCTCTGCTTCGGCGGCTACATCTGGCTCCGCTTCGGCAGCGAGACCGGGATGCAGTACCTGACCGGCTACGTCATCGAGAAGTCGCTCTCGGTCGACAACATCTTCGTCTTCGTCGTCATCTTCGGCGCTCTGGGCATCCCGCCCATCTACCAGCACCGGGTCCTCTTCTGGGGCATCCTCTCGGCGCTGGTGATGCGCGGCGCCATGATCGCCGCCGGGGCGGCGCTGCTCTCCCGCTTCCACTGGATCATCTACGTCTTCGGCGCCTTCCTGATCCTCACCGGCGTGAAGCTCCTGTTCGCCGGCGGCGCCGCCGACCACCCGGAGAAGAGCGCGGTGTTCCGCCTCCTGCGCCGCGTCGTCCCGGCCAGCCCGCGGCTCGACGGCAACCACTTCTTCACGAAGGAGAATGGCAAGTGGCTCGCCACTCCGCTCTTCTTCGCGCTGGCCCTCATCGAGGTCACCGACGTGATCTTCGCGGTCGACTCCATCCCCGCCATCTTCGCGGTGACCAGCGACCCTTACATCGTCTTCACCTCCAACGTCTTCGCCATCCTGGGCCTGCGCTCCCTCTACTTCCTGCTGGCGAGCTACGTGGAGAAGTTCACGTACCTGAAGCCGTCGCTGGCCTTCGTCCTCATGTTCGTGGGCGGCAAGATGGCGCTCATCGACGTGGTGAAGATCCACGCCGCGGTCTCGCTGGCGGTGGTGCTCTCCATCCTGGCCATCGGCATCGTTGCCTCGGCGCTTCGCAACAAGCGCGACGCCGCCCGCTCGACGGGCGCATGAGCCAGCCCGGGCCGGCGATCACCGGGCCGGGGCAGGCCTGCGCTGGCGGAGCGCCGCCGCCTCCGCGGTTCGCCCCTGCCGGGCGTAGACGTCGGCGAGCAGCCCGTACGTCTCGCCGTATGCCGGCTCGGCGCGCAGGAGCGCCTCGAGCGTGGCCGTCGCGCCCCGCAGATCGCCCGCCCGCGCCTGGTAGAAGCCCAGCGTCCAGGCGTAACGCGGATCCCCCGGGCGCAGCGCCGCCGCCTTCCGCGCAAGGGGCACCGCCTCGGCCGGCTTTCGCTCCCCGACGATCACCGCCAGGTTGAAGGCGGCGGGCGCCATGCGCGGATCGGCCGCGAGCGCCGCGCGAAGCATCTTCTCGGCCCCGGCGCGGTCGCCGCGCTCCGCCAGCAAGAGCCCCAGGTTGAAGGCGATGCCGGCGTGGCCCGGCTGCTGCGCGTGGGCCTCGCGCAAGAGCTTCTCCGCCTCCTCCCCGCGGCCATTCACCGCGAGCAACATGGCCAGGTTCGCCCGGGCCAGGAAGAGCTGATCGTCGATGGCGAGCGCGCGCCGGTACTGCTTCTCGGCGTCGGCCGTCCGGCCCTGCGCCGCGTAGAGGTTGCCCAGGTTGTACGGGCCCGAGGGCAGGTCGGACATGTAGCGCTGCCCTTCCTCGTACTCCTTCAGCGCCGCCGTCCAGGCCTTGCGCTGCGCCTCGGTGAGCCGCTGCGACGGGGGGCCAGCCAGCCGCGCCGCGGCCTCGGCGCGCACCCAGCGAACCGGATCCTGGAGGAGCGGACCGAGCAGCCGCGCCAGCACGCCCGGATCGGCGGACTCGGTCCGCTGCACTGCCGTGGCCCGGAGGAGAGGCTCGGGGTCGGCCAGCGCCTTCTCCACCGCTGCGCGCGCCAACGGCCCCGGGTAGCTCGCCAGCAGCTCGACCGCCGTGGCCCGCACCACCACCGGCCGGAGCTGGTCCTGCGAGAGCTGCACGAGCTCGGCCTCGGCTTCCGGCGCGCGCGTGCGCCCGGCCGCGATGACGGTTCCGTAGTGGGGCTTGCGCTTCTTGCCGTACCAGCCGTCGTACTTCGCCTGCACCCAGGAGAGCGGCTTGTCTGCGTGACATCCCGACGCGCTGCAGGCGTTTGGCACGCCGATGGACGCGGTCAGGTCGGGGCGCGGCACGCGCATGGAGTGGTCGCGGCGGAAGTGGACCCCCATGAAGTTCTGCCCTGGCATGTGGCAGGAGACGCAGAGCACGCCGGCGCTGGGCTTTCCCTGCCACTCCTTCTTGTGGAAGGTGTGGGTGGCCGCGTCGTAGGTGTCGGCCCGGTGGCAGCGGGTGCAGAGCTCGTTCCCCTCCTTGTGCCGCTTCCCGGAGTGGACGTCGTGGCAGTCGCTGCAACGCACCCCGTTCGCGTGCATCTTGCTCTGCGTGAAGGCGTGCCACTCGAAGTCCTCGTCCTGGATCTGGCCGTCGGCGTGGAAGGTCCCCTGCCCGAGCAAGGTGGGGAGGTAGCTGTCGAGGAACTCACCGCCGGGCGCGGCCGGGTCGGCGAACTGGGCGCGCCGGGAGTGGCATGGGGCGCACAGGTTCACGAGCTCCGGCTGCGTGAGCTTGGTGGTCTTCGCGACCAGGCCGGCGTTCTCCAGGGGCGTCCGCCCCATGGCCGGCTGGTCGGCCCAAACCACGTGGCGCGAGCCCGGGCCGTGGCAGGACTCGCACCCGACCATGATCTCCGACCAGGTGGTCTGGTAGGAGTCGGACTCCGGGTCGTAGCGCTTGCGCACCGCCGTGGAGTGGCAGTCGGAGCACATGGCGTTCCAGTTCTGGCCCGGGCGCGTCCAGTGGAGCCAGTCGCCTGGCGGAGCAGCGCCCCGGGGGTCGACGTGAAACCAGCGCTTCGCCTTCGTGTCCCAGGCGGCGGAGAGCGTCTGCAGGCGGCCGCCGGGAAAGGCCACCAGGTACTGCTGGAGCGGCTCCACGCCGAACGTGTAGGCCACCTCGTAGTCGCGCATCTGGCCGTCGGGCCCCTCGGCGTGGGCCATGAACTTCTCGCCGTGGCGGAAGAAGCGCCAGGTCTTGCCCCGGTGCTCGAGGGTGGCGCCGCCGAAGTCGCCCTGCACGAGGCCGTCCTTGGCCGCCTGCATCGCGCGAGCGTGGTTCGACCCCTTCCACCCCGCGTACGCCTTCTCGTGGCAGGCCTTGCACTTCTCGCTCCCCACGTGCTGCGCCTCGGCGAGCGGCGCGGTCCGGGGAGGGCGCAGCGAGCGCACGGCCAGGTACAGCGGAACCGAGAGGACCATGGCCGCCGTGGCGGCCACGCCCGCGATCCGGTAGCGGCGGAGCGAGGCGTCCATCTAGAGGTAGGTCACCTGGGCGGGCTCGAAGCGGGCCCGCTCGATGCGGCGGCTGGTGTCCACCTTGACGATGCCCCCCTGGATGACCACCGGGAAGAGGTCGAGGGCGCGCGTGGCCGGCGGCGCCAGCACGTCGCCCCGCTGGTCGAACGTGGAGGCGTGGCACGGACAGGGAAAGACCTGCTCCTTCTGGTTCCAGGGGACCGTGCAGCCCAGGTGCGTGCACTTCGACGAGAGCGCGAGAAAGCCGCCGTCGGCGAGTCGCACCAGGTAGAACTTTCCGGCCGGGAAGGGGCGAACGGACGCCGGCGTGAACTCGCCGACCGGTCCGGCCACGACGAGCCCCGCGCCACGCCCTGCTCCACCCTTCGAGGGCGCCAGGTAGGCGACCACGACCGCGAGGACCTCCACCGCGGCCAGGATCCCGAGCCCCTTGCCGAGCCGGCCGAGGAAGTCGCGGCGCGCCGGCGCGCTGGGCTCGATGGAGGGGACCGTGCTCACGGCATCACCAGCGCCATGCCCTGCCCGCGGAAGAAGACCCCGACGACCGTGAGGACGACGAAGGACGCGGCCACGAAGGTGAAGGCGGCCTGAACCACCTCGATCCGGGTGCCGCCTCGGCGGCGCGACGCCCACGCCACGACGGCAACGAGGATCACGGCGACCGCGAGCGGGATGATGCCTTCTCGAACCGCCGGGGTAAGGCCGGGGAACCACGGGCGGGCCCGGCGCAGGGGCTCGTTCGCCACCACCGCAGCGACGGTGACGACCGCCGCAAGCGCGGCCGCGGCCAGAGCCAACCGCGCCCCCCGAGGTGAGCCGAACCAGCGGCCGCTGGGGCGCTCCCCTCCCCCGATCGCCGGCAGCGCGACGAGCAGTCCGAGCGCGAGCAGCGGCACGGCCACCGCCCCGAAGGCCGGGTGGAGGTGCACGAGCAACTCCTGGACGCCCATGAAGTACCAGGGGGCCTTGGCCGGGTTCGGGCTCATGCCCGGGTTGGCCTGGGCGAGCAAGGGCGCGTTCCAGACCGCGGCCAGCAGCATCACGGCCGCGAACACCACCATCGCGGCCGCCCCTTCACGTTGCGTGAGGTCTGGCGAGGTGAGGACCAACGGCCCGCGCGGCGCGGCCGGGTCGCCGACGTCCGCCGGAAGGATCACCCCGCCCACCTTGCGCACCAGCCAGAAGTGGAAGGCCAGCAGGAGCAACAGCGCGATGGGCAGGATGGCGACGTGGAGGACGAAGAAGCGGGCCAGCGTGGCCGGGCCGATGTCGGGGCCTCCCCGCACTGCGCGCAGCATCGTCGCGCCCACGACCGGCACGTACTCGAGCATCCCGGTGGAGATGGTGACCGCCCAGTAGGCGAGCTGATCCCAGGGGAGCAGGTACCCGGTGAAGGCGCAGGCGACGACGAGGAGCAGGAGCGCCACGCCCACGAACCAGTTGCCCTTCCGGGGCGGCAGGTGCCCGCCCCGGTAGAAGACCCGCAGGAGATGCAGGATGGTGACGAGCACGAGCCCGTTCGCCGCCCAGTGATGTGCGTTGCGGACGAAGGCGCCGAACGGGATCTCGTCGACCAGCCGGGCGACGGTGCCGTAGGCCCGCTCCGGCGAAGGCTCGTAGGTCACCAGCAGCAGCGCTCCGGTCACGGCCAGCACGAGGAAGAGGACCGCAGCCGCTCCGCCGAGGCCGAAGGTCCGCTGGAGCGGCAGCGCCGCGGCCGGCACGACCCTTGGATGAATGTGCAGGACGAGGTGGGAGAAGCCGGAGGGCTTCCGCTCGGGGGACGGGACGGCGCCTTTCTCTGTGGGGACGGTGGCGATCCGCGGATTCTAGCTTCTATGGGTCGGAGGCGACGGTCTTCTTCCAGCCGCGTCGCTACCGACGGAATCCCCGGTTGTTGTGCATGACCTTTCTCCAGGTCGCTAGTGGCTCGGCGGGGCCAGGCTCTCGAGCTCGTGGAGCTTCTTCAGCGCCGCCGTGGCCTTCAGCGTGTTGTAGTTGATGTTCGACGTTCAGCTCCCCTCGCCCTTGAAGGAGGGCAGGAAGCTGTGGCCGTCGGCGTGGATCTTCCAGGTCTTGCCGCCCTCCCAGGTGGTGCCCTTCTCGCCGTGGAACGGCGCGATTCCCCCGTCCGGCCAGGATGCGGCCTCTGCGCCATTGTCGGTGCCGCAGACCACGATGGTGTCGTTGGCGATCCCGAGGTCGTCGTGCTCGACCCTGCCGTCGGCCCAGGTGTGGAGGACGCCGCGCGGACCGTACTTCTTCTTGAAGGCGGGATCCTTCGGGTAGAAGTGGGTCTCCGGCTCCTACTCGGCGTTCAGGTGGTGGAGGTTCCCGAGGAACTCGTCGAAGCCGTGCATCGTCGGAAGGTGGCGCGACCGGCGACGCGGTCGCTCCACATCGAGAACACGGGGAGGCCCTTGCTCTCGATCCACCCGGCCCGGGCCGTGGCGTCGGCGAACTGCGACGCCGGCACCGGGGCGCGCGGCCTGAACCCGAGGGACTCGAGCGCGCGGATGGCGCGCCTGGCGTTTCCCTCGTCGAGCGCCACCACCAGGTCGAGGTCGGCGGTCGTGCGCAGGTGTCCGTGCAAGACCACCGCAACCCCGCCGACGACGAGGTAGCGGACGCCGGCGGCGTTCAGTCTTCCGCGAGAAGGGGGTGGCTGGGGACTGCCCCGGCGCGCCTACCGTCTTCGGGGCAGGAGCCATCGAACAGGTAGCGACCCTGGCCCTGCCGCCATAGAATCCCTGGGTCGCGCGATGCTGCGCAACGAACCCGACCAACAAGGAGGAGTTAGATGACTCGAATCCTGGGACTGGCTGTTCTCGCAGCACTCGCCACGGGGTGCGCCACCACCTCGTCGGTGAAGGAAGAGATGGCCCCGCTGTCGAGCAAGATCACGGCCCTGGAGCAGCAGGACGCCGCGATGAACACCAAGCTCACCGACCTGAGCAAGAGGGCCGACGCGCAGGGTGCCGACATCCAGGCCCTGCGGAAGGAGATCGCCAACTCCAACGCGGCGGCGCAGAAGGCCGCTGCGGACGCGGAAGCGGCTGCGGTCCGGGCCGAGACGGCTGCAGCGAAGGCGGCCAAGGCTTTCGAGCTGCGCCAGATGAAGGGCGCGAAGTAACGCTTCTCGCGCTGAGGGGTCGCGGCATCGAGCCGTGACCCCTCGCGCGGCTTTCAGCTCCGGTCGATCGAGACGTCCACCGGGAAGCCCCTGGCTTCCCGCACGACCGCCTCGAGCTTCTGCGCGTCGGCGGACCCGAGAAGCCCTCGCTTGGTGAGCAGTCGCTTCGCCTCGGCGAGGTTGTCGATCCGGGCATCGTCGTCGGCGTGGACCTCCACGTAGACCCGGCCCGCCCGCACCCCCACCTTCACCGGCTCCCGGACGATCGTGACCTGGGTTCCCACCGGGACGCGCTCGAAGAGGAGCGGGATGTCCTCGGGGTAGAGCCGGAGACACCCATGGCTCGCCTTCCGTCCCACCCCGAAGGGCTTGTCCGTACCGTGGATGAGGATCGATCCCTTCGAGAGGCGCAGCGCATGGGTTCCGAGCGGATTGTCCGGACCGGGGGGCACCATGGCCGGCAGGTCGGGCTCCTCCCTTCGAATGGAGGCCGGCGGATACCAGCGTGGGTTCACCTGCTTCTGGATCACCGAGAAGGCACCGAGGGGCGTGGTCCACCCCTCGCTTCCCACTCCCACCGGGAACGTCATCGGGGCTCCAGGGGCGCGGGGGAACTGGTACAGCCGCATCTCGGACAGGTTCACGACGAGCGTCCCCGGCTTGCCGGCCCGCGGCATGATCCAGGCGGTGGGGATGGTGACGGTCGCTCCCAGGGTGGGAACGAACGCATCGAGCCCCGGATTCGCCGCCTCGATCTCGTTGAACCCGAGGTCGTACTGGCGCGCGATCTCGATGAGCGACTCGTCGGGCAGGACGGCGCGAAAGCAGACGGCGCCGATGACCTCCACCTTGCTGCAGTCTCCCGAGGCGCCGCAGTCAGCCGTCTGGATGGCCTGGCAGGAAGGCGCGGGGACGGCGGGCGTGGCCAGGGCCTCCTTGCCGTCCGCCACGGGGGGGATGTGGGTGCATGCCCCACCGATCGCGGCGAGGACGAGCCATGCTCCGAGGCGTGAACGGGACCAGGACGACATGGAGCAACGGTTAATGGAACCTGGGATTCGTGACAAGGGGAGCTTCTGTGGCTACCCTGGTCGATGTGGCGGGATCCATCTTCAAGATCGGGCGAGCGATCGCATCGCTGGTGCTTCTTCTGGCGTCTGGCGCCACCCTGGCCGATCCGGTCGACGAGACGATCCAGCCGAGCCATCCCGCCGTGCTGTGCCCCGAGTCCGGCGACGTGATCGCGGTCATCACCAGGAAACGGGAGCTCTGGCTGTGCGTCGACGGAGCGCCAGCGGCCCGCTTCGAGGTGGCCCTGGGCCAGGGCGGCCTGGACAAGCGCCAGAAGGGGGACCGGCGGACGCCGCTCGGGACCTACGTGCTCGGGACCCCGCGCCCCTCGGGGCGCTACGGCGTCTTCATCCCCATCGTCTACCCCACCCCCGAACAGGCGGCCCAGGGGCTCACGGGAGGCGACGTCGGGATCCATGGTCCGCCCCGCAAGCTGCCAGAGCCAGAGTACCCGACCACCGCGTTCGACTGGACGCTTGGGTGCGTCGCCACCGGGACCGATGCGGACATCGAGGTCGTCGCAACCTTCGTCCGGGAGCGGAGGCCGCTGCTCGTGGTCCGCTGAGGCGCGGTCGCGCCCCCATCCGCGAAGTAGACCACGCCCCGGGATATGCCATGTTCACTCCATGGCCAAGACGCCCCGCAAGCCTGGGCGCGGTACCCTCCGGGCCCGGCTGGAGAAGAACGAGCTTGGTCGACTGCGCGCCGAGCTGGAAGGCAGCCGGCTCCAGTATCGCGCCGTGCTCGACCACTTCCCGAACGGCAGCCTGGTCGTCGTCGACAAGGACTTGCGCGTCCTCGCCTGGGGAGGAACGCAGCTCTTCTCCACCGGCGAATCGGGTTCGCGCGTCGGCCGTGAGCTCGCCGACCTCCTCTCGCCAGCGGAGATGAGGGAGTTCGAGCCCGTCGTCGTCGACGCGCTGCGAGGCGTCCCGGTGAGACGAGAAGTGCGCCTCCGGGGCGCGGTCCTCGACCTCTCCGTTCAGCCCGTCCGCGACGGTTCCGGCCAGGTGTCCTTTGCCGTCGCCACCGTCCAGGACGTCACCCAGCGCAGACGCGCCGAGGAGGCGCTGCGGGAAAGCGAGCGCTGGCTTCGCATGAGCCAGGGCATCGCCCGGATCGGACACTACCTCTACGACCTCCAGGGGGACCGGTGGACCAGCTCCGAGACCCTGAACTCGATCTTCGGCATCGACGAGCGCTTTCCCCGGACGGCCGCGGACTGGCTCCGGATCGTCCACCCGGACGACCAGGCCACGATGGGGGAGTACCTCGGCGATCTTCTCGCGCGCGGAACCCGGTTTGACCGTGAGTATCGAGTGGTCGATCAGGCCAGCGGCGAGACCCGATGGGTCCACGGCCTGGGCGAACTCCTGCGCGGCGCCAGCGGAGAACCGCTTCAGCTGGTGGGCACGATCCAGGACGTCACCGCCCGGCGCCGGGCCGACGACGAGCTCCGTCAGTCGCAAAAGCTGGAGAGCATTGGCCGCCTCGCCGGGGGTGTGGCCCATGACTTCAACAACCTGCTCACCGTCATCCTGTCCTGCGGCGAGGACGTGATCCACGCGCTGGAACAGGGGTCCATCCCGGACCCCGTTCTGGTGGAGGACATGGTCGGTGCGGCCGGACGCGCGAGCGGCCTGACCAAGCAGTTGCTCGCCTTCGCCCGCAAGGACGCCTTCGCCCCGGAGATCGTCTACCTCGACGAACTGCTCCGAGGCAGCAAGAAGCTGCTGGAACGGCTCCTCGGCGCGGATGTCCGGATCGTCGAGGAACTGCAGCCAAACCTCTGGCCGGTGAGATGTGACCCGGGGCAGATCGGCCAGGTCGTCGTGAACCTGTCGGTGAACGCTCGAGACGCGATGCCTTCCGGGGGGACGCTCACGTTCGCCGCGGACAACTGCGAGCTCGCACCGGGAGGGAAGGTTCCCGTCGTCGGCATGGCCCCGGGCCAGTACGTCAAGCTGACGGTGCGCGACACGGGCCATGGCCTGTCGGCCGAGGCGATGGAGCACCTCTTCGAGCCGTTCTTCACGACGAAGCCCCCTGGCGTGGGGACGGGACTTGGCCTGCCCACCGTCTACGGAATCGTGAAGCAGACCGGGGCGCATCTGGCCGTCGAGTCACGGCAAGGCTCCGGGGCGGCCTTCTCCATCTGGTTCCCGAGGGTGCCGGACGTGGCGGTCGAGGAGAAGCCGAAGCCCGGCGGGCGGCGCCTGGGACTGGAGACCATTCTCGTGGTGGAGGACGACCGGAATGTGCGCCAGGTGGCGGTCCGAGCGCTGGAAGCGGGGGGGTATCGCGTCCTCGCGGCGAGCGGTGGGGAAGAAGCTCTCCACCTCGCCCGCGCCGAAGGTGGGCCCGTTCACCTGGTGCTGACGGACGTCTTCATGCCCGGGCTCGGTGGCCCGGAGGTGGCGCGCCGGGTCGTGGAGCTGAAGCCGGAGGCCCGCGTCCTCTACGTGTCCGGGTCCACGCACGACGCCATCGGCAGGGAAGGGGTGCTCGACGAGGGGATCGAGTTCCTGCCGAAGCCCTTCACGGCCTCGACCCTCCTGGATCGCGTGAGGACCATGCTCGACCAGCCTCGAGCCCCATGAGCGTTGCGCCAAAGTGCCCGGGGCCGGAATCGAACCAGCGACACGGGGATTTTCAGGCCTGGTACGGGAGTGGCCAAGGCCCCGGGATCCTCTGGAGAAACGGCGGAGACAGGGGGCGACTGAAGCACATTTGTGTCAGCCGGACGCGGGGAGCGGGCAGCTGGACTTCGGGTTCGAGGATCCCGGACGGCCGGCGGGGTGATGGGCGAGCACCGGGAGCAAGCAGTGGCACGTCTGCTTCCCCGACATTGCATTCGGTGCACGGGCGGTTAGGGGTTCCGTTCAGCCAATCGCACACGCCCGACGCCGCGCCGCGCGCGCCCAGGAACCTGACCTCCCTGCCTCCGGAATGTGACCATGCGCAAGAATCCTCTCGAAGCCGCCACCCTGCACGGCAATGAGCTCATCGACACGCCCATCGGGGA
>Ga0315276_10004034_pt1 | contig 13472 bp, 10 predicted proteins | sample YL17G05_0_MG_FD_204542 | JGI IMG/M metagenome (GOLD analysis project Ga0315276, IMG submission 204542) | Sediment microbial communities from Yellowstone Lake, YNP, Wyoming, USA - YL17G05_0 | ecosystem: Environmental > Aquatic > Freshwater > Lake > Sediment | place: USA: Wyoming | collected...
CGATGCCGTCGCAGAGCTGCGACAGCCGGAGGTAGGCGTGGTCGCTGGCGAGCGCGGCGCCGATGATCCGCTCGGCCGCGGCGTGGTAGGTGACGTCGAGCGGGACCGCCGCGGGGCCGCCCGGGGCCCCGGTCCGGCACCCCGCGGCCGGGAGCGCGAGGCACGCGGCCACGCCGATCAGCACCCCCGTCACCGACTGGAACCGGCCCCGTCCGCGCATGCGCCCTCCTCGAGCGCGCACGATATCAGCCCGTTCCGCGCGTCGCCAAAGGGGACCCGGTCGCGGGCCGGCGGGATCCGGCGTGGCGCCCGGGGAGCCGGCGAACCGCGCAGTCACGGGGCTGGCGCGCCCTGGTGACCGAGCGCATGGTGCCCCTGCCCGGTCACCAGGGCGCGCCAGCCCCGCCGAAGGCCGACCTGGCTAGCGCAGCGGGGTGGCGAGCACCACGGGCCCGCCGTCGGGCGCGTCGGCGAAGCGGCCGATGAGGCGGGCGAGCTCGTCCGGGCGGTCGAGCATCACGAAGTGCCCGCAGCCGTCCATGCGCACCGCGCGCACCCGGGGCACCGCCCCGAACCCGAGCGCGGCCGCGGTCTCCACCCAGGGCTCGCCCTTCGGCCAGGAGCGCGGCGCGAGCACCACGAGCACGGGGCACTGCAGCCGTGCCACGCGCGCCGAGAGGTCGGTCGCGAACGCGACCCGGATCCACCGCTTGACGACCGCGGGATCCATCGCCGCCACCTCGCGGTAGAGCGCTTCGCCCTGGGCGGAGTCGCGGCCGAACCCGGCGTAGGCCTGGTGCAGCGTGCCCGGGTAGTCGCGATCGAGCGCGGCGAGCGCGGCCCGGCGCTCCGCCCCTTCGACCTGCGGGCGCAACGCCGTCTCGATCAGCACCAGCGCGCGCACGCGGCCCGGGTGGGCGCGGGCCTCGGCCGCGGCGACGAGCCCGCCGAGCGAGTGGCCGACGAGCACGACCGGCTCCCGCGACTCGCGCGCGAGCGCCGCGTCGAGCGCCTGGGTCGCGCGCGCGAGCGAGAACGGGGCGGGCATCGCGCTGCCACCGTGGCCCGGCAGGTCCACGAGCACGACGTGGTGCCGCCGGGCGAGGATCCGCGCGGTGGGAAGCCAGTGCGCCGCACGGCTGCCGAGCCCGTGCACGAGGACGATGGCCGGGCCATGGCCGAACGCGGCCGCCAGTGGCGCCGGCGGCGGCGAGAGGGCACGGGCGCCGGACAGCACCAGCACGAGCACGGCAAGGGCGAGGACGCGGGCTCGAAGGGACACGCTTCTCCGGGGCGCTCCGGGGTTGGTCGGGGCACTCCGGGGTTATCGGCCCGCGGCGGGCCCGGCTGAAGGCCGGCGGGCCCCGACATCCACTTCCGAAAACGTCCGATGCCCGGCACGGGGCTGTGGTAGAAAGGGAGCCTGATGCTCGACGACGACATCTGCTATCGCGCGTTCACGAGTCGCGACCGCCGTTTCGACGGCCGCTTCGTGACGGCCGTGCTCACGACCGGCATCTACTGCCGCCCGGGCTGCCCGGCGCGCCGGCCCGCGCGGCGGAACGTGCGCTTCTTCGCCTGCCCGGCGGCCGCCGAGACCGCCGGCTTCCGGCCCTGCCTGCGCTGCCGGCCGGAGGCCGCGCCGGGCAGCCCGGCATGGTCCGGCACGTCGGCGACCGTGGCACGCGCGCTCCGGCTGATCGACGAGGGGGCGCTGGACGAGTCGGGCGTCGAGGGACTCGCCGCGCGCCTCGGCGTGACCGGGCGCTGGCTGCGCGAGTTGTTCGCCGGGCAGCTCGGCGCCTCGCCGCTCGCGGTGGCCCGGACGCGCCGCGTGCACTTCGCGCGGCGGCTGCTCGACGAGACCGACCTGCCCGTCGCGGACGTGGCGCTGGCGGCCGGCTTCGGCAGCGCGCGGCGCCTGCACGACGCGATCCGCGCCACGTTCCGCCGCGCGCCGCGCGAGCTGCGCCGGCGTCCGGCGGGACCCCGCGCGGGGCGGAGCGCCGTGGCGCGCACCCGCGCTGCATCCGCCGCAGCACGCACGGCCTCCGAGCGCGTTGCGCTCGAGCTGAGGCTGCCGGCCCGGCCGCCGTTCGACGCCGGGCCGCTGCTGCGCTTCTTCGCGGCCCGGGCGCTGCCCGGCGTCGAGGAGGTCGCGGACGGCGTCTACCGCCGCAGCGTGCGGCTCGGGGACGAGTCCGGCGTGGTCGAGATCCGCGCCGTGCCCGGTGAGCCGGGCGTGCGCGTGCTCTGGCCCGCGTCGTCGTCCCGCTCGCTGCTCGCGCTCACGAGCCGCGCGGGCCGCCTGTTCGACCTCGGGGCCGATGTCGGCGTCATCCGCGCGCACCTGCGGAGCGACCCGGCGCTCGCGCCCGCGATCCCGCCGGCGGGGGTCCGCGTGCCCGGCGCCTGGGACCCGTTCGAGCTCGGCGTGCGCGCCCTGCTCGGTCAGCAGATCTCGGTCGCGGCGGCCCGCACGCTCGCGGCCCGCCTCGTCGGCCTGTGCGGAGCGCCGCTGCCCGGCAGGCCGAGGGGGTCCATCACGCACCTGTTCCCCACGCCGGCGGCCGTCGCCAGCGCGGACCTGTCGCGCGTGGGGCTGACGCGCGCGCGCACCGCGGCCCTGCTGGGTTTCGCCACGGCGGTCGCCAGCGGCGGGCTCGACCTCACCGTCGCGGCGAGCCTCGACGAGCAGGTCGCGCGGCTCACGGCGCTCCCTGGCATCGGGGAGTGGACGGCGCACTATGTCGCGATGCGCGCACTCGGCGACCCGGATGCGTTCCCGGCCGGCGACCTGGGGCTGCGGCGTGCACTCGCGCGCGGCGGCCGGCTCGCGACGCCGCGCGAGGTCGCGGAGCGCGCCGAACACTGGCGGCCCTGGCGCGCCTACGCCGTGATCACCCTGTGGATGAAGGACACCGAGGAACCGACACCAAGGAGGAGACGATGACGATCGAGACGGCCGTCGTGCAGACCCCGCTCGGGCCGGTGACGCTCTACGCGAAGGGCGGCGCGCTCGTCGGCCTGGAGTTCACGGACCGTGCCGCGCGGCGCCGCGCACTGGAACGGCGGCTACAGTGCCACCTCGGCGCGTTCGAGACGCGCGAGGTCCGCGACCCCGCCGGGGCCCGCCGCCGGCTCGAGGCCTACTTCGCGGGCGAGCGGCACGCGCTCTCCGGCCAGAAGGTGGAGCTGCACGGCACGCCATTCCAACTCGCCGTGTGGCGCGAGTTGCGCCGCATCCCGCCCGGGCGGACGCTCAGCTACTCGGCGCTCGCGGCCCGCGTCGCCCGGCCGCGCGCCGTCCGCGCGGTGGGACAGGCGAACGGGAGCAACCCGGTCTCGCTGTTCGTGCCCTGCCATCGCGTGATCGCCGCGGATGGCGGGCTCGGCGGCTACGGTGGCGGGCTCGAGCGCAAGCGCAGGCTGCTCGAGCTCGAGGGGCTGACGGTGGCGTGACGCACCGCCGCCCCGGGAGCACCCGCGTGCAGCGCGAGTCGGGCCCGGGGCGGCGGGAGACCTGCCAGGAGCGGGCGGACCGGCGCGGCGGCGCGCCTACTTCTTCTTCGCCGCCAGCGCCCGGGCCGTGAAGTCCGCGATGACCGCGGCCAGCGTGTCGGGCTGGTCCTGCATCACCATGTAGCCCGCGTCGGCGATGCGCCGCATCGGGACCGAGGTCGTGTCCTCGTAGCCGAGCTCGCGGAGCGCCGTGCCCGGGGTCTTTCCGCCCTTGAGGAGACGGTCGGTCGCGACGAAGAGGAACGGCACCTGGAGCGACTTCAGCGCCGACGTGGCGTCGCCGGTGAGCGAGGCACCGATGTAGGACTTGATGGTCTGCGGCGGCGTCTGGGCGGCCATCGCGTGGATGGTGACCCCCTGCATCGAGTCCTTGCCGGCCCGGCTGAAGATCATCTTGAGGATCTGGTCGTAGTCCGAGTCCAGCTGGCGCAGGAAGTACTTGATCTCCTGGTCATCGATCTTGAGCGACGACTTCAGCGGTGTTTCGATGACCACGAGCCCGCGCACACGCCCGGGATGCGCCTTGAGATCGAGCAGCGCCAGCATCCCGCCGAAGCCCTTGCCCACCAGCACCGTGCTGTCGGGGTTCTGCTTCGCCAGCACCAGATCGAGCGCCTCCGCCGCGGCTTCGAACGTGAACGGGTCGGGCGACGGGCTCTCGCCGTGGCCCGGCAGGTCCACGATCACGACGCGGTGCTTGCCGATGAGCTTGCGGACGGTCGGCATCCAGATCGTGCGGCTCCCGCCCAGGTCGTGGACGAGCACGATCGTGGGGCCCTTGCCCAGCTCGAGGGTCTTGGGCGCGACCGGTGGAGCGGCCGCCCCCGGTGGGGCGCTGGACAGCAGGAGCACGAACGCGAGCAGCGCGGCCGGCGCCAGGATGCAGGCGGTTCTCGGGGTCTTGGTCACGGGATCTCCCTCGGTGCGTGGCTGCGGGTCCATCGGCCGCCTCCCTGGCGCTCGACCCGCGCGAAGTCCGGCGCAGTGTAACCCGAGAGGCGGTCCGGGACACCCGGGCCCCGCACGGGCACAGGCACGGGTCGGGTCCGAAAACCCCAGAAAGCCCGCTCTTGACGACTGCACATCCGTGCAGTAACGTCTCTCGCGCCAGGTCCACCATGAGACAGGAACCCATCGACGAGCCCGTCGCCGTGCGCGCCGACTTCCGGGGCGGCGCGGTCACGCCCATCGCCTTCCGCCTGCGCGGGCGGGAGCACCGCGTGGTGCGCGTGAATGCACGCTGGGTGGACCGCGTGCCGCGGCACCCGCACTTCTACTTCTCGGTCACGGCCGAGAGCGGCGACGTCTACCAACTCCAGCTCCAGGCCGCCGACCTGGTCTGGTGGCTCGACTCCGTGACGCTGGAGGGGTGATGGCGCGACGCGATGGGACGGCGAGCCGGGCGGAGGCTCCGGCGGCGGCCCGGACGGCGGGACTCCGACGCAGCTGGGTGGAGCGAAGGGGAGGTCCTTTGGGAGGGGTGGTGGCGACGGGACCCGCGAGGATAGGGGCCCCGCCGCCGGAGCCAGGCACGGCACACGCGGCGCCAGGCACCGCTCCGAGCACCGAGCCCGTCATCCTCCACGTGGACATCGACGCCTTCTTCGCTTCGATCGAGCAGCGGCGCGACCCGCGGCTGCGGGGCCGGCCGGTCATCGTGGGCGCGGGCGTGATCGCCTCGTGCTCGTACGAGGCGCGGCGCTTCGGCCTCAAGGCCGGGATGACGCTCCCGGAGGCGAAGCGCCTCTGCCCACAGGCCGTCGTCCTCGAGGGCCACGCGCAGATCTACCGCTGCTTCGCCGAGGAGGTCTTCGCGCGCTGCCGCGACATCGCGCCCGCGGTCGAGACCTGCCTCGACGAGGCCTACTGCGACCTTACCGGCACCGAGCGGCTGCACGGCGACCTGCTCGAGGCCGCGCACCGGCTCAAGCGCGCGATCCACGGCGCCACCGGCCTGACCGTGACCTGCGGGCTCGGCCCCAACCGCATGCTCGCGAAGCTCGCGGGCAAGGCCGTGAAGCCCGACGGGTTCGCGCGCGTCACCGGGGCCGAGGCCGAAGCCTTCATGCGCGACCTGCCGGTCGAGCAGGTCGCGGGCGTGGGCCACGCCCACGCGAAGACGTTGCGCTCGATGAACGTGCACACCGCGGGCGAGATGCGCGTGCTGCCGGTCGGGACGCTCGAGCGTCTGTTCGGCGCGCCCGGGCGGCTGCTCCACGAGCGCTGCCGCGGGCGCGACACCGCCGTGGTGAGCGAGCGCGAGGTGCCGCTCTCGATCTCGCGCGAGACCTCGTTCCATCGCGACACCGCCGACCACCAGGAGATCGAGGGCATGCTCGAGTACCTGGCCGGGCGCGCCTGCCGCACCGCGCGCGAGCTGGGCATCCGGCCGCGCACCGTCGCGGTGCGCCTGCGCTACGCCGACGGCGAGTCGGCGGAGCGGACGCGCTCGCTGCCGCAGCCCTCGGACGCCGACCCGGTGGTGCTGGCGCTGGCGCTCGCTACGCTGGCGCGCCTGTTCACGCGGCGCGTCGCGCTCCACCAGGTCGGCCTCGCGCTCTCGAACTTCGTGCGCGCCGGTGGCGAGCAGGGCGCGCTCTTCGAGGAGCGCGAGGCCGGGCGGCGCGCCGCGCTCTACCGCGCCTTCGACGGCGTGCGCGACTCCTTCGGCCATGGCGTGCTGGTCTCGGGCCGCGCTCTTCACCTGAAGGGACGGCTCGAGGAGGACGAGCACGGCTTCGTGTTGCGCACGCCCTCGCTCACGAAGTGACGAGGGACGCCGTGCGGACCCTACTTCAGGTACGAGGACTTCACCGATCCCCAGGTCCTGGGGACTGCCGCGGTGAGGGTGTCGGTCGAGGCGGCGGCCCCCGTGTAGACCCAGTCTCCGAGCTCGCTGCCGTCGCCGTCACCGGCGAGGCCGGCCACGAAGAAACGGACCCGGGTCACACCCGACGCGGGGGCGGTCCAGTCCACCAGCCACTCGACCGGCGAGGCCGTGCCGCCCTTCACACCACCCGACAACTGGTTCACGTACCGGCGCGTCGAGAACGAGCCCGAGCCGTTGATGATCCCGGTCTCGGCCGCGTTCACGACGCCGAACGTCCCCGCGCCCAGGCCGGTGGCGGTGTCCACCGCGGTCATCTGGAAACCCCAGTTCCGCGTGCTGGACGAGGCGGTCTGCGTCGAGGCGAGATGGACCGCGAGGCGGTACGTCTTGCCCCCACGGAAGAGCCCGGGCACGCCCAGGAGGCTCACCGAGCCCCCGCTGTTCGCGGCAAAGTCACCGTGGCAGTTCACGCAGGAGGCTTCGGCCGCCACGCCGCCGAGTGCAGCGGCCCCGGTCCGGGACGCGGGCGAACCGTTCGGGCGGGCGATGCCGATGGCGGCCCAGAGGACGAGCACCGCGGGGACGGCGATGTAGTGCCAGATACGCTTCATGGGCTGCCTCTTCTGCGGCCTCGCAACGGTGGAACGAACGGGCGAGGGACTGCCTGGGATGAGAGACACGCCGGAACCCGGAGGATTCACCCACGGCCGAGCCCGCCATGACCTTCGTCCCGCTCCGCGTGCGCTCGCATGGCTCGTTGCTGTACGGCACGGCCGCGCCGCAGGCGCTGGTCGAGCGGGCGCTCACTCTTGGCTACGATGCGCTGGCGCTCACCGACCGGGACAACCTTTACCTGGCCCTGACGTTCTACCGCGTCGCGCGCGCCGCGGGGCTCATGCCTCTGCTCGGCGCCGAGGTGACGCTGCGCGGTGGGGCGGGCGATACGTCGCGTGATGCAGCGGACGCGACCGCGCGCGCGGCAGAGACCGCTTCCCCGCGGCGGCGTCCCGGCGCACTGCTCATCGCGCTCGACCGGCGCGGCTACGCCAACCTGTGCGCCGTGCTCACGGCGCGGCATCTCGACGCCGGCTTCGATCTCATGCACGCGCTCGCCGAGTGGCACGCCGGACTGCACGTCGTGGTCGAGTCACCGGGACTCGCCGCGGCGCTGCTGGCGGCCGGCGTGCCGGCCGCCACCGGCGTGCACCCCGGGCCGGCGCGTCACCGCGCGGGCGCGAGCGGGCTCTGGCTGGGCGTGCGCGGGATCGCAGCCGAGCGCGTGGCCCTGCGCGAGCGCATCGCGGCGGCCCGGCGGCTGAGCGTGCCGCTGGTCGCGACCGGCGACGTCGCGATGCTCGAGCCGCGCGACCGGGACGTGCACCGCGTCGCCGTGACCGCTGCCGCGGGCGGGTTGCTCGAGCGCATGCCGCCCGCCGCCTTCGCCGCGCGCGAAGCCTGGCTCGCGAGCCCCGACGAGTGGACGCGACGCGTGCGCGCGACCTGTGCCGCCGCCGGCGTGCCCGAGGTGGCCGGCGAGGCGCTCGCCAACAACACCGCGCTCGCCGCCCGCTGCCACCTGGAGATCGAGTTGGGGGTGCCGATCTTCCCGCGCGCCCCCCTGCCCCGGGCACCCGCCGAAGGTGGATCGGAGTCCGGCCCCGGGTGGCTGCGGCGCCAGGCCGAGACCGGGCTCGCTCGCCGTTACGGCCGCGACGGCGCCGGCGTCCGCCCGGCGCGCGCGCGGCTGGAGGAGGAGCTGGCGATCATCCAGCGCCTCGGCTTCACCGACTACTTCCTGGTGGTCGCCGAGATCGTCGCCTTCGCCCGCGCGCAGGGCATCCCGACCGTGGGCCGCGGCTCGGGCGCCTCTTCGATCGTCTCGTACGTGCTCGGCATCACGAACGTGGACCCGCTGCGCCACGGGCTGTGCTTCGAGCGCTTCCTGCACCCGCAGCGGCGCGACTGCCCCGACCTCGACATCGACCTGTGCTGGCAGCGGCGCGACCAGGTCATCGCGCACGTCTACGAGACCCACGGCCGCGACCGCGTCGCCATGATCTCGACCCACGCCACGCTCGGCGCGCGCTCGGCCTTCCGCGAGACCGCGAAGGCCCTGGGCGTGGCGAACGCGCGCGTCAACGCGCTGGCGAAGCGCATCCCGCGCGAACTCGAAGCGCCCTACCTCGAGAAGCTCGAGCGCCTGCCCGATTCGAGCTTCATCGCCTGGCGCGAGCCACCGCTGGCGGAGGCGCTGCGCCTGGCCGAGCGCCTCGACGGCGCGCCGCGGCACCTGTCGGTCCACTGCGGCGGCATCGTCATCGCCGACCGGCCGCTCACCTGGTACGTCCCGCTCGAGCGCGCGGCGAAGGACGTGGTCGTGACGCAGTTCGAGATGCGCGCCATCGAGCAGATCGGGCTCGTCAAGCTGGACCTGCTCGGCAACCGCGCGCTCAGCACCATCGGCGAGTGCGTGACGCTGGTGAAGCGCGGCCGGCCACCGGACGCGTCTCCCGCGGTGCTCGAGGCGGACCTCGTCCCCGAGGACGACCCGGCGGCCGCCGCGCACGTCGCGGCCGGCGACACGCTCAACTGCTTCCAGCTCGAGTCGCCCGCGATGCGTCACCTGCTGCGCATGCTCGGGGCACGCACGCTCGAGGAGACCATCGCGGCGGTGGCGCTGGTGCGGCCGGGGCCGGCCGAGTCCGGCATGAAGGAGGTCTTCTGCCGCCGTCATCGCGGGCTCGAACCGGACACGTTCCGCCACCCGGACCTCGTGCCGGTGCTGGGTGCCACCCACGGCGTGATGCTCTACGAGGAGGACGTGATGCGCGTGGCCGCCGCGCTCGCCGGTCTCTCGCTCGCCGAGGGCGACGACCTGCGCCGCGCGCTGGCCGCCGCGCGGGACGACGAGGAGTTCCGCTCGCTCGAGCGCGGCTTCGTCGCGGCCTGCGCGCGCCGCGGCGTGGAGGCCGCGGCCGCGCTTGCCGTCTGGCGCGACCTCGCCCGCTTCGCGGCCTACGCCTTCTGCAAGGCGCACGCCGCCGGCTACGGCGCGCTGGGCTGGCAGAGCGCGTACTTCAAGACGCACTTCCCGACCGAGTGGGCGGTCGGGATCATGAACCACCACGCCGGCATGTACGCCACCTGGGTCCATGTCGAGGACCTGCGGCGGAGAGGAGTCGAGTTCCGGGCGCCGTGCGTGAATCAATCCGCGGGGGCAACGACGCTGGAGGTAACTTGGGGGCAGAGTCCGGGACCGGGAGGGCTCCGCGGGCACGCTCGCCTCCGCGATCCTGCTCCGGCTCGCTCTTCCTCGGCGGGCTCCGCCATCCTGGCTTCGCCCGCCTCCGGGCGGCCTCGCGGAACCCTCCCGGCCCCGGACCCTGCTGTGCCCGATCTCAGCGACATCCACAGCACCCGCCCGACACCAGCCTCGGGCGCGCCGCCCGTCGTCCGTGTCGGGCTCGGACGTGTGTTCGGCCTCGCGGAAGCAACTGGCGAACGCATCGTGGCCGAACGGGCCGGGCGCACGTTCGGCACGCTCGCCGACTTCGTGGACCGCGTACGCCCCACGCTGCCGGAACTGGAGTCGCTCGTGCTCGCAGGCGCGCTCGACTTCACCGGGCGCACGCGGCCCTCGCTGCTGCTCGAGGCGCGCGTGAGCGCTCTTCCTCTGCGCCGGTCGCGATCCGCGATCCGCGCGCCGGCGCTCGTCGCGCCCGACGGCGCGGACCTCGTGCCCGAGCCGGTCTCACCGGTCGCTGCGCCCGATCTGCCCGAGTTCGACCCCGCCGAGCGCGTGCGCGGCGAGTGCCGTACGACCGGGCTCTGGTTCAGCGCGCACCCGCTCGACGTGTTCGTGGACGCGCGCGCGCTCGACGGCACCGTGCCCGCCGCGCAGGTCCCCGCGCACGCGGGCTGCCGCATCGCGCTCGCGGGGCTGCCGTGCGCCTGGCGCCGCGTCGAGACGAAGAACGGCGGCACGATGCTGTTCCTGACGCTCGCGGACCGGAGCGGGCTCGCCGAGTGCGTGCTCTTCCCCGACGTGTTCCACCGGTACGCGCGGGAAATCCGCGCCCAGGTCGTGCGCGTCGAGGGCCGCGTGGACGAGACGCTGGACGCGGTCACACTCGTGGTGGAGCGCGCCGCTGCGCTGGCGTAGGCTCGCGGGGAGATGCCGCGCATCCGACGCACGCACGGGAGGAGAGCATGAAAGCCATCCGCATCCACGCCTTCGGCGGCCCCGAGGCCTACCGGTACGAGGAGGTCCCCGACCCGGCGCCCGGCGCGGGACAGGCGCTGGTCGCGATCGAGGCGGTCGGGGTGAACTTCATCGAGGTCTATCAGCGCACCGGCCTCTATCCCGTCGCGCTGCCCGCCACGCCCGGCTCCGAGGCCGGGGGCACGGTCCTCGCCGTCGGCCCCGGCGTGACGGAGTTCCGCGCCGGCGACCGCGTCGCCTGGCAGGGCTCACCCGGCGCGTACGCCGAGCGCGCGGCCGTGCCGGTCGAGCGGCTCGTGCGACTGCCCGAGGGCGTGAGCACGAAGCAGGGCGCCGCGGCGATGCTGCAGGGCATGACCGCGCACTACCTCGCGTGCTCGACATTCCCCCTCGAGCCCGGCGACACCTGCCTGGTGCACGCAGCGGCGGGCGGCGTGGGGTTGCTGCTCTGCCAGATCGCGAAGCGGCGCGGCGCGCGCGTGATCGGCACCGTGTCCACGCCGGAGAAGGCCGCACTCGCGCGCGAGGCGGGTGCCAGCGACGTGATCCTCTACGTCGAGCAGGACTTCGAGACCGAGGTGAGACAGATCACGGACGGCGCCGGCGTGCAGGTGGTCTACGACTCGGTGGGCCGCACGACCTTCGAGCAGAGCCTGCGCTGCCTGGCGCCGCGCGGGATGATGGTGCTGTACGGGCAGTCGAGCGGGCCGGTCGGGCGCTTCGACCCGCAGGTGCTCAACCAGCGCGGCTCGATCTTCCTCACGCGGCCGAGCCTGCCGCACCACGTCGCGACGCGTGCCGGGCTGCTCGAGCGCGCGAACGAGGTGCTGGGCTGGGTGCGCGACGGCACGCTGCGGCTACGCATCGGGCGGGAGTTCCCGCTCGCGCAGGCGGCCGAGGCGCACCGCCAGCTGCAGGCGCGCGCCACGACGGGCAAGCTGCTGCTGATCCCGGGGGCGTAGCCTACCCGCGGCGCCGGCGGAGCGATCTCGGGCCAGATCAGAGGCCCCGACGTCCCTGGTCGCGACGCCCTACCTCCCCGGCGCTCCCGGGCGGCGCGCGGCGGGCATCTGCGCCTCGGCCGCGCCCATGTCCTCGGCGGCGTAGTAGCTCACCACCCAGTCGCGCATCCCGGGCCGCGTGTAGACGTCGGCCTGCGGGTGCTCGATCAGGTCCGCGATGACCTGCGCCACCTCCTCGGCCGGCTGGGCGTTGGGCATCTGCCGCGAGTCGAAGCCCCCGCCGAGCGCGTGCACGCCGAACTCGGTCGCCACGACCCCGGGCGACACGGTCGAGACGTGGATGTCGGGGTAGTGCCCGCGCAGCTCCATGCGCAGGTTCGCGGTCAGGGCGTTGAGCGCGTGCTTGGCCGCGCAGTAGGCCGAGCGAGTCGCGACGTACGGCACGCGGCCGAGCATCGAGGAGACGTTGATGATGTGGCCGCGGCCGCGCGCCTGGAAATGCGGGAGCACCGCCTGCATGCCGTAGAGCGCGGACTTCACGTTCACGAGCATCATCTCGTCGAATTCGGCATCGGTCAGCGCGGAGACCGGTTTCGTGATCCCGCGCCCGGCGTTGTTGACCCAGGCGTCCACGTGGCCGTGCCGCGCGAGCGCGGCGTCGAGGACCCGCTCCACGTCCCGGCGCTGCGTCACGTCCGCCACCACCGCCAGCGCGTCGGGGCCCGACTGCGCCGCCACCGCGCCCACCTCGCCCGCCCGGCGCGCGGCGAGCACGACGCGGGCCCCCCTTCCACCGGACAAACGTGCCAGGGCCGCTCCGATGCCGCCGCTCGCGCCCGTGATGACGATGACTCGATCCTTCATGGCCGACCTCCCGTCCTGCGGGCGCCGGATGCGGTCCCACCGGCGGCGCCACGCGCGCTACTCATAGCGCAACGGCGCCGCCCGGTCGAGCGAGGGGAGGAACCGCGTCGCCCCCTACTCGTACCGCAACGCCTCGATTGGATCGAGCGAAGCCGCCCGGCGCGCCGGCCAGACCCCGAAGACGACCCCCACGACAGCCGCGAACACGAACGCGATCAGCACCGAGGACGGGCCCACGGCGGTGTTCCAGCGGAACACCATGCGCAGCAGGATCGCCCCGCCCCAGCCGAGCGCGATGCCGATGATGCCGCCCAGCATGCAGAGCACCAGGGCCTCGATCAGGAACTGGAGCAGGATGTCGCGCTGCGTCGCGCCCAGCGCCTTGCGCACGCCGATCTCGCGCGTCCGCTCGGTCACCGACACGAGCATGATGTTCATGATGCCGATGCCGCCGACCAGCAGGCTCACCGCCGCGATGCCGGCCAGCAGCAGGGTGAAGACCTTGGTGGTCTCGCCTAGCGTGGCGAGGAAGTCCGCCTGGTTGCGGATGTTGAAGTCGTCCTCCTGCCCCGCGCGCAGCCGGTGCTCGCGCCGCAGGATCTTCTGCACCTCGGCCATGGTGACCGGGATGTCCTTCTCGCTCGGCGCCAGCACGTTGATGACCCGCAGCAGGTCGCCCCCCAGCAGGCGGTAGCGCGCCGTCTGCAGGGGGATCAGGACCTGGTCGTCGGGGTTCATGAAGCCCCCGCCCTGCCCCTTCGAGGCGAGCACGCCGACGACGGTGAACTGCACCTTGTTGATCCGGATCCCGGCGCCCACGAGCGCCTGCGCCGACGTCACGCCGAGGTCCGCGATCACCTGCGACCCCACCACGGCCACGCGCCGCTTGGCCGCGTCGTCCGCGGTCGTGAACATCCGCCCCGCGGCCAGCTTGAACTTCCGCACCTCGAGGTAGTTCGCCGACGTGCCCACGATCGAGGTGTTGGTGTTGCGGCTCTGGTACTGCACCTGGAGCGAGCGCGACATCTCGGGCTGCACGGCCACCACGTACGTGGCGCGCTCCTCGATGGCC
>Ga0315276_10004037_pt1 | contig 13466 bp, 10 predicted proteins | sample YL17G05_0_MG_FD_204542 | JGI IMG/M metagenome (GOLD analysis project Ga0315276, IMG submission 204542) | Sediment microbial communities from Yellowstone Lake, YNP, Wyoming, USA - YL17G05_0 | ecosystem: Environmental > Aquatic > Freshwater > Lake > Sediment | place: USA: Wyoming | collected...
GAGGACCGCATGAGCCTCCACGATCACGCGCGCGTCGAACCCGGCTACGAAGAGCACACCCACCACGGCGACTACGTCCGGATCTGGGCGATCCTGGTCGTGCTGTTGGTGATCAGCGTGGCGGGGCCGTTCTTCGGCCATCCCGTGGTCACGCTCGTCACCGCCTTTGGCATCGCGTTGGTGAAGGCCTATCTCGTGGCCAAGAATTTCATGCACATCACCGTGGCGCCGCGCTATGTGGCGTACCTGGTCGGGACCTGTCTGATGTTCATGCTGCTCTTCTTCGCGGGTGCCGCGCCCGACGTGATGAAATCCGAAGGCAGCCGCTGGGTGAAGCCCGCCTGGATCGCCGCCCACGCGGAGGCCGCATCCGGCGCCGCCGCGCACGGAGAGATGCAGCACCACTGATCGAAGTCTGGGGGGGACCCTTGGCGATCCAAGACCGCAGGCGAATTCGCGTCGTCGCCGAAGCGCGCACCCCGCAGCTCCTCCCGAGCGGCGTGCTCGGCATGCTGATCTTCATCTTCGCCGAGCTGATGCTCTTCGGCGGCCTCGTCAGCGCGTTCACGATCATCAAGTCGGGTGCGGCCGTGTGGCCCCCCCCGGGCCAACCGCGCCTTCCCTTTGAGCGGACCGCCTTCAATACGCTGCTGCTGCTGGCGAGCGGGGCGATGCTGGTGCTCACGCGACGCCTCTTCCAGCGCGACCGCGCGAAAGCACGCGTGCCGATGGCGATCGCGATAGGACTCGGCGCTGCCTTCGTCGCGCTCCAGGGCGCCGAGTGGGTGGCGTTGCTGCGCCAGGGACTCACGCTCACGTCGAGCAGCCTCGGCTCGTTCTTCTTCCTGATCATCGGTTTGCACGGTCTGCACGCGGTGGTCGCGCTCGGCGTCCTCGGCCATGCCTGGCAGCGTCTTCAGCGCGGCTGGCTCGCGTCGAGCCAGCTCGCGACGGCCGAGGTGTTCTGGTATTTCGTGGTGGGCGTCTGGCCGCTGCTCTATCTGGTGGTGTACCCGTGAGCGCGATGATTCGCCGAATGCTGGCCCCGCTCGTCCTCGCGATCGTCGTCGCGACGCCCCGGCTCGCCGACGCCTGCGCGGTGTGTCTCGGCGGCACGGGTGGCGGGACGCAGCGCGCCTTCGCGATCGGCTCGCTCTTCCTCTCGGTGCTGCCGCTCGCGGTGATTGGCGGGGCGGTCTTGTACTTGCGCCACCGCGCCAAGGTGATCGAGCGCGAGGCGAGTGCCCGCCGCGTCGCGACGCCGTCCGGCCTCGTCAGTCGATCAGCTTCGTCGCAGTGATCAACAGCCCGACGCCAGCCCCGCCGATCGTCCCGGCGAGAATGCGGCGCGCGGCCGACCAGTCGTCGCCGAGTAGCGCGAAGCCGAGCGCCGCGCCCGCTAGCGTGCAGCCGACCAAGATCGCGGTGATCACCGGATGGCGCTGGATGGTGTCGCGCAACATCCCTAGATCACGATGTTCACGAGGCGGCCCTTGACCACGATCACCTTGCGGGGCGCCTTGCCCTCGAGATGGCGCTGCACGTTCTCGTTCGCGAGCGCTGCGGCGCGCACCGCGTCGTCGTCGGCTTGCGCGGGAACCTCGACCTCCGCGCGACGCTTGCCATTCACCTGGACCGCGATCGTGACCGTCTCGGCGACCAACATTGCGGCGTCCGCTGCGGGCCAGGGCGCGTAGGCGATCGACTCGCGGTGACCGAGCTTCTCCCACAGCTCTTCGGCGATGTGCGGCGCGAACGGCGCGAGCAGCCGCACGAACTCGTCTGCCGCGTCGCGCGCGATCGGCGCATCGCGGGTGATGTCACGCACGAACACCATCAGCTTCGCGATGGCGGTGTTGAAGCGCATCGCCTCGACGTCGTCGCTGACGCCCTGCACCGTCGTGGCGAGTAGCCGCGCCTGGGCGGGCGTTCCGATTCCTTCCGGCAGCGAGCGCGCCGGTTCGCCGGGCGCGTCCTCGTCCACGAGCATGCGCCAGGAGCGCTGCAGGAAGCGGTACACGCCGAGGATGCCCTCGGTGGTCCACGGCGCTTCCTTGTCGATCGGGCCGAGGAAGAGCTCGTAGAGCCGCAGCGAGTCGGCCCCGAACTCCGCGACCACCTCGTCGGGATTCACGACGTTGCCGCGGCTCTTCGACATCTTCTCGATCACTTCCTCGAGTTCGAGGCCGGGGATCGCAGCGTGGTGGACGCTGCCGTCGCCACTGTGCTGCAGCTGATCGTTCGGCACGAAGCGCGCCTTCACAGGGCGACCGTCCGAGCTTGCGACGCTGCCTTCGTCGGACGCTTGCACTTGGCGGAACGAGTAGCGACGCGGGCTGACGTTCGGGTCGTCGCTGACGTTGTCGTCGAAGTAGCGGTAGCTGGCGCCGAGGATCATACCCTGGTTCACCAGCTTCTGGAACGGCTCGACCGTGTGTACCAGGCCGAGGTCGTAGAGCACCTTGTGCCAGAAGCGCGCGTAGAGCAGGTGCAGCACGGCGTGTTCGGCGCCGCCGACATAGAGGTCGACGGGCATCCAGTAGCGCTCGGCTTCCGGCGAGAACGGCGCAGTGTCGTTCCTGGGGTCGACGAAGCGCAGGAAGTACCAGCAGCTGCCGGCCCACTGCGGCATCGTGTTGCGATCACGGCGCGCGGGGCGGCCGGTCGAAGGATCGGTCGTCAGGATCCAATGTGTCGCGCGTTCGAGCGGCGTCTCGCGTTCGCCGGCCGGCCGGAAGTCGTCGAGTTCGGGCAGCAGCAGCGGCAGCTCGCTCTCGTCGACCAGCTTCACGCTGCCGTCTTCGAGGTGCAGCACCGGGAACGGCTCGCCCCAGTAGCGCTGCCGGCTGAAGAGCCAGTCGCGCAGCTTGTAGGTGACCCGTCTTGATCCGTGCCCTTCCAATTCGAGCCAATCGATGATGCGTCGCTTGGCTTGCGCCGTCGGGAGTCCGCTGATGAATCCCGAATCGACCGAGACGCCTTCGCCTGTGCTCGGGAGCTCGTGTCCCGCTACGTCGACGACTTTTCTGATTGGAAGTCCACAACCAACTGCGAACTCGAAGTCGCGCTCGTCGTGGCCGGGCACCGCCATGATTGCGCCGGCGCCGTAGCCGGCGAGCACGTAGTCGGCGATCCAGATCGGGATGCGCTCGCCGTTCGCCGGATTCACCGCGAAGGCGCCGGTCGCGACGCCGGTCTTGGTCTTCGCGTCGGCGACGCGCGTGCGTTCGCTCTTGCGCGCGGCGGCTTCGACGTAGGCCGTCACGGCCGTGCGCTGCGCCGGCGTCGTGATGGCATCGACCAGCGCGTGTTCCGGCGCCAACACCATGTAGGTGGCGCCGAAGAGCGTGTCGGGCCGCGTCGTGAAGACTTCGATCGCGAGGCCCGTGTGATCGGCGACCGGAAAGCGCAGCTGCGCGCCTTCGCTGCGGCCGATCCAGTCGCGCTGCATCTTCTTGATCGGCTCGGGCCAGTCGAGGCCGTCGAGATCGGCGATCAGGCGGTCGGCATAGGCGGTGATGCGCAGCATCCACTGCTTCATCGGGAGCCGCACGACCGGGTGGCCGCCACGCTCGCTCTTACCGCCGATGACTTCTTCGTTCGCCAGCACGGTGCCGAGCGCAGGGCACCAGTTGACCGCCACTTCCGCCTCGTAGGCGAGGCCGCGTTCGAAGAGCTTGCAGAAGATCCACTGCGTCCAGCGGTAGTAGCCGGGATCGGTGGTGTCGATTTCACGCGACCAGTCGTAGGAGAAGCCGAGCGCATCGATCTGACGCTTGAAGGTCTCGATGTTGCGGCGCGTGGTGACGCGCGGGTGCGTGCCGGTTTCGATCGCGTACTGCTCGGCGGGCAGGCCGAAGGCGTCCCAGCCCATCGGGTGCAGCACGCTGAAACCGCGCATGCGCTTGTAGCGAGCCAGCACGTCGGTCGCGATGTAGCCCTTCGGGTGGCCGACGTGGAGACCGGCGCCGGACGGGTACGGAAACATGTCGAGCACGTAGTACTTGGGCTTTTGCGGGTCGATTGCGGCGCCGAAGGTGGCGCGCTCCCGCCACGTCGCTTGCCAACGGGGCTCGATCTGTTTCGGGTCGTACGGCATGGGGCGTCACGATAGCGTCCTGATTTGCGGTTCGGAGCTAAGCTGCGCGACGTGAGCGACAAGCCCGCGCAGAGTCTGCCGCCGCGGGCGCAACAGCCGCGGCGTCCCGAAACACCGCCCGAGTCCGAGGGCTTTGCCGAGGTATTCGTCGTCTCGGACGGCACCGGCGAAACGGCGGCCGACACGGTGCGCGCCGCGATGCTGCAGTTCCACGCCAAGTGGCGCATGCGCACCTTCCCCGACGTGCGCAGCGCCGCGCAGGCGCGAAACCTGGTCGAGGCGGCAGGGCGCGTCGGCGCGCTGATCGTGTTCACCGTGGTGAACCGCGAGGCCGCCCAGGTGCTGCGCGATCACGGCGCCTCGATCGGCGTTCCCTGCGTCGACCTGCTCGGTCCGCTGATCTCGAACATCGCCGAGCACCTGCACGCCGAACCGCGCCTCGAACCAGGTCTGCTACACGGATTATCGGACGCCTATTTCAAGCGCATCGAGGCCGTGGAGTTCGCGGTGCGTCACGACGACGGCGCCAATCTCCACACCCTGCACGGCGCCGACATCGTGCTGACGGGCGTGTCGCGCACCTCCAAGACCCCCCTCTCGATGTACCTCGCGCAGCGCGGCTACAAGACCGGCAACGTGCCGCTGGTGCCGGGTGTCGACCCACCGCGGCAACTCTTCGATCTGAACCCGCGCAAGGTGTTCGGCCTGGTCGGCGACGTCGAGAACCTGACCGCGATGCGCCGCGCCCGCGCTCGCTCGATGCGCAGCGGTCCTTCCAGCCAGTACGCCAACGCCGAGGCGATCTCGCGCGAGCTGGACGAATCGGTGCGTCTGTTCCGCACGCGCGGCTGGCGCGTGATCGACATCTCCGGCCGCGCCGTCGAGGAGAACGCCTCGCGCATCCTCGAACTGGTCCAGGCGTTTCCGGGCTCTGCCGCGGGCGGCGGAGCGGAGTAGCGGAGATGTCGAAGGCCGGATCGCTGGCAGCGACCCGGCCTTCTGTCGTCTCGCGCGAACCAGCGGGACCGCGCTCGCCTGCGGCTCACTCGTCGTGCAGACCGAGCTTCCTCTCGCGTTCCTGGTGCAGGCGCATGGCTTCCCTCTGCTCGTCGCTGAGCAGCGCAGTCGCCACCCGCGGCCGCAGGATCGAGTAGAAGGTCGGCACGATGATGACTGCGCCGAGCATGTTCACGATCATCAGCAGCGTTAGCAGCTGCGCCATCTCCGCCTGGAAGCGCAGATTCGAGAAGGACCACAGCACGATGCCACCCACCACCGTGGTGGCCGTGAAGGCAACGGCCATCCCGGTAGTGCGGACGGCGCGCCGCACCGCTTCGTCGATGTCCGAGGTGCCCGCCACCTCCTGACGGATGCGGTCCACGATGTAGATCGCGTAGTCGACGCCGATGCCGACGCCCACCGACTGCACCGGCAGCGTGTTGATGTTGAGACCCACCCCGCGGATCGCCATGTAGGCGAGCGAAACCAGGGTTGCCGTAGCGATCTGCAGGAAGATGATCCCCCCGCTCGCGAACGACCAATACGTGAGCGAGTGCAGACAGAAGATCACCGCGAAGATCAGCGTGATGTTCGCGATGTGGCTGCGCTCGACCTCGTCGTTGATCGCGGCGAGGATGCCCATGATGCCGCCCGCCATGACGAACTGGACGCCGCGTGTCCACGAGTTCGTGGGCTGATACCTGGGGGTCGGCTCGACCGCCTTCAGGTCCTGGACGATCAGGTCCTTGGTGTTGACGGCGACGGCGCGGATTCCGTGCTCCTGGCTCTCCCAGTAGGCGTCGACGTCACCACTGTCCCAGTTGGCGAGCGTCTTCGGCCATGAGAAGAACTCGCCTTCCTCGACGGAATCCCGCTCCGCCTCATAGTCGGCGATCGACTTCTCGCGGAACTCGCCGAGCCACGACGGTTCCCCGGCCGCCGCCGGGGTGACCTCGATCGATTCGTAGCTGCCGTCACTCTTCTTGACCTGCACGTGCAGCGTGTGGTTTCGCGGCGGCAGCAGCGGCCCGAGCATGTAGTACCAGATGTCCGTCAGCTTCTCGCGGCTGAGGAACGGCGTGTTCTTCAAGGCCTGGTCCATGTCGAGGCGAACGATCACCTCGCCCATGGGGTTTTCCTTGATGAAGGCGTCGGCCGCCAGCACCGCCCTGTGGATCGTTTCGCCCTTGTGATCGGGATAGTAGAACGAGACGTTGGCGTCCCTCGAGTCGTCGGTCATGAACGGGCGCAGGAAGCCCGGTGCGCCGTTCGTGCGGAGCTGGAAGATCACCGTCCGGACGGTGCCCGGGTGCAGCGGCACGAACTGCCACTTCGGATCCCCGTAGTGGTTCATCCGCCAGTAGCCGCGGATGATCGGCGCGATCGAAATGGACGCGCCGAGATTCGTGTAGGACTGCATCCAGCGCTCGAACTCGGTCATCCGCTGGATCGGCAGCGGGTCGGCGCTGGCGTTCTCGCGGTCGCCGCTGAGGAAGACCACGAACGAGTCCACGCCGCCGAAGCGTCGCGCGATCTGATCCGTGGCGACGTTGAACGGGTGATCCGGCCAGAGCAGCGGCGAGCCCGGTGTGACCTGCCCGATCTTCGAATACATCAGCGTGATGTAGGTCGACGAGATGAAGATCAGGATCGTCGACGCTCCCAACACATACTTCCATTTCGGGTGTGTCGTGATCCAGCCGACGAAGCGCATCACGCGGACCATTCCCGTGGGCAGGAAGTGTTCGTGCTCCTTGGGAGCGGGCAGGTAGGAGATCATGACGGGGTGGAGGATCTCCACCGTGAACAGGATCGACGTCACCCAGAACGCGCCGAACTTGGCGAGATCGCGCATCTGCGGGATCGAGGTCACGAGGATCACCAGCAGACCGCCGACGTCCACCACGATGCCGAGCGTGCCAGGCACGATCAGCTCGGCCATCGCGATCGTGGCGGCTTCGATCTTGGCCTCGTTCGGGTCGGCGTAGCGCGGCGCGAGGATCTCGAAGTCCTCGAAGAAGCGCTCCGCCATCTGCACCGTGTGCGATACGGCGCGAGCCGTGATGATCATTGGGATCACCAGCACGAGTGGGTCGAAGGTGATCCCCGTCCAGCCGGTGAAACCGGTTCCCCAGATCACCGTGATGACCGCGGCGACGAACGGGATCAACACGCCGTGCAGCCGCCGGAAGTAGGCGAGCAGCAGCGCGAAGATCACTACTGTCGTGAGGACGACGTAGAGCCCGATCTCGAAGGCGTGCTTGATGATCCAGCCGACGTGAACCGGCTCACCCGATACGAAGATCTGCAGGTTGCAGCCTTCCGGCCAGTCCGCCTTCGTCTCGGCGGTGACGAACACGCGTCGCACCGCGTTCCACATCGACGCCAGGTAGCCGGGGTTGGTCGCCGCGGCGCACGCCTTGTCCTCGAATTCGGTCTTGATTGCTTGGACGTGGTTGAAGACCGCCTGATAGACCTGCGAGTTGCTGAGGCGGTCGGTGATGAAGCCCGCGGAGATCAGCGCGCCATGTTCATCCCACGACACCAGACGGCCGTAGATGAAGGGCGGGTTCTGCAGCACCACCTCGCGAAGCTTCTGGGACTCCTCTGCGTTCTCCGGCACCTTCTTCATCAGGACGTCGGAGGTGATCGAGCCGTCGGGTTCGATCTGGATGGCGCGCGTGCTGGAATGCGCGAGCGAACGCACTTGGTCGTGGTTCACCGGGTACGGCGGATAGCGGCGGTCCAGCTCCTTCAGCACCTCGACGTCGGAGATGCCTTCCGCGCTCAACCTGTCGCGCAGCGCTTCGCGCTCTTCGTTGTGCGAGTCGAAGCCGACGCCATCGAGACGCCGCGTGATCTCGTGGAGCCGCTTCAGCGTGTCCGGCGTGAAGATGTTGCCGTTCTTCACGACCACGCCCATCGCGACGAGCGACGAGGTGCCGAACTTCTTGGCAAACTTGTCTTGGGCGTGGATGAAGGGATGCTCGGGCCATTGGGCACGCGCGGATGTGTCGACGCGGACCACCGGTCCCGGCAGCTTCATGTCGAAGCCGGCCAGCACCGCGTTCACGATCGGATAGAGGAAGAAAAGCGTGGTGGTGATCAAGAAGATCACGATCGGGAAACGGTTTCGCACCACCCAGCGGGCGAAAACCAGGGTCCGGGTCTGGCGCGCGTGCGACTGCGGAGAAGTTTCCGACATGTAGGCCTCTCGTGTTCGGGTCCCGGCGACTGCCCGGCGTCGCGGGAGATGGACGCTCGAACGCAGCCTTGCTTGCAATGCGATCGTGCCCGGCGATCGCGGCGTGCGTCCGGGGAGAGACCACCACCAGGGGGGAGGTCGGCAACCCGGACGCACCATATTTCGAGAGGCAGTCCCGGGTCAAGCACTTGTCGATGAGATGCAGGTCGGTTACGAGGGAAAGCGAGGCCAACCAAGCATGTCGGATCTGCCGCGCGTCTTCGCCACGCGCGCACTGACCGGTGCGGCGCTCGCCGCCCAGGGCGAGCTGGCTCGTCACTGCCATCTGGACGTCTGGCCCGAGCGCGGGATGCCGTCGTCCGACCAGCTCGCAACGCGCGCCGCGGCGGCCGATGGGCTGCTCTGCCTGCTAACGGATCGCGTCGATGCCGGCCTCTTTGATCGCTGCCCGCGGTTGCGCGCGGTCTCGAGCGTCTCGGTGGGGGTCGATCACGTCGATCTGGAGGCGGCGACGGCGCGTGGCATCCCGGTCGGCCACACGCCGGGCGTCCTCAGCGAGACCACCGCCGACCTGGCCTTCGCGCTGCTGCTCGCCGCGGCCCGCCGCGTCGCCGAGGGCGACCGCTTCGTGCGCGCCGGGGCATGGACGCCCGAGCGCGTCTGGGAGCCAGACATGTTGCTCGGCCGCGACGTCCACGGCGCCACGCTCGGTCTCGTCGGGCTCGGGGCGATCGGGCAGGCGATGGCCCGGCGTGCTCAGGGTTTCGGGATGCGTGTGCTCGCCTGGTCGCGCACGCGGCGCGACGTGCCGGGCGTCGAGTTCGCGCCCCTCGACTCGCTGCTCGCTGCGGCCGACTTCGTGAGCGTCCACGTCGCGCTCAACGCTGAGACGCGCGGGCTCCTCGGGCCGACTGCGCTCGCCCGCATGAAGCCCGGTGCCGTGCTCGTGAACACGGCGCGCGGCGGCATCGTGGACGAAGACGCGCTGGCTGATGCGCTCCGGTCGGGTCACCTCGGCGCCGCCGGTCTCGATGTCTTCGCCCGCGAGCCGCTCGATCCTGCGAGTCCGCTTCTCGACCTGCCCAACGCCGTCCTCACTCCGCACATCGGCAGCGCGAGCGAGGCGACGCGCGCGCGGATGGTCGAGCTGGCCGTCGCGAACCTGCTGGCCGCACTCGCAGGCGAGCGGATGCCGCACTGCGCGAATCCGGCCGTCTACGCACAACCAACGGGATCATGAGTTTGCCGCGCGGCAGCGCTGGGCGAAGATGCCCGGCGCGACCACTTGCGCGCCGCGATGGCGCGCTCGCGCGGCAAGTCGTCGATCCGCCGTGACGACGGCGACGCGCGCTGGATCCGGCGCGCTGCGCACCGCCGTGAGCAACCAGTCGTCGGCGGGCGCCGCGAAGATCACACGCGGCCCGGTTGCATCGCCCGCCTCGTCGGCGGGCGGCGGCTGCGAGCCGTCGAACACCACCACCACCTCGGCGTCCGGCTCATCGAAGGCGCGCGCCAGCTCGACGACGCGCTCGCGACCCCTGCTCTGCCACCACGCCTTGCGCGACTCGCCGTGCAGCAGCACCACGTGGAGCACGTTGAAGCCGTCGACGAGCCAGAGCGTCGGTCGCGGTTCCGCGGGGGTGGTGGTGTCGCTCACGGTGCTCTCAAGATAGGGGTCTGATGGCGCTTCGACCCCCAGCCAGCGCAGTCCCAGCGAGGAGCCGAGCGCGAGCGCGACGAATGCTGCGATCACGCCCAGGGTCGATGCAATCTCGCGCAGAAGATCTCGGGGGTCCGGGTTCATGGCCATCCTCCTGGACGGTTACTCTGGACCCAGGTCGTGACGGGTTCGGTCACAACGCGACGGGAAGGTTGCGACCCGCCGGACCGTGACCTAATCCCCGAGCCATGACGGCACGAACGGGATCGGTGGCCCGCACGCTGCGGGTCGGACTCGTGCAGATGCGCTGCGTGCCCGACGACCCGGCCGCAAACCTCGCCAAGGCGATCGCGGGCATCGAGGACGCCGCCGTGCGCGGCGCCGAGCTGGTCTGCCTCCAGGAACTCTTCCGCACCCCCTACTTCTGCCAGTCCGAGGAGCAGGCGCGCTTCGACCTGGCCGAGCCGGTGCCGGGACCGACGACCGAAGCGCTCTCGAAGGTCGCCGCGGCGTGCGGCGTGGTAGTCGTCGCCTCGGTCTTCGAGCGGCGCGCGGAAGGGCTCTACCACAACACGGCGGTGGTGCTCGACGCCGACGGCCGGCAGGCCGGCGTCTACCGCAAGATGCACATCCCCGACGACCCGCTCTATTACGAGAAGTTCTACTTCACGCCCGGCGACCTCGGCTTCCGGGCGTTTCCGACCCGCGCCGCGCGCGTCGGCACGCTGGTGTGCTGGGACCAGTGGTTCCCCGAAGCGGCGCGACTCACCGCGCTCGCCGGCGCGCAGCTGCTCGTCTACCCGACGGCGATCGGCTGGGAGACGGGTGTGCGCCCCGAGTGGGAAGAGGCCGAGCACGACGCGTGGGAGACGGCACAACGCGCGCACGCGATTGCGAACGGCGTCTTCGTGGTTGCGGTGAATCGCGTCGGCGCCGAGGAGCGGCTCACGTTCTGGGGGCAGTCGTTCGTGGCCGATCCGTTCGGTCGCGTGATCGCGCGGGCCTCGTCGACGCAGGAAGAGACGCTGGTCGTCGACTGCGACCTCGCGCTGATCGAAGCGTGCCGGCGCGGCTGGCCCTTCCTGCGCGACCGTCGCATCGATGCGTACGGAGACCTGCTGAAGCGTTTCCGGGACTGAGTTGAGCGGCGCGACGCCCGCATCGCTCGGCTACCGCTGGCCCGCCGAATGGGAGCGCCATCGCGCGACCTGGCTGTCGTGGCCGCACAACGTCGAGACGTGGCTCGACGCGCTGCCGGCCGTGCGCGCGACCTTCGCACAGTTCGTGCGCGCTCTCGCGCCGCACGAAGCCGTCGAGATCGGCGTTGCGGACGACGCGATGGAAGAGATCGCGCGCACGGCGATCCGCGCCGCCGGCACCGATCCCGATCGCAACGTGCGCTTTCACCGTTACCCGACGAACGACGCCTGGTGCCGCGACCACGGTCCGATCTTCGTAGTCAAGCAAGATGGCTCCCGCGCAACCGCAAGCGGCGCCGCAGGCGACGCGCGCAGCGAGCCGCAGGCGAGCAAAGTCGCCATGGTTGACTTCCGCTTCGACAATTGGGGCAGGAAATATTCCGGCTGGGAGCGCGACGACGCCGTACCGCGTCATGTCGAGAAGATTCTCGGCTTGCCGCGCTTCGCCTGCGAAGTGGTGCTCGAAGGCGGCGGCATCGACGGCGACGGACTCGGCACTGTGCTCACCACCGAGTCTTGCCTGCTGAATCCGAACCGCGGCGCCGGTCGCACGCGCGACGCGATGGAGCGCGTGCTCGCGGAGTTCCTCGGCGCGCGCCATGTGATCTGGCTCGGCGACGGCATCGAGGGCGACGACACAGATGGTCATGTAGACGACATTGCGCGCTTCGTCGCGCCCGGCGTCGTGGTCGCCGCGAGTTGCGACGATGCCAGCGACGCGAACTTCGCGCCGCTCGCGGAGAACCGCCGTCGTCTCGCGTCGGCGCGCGACGTGCGCGGTCGCGCACTCACGGTCGTCGATCTGCCGATGCCGCCGCGCATCGAACTGGCAGGCCAGCGCAGCCCGGCGAGCCATGCGAACTTCTATCTCGCGAACAGCGTCGCGCTGGTCCCCGTCTTCGGTGGCGCGAGCGACGCGCGTGCCCTCGCGATCCTGCGCGAACTGCTGCCGGGTCGCGAGATCGTCGGCATCGGCTGCACCGAACTGGTCTCCGGCTTCGGCGCGATCCACTGCGTCACCCAGCAAGAGCCCGCAGGGAGCTGAGCGGCGAGCGCGACCGATGCGATCCGACAGCCAAATTGCCGCGCGAATCCGCTTTTCTTTGGTGTCCGGATTCGTTAGACCCTGACCGTTCTTCGAGCCCCAGGAGGGGAATCCCTTGGTCGAGGTCTATCGGCACGACGTCGTCATCGTCGGGGGGGGTGGCGCCGGATTGCGAGCCGCCATCGCCGCCGTCGAAGCGGATCCCAAGATCAGCGTCGCGATGGTGTCGAAGGTGTATCCGATGCGGAGCCACACGGTTTCCGCCGAGGGCGGCGCCGCCGCCTATGTGCCCGGCTCCGAGGACAGCCTCGAGAAGCACCTCTATGACACGGTGAAGGGTTCCGATTTCCTCGCCGACCAGGACTGCGCCGAATACTTCGTCGAGCAGGCCACCGCCGAGCTGACTCGCCTCGAACACTGGGGCTGCCCGTGGAGCCGCAACGACGACGGCACCGTCGCGACGCGCCCGTTCGGCGGCATGACCGTGCCGCGCACCTGGTACGCCGCCGACAAAGTCGGCTTCCACATGCTGCACTCGCTGTTCCAGCACTCGATGCGCTTCGACCGCATCGTTCGCTACGACGAGAACTTCGTCACCAAGATCTTGGTTGACGACGGCGTCTGTCGCGGCGTCGTGGCGATCGACATCCGTTCCGGCGCGATGCGGATGTTCCTCGGCCGCGCGGTGATCCTCGCCACCGGTGGCGCCGGCAAGTGCTTCCCGTTCACGACGAACGGCACGATCAAGACCGGCGACGGCATGGCGCTCGCGTATCGCGCCGGCGTCGGGCTGAAGGACATGGAGTTCCTGCAGTACCACCCGACGGGTCTGCCCGGCACCGGCATCCTGATCACGGAAGCCTCGCGCGGCGAGGGCGGCTACGTGCTGAACTCCGAGGGCGAGCGCTTCCTGGTGACGCGCGACTACGGCGTCGGCCAGAAGGCGGAACTGGGTCCGCGCGACATGATCTCGCGCGCCGAGATCCTCGAGATGGAAGCGGGCCGCGGCCTGAAGGGTCCTTACGGCGAGTACGTGCTGCTCGATCTGCGCCACCTCGGTGAAGCGAAGATCATGGCCAAGCTGCCCTTCGTGCGGGAGTTGGCGCGCACCTACATCGGCGTCGACCCGGTCCACGAGCCGATCCCGATCCGCCCCGTCGTGCACTACATGATGGGCGGCGTCGATACCGACATCCGCGGCGCCACGCCGATCCCCGGTCTCTACGCGGCTGGCGAGACGGCCTGCGTGTCGATGAACG
>Ga0315276_10004040_pt1 | contig 13462 bp, 8 predicted proteins | sample YL17G05_0_MG_FD_204542 | JGI IMG/M metagenome (GOLD analysis project Ga0315276, IMG submission 204542) | Sediment microbial communities from Yellowstone Lake, YNP, Wyoming, USA - YL17G05_0 | ecosystem: Environmental > Aquatic > Freshwater > Lake > Sediment | place: USA: Wyoming | collected...
TGTCGCCCTTCGGGGTGAAGACGAAGACCTGGTCCTGGAAGATGTCGAGCTTGATCCCCTCGACGAACTCCTGCGCGTCGGAGACCTCGCGCTGCCAGTCCATCAGCTGGCGGAGCCAGGCCAGCTTCGCGTCGTAGTCGCGCTCGGCGCGCGAGCCCTCCTTGTAGCGCCAGTGGGCCGCGATCCCGACCTCGCTCACGGCGTGCATCGCGTGGGTCCGGATCTGGATCTCGAGGGGCTTGCCGTCGAGCGCGATCACGGCCGTGTGGAGGCTCTGGTAGCCGTTCGGCTTGGGAACCGCGATGTAGTCGTCGAACTGGCCGGGGATCGGCTTCCAGAGGCTGTGAACGACGCCGAGCGCGGCGTAGCAGTCGCGAACCTCGTCGACGAGGAGGCGGATGGCATAGACGTCGTAGATCTCGCCGAAGGCCGCCGCCTTGCGCTGCATCTTCTTCCAGATGCTGTAGAGGTGCTTGGGGCGGCCGTTGAGGTCGGCGACGATGCCGGCCTTCTCGAGCTCGGGCGTCAGGATCGCCATCGCCCGGTCGACGTAGGTCTCGCGGTGCTGGCGCCGCGTGTCGAGGTTCGCCGCGAGCTCGCGGTAGCGCTCGGGGTCGAGCGCCTTGAAGGAGAGGTCCTCGAGCTCCCACTTCACCTGCCAGATCCCGAGCCGCTCCGCGAGCGGCGCGTAGATCTCCATCGTCTGGCGGGCGATCCGCTGCTGCTTCTCGGGGGGCAGGGCGCCGAGAGTCCGCATGTTGTGGAGCCGGTCGGCGAGCTTGATCAGGACGACCCGGATGTCCTGGGCCATCGCCAGGAGCATCTTCCGGATGTTCTCCGCCTGCCGCTCCTCGTGCGAGTGGGTGGAGAACCTGGAGAGCTTCGTGACGCCGTCGACGAGCTGGGCGACCTCTGGACCGAAGCCCTCTTCCACGTCGGCGAGGCCGAACTCGGTGTCCTCGGGGACGTCGTGGAGGAGCGCCGCCTGGACGGCTGTCGCGTCCAGGCCCATCTCCGCGAGCGTGAAGGCCACGGCGATCGGGTGGGTGACGTAGGGATCGCCGGTCGCCCGCAGCTGGCCCTCGTGGGCGACGACCGCGAAGTCGAAGGCGCGGCCGACGGACGCGGTGTCCGCGCCGGGCATGGACGCGACAACCGCGGCGAGGAGCTCGCGGCGCAGGACGGGCAGCGGCCGGTTGTCGGATCGCCCTCGGCGCCCGGACGGGGCGCGCCGGCGCCTCTCTGCCGGCGGTTCGGCCGGCGAGGGAGCGGCGGTGGGCAGCTGCTCGATCGACATCGGTCGGGCGAGAATAGCAGGGCCGTCTCGCGCGACCCCGACGGGTCGCGTGGAGCCGGCCGCGCCGCGCGACGATCAGGGCCGCCGCGGACCCTGCGCTCCCCCGAATCCGCCCTCGTCGAGGAGCCGCTCGGCGACGGCCCGCTCGTCCCATGCCAGCTCGTGGTCTTCGTAGAGGATCCCGGCCTCGTGGCCCTTGCCGGCGAGGAGGACGACGTCGCCCGGACGTGCCCGCGCGAAGGCCGCCCCGATGGCGGCCTCGCGGTCGGCGATCAGGAGGAGGTCGTCGCCGCGGCGCCGGCCGGCGGCCTCCGCTCCCCGTGCGATCTGCTCCAGGATGGCGGCAGGATCCTCGCCGCGGGGATCCTCGTCGGTCGCGATCACGAGGCGGCAGCGCTCGCCGGCCACGCGGCCCTGGATCGCCCGCTTCGCCACGTCGCGCTCGCCGGCCGACCCGAAGACCGCGATCAGTCCACCCCCCGCCCCCGCGAGCGGGGCGAGGGCGTCGAGCGCAGTCGCCAGCGCGGCCGGGGTATGGGCGTAGTCCACGACGACCAGGAACGGCTGCCCGCGATCGACGCGCTCCATGCGGCCCCGGACGCCCCGGAAGCCGGCCAGCCCGGCGCGGATCGCCTCCGGGTCGAGGTCCAGGAGCTCGCCGAGGGCGACGATCGCCAGCCCATTGTGGACGTTGAAGCGGCCGACGAGCGGCAGGCGGATGACGACGGCGCCGCGCGGCGTCGCGACCTCGGCCCGGATCCCCCCGGGCGTCTCGTCGACCGCGGTCGCCCGAACGTCGGCACCGGCGCCGGTCCCGTAGGTCAGCACCGTCGCGCCGGCGGCGCGCGTCGCGGCGACGAAGAGGTCCGCACTGGGGTCGTCGAGATTGACGATGCCGCCGCGGGGCCACGAGCGGCCGCCCGGCAGCGACGCCGACTTGGACGGGGTCCCGGCCGCGACGGCGAGCCGCTCGAACAGGGAGCGCTTGGCGGCGCGGTACGCCTCGAACGTCCCGTGGAACTCGAGGTGCTCATGGGTCAGGTTGGTGAGGATCGCGACGTCGTAGGGGATCTCCCCCACCCGCTCGAGCGCGAGGCCGTGCGAGGTCGACTCGACGACGGCCGCGACATCTCCGGCCCGGACCATCGCGCGGAGGGCGCGCTGCAGCTGGGGCGCCTCAGGTGTCGTGACGTGGGCCGGCGTCCCGCCCCGGTGCGGGCCGACTTTCAGCTCGGCCGTGCTGATGAGCCCGGTCCGGATCCCGGCCCCCTCGAGCGCCGCGACCGCCATGGCCGCCGTGGTCGTCTTGCCGTCCGTCCCGGTGACGCCGATCACGCCGAGCCGGCGGCCCGGGTCGTCGTACCACCAGGCTGCGACCACCGCGAGGGCCAGCTGGCTCCGGTCGACCAGGACCTGCGTCGCCGCCCCCGCGTCGTCGACGGCGTGCTCGACCACGACGGCCCCGGCGCCGGCCGCGACGGCCTGGCCGACGAACGCGTGGCCGTCGGCGTGCGCCCCGGGGACCGCCACGAAGACCGCACCCGGGGTCACCCGGCGGGAGTCGTGGGCAATCCCCCGGATCGGCCTTCCGCCGAGGGGCGCCCGGACGGCGCGCAGCCGCCCGCTCGCCGCCAGCCGCTCCACCAGCGTCCCGAGCGGGCGCGGCTCGCCGGGCTCGGCGGCCGCGAGCGCCGCGGCGAGCGCCTCGCCGTCGCGATCGTTCACGGGCGTCCCCCGGGGCGGGCATGCCGCACCAGCCTTCGGGAGGTCCGCAGCGCGGACGACGCGGCGGCGGCGGTCGCGTGGCGTACCGGTCGGAGCACCAGCTCGTGGGCGCCGCTGAGCTCCAGCCACTCGCCGCCGAACGACTGCTTGAACTCGAGCAGCCCGTGCATCGGCTCCCCCGGTTCCGGGCGCCGACGCGCGCCCCGCACGTCGACCCCCCCCAGGTCGAGCTCCACCCTCTGCTCCAGCGCGGCCAGCTGCAGCGCGCGCCACAGCACGAGGTGCACCGCCCCCGGGTGCGCGTGGCGGAGGGCGACGACGTCGCCCGAGTGACCATAGGTGAGGCGCTCCCCGTGGCGATAGAAGGCGGCGGCCCCCAGGTACTCGTCGTCGGCGGCGCGTGCCTCGAGCAGGACCAGGTGGCCCGCGTCGAGGGCGGCGCGCCACCAGGCGACGGCGTTGGTCCGCGTGCCGATCGCGAAGCCGCGCCGCGACCCCGTTGCCGCGAGCAGCGCATAGAACCGCCCGAAGGCCTCGGCGGCGGCGGCGTCGAGGCGGGCCGGCGGCGGGACCTCCACGCCGGCCCCGGCGTGCGCGCCGCCCTTGTCGATCCGGACTACGCGCGTGCCGCGTCGATCGGCCGCCAGGAAGCGCTGGCGCGTCGTCCTCGCGATCCGCGACAGCAACACCGCGTCGTCGGCCCCCGCGGGGATGGCGACGCCGACCCGGTGGCGCGAGACGGCGATCTCCTCCACCTGCCGGAACCCCAGCCCGGCGAGGAGCGCGGGAAAGCCCGTGGCGGCCGGGACCTCGGGGTCCGCAACGACGGTGTCGAACCCCGCGTCGCGGGCCCAGGCGGCGATCGCCGCGAGGCGGCCGGCCACCGCCTCCGGGCCGGCCCCGGCGGCCACGGGGCCGCGCGGCACGTAGGCGCGCCCGCCGCCGAGGAAGCGCCGGCGGCGGCCCAGGACGAGCGCGACCGAGCCGTCGTCGAGGACCAGGTGCTGGGGCGCAGCTCCCATCCGCTCCCGCTGCCGTCCCCACGCCAGCGACTGCTGGACGTCGCCGCCCGGGACGTCGACCACCCGGCCATCCCAGGAGGGGAGCTCCTCCGGCGCGGCCTCGCGGACCACGCGCAGGGCCGGAATCCCGTCCCCCGGGCGCCCTGCCATGGCCATCATCCGGCTTCGGCCGCGTCGCCCGCGGCCGGGGCCGGGGCTTCGGCCGCGTCGCCCGCGGCCGGGGCCGGGGCTCCGGGTCCCGCCCCCCGGTTTAGGCCCGCCCGCGATCGCGCCCAGCGGACGCGCGCCTGCTGGGCGGTCTCGTAGACGCGCCGGCCGACCGGGTCGAGCACGAGGTCCCAGCCCCCGACGTAGCGGATCTCGCGCCCGCCGAAACCGGCCTTGAAGTGGGCGATGCCGGGGTGCGCAAGCCCCCACAGGTCGTAGGTTGCCGCACCTTCGTCACGAGAGCGCCGGATCGCCTCCCACTTGAGAAGATAGTTGGCCCGCAGGTCCGCCCCGGCTGCCGTCATCCCGCCGTAGGGCTCGACGACCCGGCGCCCGCAGCGAACGAGGAAGAGGCTCGCCAGGGGCGCGCCGTCCGGACCGACGGCGAAGAGGACGCTGGCCCGACCCGCCGGCCGGAACGCCTCGTAGACGTCGCGATAGGCCCGCTCGACCCGGATCAGGAAGCCGGCCCGGGCGGCGGTCTCGCGGTAGATCCCGTAGAAGGGCCCGATCGGGTCGCCCGGCAGCTCGACGACGGTCACCCCGCCGGCGCGCGCCCTGTTCACGTACTGGCGCCACTTCTTGCGGAGGTCGGACCAGAGCGCGGCCTCGTCGGAGGCGAGGTCGATGACCCGGCTCGTGGGCGGCTGCACGGACGGCGCCGCCGTCCATCCCGCGGCGGCGAACGCGGCCCGCAACGCCCCGTCGGGATCGTGCGGGCCGTCCGCCTCGATCTCGGGGTCGATCCGGAGGTGCGAGACGCGGCCGAGGTCCCCTCGCGCGGCCCGGATCGCCGCGGTCAGCTCCCCCGGCGCGTCCGCCGTCCACGACTCGGCGACCGGGCCGCGCGGTGCGTACGCGAAGGCCCACGGGAGGGGGCGGGGCCGGCGCAGGAGAAGCTGCATCCCGATCCGCCTGCCCGGAACGCCGGCGAGGACGCGCCGGGCTGTCCAGCCGTTGGCCGCCTTGACCCGGGCCCAGCCGTCCAGCTGGAGGTACGAGCCGTGCTCGGTCCTCTCGACGAACGCGTCCCACGCCGCGGGGTCGCGGCGGAGATCGCCGGTCGCGGTCACGCGGCGCTCCGGCTGAGGCCCGACCGGACGAGGCGGATCGTGGTGCCCAGCTCCGGGACGCGCAGCACGGCCGCGAGGACCACGTAGACGGCGACCCCGACCAGCCCGGCGCCTCCGAGGGCGAGCACCGAGGGCACGATCCCGGGGTCGATCCCCAGGGAGCCGCCGAGGAGATCGTAGGCGCGATCGGCGGCCAGCCCCGCGGCGATCGCGGCCCCGAGGTACCAGAGGTGCGCCCGGCCGAGCCGCAGCAGTCCGAAGCCGGCGTGGCGCGAGCGGAACGCGGCCAGGAGGAGTGCCGCCTCGACCCAGGAGGCGACCGTGAGCCCGAGGGCCAGACCCAGGATCCCGAGCCGGCCCACCAGGACGGTCGCCGTGCCCACCGCGACGACGACCGAGACCAGGGCAGCGCCGACGGGGATCCACGTGTTGCGGGCGGCGAAGAAGGCGCGCGAGAGGACGATGATCGAGGCCTCCGTCGGGAGCGCGGCGAGGAGCCCCAGGAACGCCGCCCCGGTGAGGGCGATCCCGGCGTCGTCGACGCGCCCGAAGTCGACGACGAGATCGACGACCTGGACCGCCACGCCCGCCGCGATGCACGCCGCGGGAAGCATCGCGAAGCTCAGCAGGCGGAGGGCGCGGGTCACGAGCTCAACGTACTCGTCGATCTCGCCGGCTGCGACACGCTTCGAGAGCGTCGGGAGCGCGACGATCCCGAGAGGGTACGCGATCATCCCGAGCGGGATCTGGAAGATCGTGAACGCCAGGGCGAAGGCGCCGATGGCGCCCGCGGCGAGGGTGGAGCCGAGCGTGGTCAGGAAGAGAAGGGTCAGCTGGCTGCCCGCGAGGCCGATGGCCCGCGGCCCGAGCAGGACCAGCGTCCGGCGCGCCTCGCGGTCGCCCAGGTTCACGGCGGCCGTGTACCGGAAGCCGACACCGCGGAAGACGGGGGCGACCTGGACGAGGAGGGTCGCCACGGCGCCGGCGACGGTGCCCCACGCCAGGCCGGCCAAACCGAAGCGCGGGACGAGCATCACGGCGGCAGCGATGATCACGAGGTTGTAGGCGATCGGGGCCATGACCGAGGCCGCGAATCGCCCGCTGGAGTTCAGGACGCTCGTCGCCACGGCGGACAGGGCCAGGAAGATCGGGCTGAGGAGAAGGATCCGCGTCAGGTCGACGAGGCGTGCGAGGTCGGCGGCGTCGAAGCCTGGGGCAAGGAGCGGCGCGAGGATCGGCGCCGCGACGAACATCACCACCGACAGGGCCGCCAGCACGACCATGAGCAGCGTCGCGATGGTGGAGACGACCCGCCAGGCCCGATCCTGCTCGCCGGCGGCGACGAGCGCCGCGATCGTCGGGATGACGGCCGAGGCCAGGGCGCCGGCCGCCACGAGCTGGAAGAGGAAGTCGGGGATCCGGAAGGCCGCGATGTAGATGTCCAGCTCGCGGTCGATCCCGAGGCTCGCCGCGATCACCGCCACCCGGACCCAGCCGAGGATGCGGGCGACGAAGAAGGCCCCGCTGACGACCATCCCCGCCCGGGCCAGGTCGCGCGCGGCGCCGCTCATCGCGACCCGGCTCCCCCGGCCCGGGGGTGGGCCCGGCGGTAGACGCTGCGCAGCCGACCGGGGGCGACGTGGGTGTAGACCTGCGTCGTCGCCAGGTCGGCATGACCGAGGAGCTCCTGCACGACGCGCAGGTCGGCGCCACCATCGAGAAGGTGCGTGGCGAACGAATGCCGGAGGGTGTGCGGTGTCGCATCGTCGGGCAAGCCGGCCCGGACCGCTGCCCCGTGCAGCCGGTAGCGGATCCCGCGCACGCCGAGCGGCGCCCCGCGGTGGTTGACGAACAGCGCGTCCGAACGGCGCGGCCCGGCGCCGGCGCGCGCGAGAAGGGCGGGCCGAGCATCGGCGAGGTAGGCTCCCAGCGCCGATCGCGCGGGTCGACCCAGGAGGCCGATCCGCTCCTTGCGGCCCTTGCCGACCACCCGGATCTCGCCGCGGGCCAGGTCGAGGGCGCCGAGGCGCGCGCCGGCCAGCTCCGAGATCCGCAGCCCCGCCGCGTAGGCGGTCTCCACCAGGGCCACGTCGCGCAAGGCCAGGGCGTGCCGCAGGGAAGTGGCCGCGGAGGACGTCCGCGGCGGCGACCCGGCTGCCTCGTCGGGCGAGGCGGCAGCCCCCTCGCCGACCGCGTCCAGGAGCCGTTCGACCTCCTCGATCGCGAGGACGGCCGGCAGCCGGTGCGGGCGGCGGGGCGTCGCGAGGGCCGCCCACGGGTCCGCGCTCACGAGACCGGTCCGGCGCGCCCAGCGATAGAGCGAGCGGATCGCGGCGAGGCGCTGGGCCACGGTGGTCCGGGCGTGTCCCTCCGTGAGCTCGGCGAGGTACCGGCGGAGTGCGGCGCGCTCGGGCGCCCGCCAGTCGAGGCCCGCGGCGTCGAGCCAGGCCAGGTACGCCGTGAGCACCGTTGCATAGGCCCGCCGGGTGTGTGGAGAAGCGTCGCGGGCGGCGAGGCTCGCGAGGTAGCGCTCGAGGGCCTCGTGGCCGTTCACGCCGGGCGCGCCGCCCTGGGCTGCGAGGCCCCCGTCCGTCGCGGGCGGCCTTCCGAGCTCGATGGGCGTCCCTTCGCTCCCCCGCGGCCGCCGCGGGCCGGGCGCTTGAGCGCCGCCGGGTCCGGCGCGCCGCCGGCGATGCGCCGCCCCGGGTCCAGCGCCTCACCGGTGAGCGGGACGGTGGCGCCGCAGGCGAGGCAGAGGGCGGCGTCGCCGTCGGCCCGGACCAGCGGCCCGCCATCCGGCTCGTGGACCGGGCCGAGCGGCTCCCGCGAGGTCGTGAAGCGGCAGCTCGGGTAGCGCGAGCAGCCCCAGAAGACGGAGCTGGTCCGACGGGCGCGTCGCGCGACAAGGCTTCCCTCCCGGCAGGATGGGCAGGCCGCCTCGAAGGGGAGCTGGGCGGGCGGCGGCGGGCCGTCCTTCTTGATGTAGGTGCAATCGGGGTAGCGGTTGCAGCCGACGAAGGGCCCGAAGCGCCCTCGCTTCGCGACGAGCTCGCCGCCGTCGGTCGCCCCGCACGTGGGGCAGGCCTCGCCGGCGCCGGGCAGCGCCGGGACCTCGGGCTCCTCCCCGGGGATCGGCCGCGATTCCTTGTGCTCCGGGAAGAGCGAGCAGGCGAGGAAGCGGCCGTTGCGGCCAAGGCGGATCACCATGGGGTGCCCCTGCGAGCAGACCTCCTCCGAGGGCTCGGTGGTGAAGTCCGCCCGTCGCAGCTCGCGACGCTTCTCATCGACCCGGGCGCGGAGCGGCCCGTAGAACGCCGCGAGGAGGGGCACCCAGGCACGCTCGCCGCGGGCGACCTCGTCCAGCTCCTCCTCCATGCGGGCCGTGAACGCGAGATCGACGTACTCGCCAAAATGGCCGACGAGGAGATCCGTGACCACCTCGGCGACCGGCTCCGGGTGGAGCCGCCGCTCGCGGACCATGACGTAGCCGCGATCGACGATCGTGGAGATCGTCGCGGCGTACGTGGACGGCCGGCCGATCCCGTTCTCCTCGAGGGCCTTGACCAGGCTCGCCTCCGTGTAGCGCGGCGGCGGCTCGGTGAAGTGCTGCGTCGGGACGACTGCCGCGACCGTCGTGGCGTCGCCGACGGCGAGCGGGGGAAGAGTGCGCTCCGCGTCGTCCTCGCCCTCGTCGCGCCCCTCCGTGTAGACCGCGGCGAAGCCGTCGAAGAGCGTCCGGGTGGCGGTGGCCCGGAGCGCGTACGGGCCGGCCGCCAGGTCGACGGTGGCGGTCTCAAGCTCCTTCTCCTTCATCTGGCTGGCGAGGGCGCGCTGCCAGATGAGGCGGTAGAGGCGCGCCTCGTCGCGGCCGAGGGCAGAGGCGAACGCCTCGGGATCGCGTTCGAACGACGTCGGCCGGATCGCCTCGTGGGCTTCCTGGGCGCTCTTCGACTTCGTCCGGTAGACGCGCCCCTTCGGCATCGTGTACGCATCGCCGAAGCGTGCCGCGATGACCTCGCGAGCCTGCCCCATCGCCTGGCCGGCGATCGCGACCGAATCGGTTCTCATGTACGTGATCAGGCCGACATGGCCGTCCGGCGTGTCGACGCCCTCGTAGAGGCGCTGGGCGACCGCCATCGTGCGCTTCGGGCTGAAGCCGAGCTTGCGGCTCGCCTCCTGCTGGAGGGTCGAGGTCGTGAACGGCGGCGCCGGGCTGCGCTTGCTCTTCTTCGTCCCGACCTCGGTGACGAGCGGGCGGCTCGCCTGCAGGGCCCGGACGTGCGCGTCGGCCGTGGCGTCGTCGCCGATCTCCGGCTTCGCCCCGTCGATCCGGACGAGGTCGGCGTCGAACGGCGTGCCGTCGGGGGTGAGCAGGCTCGCCACGATCGTCCAGTATTCGCGGGCGACGAAGCCCCGGACCTCCCGCTCGCGCTCGACCACGAGGCGCACCGCCACCGACTGGACCCGCCCGGCCGAGAGGCCCGAGCGCACCTTCCGCGAGATGAGGGGGCTCAGGGTGTACCCCACGAGGCGATCGATGATCCGGCGCGCCTGCTGGGCGTCGACGAGGTCGCGATTGATCTCCCGGGGATGGGCGAACGCGTGGCGGATCGCCGGCTCCGTGATCTCGCTGAAGGTGACTCGCGCCAGCTTGCCCGGCGGAAGGGCCGCCGCCTCGGCGACATGCCAGGCGATCGCCTCGCCTTCGCGATCGAGGTCCGTGGCGAGGAAGATCCGCTCGGCCGTTCGGGCTGCCCGCTCGATCGCGCCGACGTGGCGCCGCGACCGCTCGTCGGGGATCACGTACTGGGGCGCGAAGTCGTGCTCCACGTCCACGCCGAACTGCCCCTTTCCGGGGCTCTCGGGCAGATCGCGGACGTGGCCGTAGGAGGCCAGCACGGCGTAGTCCGGCCCGAGATAGCGTTCGATCGTCCTGGCCTTCGCGGGCGACTCGACGATGACGAGGTTTCGACTCATGGCGCCCGAGTCTAGCACCGGGATCCGGCGATCCGGCGCCTCGCGGCTTCGCCGCCGCGCGGGCGCGGGCGCACGTGCCGAGCGATACCTGGCGATGGTCACGGGCCGCCGCCTGCCGGACGCCGGGCTCCGCCGATCTGGCGCACCCCGTCGAGCGCTCCGGCCAGCCGATAGCGGCCGAAGGCCCCCGCCACCAACCCCTCCTCCTCGAGGCGCGTCAGGACGGCGAGGATCGTGGCGCCCGCGAGGTCCGTGCCGCCGACGAGCCCGTCGGCCGTCGCGGGTCCGCGCAGGAGATGGCGCACCACGGCCTCCTCGGCCGGCCCGAGGCGGGCGACGATGGCCCCGGCGTCCGGCTGCGACGACGCGCTTCGCTCACGGCGGAGCCGTCGGACATCGAGAGGCGTCGCGTACCCGAGGTCCTCGACGAGCTCGTCGGTACCGGCGACGATCCGGGCCTCTCCCGCGTGCTCGCGCAGGAGGCGGTTGCACCCGACGGCCTGGGCGCGGTCGAGCGACCCCGGGACGGCGAACACGGCACGGCCCTGCTCCATCGCCCAGCTGGCCGTGATGAGGGCGCCGCTCCGCTCTCCGGCCTCCACGACGACCGTGGCATCGGCGAGGCCGGCGATGATCCGGTTGCGACGCGGGAAGCCCGCCGGTCGCGGCCGTACGTCGGGCGGGAGCTCGGTGATCACCGCCCCGCCCGTGCGGACGATCTCCCGGGCCAGGACTTCGTGCGCCGACGGGTAGAGGTGCGCGTGACCGCTGCCGAGGACCGCCACCGTGATCCCCCGTGCGAGGAGCGCGCCGGCGTGAGCCGATCCGTCGATGCCCACCGCGAGCCCCGAGACCACGGTCGCGCCCACGGTTGCGAGGATGCCGCCGATCCGCGCCGCCGTCCGTCGGCCGTCGTCCGTCGGCCGGCGCGTCCCCACGACCGCCACCATGCGCGGCGTTTCGAGCGCGGCGGCGTCGCCGGTCACGAACAGGACCGGGGGCGTCAGCTCGATCTCACGGAGGCGGCGGGGATACCCCGCGTCCTCGGCGGTCAGCGCTTCGATCCCCAGCGCGGCGAGCCGGGCGAAGAGCGCGCCGGCCCCCGCCCGGGCCGGGCCGATCCGGCCGGCGAGCCCGGGATCCATCGTGAGGCCCTCCCCCGCGACCGCGGCCGCCAGCCGTGCCGCTCCGCCCGGGCCGGCGGCCACCGCCAGGGCACGGCGCCCGCCGCCGAACGCCCGCAGGAGCGCCCCGAACGTCACCGGCCCGATTCCCTCGACGGCGGCGAGGACGATCCACGCCTCGCGCTCGGAGAGGCGGGCGGGTGGCGCCTGGACCGGGCCCCCGCGACCCGCGGGCGGACGCGGGTGGACGACGTCCGGGCCGGGCACGCCGCCACCGCCGCCGCTCCCGTGCCCCACCTCCGCCGCCCCGAGGGGGCCGCCGCGTCCGATCCCGAGCATCGTCAGGCCGCACCGTGGGCGAGGCCCATCCGCTTCTCCGCGGGGGGACGATAGCGAGCCGCCTCCTCGAGATGCTCGACGGCGACGCGGTGCGCGTCCGCGAGGTCCGCGATGGTGCGGGCAACCCGCACGAGGCGCTCCGTGCCGCGGGCGCTCATCCCCGCCGCGTCGGCGAGCGTGATGGCCCGCCGCTCGGCCCGGGCGTCGAGCGCCGCCGCGGCCCGCAGCGCGCGGCCGCGGAGCCGGCCGTTCAGCACGGCCCGCGCTTCGACCTGGTGCGCGCGGCATGCGCCGACGCGGGCTCGGACGACCTCCGATGACTCCGCATCCGCCGCGCGGAGGAGCTCGCGCGGGGACACCCGCGGCACGCCGACCCACAGGTCGATGCGGTCGCGCAGCGGTCCCGAGATGCGCCCCCGGTAGCGCTCCGGAACGCCGCTCGGGCACGTGCAGCGGCCGGACGGGTCTCCCTCCCAGCCGCAGGGGCAAGGGTTCATCGCGGCCACGAGCTGGAACCGCGCGGGGAAGACGACGGCGCGCCCCACCCGGGCCACGCACACCCGCCCCTCTTCGAGCGGCTGGCGGAGCGCCTCGAGCGACGAGCGGCCGAACTCCGGGAGCTCGTCGAGGAAGAGGGTTCCCAGGTGCGCCCTCGTCGCCTCGCCCGGCGTCATGTGCGGCCCGCCCCCCACGAGCGCCGCGTACGAGGCCGTGTGATGCGGGGCCCGGAAGGGCCGTCGCCGGACGAGGCCATGCACGGGACCCGCCCCCACCACCGACGCGATGATCGTGGCCTCCCGGGCCTCGTCGTCGTCGAGCGGGGGGAGGACGCCGGGGATCGTCGAGGCGAGCATCGTCTTCCCGGACCCCGGTGGGCCGACGAGGACGAGCCCGTGGGCCCCGGCGAGGGCGATCTCGAGCGCCCGTCGCGCCTCGAACAGGCCGCGCACGTCGGAGAGGTCCGGGAGGTCGCCGACGTGGTCGCCCGCGGGCGGCGACAGGACCTCCGCGGGGACCAGCTCGGCGCGAAGCCCCGGACGATGCCCGCCGACGCGGCGACCCCGGAGCAGGTCGGCGGCCTCCGCCAGCGACGCGGCGCCGACGACCTCGATCCCCGGGACGAGGCGCGCCTCCGCGACGGAGCCCGCCGGCACGACCACGCGGCCGGCCCCGCGACGCGCGAGGGCCGCGACCATCGGCAGGACCCCCGGCACCGGGCGGACCTCCCCGCCGAGGCCCAGCTCCCCGAGGAGCGCCCACGACCCGCGGGGCGTCACCTGCTCCGATCCGACGAGGATGGCGACCGCGATCCCGAGGTCCAGGGCGGAGCCGGCCTTGGGCACGTCCGCGGGGGCGAGGTTGACCGTGATGCGGCGCGCGGGATGGACGAACCCGCTGTTGCGCAGGGCGCCGCGCACGCGTTCCCGGGCTTCGCGCAGGGCAGCGTCGGCGAGGCCCACGATCGTGAAGCCGGGGAGTCCGGGCGCCACGTCGGCCTCGACCCGGACGGGGCGGCCTTCGAGGCCGTCGAGGGTGGCGGCGAGGACGCTGGCGAGCATGGGTCGCACGGTAGCGAGCGCCGCTCACCTGCCGATTATCCGCGCCTTATCTGCCCTCCGGGGCCGCGACCCCTCAGCGCGCGGCGGCGGCCGCGACGGCGGGCCCCGAGGCCGCGCTCCGGTCGATCGCGCGCGCGAG
>Ga0315276_10004042_pt1 | contig 13460 bp, 12 predicted proteins | sample YL17G05_0_MG_FD_204542 | JGI IMG/M metagenome (GOLD analysis project Ga0315276, IMG submission 204542) | Sediment microbial communities from Yellowstone Lake, YNP, Wyoming, USA - YL17G05_0 | ecosystem: Environmental > Aquatic > Freshwater > Lake > Sediment | place: USA: Wyoming | collected...
CGCTCCCCGATCGCGAGGCCGGCGGCCTTGGCCAGGGTCGTGTCGGGCCGCACGCCCAGCGAGAGGATGACGATGTCGGCCGGGTACGTCTTGCCGGCCTTCGTCTTCACCTCGAGCGCGCCACCCTCCAGCTGGGTGAAGCCGGCCACCCCGTCGCCGAGCGCCAGCTTGACGCCGTGCCGCTTCAGGTATTCCCCCACGAGGCGGGCGTACTCGGGATCCAGGGGGGCCAAGACCTGGTCGAGCATCTCGACCAGGGTCACCTCGAACCCGGCGTGGATGAGGTTCTCGGCCGTCTCGAGCCCGATGAAACCGCCGCCGATCACGACGGCCCGCCGGGTCGGTTTCACGAACTGGATCCCGGAATAGCCGAACATCCCGGCCAGGAAGCTGGTGCCTTTCTCGATCCATTCCCGGATGGCGCGCGCGTCCGGCACGGTCCGCACCTGGAAGATCCCGGGCAGGTCGATGCCGGGCAGCGGGGGACGGATCGAGGTCGCCCCGGGGGCCAGGACCAGCTTGTCGTAGGACTCGGTCGTGACGGCGCCGGTTGCCACGTCGCGCAGGTCCACCGTCTTCTTTTGCGGTGAGATCGCAACCGCCTCGCAGTTGGTCCGCACGCCGATGTTGTGGATGACCCTGAAGACCTGCTCGTTGGCGACCAGGAGGCTCGATTCCTTCGGAATCACGCCCGAGACATGGTAGGGCAGGCCGCAGTTCGCATACGAGACGTACGGTCCCTTCTCCACCATCAGGATCTCGGCCCGTTCGTCCAGCCGGCGCAGGCGCGCCGCGCAGGACGCCCCACCCGCCACTCCACCGACGATGATGACTTTCATGTTCCCTCTCCCTTAGATGTGTCCGGGCTGGCATGCAGGCGTTTCTTGTCCGTGGCCGCGAGGGCCGCCACGACCAGGGTCCAGGCCGGGGACCGCTTCAACGGCCAGGGCGGTCAGCAGCGGCCAGCGGAACCCCAGCACCGCGAACAGCACCGCGGCGGTGACGGCATCCAGCAGCCACTGCAGCGGGGGCAGCAGCACCACGCCGAAGCCAAGCACGTCCGACAGCACCGCGACCAGCAACGCCCCCCGCCACCGGCGAGACCGCCACGCGCCCAAGAGACTGCGAGCCAGCTGCTTCACCATGAGAACTCGCTCCCGGCCAGCCCGCAGCCCCTGATGCCCTGTAGCGCCTTCTCCCGACTATCCGAGCCGGCTTCCGGAGGCCAGCGACTCCGCTGCCTTCGGCAGCTTGGCGGTGGTCCGCTTCTGCCATTCCGCTTCCAGTAGCTCTCTCGCCGCCTGTTCGAGGAACTCCGGCGCCGCCCACTTCTGCACATCGAAGTCGTTCTTGATGTACTTGTGGCTCAACATGAAGTCCTTGCCGATCTCGACGGAGACCAGGTTCTGGGGCGACAGGTTGGGCACCAGGTCCATGTCCTTGATGCCCCGATAGGTGTGGTCGACGTCCAGGTAGAAGGTCTGCTTGTCGAGGATCGCCGCCGCGGCGCGCTTGTGCTCGTTGGCCCAGCGCCCCACCTTGATCATCCCCTTCATGAACGCGACCACCAGCTCGGGGTGCTTCTCGGCCATCACATCGCTGCAGGTAATGGCGGCCGGGATGTTGGCCACCTGCAGGGTCCAGTCCGGATAGCGCGAGAGGTCCTCGATCGACTTGAACTTGCCCGTCGCTTCCGACAGCTGCTGCAGGGGGCCGGTCTGCATGTACATCGCGTCGATGACGCCCTTCTCCAGAGCGGTCTCAAGCGGGCGGAAGGCCAGGTCGTGCTTGTGGTCACGCCGGAGCCAGAGCTCCGACGGGTTCTCCATCAGCGGGCCCATCATCTCGGGGTTGTCGTACCAGTCGTCCGGGTAGGGGAACTCGACGACCTGCACGTCCTTGCGGGTCATCCCGTTGAGCCGGAGCATCAGCTCGATCCCCTGCTCCTCCTGGATCCCCCACCAGTCGGTCTTGATCGTGTTCTGGCTCCGCGAGAGGCCGATCTGTTTCCCCTTCAGGTCGGCCATCCGGTAGATGTCGTCCCGGGAGCGCACCATCATGACGCCGCCTTCGCGCGGCGCGTGCGTGACGCCGAGGAGCCGGGTCCGGCGAATGTCGGCCTGGACGTGGATGGGCGGAAACAAGCCGCCGAAGCGGATGAGATTATCCAGGTTGTGGACGTAGTGCGGGTACCAGTCGTTCTCGGCGCGGGCGCGGAGATAGAGGTAGCTGATGCCGATCTTCTTGAACTCCTCCTTGGTCCACCCCAGCTCCTGGTCGACGTTACTGGCCGAGATGAGGGGGCAGTTGGTGTAGTACACCTCTTTCCAGTCCAACGGTACCGTGCTGAGTTTCTTGCTTTCCTTTGCCATGGTCACATCCTCCTTGGTGAGTTCTCCGATTCCGCAGGCACAGATTGGGGCGTCCCCTCTGTTCGCGGTGTCCTTGGTAGCCATCGTCGCTGCCCTCTCGTTCATGCGGCTTTCTCAGGGCTGCGAGCCCCGAGCCTGCACTGCGTCAGCTCGGGGTTCACGGTTCATGGTCGCTCAGCCTCGGCTGCCCGGATCGTCGAGCCGCCCGCCTTCCTGGTCCAGCGGACCCGTTCAACGGCGGGCAGCAGGTCGGTCGCAATCGCGCGCTTGAGCACGAACGCGTCGGCGCCGGCTTCCACCGCCGCCCTGCGCACGGCCTGCTCGTCATGGACGCTGAGGACGATCACCCGGAGGTCAGGATTTCCCGCCCGCAGCGCTCGCAGCCACCCCAGGCTGCTGTCCTGGGCCAGGGACAGATCCACCACCGCCACGTCGGGCTGGAGCCGTCCGGCTCCCTCGAGCAACGACGCTTCGTCTGCCACCATGACCACCGTGTCGAACGCCGTCTCGAGCAGCCCCCTGATGCCTTCCGCGAGACCGTGATGGCTGTCCGCCAGCAGCACACAACTGAGAGTCTTCTCGGACATTGCGGTGTTCCTCTTCCGCGATCCTGCGCGCGACTATGACTGTCGGTAGTTAACCGAGCGGAAGACTAGGCGGGATCCTGAGGGCTGGGACCTCGGGGTTTTACGGGGTGTTCGGCAGGAGAATTACGAGGTGGCTGGCCGAGGCCGAGCGGGGGCTTCATACCTGATTCACGCTTTCTTACATGCGTTGGCGATAGCCTCCCCGGTGGAGGGATTCTCCAGCTGGACTCTACCAACAAGGAGCGTTGAGAATGCGAGTGCTGAGCAGGGGCGCGAGCCTGGTCATCGTTCTTCTGGCCACCGCCCTGGTGCTGCCGCGGGCTGCCGACGCACAGGTGGCCAAGTACTTCGGGTTCGTGGGGGGTGCTACCCTGAGCGACCTGAGCGACAGCTACGGGATCTACAACACCTCGAGCAAGTGGGGGGGCAACGCCGGACTGGTCCTGGGTCTACGGACCACCAACCGGATGGTCTTCTCGGTCGAGCCGGCCTGGACCCAGATGGGAGCATCGTTCGCAGGGACCACCGGTGGCATCGACTACATCGAAGTGCCGGTGACGGTCGGGGGGCTGGGTGAGGCCGCCAACGAGAACATCCGCTACGGCGGCTATGCGGGCATCACGCCTGCCTTCAAGCTGACCTGCTCGATCGACCAGCCGGCGGAGGCCTGTAACCACGTCAAGAGTACAGCCTGGTTCCTCCCGGTTGGCCTCCGGATCTTCAAGCGGACCGGCGAGGACGCCTTCATCGGCCTGGATATCCGGTACTCGTTCCCACTGGGCAGCTCGTTCGACGACGCCGACGTGCACCAGCGGAGCTGGGCCTTCCGCCTGGTCTTTGCCAAGGGGGACTTATAGGCATCAGGCCGCCGAGAACTGGATGACGACCTTGATGTCGTCCTCCCGGCGGTGGAGCGCCTTGGCGAAGTCTTCCGGTCGTTCGCGGCGCGTGATCAGTCGCTCGAGCCAGCCCCGGTCGGCCCGTGCCAGGGCGATCCCGGCCTTGTACCAGTGCCGCTTGTTGGCGTTCACGCTGCCCAGCACCACGTTGTTGCGGAGTACCACCGCAGCCGCCACATCGGCGGTCTTGTGGCCCGTCTCACGGCCTCCGCTCCCGACCCCTGTCAGGCAGACGATCCCCCCGGCCCCTATGCACTGGATGGCGTCGGCGACCACCTGACCGACCCCGGTGCACTCGACGATGACGTCAGGCTCCACCCCGATCTCGGCGACCGAGCCGTGGTGATAGGTAGCGCCAAGGGCCCGGACCAGGTCGGGCTTGGGCCCTGACGCGTGGCGGTCGAGCACGTGAACCTCCAGCCCGCACTGGACACCCAGGAGGGCCGCCAGGAGACCGATCGGGCCCGCCCCGGTGACCAGGGCGACCCTCGGCTCCCAGAAGGCCCGCTGTCCGACCCGCGCGATCTGCTCCCAGGCCTTCGTGACCACGGTGGTGGGCTCGAGCAGCACCCCGAGCAATCCCAGCGATGGATCGATGCGCATGGCGTACTCCGGCTCGATCCGCCAGCGCTCGGACATGAAGCCGTCCAGTGACTTGATGCCCCGTTCGGTGTACTGGCCGTTGCGGCACATGTCCCATTCGCCGACCGCGCAATTGGGACACGGCACGGGATCGGGACGGCGCACGATCCCGGCCACCAGATCCCCTTCGCGGAAGGTGCCGCCCGGCCCCGGATCCACCACCCGGCCGAGCGACTCGTGGCCCAGCACCAGGCGGGTCCGGCCCGGAGGGGCCCAGCCGTACTTGCCCTCCACGATCTCGACGTCAGTCCCGCAGACGCCGACCGCGATGGCTTCCACGAGCACCGACCCGCCGGTCACCTCCGGCTCGGGGATGTCTTCCAGGCGTGCGGTCTCGGGCTGGTGCGGTTCCACGGTAATGGCCTTCATGTCCGGGCTCCCCCATTCATCGTCACTTCGCCGGGTTGCTTTCTTTGCGGGCGAAATACAGATACGCGCCCACGTTTAGCGCATTGATCACGATCCCCACCACGTTCCAGACGATCACCGGTCGTGACGCTATCAACAGGCCATAGTAGACCCAGGCGAATTGAAAGACGCACATGATGCCCGCCATCCTCGGATTCATCCCTGCACTCGAGCGCCGCTTGAGCATGGCGAGCAGGTCCGGCAGCGAAGCGAAGGTGGTTCCGAAACCCGCGACCAGGCCGACGATCTCGGACCGGGTCAGTGCGGGCACGAGCAGGCTGGCTGGGTCGCCGCTCACAGTGCGCGTTCCTCGAACAGGTGGCATTGCCACGGCCCCAGGTCGACGTACAGGCCGGCGTCCCTCATCTCGTCCCCGCTGCGGTCGTAGCTGTCGCCGGTCAGGACATCAGTCAGACGCCACTGCCTTTCTCTGAGCCCGTCCCACGGCAGGTGGACCCGGGCCTGGGCGGCCTGTGGCCCCCAATTGAGGACGACGAGCCACCGCTCGTTGTCCTTGACCCAGCACCAAGCCAGGACATTCAGGCAGCTCTGGTTGTCGGGCCAGCCGCTCCGTTCACAGAGTTGCCATTCCCCGTTCCGGAAGACCTCGCGAGTGACCGCTTTCAGCAGGCGCCTGTAGAACGAGGCGAGGTCCAGATCGGGCAGCTCGGCCGGACGGCGGCCGAGGAAGACGGGCAGCCTCACCTTCCTTCCCTCGAATTGCCCCTCATGCAGCAGCTTGACACCGGGGAGCGTGAGGATCGCCACGGCGGCCGCGTGCCCCTTGCCGGATGGGAAAGTGGCGGCGGCCCTGGGCTCGTCATGGTTCTCGATGAACCGGACGATCTTCTCCTGGTAGGCAGGATCGGCCAGCAGGTGCAGGCGCACGCTCTCGGCGTCCGCCTTTTCCATCCGGTCGTAGAGTTTCTTGTCGTAGCAGAAGTCAAAGCCCTGCTGCTGCAGTTCCCACTCGAGGTCCCAGTAGGCCTCGGCGATGAATCTGAACTCCGGGTGCCTCCCCTTGATCGCCGTGATCACCGTCGCCCAGTAGTCGGTGGCCGGCCTGGCTCCGGCGCGGGCCCCCCAGGTCCGCTCGAAGACCGCGTTCAGCAGGAGCATCGCCATGTCGCACCGGACGCCGTCGCACTGTCCGGCGATGTCCGTGAGGGTCTCGATCACGGCCTGCCGGAGCCCCGGCTCGAAGGCGTTGAGCTGGAGCACGTCAGGCCAGGCGGGGAAGTAGGGATCGCGGCCGCGAGCCAACACCTTGGCGCCGGCCGCGGCGAATGACGCGGGGTCGCGGCGCAGGTCCTCGTCATTGCCCTGGATGAAATATTCGGGATGCGAGGACACCCAGGGGTGGTCCGGAGCGACGTGGTTCGGCACGAAGTCGAGGATCAGGCGAATGCCGCGCTTCGTGAGAGTCCTGCGGGCCGCTGCCAGCCCGGCTGGCCCGCCGAGGTGCGCGTCGACGACGTAACGGCGGATGCAATACGGGGAGCCGACGTTGTCGGGCGTCGCAAAGTCGGGGAGGGCCCGCTGGAACTCCTCGAGGAGCCCCGGGTTCCGCATGGAGATCTCGATCCCGGCCGGGCTCCGCTCCCAGACGCCCATGAACCAGACGGCATCAAACCCCAGGGCGCCGAGTGCGTCCCACTCCGGCTCCGGAACCTTGGCGAGGTCCACGGGCCTGCCGTACTTGTGGCTCAGCTCATCGAGCCACACCCAGGTGTTGATTTCGTAGATGACGGGATGGCCCGGCCAGGTGCTCATGTCGTCTTCCTTCGGGCGGCCGGATCGAACGCGGCCTTCTTGCCCACGGCCAGCGCACGCTCGGGGTCCAGGAGGCCGTAAAGCTCGATGAGCTTGGCCACCAGCCCGGTCCAACCGGTCTGATGACTGGCGCCGAGGCCGGCCCCGTTGTCGCCGTGAAAGTACTCGTAGAAGAGGATGAGGTCGCGCCAGTGGGGATCGTTCTGAAACTTCTCCGTGCCGCCGTGGACCGGACGACGGCCCTGTTCGTCGCGGGTGAAGGTGCTGACCAGTCTATCGGAGATCTCTTTGCTCACCTCGAAGAGGTTCATCAGCTTCCCCGATCCCGTGGGGCATTCGATCTTGAAGTTGTCGCCGTAGTACAGATAGAAGTTCTGCAGCGCCCGGATGATAAGTGCGTTCACCGGCATCCAGACCGGGCCCCGCCAGTTGGAGTTGCCGCCGAACATGCCGGTGTTCGACTCCGCCGGCAGATAGTCCACCCGGTACTCCTGGCCGCCGACCTGCAGGACGTACGGGTGCTGCTCGTGGAACTTCGAGATCGAGCGGATGCCGTGGGGGCCCAGGAATTCGTTCTCGTCCAGCATCTTGGTGAGGATCCGGCGGAGTCGCTCCGGGTTGACCAGGGCCATGATCCCCCGCTCGGCCACGCCCAAATGCCCCGGGCCGGTGGGGTGCATCGTCGCCGACAGTTCGGGCATCCGGCGCAGCCGTTCCAGCATGAACCGCATCGCCCTCGGGACGCTCTCCCGCTGCGACTTCTCGATCACGGTGGTGGCGCACAGTGGCAGGAGCCCCACCAGGGAACGCACCTTGAGGCGCGTGGCGCTGCCGTCGGGGAGCCGCAGCAGGTCGTAGTAGAAGCCATCCTCCTCGTCCCACATGCCGTCCGCCCCGGCCCGGTTCATGCCGGCGGCGATGTAGTAGAAATGCTCGACGAACTTGAAGACCATGTCCTCGTAGGTCTTGTCGTGCGCGGCGAGCTCGACCGCGAGCTCCAGCATGTTCTGGCTGAAGAGCGCCATCCAGGCCGTGCCGTCCGCCTGCTCGAGGTGGCCGCCGGTGGGCAGCGGGGCGCTGCGGTCGAAGACGCCGATGTTGTCCAGGCCGAGGAAACCGCCCTCGAAGACGTTCTTGCCCAATCGGTCCTTGCGGTTGACCCACCAGGTGAAGTTCAGCAGCAGCTTGTTAAAGGTCGATTTGAGGAAGTCCACGTCCACGGCGCCACGCCCGGCCTGCCCGGTGCGATGGAGGAACAGGGTCGCGAAGGCGTGGACCGGGGGGTTCACGTCGCTGAAGTTCCACTCGTAGGCCGGCATCTGGCCGTTGGGGTGCAGGTAGGCGCCCTGGAGCATCAGTTCCATCTGCTGCTTGGCGAAGTCGGGGTCCACGATCGAGAGCGGGAGCGTGTGGAAGGCCAGGTCCCAGGCGGCGTACCACGGATACTCCCACTTGTCGGGCATCGAGATGATGTCCTCGTTCAGCATGTGGAACCAGTCAGAGTTCCGGGCATGCTGATATCCCACGTGGAGCGGGTTGGAGTTGTGTTCGTCCAGCCAGTTGTCCCCGTCGAAGAAGAAGAACTGCTTGCTCCAGAGCATGCCGGCGAGGGCCTGGCGCATCACGTTGGCCGCGTCCGCCGTCACCGATGGCGGCGTGACCGACTGGTAGAACTCGTCGGCTTCGCGAAGCCTGGCGGCGAAGACGTCGTCGAACGGCTTTCCGAAGGGTGCGCCGTTCGGCCCGGCCGCCGTGCCGGAAAGCCGCAGGCGTATCACCATGGTCTGACCGGCGCCGACAGTCGCCCGGTAGTGCGCCGCGACCTTGGTGCCATGGCCTTCGGGGTTCACGGCGCCCTGATGGCCCAGTACCACGCAGTCGTTGATGCCGTCCTTGACGTGGGGGCTCTCGTTCTTCTGCCCCGGGAAGAGCAGCCCGTGGTTGGTTTCGTTTTCGGTGAAGAGCAGAGGCACATCGCCATCGCAGGAAAGGACGAAGTCACCCAGCAGCGGATGAGTGGCCGTGACCGCACTCACGCCTGCCTGAGCCTTGATCTGCCTGAGGTCCGGCTTCACCGCGGCTCGGTTGGAGGCAGCGATCCACGATGACCAGTCGTTCCGGAACCAGAGTGTCGGCAGGAGGTGCAGCTCGGCGGCATCCGGCCCCCGGTTGGCTGCGGTGATCTTCACCAGGACGTCTTCCGGGCCGGCCTTGGCGTACTCCACGAAGACGTCGAAGTAGCGGTCGTCGTTGAAGATGCCGGTGTCGAGCAGTTCGTACTCCATCTCGTCCCGCGTCCGCCCGCGATTGGTCCGGACGAGGTCTTCGTAGGGATAGGCCGCCTGGGGGTACTTGTAGAGGTACTTCAGGTAGGAGTGCGTCGGGGTGCTGTCGAGGTAGAAGTAGTACTCCTTCACGTCCTCGCCGTGATTCCCCTCGCTGTTGGTGAGGCCGAACAGCCGCTCCTTGAGAATGGGATCCTTCCCGTTCCAGAGCGCCAGCGCGAAGCAAAGCCGCTGTTTGTCGTCGGAAATGCCGGCGATGCCGTCCTCGCCCCAGCGGTAGGCCCGCGAGCGGGCCTGGTCATGGGTGAAGAAGTTCCAGGCGTCACCCCCCGGGCTGTAGTCCTCGCGCACCGTGCCCCACTGGCGCTCGCTGAGATAGGGCCCCCACTTCTTCCAGTGGACCTGCCGGTCGCGGGCCTCGTCGAGCCTGACCTGTTCGGCTGTCTTCATGGGTAGACCCCTTTCGCGCCGGGATGCTCAAGGGCGGTTGGTCCGCAAGATTAGCTGGGTGCCGGGGGGGTTGCGACCTCGGAAAACTACGAGGCTCGCCGGTGGAAGACTACGAGTTTCCGGGCGGAACGGTCACAGTTCGACGAGGCCGTGCTTGAGGGCGAAGTGGACCAGCTCGGCACTGGTATGAAGGCCCAGCGTCTCCATCATCTGATACTTGTGGAACTCCACCGTCCGGGCTGAAATGCCAAGACTCGAGGCGATCTCTTTGGCCGACCGCCCCACGGCCAGCAGCTGGAGGACCTCCCGTTGTCGCGGGGTCAGGGACGCCACCGGATCGAGGGCCTGCTCCGACCCCGGTTTCATGGCGTCAAGGACCTCCCCCGCGAGCTGGGGCGTGAGGTAGGTCTTTCCCTCGAGGGCAGCGCGCAGGGCGGCGATCAACTCGGCCGACGCCGAGTGCTTGAGCACGAAACCCGAGGCCCCGGCTTCGAGGGCACGGCGCGCGAACCGCACATCCCGATGCATGGTGAGAAACACGACCGGCACGCGATCGCCGCTCTGTCTCAACTGGACCAGGGCGTCGATGCCGTTGAGATGGGGCATGGTGATGTCGGCGACGATGACGTCCGGCCGAAGCGTCCCGGCCGCTTCCACCAGCGCGCGCCCGTCTTCCACGACGCCGACCAGGTCGAACTCTGGGGTGAGCAGACTTCGCAGGGCCTCGGCCACCAGGCGATGGTCGTCGGCCAGAAGCACCCGCGGACGACGCGGAGGGCTCATCGCGCCCCCCCGTCCGCGGGCACCCAGGCGACGATCATCGTCCCTTGACCAGGCGCGCTCTCGATGTCGAGCGTGCCGTTCACGAGCCGCACGCGTTCGCGCATGCTCGCCAGGCCGAGGCTCCTGCTTCTTCCCGGAGCCTCCAGAGCGAAGCCGACGCCGCTGTCACGGACAGCAAGCAGCAGCCCGCCGCTCATCTGGCGGAGGGTGACGCTCGCGGCGCGGACGCCAGCGTGGCGGGCCACGTTGTTCAAGGCCTCCTGCGCCACGCGGAAGAGGCAGAGCGCCTGGTCCTTCCCGACGACGGCGGGCAACGGATCGAGGTCCACCGAGAGGTCGAGCCGGCCCTGACGACCCCACCGTTCGCATTCCGTCCGAAGCGCTTCGGTCAGGCCGAGCTCCTGCAGGACCGAAGGGTGCAGGTGGTACGCCAGTGAGTGGATGTCCTCGCTGAGGCTCATCAGTCCTGCGCGAACCGTCAGCAGTGCCGCCGCCTGGGGTCCGTCCGGTGCGGCGAGCTCGACGCGGCCGACGTCGATCGCCAGCACGGCGAGTCGCTGGGTCACGTCGTCGTGCAGCTCGCGCGCGAGCAGCGCGCGCTCCTCCTCGTGGGCCCGGATCAGGCGCTGGCTCAGGTCGCGGAGCTCCGCCTCGGCGCGCTTGAGCTCCGTCACGTCGTGGAGGACGCCGTGGGTGCGGACGGCCCGTCCGCCGCCGTCGAACGCGGTGACGCCTGCGAGGTGCTGAATCCATCTCTGTCCACGGGCCGGATGCAGGTAGCGATACTCGAGGGAGAGCCGGTTCCCGGCCAGCATCCCGCTGTGCAATTGCTGGCGCGACTCCATCATCCGTTGGCGGTCGTCGGGATGCACATGCTCCATCCAGAATGTCAGGGCCTGGAGGCCCGCTTCCCGGTCAGGGGGAACGCCGCAGAGGTCGCGAAGCCGGTCGTCGATGTACATGACACCGTGTTCGAAGTCCACCTCGTAGAACGCGAGACCGGCGAGGTCGGCTCCCGACGCCAGGCGGGCCTCGCTGGTGCGAAGCCGGGCAAACATCTCCTGCCGCTCCAGGGCACCGACCAGCGTCTCGCCGAGCACGCGGAGACGGATCACGAAGGCGTCCGGCCACTCACGCTCCTGGTACACGGTGTTCAGGACAATCAGGTGCCTGACGATCCCTTTCGTCTCGATCGGGAGCGTCAGGGCCGACCGGATCGGCATCTGGATCCACATCTCCCGCTCGGCGTCCGCCTCGGGGGGCAGATCGGCCATCCTCGAGACCCGGACCGGCGCGCGTTCGACGAGCAGCTTCTGACGCGACCAGGGGAACGCCTCCACCAGGTTGAGGTCCTTGGGCACAGGCGGGATGCCATCGGAATAGGAGGCCAGGCCGATGTTGACAACCTGCTGGTCGGCACTGACATCCAGAAGGGCACAGCGGTCGGCCTGGAAGAACTGCCGGACGCGATCCAGGCAATGCTCCACCACACGATGGATTTGTTCCGGCGGGGCCGCGAAGAGCGCCGCAGAAGTATCGGATATCAGCGTCTCGAACTCGAGACGGCTGCCGAGCTGCCCGGCAGAGGGCCGTGCCTGATCAATCGTGGACACGTTGCCCCGGGAGTTCATCCCCCGCCCCAGGCACGCTGGTAGCCGATGGCGAAGATCGTGAAGTCGCCGCCGAATCGCGTGTAGACGCCCTTGGCCACGGAAGCCTTGAGCGCGTGGCCCCGGGCGGGAGCCCAGCCCGCCGTGGCACCGAGTCGGGCGTTCTTCTGGAGGGTGTTCTTGACGACGTCGTTCACCGCCGTGGCGCCACCCCGCACCAGGGTTCCGTCCAGCGCCAGCCAACCCTTTCGGCCAAGGACGCGGATGAGGTGGCCCTGGATGGCCAGGAGCGGCTTCTGGGTGAGGGTCGTGCCGACATACTCTGCGTTGTGGCTGAAGAACGCGACGGCGGCATAGCCCTCGAGAGCCCAGCTCCGCCCCAGCGGCTGGACCACGCCCAGTTCGGGCTTGAGCGCCCAGCGGTTCGAGCCGACGTTGAGGTAGCGGTCGGGATCGTAGTGCCCGAGCGGGAGGTTCAGGGTGAGTGAGGCGCCGACGATGGTCCCGAAGCGCACCCCCGCGAATTCGGCGCGGCGGCGGGCCGGGCCGCCCAGGAGATTTACGGCCAGGCGGAGCTGCGGGTCAGCGGGCCCGCGGAGGTCGCGGCTGGTGTCCTGTCCGGCGAGGAGGCCGGTGGCGCTGCCGAAGAGGAACGGCGCCACCAGCTGCACCTGCGCCGAGCGGCTGGCCAAGCCGAAGGCCCGGGCGTAGGCCAGCGTGACGGAATGGCCGGACGCCCGGACGTCGGTGACGGGCACCGATGCGTCGAAGATGACGCTGCCGCTGATATGGGCGTACGAGCCGACGATGGCGTTGAGCCCCGTGGGCAGCGGCAGATAGAGCCGCGGCTCCAGGTTCTGCGCCCACGCGAGCGTGGGCGCGAGGGCGAGGAGCAGGCTGGCGCGGCAGACCCTCACTGCACCGTGTACCCGCGCCCCTGAAGGCACACGGCGGCGGCCTTCTTGAACTGGTCTGTGGCGGCCTGACCCTGGGCCTGCGCCTGTTGCGCCCCCGCGGCCGCGGCCTGCTGCTCGGCCTGCTTCTTCTTATGTCGGCCACCCATGGCCCCTGCCACGGCGCCGATCGCCGCGCCCTTGCCGGCGTCACCCGCAATGGCGCCGATGGCCGCGCCGCCCGCGGCACCCTTCGCCGCGCCAACCACCGCAGCGCCCTGGGTCGCGTCGGCGGCCTTCTGCTGGGACGCCTTGGCGGCGGAGTCCACGTTCACCTTGCCGCCGCTCAATACCAGGCCCGTCTGGCTTTCGGCCCAGTCGGTGCAGGCCGCTTCGTCCGCGGCCTGCTGGCTCGGGCTCTGCCCTTTGGCGGGATAGATCATCATGCCGATCGACTTGAGGGTCGGCTTGGCTGCGGCAGGCGGCGGCGCCTGCTGTGGGGTGACCTGGGCCACGGCGACGGCTGCGAGCGAGACTGCACTGAAGGCGACCACCGCGGTAATCAGTGACCTGCGCATGGAACGGCTCCTTCTCGATATGACGAGGATCATGATGTCGTTGGCGTCAGGGTGCGATGGACTGGTGCGCGTGCCGGGCGCGCCACTGCCCGTCCTCCCGGACGAAGACGATGGTGGTGCCCATGCCCACCGGCGGCGAGGTCCAGCCGGCCTGGTCGGTGTAGGTGCCTTCGCCCACCG
>Ga0315276_10004045_pt1 | contig 13451 bp, 11 predicted proteins | sample YL17G05_0_MG_FD_204542 | JGI IMG/M metagenome (GOLD analysis project Ga0315276, IMG submission 204542) | Sediment microbial communities from Yellowstone Lake, YNP, Wyoming, USA - YL17G05_0 | ecosystem: Environmental > Aquatic > Freshwater > Lake > Sediment | place: USA: Wyoming | collected...
GCGGTCGATGGCAGGGGCGGAGGGGTCCGACAGGGCGTCGAGCGACGCGCCGGCCGCGCGCGCGTCGCCCGCCGCCACGCCGCCGTCGACCGCTTCCAGCGTCAGCGGCAGCCGCTCGTCCCCCGCCGCCAGCCGGCGAGCCAGCAGCACGGCCACGCCGGCCGCGGGGCGCAGCAGGTAGTGGGCGGGCAGGGAGCGCGCGGTCGAGGTGGCGAGGTCGGCGCGCGCGACGGCGACGAGACCGGCGCAGCGCTCCCGCAGCGCCTCCACCAGGGCCCCCACCCCCGCCTCGTCCCCGTCGCCCGCGTCGTTCGCGACTAGGAGGACGGGGTTGCCAAAGAGGAGGGCGTCCGAGACGTCGGCGAGGGGGATGGCGCGCAGCGCGGTGAGCGCGACGCAGGGGACGCGAGGGGGGCCGAGCTCGCAGGGGGGGAGGACGGAGACGCCGGCGAGAGCCGACCGGGACGCGCGGGCCGAGGGTTGGAGCGGGAGCCCCCCCGCCAGGATGAACCGCGACGACGCGTCGCACGCGTCGAGCCGCACCGCGGCCCCCGTCGCGCCGCACAGGCCGGCCGGCCAGTCGGCGCACGCGCCGGCGGCGGCCACGGGCAGGCCGTGGCAGGGGCAGGCGGCGCGGCGGGCGAGGGCGCCGTCGAGTTCAAGGACCTCGGTTTGCGCGAGTAGGCGGAGCGAGCGCGTGGGGCCGGCGGGGAGGTGGTTGCCGCCGGCAGCAGCAGAAACGGAGCCGGTTGCGCCACCACCAACACCACCGACCGGCAGAACCAGGCGCACGGGCGCGGGGTCGGAGCCGGCGAGGCCGCGCAGTGCGGCGCCCGCGACGTGAGCGAGCGCCGCCGGCTCGCACGGCGCGACCGAGAGCAGCGCGTCGTCCCACGGGTCGAGTCCGGCCGAGAACGAGACGAGGCCGGCGGCGGCCGCGGCGGCTGCAGCCGGCGGGAGCGCGCCGCCGAGCGCTAGCGCGACGAAGCAGACACTCGCACGCGCCGCCGCCGCCGCGGCCAGCGCCCCGGCGTACGCGCCAGCGCAAACAAACCCGTGGGCCAGCATGTAGATGGTGGTCGGGCCGCTGCCCGCCTTGGCGGCCATGTCGACGGCGGCGGCGAGCGCGGCGGGCGCGCGGCGCGCGTCGGCCGGGGGCGGCGGCGCGCCGCCGGCGGGCGCGGGCCGGGCGAGGTCGGGCAGACGACCCAGCTTGTTAAACCATTCGTGCGCGTCGAAGGTGGGGGAGGGCTTGACGAGGACCTGAGGAGAAAGGGAGGAATGAGGGCGGCCGCAGCCCCACCTCTCGCCGCCCTTTCCTGCGCCTCAGCCTCCCTCGGACCCCTTCTCTTCTATCACCTGCATGCGCACGCGGTCGTCGCCGTCGGGCGCGACGACGCAGAGGGCGAGGCGCGGCGTGGGCGCGCCACGAGCGCGCCGCGCAAACGTGAGCCGCGCGCCCAGCCCGCGCAGCGCGGTGGCCACCTCGGACGCCGCGCCGGGGGTCAGGCCGGCCACCAGGAAGATGGCGCAGCGAGGGGGGGGGATGTCGGGGGCGGCGGTGGGCATGGTGGGGGTGGGGGAGGGAGTGAGAGGGGGCGCGCCGCTCACGGCCGCCGCCCCGCCAGCGCGTCCACCGCGGCCGCGATGCCGCCCGCGCCGTCCGGCTCGTACGGGACGAGGCCGTCAAAGTCGGCGGTCGCCACGGCGGCGGCGAGGGTGTCGGTCGTCGCCGCGACGAGCACGCTCAACCCCTCGAGCGACGCCGCCAGCTCGGCCTGGTGGTTGCCCATGAGGGACGGGTTGGGGACGGCGACGACGGCGGCGCGGGCGGCGAGGGCTTCAAAGAGGGAGCCGGCGCCGGCGTGCGACACGACGAGGCGGGCGGCGGCGAAGCGCGGGGCGAGCGTCGGCTCGTACGAAAGCCACTCCACTTCCAGGCCGCCCGCCGTCACGCCACGCGTCGCGCCGCCGGTCAATAAACGAGACGGCGCGGCGGGGCCGGCGCCCGCTTGGACGACGAGGGAGGTGACGCCTCGAGCGATCAGCGCGGCTTCAAACGCGGGGTCGTCGACCGCGGCGACGAGGGCGTCGAACCGGGTCGTGCCCACGGTGACAAATGCGACGTTGGCGCCGGCGGGGGCGTCGGCGCGGGCGCCAGACCGGCGGGAGGAGCGCCGCATCGTCCGTTCGTTCACGCGTTCTCCACCGCCGCCGCAACCTTGCGCTTCTCCGTCGCCTGCGTGACCGGGCACCGCATCTCGCACCAGCTGACGGGGTCCAAGGGCGCGCCCGCCAGGGACGTCGCGTGCACGACGCCGAGGGGAGGGGCCGCGGTCGTCAAATGATAAGAGCGCGCGTCGCCGAGCGACGCGACCGCCGCGCGCACGACGTCGCCGGGGCGGAAGCAGTCGGCGAGGACGACGGTGTCGACCTCGGTCAGGCGCACGTCTTGCGAGCTGGGGGGGGGGGGGGATGGAGGGTGGGCCGGGCGGGCGGCCGGCCCGGCCTTTGCGCAACGCGCCCCTCTCCTCTCCGCGCACCGGATCACGCCGGCCAGCGGGGCGGGCAGCGGCACGTCGCCCACGGTCACGATCTCGACCGAGGCGAGGCGGGGCGTCGTGCGCAGGACCTGGGATAGCGAGGGAGGGGGTCGGTCGAGGAGGTGCGTAGCCGCTGTTCCCAGCCTCTCCCACCCCAACCCCCCTCCTCACCCTGCACGTCACGACGTCGCCGGGCGCGGGCGCGGGGCCGGCGGCGCCGGGGCGCTGGACGGCCGCGGTCGGGCGCTGTGAAGGGAGGAGGGGTGCGCGTGGGCATCCTCTCGCTCGCTCGCCACGCTGCCGCATCCACCACCACCACCACGATCCTGCACCTGGTCGCCCTCGGCCGGCGGCAGAAGCGCGAGCTTGCCGACGAGCGACGCGACGACCGAGTCGCCGTCGACGTGGGTGCCGGGGCCGGGCGCGTGCGTGGACTGGGGGAGTGGGTGGAATGCGTCGTCGATCGCGGGCGCGGCGGGCGAGCGGCAGCGCGCGAGCCCGCGGCGCGGCCGCCATCGCGGGCCCACCCGCCTTCTCACCGCGGGAAAGAGGACGTCGCCGGGGCAAACGACGGCGCCTGGCTGCATGCAGCGGCTGGGCGCGAGAGGCGGACGGGAAGGCGGGACGCAGAGTGCCGACAACGATGGCCGCGGCGCTTCCCACACTTTTTAAAGCCTCCGCCACCCACCCAAAGACCCACGACAATGGTCTCCTTTTTCGCTGCGCCCGCGCCCGCCGGCATCGTGCTGGGCAAGGAGCACGCGTGGGTGCTGCTCGTCGCGGTCGCCAACATCCTCGGTACGCGGCCGGGGCCGGGCTCGGGCTGGGCAGGCGGCTGCCGCATATGGCGCATTGTACAGCGGCGCAGCGTGCGGCGGGCTGGTGGCGGTGGCGGCGGCGCGGGCGCGCCAGCGCGGGCGTGCCGGCATGCGTCGTCAGCGCGCGCCGACCCCGCCCCACACCCCTCCACCAGTCGTCAACGTGTGGATGGGCGTCCGCGTCGGCAAAGCTCGCAAAGCGCACGGCGTGACGTACCCCGCCATGTCGGGCCCCGACGCGTTCAACTGCGTCGTCCGCGGCCACCTCAACACCCTCGAAAACCAGCCCGCCGCCCTCACCCTCCTCCTGCTCGCCGCCCTGTTCAAGCCGTGCGGGTCGGCGATGGCGGGCGCGGTGTGGGTCGTGGGGCGGGTCGTGTACTTCCTCGGGTACAGCTCCGGCCGCCCCGCCGCGCGCGCCAAGGGCGCGTTCAACCATTTCGGCCAGCTCGCCCAAATGTGGATCGTGGTCGCGGGCGCGGTCAAGCTGCTGCGCGCGTGAGGGGGGGCGAGGGTGGAGGTGGGAGGAGGGGGCGGCACAAGGGGTGACCCCTCGTCCCCGGGCCGCGCGCCCGCGTCCCGCAGCCTGCCGCCGTGCCGTGCGCGTGCGTGTGACGCCACGCAGCAGCTGCCAATACACGAATCTCAGGGCCAGGGTATCTCTTCTCTCCTCCCGCGCACTCTCTCTCTCTCTCCGACCGACTGCCTGACGAACTAAACCCTCGCCCCTCCATCTCACGCGCCGTCTCCAGCCCCCGCCGCCCCCTCCCCCGCCCCCTCCCGCATCGAAAACGGGTTGGGCGCGTCTTGCGAGATGGAGGACAGGACGTGGTTGACCTTGGCGTGGCACGCCTCGTCCGCCCGAATGGCCAGGATCAGGTCCCGCATGCTGGCATCCTCGGCCAGGGCCCAGTACGCGACCGCGATCGCGGGCGGGCGCAGGCCGCCCGCGGGCGGCCAGAGGCGGCCCGCGTCGATCTCGGCGATCGCGTGCGAGTAGGTTTTGACGGCCTCCTCCTCCAGGTAGCCCACCGCGGCGTGGCAAAACTTGGGGCTGATGACGTAGCTGGGCGGCGAGGGGGAGCGGGGTGGTGCGTGCGTGGGGTGGGTTGCCGGCGCGGCGCGCGTCGTCCGCCCTCCTCCCCTCCTCGTCTCTCGCCCTCCTCTCTCCCCCCTCTCCCCACTACTCACGCCGTGAAGAACGCGTTCCACATGACGAGCTGGGCCCCCAGGATGGCGGCCTTCATGAACGACCCCGGCCGCTTGAGCTCTTGAAACGTGAGCAGGTGCATGCGTTCGTTCTCCGCCTCTTCAAACAGCGTGTTGATCCACCCCAAGTCATAGCGCGCGAGGCGCAGCGATTTGAGGTGGCGCAGCGAGGCGGCGACCATGCCGGGGATGCCGGCGACGGTTTCCAGGAAGAGCATGCGGTTGAGCCAGACGCGGTCCGAGTTTGGGGCGTGGGCCGCGTAGCCGGTGGCCAAATCGAACGTCGTGCGAATGGCGCGAATGGTGGCCAACGCGGCGCGCTGGTGGAGGGTCGTCGGCGGGACGTGGACGGGGACGACGGATTCCTGGAGAGGGAAAGAGAGGGGTGGTGGCGGGGTGACGTGAGCGGAGAGAGGAAGGCATCGGTGGTTGCGGGGTGAAGGGAGGTGAGGAAGGATCCTCGGCGGCGTCCGCCGGCAGCCGGCGGCAGCCGCGCGACGGCGCGCGATGTCACCGGGCCGGCCGTCGCTCGATAGCCGGCGCCGCGAGCGCGCGAACTCGCCCCACCCCACCCCACCCCACCCCTCCTCCACCCTATTACCAGGTACTCGCGCGTGTACGTGGGCGCGGAGGCGAGCGCGGCGTTGACGTCGAGCATTTTCACAGCGTCTGGGAGACGCGTGCAGGCGGCGGGGCGGGCGGCGGCCGCCGCCACCGCGGCCGCGGTCGCTGTGGGGGCGACAGCGACTGGCGCAGCGTCTTGAAGCTGCTCGGGCTGGGGCAGGGCCGCGAAAGAACGGCGCACATGGTGCGACCAGCGCGCGCCGGCGCGCGCCTCGAGGACCCGTGAGAGCCGGCCGATGAGGAGGACTGACATAGCCGATAGCACCGCGGCGGGCGCAAGGGTGGCGGAGTTCGGGGCGGGGAGGGATTGCGGCGCGACGCCTGCGTGTTGTGAGAGGGTCTGAAATAGGATCGCTCCCGGGGCTGGCGGCGGGCAAGAGACCGCGCGCACCACTTGGTTCGTCGCCTGAAGCTGACGCACGGACCGGGGCCCGGCCGAGAACGCGCCTCGCCCTCTGCCAGACGACCGAGGCGCCGCGCCCGCCCCAAACCCCGGCTCGCGCTCGCCCGCCCCTTTGTGCCTGACCGCCTCGGGCGGCCGCGGCAGCGTGGCCGCTGCGATTGCCAGCGCGGCGTCCCGGGCGGCGCCCGTGAGCCGGGCCGCAAAGCGCACGACCGACGCCACGTACGCCTCGGCCGGCCGCGCGCTCTTGTACAGCGGCGCCAGCTCCGTCACGCCCGGCAGCGCGTGTCCTTTCGCGTTGCGGCAGGCCGCCCGCGGCGGCCTGGGCGGGGTCGGTGACGCGCGTGGGCTAGGTGCGCTGCTTGGGGAGCACCGAGGTCACTATCGCCCGACATGCCGCCCGCCTCGCCCCGGCGACTGTGCCCGCCAGCTGTGGGCTGCGCCGTGCGACCATTGTCCCTCTGCCCGCGCCCCCAACCGCCGCGCGGCCCGCCGCCACCGGCCGCCGCCGACGCGCGCGGCTTTGGCCCGCGCACGTGGGAGGTGCCGGTCGAGAGTGCGTGGTCGCAGGAGGCATGTCGAGGCGCGGCGGGAGCGCCATTGCGCGGGGGCGACGAGCCCTCACCTCCCCTCCCCGCAGCCAACCCCGCGCTGCCCACGCCGCCCGACCTCGCCGGCAAAGCGGTGCGCGCCAACTGGAACGCGACCAGCCTAGCGTTTCTGGGGGACGCGGTCTGGGAGGTAGGGGAAAGGAGGGGAGAGAGAGGGCCCGCGTCGCCCCTCTTTTCTCTGTCGCCCACACCTCCTTTCTCCCTCAGCTCTACGCGCGGCGGGCCCACTTCTTTCCGCCCGCCCGCGTCACCGCCTACTACGACGCCGTGACGGCCACCGTGCGCGCCGAGGCGCAAGCGGCCGCTTTGGAGACTCTGCTCGCCGGCCCGCTCCTCACCGCGGAAGAGACCGACGTCGTGCGCTGGGGGCGCAACGCCAAGGTGACGGTGCCCAAGCGGTTTGGGGCGGCGGCGGGGGGGCCGCACGCGGATGTGTACAGGGCGGCGACGGCGCTGGAAGCCCTTGTCGGCTACTTGTACCTCACCGCGCCGCCCCGCCTGCACACCGTCATGCGGTATTTAGGGCTGGGGGGGCCGGACGACGCGGCGGGGGAGGCGGTGGAGAGTGGGCAGGGTGGTGGGTGACGCGGGGGCGTGCTGTAGCTCTGCCTCTGCCTCTCTGCCCTTCTTCTGCCTCTCTCTCCCGAGCCGCTGCCGTGTGGTTGCAGCCGGCGCTCGGCGTGGGGGAGGGAGCCACCGGGCCCCCCTCGACCGCCCCGTCCGACCGTGCGCCACCCCGCACCCGGAAAGTGCGCCCCACCCCCCACCAGCACCGCCTTTTCCTCCCCCCCCCGCCCTCAAGACAGGGACCGCATGACCGCGGCTCGTGACCGGGCCGCGACCGCGGCCTGCAGCGCGAGCGGCGCGGCGACGCCGACGAGGGCATAGGCCGCCAACGCTGTCGCCAGGTCCCCGCCCCGCCAGCGCGCCGCCAGGTTCGCCGCCGCGAGCGCGGCGGCGAGCGGGGCGGCGCAGGCGGCGGAGCGCGGGGGGAGGGGCATGAGCACGGCGACCGCGAGCTGGGCAGCCCCTGCGGTCGCCCCTCCCGCCGCCGCCGACCCCGCCGCCGCCCCGGCCCTCGCCAGCGCGGCCCCCAGCCAGCACACGCGCGCGGACGCGGCCGCGCGCTGCAGGCCGGGGCCGGGGAGGCCGGCGTACGCGCGCCAGACGCGCGGGACGGCGGCCAGGGCGCGCAGGGACGCCCCGACCGCGTCCCGCCAGTCGGTGCCGTACGCGGGCGACTGGGCGGCGGCCAGGGCGGCGGCCCACAGGCAGGCCGCGCCGGCGGCGGCTTGGACGGGGACGGTGGCCGCGGCGCCGGGGCCGGCCGGCGACGGCGCCAGGCCCAGCCGCTCGCGCCAGCCGTCGCCGGCCGCACCGCGAAACGCTGGCGTGAGCCGGCCGGCGGCCGCGAGGCCGGCCGCGTAGAGCAGGGTGGCCACCAGAGCGGCGGCAAACAGAGGGGCGTCGGCGGCGGCCGCCCGCCGCGAAGCGGCGCGGTCGAGCGCGGGGGCCAGAGACGGCGCGTCGGCGGCGGCCCGGGGCGGGGAGCGGGAGGCGGGGTCCCAGCCCGCGGCGATCGCGGCCGCCGCCGCGCGGAGGTCGGCGAGCGGCATCAACCGCGCCGCGTCGCCCATGAGCCGCGTCTCCACGGGCCGCTCCAGCCCCGCCATGGTCACCGGCCCACCGGGGAGCCAGCCCCGGTCCCGGCCGCCGCGCGGCAAGCGGCGCAGCGCGGCCTCGGACGCGCGCAGCACGCCTGGCGCGGACGCCTCTTCGAGGCCGCGCGCGATCGTCACGGCCGGGCCGAACACGGCGTAGCGTAAAGAGGATGTCCCCACAACCCCTGCCGCGACTTCGCCGGTGTGCAGGCCCATCTGGAGCCGCAGTGGCCTCCCGTCGGGCAGCAGCGTCCGCGCGCAGAGCGCGGTCAGCTCGCCCGCGAGCGTGACGAGCGTGCTCGCGTGGTCGGCGTCCCCGTTTTCGGTGCCGGAGACGAAGAGCATGGTGTCGCCTGGGGGAGGTGAAAACAAGGGGTCGGGGGGCAGCCACGCGGCGCGTCAATTCCACCACCCCCACCCCGCCACCACCCCTCACCCGACATGATGACTTTGGTGGCGGGCACCCGGCGCAAGACGTCGTCGACCGCGACGTGCAGCGCGTGCAGCCAGGCCAGCTGGTCGGCGGCGGCCGCGGTGAGCAGAAAGTCGGTCATCGCCTGAGGAGGGGAGGGTGTAAAATGCGAGCGTGTCAAGCGCAAGGCGGGCGGCGCGGCGGGCGCGGCGCGCGGGCCGCGGGCGTGCCGGCATCCGCCCCCCTTTCCCTCACCGGCGCCCTGCACGCAAGCACGCTCGCGTCCGCGTGCGCGGCCGCGTACAGCGGCTCGTCGACGGCCGCGGAGGACGGGCCGGGCTCCATGGCGGTGACTCGGCCCGCGCCGGGGCGCCGAAGAGTGCCGGGGCGCCGAATAGTGCCGGCCGCGCCGTTGCCAAGAACGACTCGGTGCGCCGCCGGGTGCGCCGCGTCTGGTACAGCAATCCCACGTCCCCTGCATCACACGCCGGCCTTTGCGAGCTCGGCGGCGACGGCGGCCTCGACAGAGGCCGCCTCGAAGTCCGACCCCCACCTCTGCACCACTCTCCCGTCGGCGCCCACGAGCCACTTCTCAAAGTTCCACCCCACGTCGGCGCCGGAGGCGGGCATGGAGGACGCCTTGAGAAAGGCAAAGACGGGGTGCGCCGCCGGACCGTTGACGTCGACCGGCGCGGCGAGCGGGAACGACACCCCATACTTGTCCCGCGCAAAGGCGGCAATGTCGGCGGGCGCGGCATACTCCTGGACGCCAAACTGGTCGCAGGGAAAGCCGAGAACGTGGAGCGAGGGGTGCGCCGTCGCGAGCGCTTGCAGGCCCTTCAGGTTGGCGTCCGTGTAGCCGCACTTGGACGCCGAGTTGAAAATCAGGGCGGGGCGGCCAGCCCAGGTGGCCAGGTCGAGGGAGCCGCCGTCGAGGAGGGCGACCAGGGGTAAGGCCCACAGCGTGCCGGCCGCCGCGGCCGCTGCGGGCTCCGGAAAGAAGGCCGACATCAGGGTGCCGCCGGAGCCACCGAGCAGGGCCATGCAGGCTCCAGCGGCGAGGCCGGCGGCGATACTGGGAGGGAGAGAATGAGTGTGGAAGAGGAGGCAGGGTGGTCGGCGGTCGGCGCGGGCTGGCGGACCCCGCCGCCACCGCCAGAAATCTGCATTGCACCCACTCGCATCGCCCACGCCCTTCACACTCACACGCGCGCCCGCCCGTCGGCGCGGATGCGGTTGTGCAGCTTGCGCGCCGTGCCCACCGCGCCCGCGGGCGCGGGGCGCCCGCCCACGGATGGCAGCATGGGTTCCGTACGCATGGGGGGGCGCAAGCTACCGGCGGTGCGGCCGAGAGTGCGGCGGAGGACGACCCTGCTGTTGTGTCGACCGCCCCGCCCCGACGCTGCCGCACGCCGGCGCACGCGCACCGCCAGACACTCACAATGAGCGTTTCCTAGCTACACAAAGTCGCGGCTTCGAGCCACTCAACCGCCGCCTTTCTCCAACCCTCGCGCCTCTGCACACCGCGCGGCCGCCGCCGCGCTCGCCGCCCGGTCGGCGCCCGCCAGCGGCGCGCCCGCGGCTGCTGCGAGCGCCGCCACGCCGCGCAGCGCGCCCGCGAGGGCGCGCGCGGCGCGCGCGGCGTCAGCTGCCTCGGCGCGAGCAGGGGCGCGGCCGTCCCTGCCGGGCAGGCACGCGGCGGCGTCGGCGCAGGAGGACAGTAGCGCGGCCAGCGCTCGGCCGGACGGCCACGTGGCGTCCAGGCCGGCGGCGGCCTCGTCCTCGTCCACGGTCGGCGCCGACGCCGCCAAAAAGGACGCCGCCCGCCCCGCCGCGACGTAAGCCCGCTCGGCCACCGCAAACGCGAGAGCATTTGGGGGGGGAGGGGCGCGGTCGCCCTCCCGGTGCGGGCCGCGGCCGGACGACGGCGCAGCAAACCAGCCCCCGTGCAGCGCCAGCCGGGCGGGCGTGCGAGCAGAGGCTTCATCCGCCGCGCATGACGGCGTCACCGCACCCGGCGCCGCCAGCGCCTCGATCAGGCGCGCCGCCGCGCGGCGCGCCGCGGCGGGCGCGCCTGGCAGCGCCGCCTCCCACGCGCCCCGGCCACGCGCGGCGCCACGCAGCACGGCTGCCGCGGCGGCGGCTTCACGGGCGGACGGCAGGGTCAAGCCGGCAACCTGCTGCCCTCCCAGCGGCGCAAGCGCGGCGTCGACGTGCGGGCCGGCCGCCGCGAGCACCGCGCGCGCCGCCGCGCCCGCGCCGGGCCCGTGCGCGGCCGACGCGGCGCCGGCCAGCGTGAGCAGGGAGCACCAGGCGCGGTGGGCGGCGGCGGCGTCGGGCGCCGGCGCGGCAGAGGCGCCCGGCAGCCACCGCGCAAGCGACGCGACCGCTGCCTCCACGCCGGCGGCCACGAGGCGGTCGGGCCCAGTGGGCACGCGGGCGGCGTCCAGGGCGAGGAGCATGGCGGCGTCCAGAGCGGCTAGAGGGGGAGCGCGGTCGCCGGGCGGAGCGGTCGCTGCCGTGGTCGCCGCCGCCGCCACCAGCGCGACCGGATCCAGCCTCGCGCCATCCAGCGCGGCCAACCACTCGTCCTCAGGCAACGCGCGCCGCAGCGCGGACGCTGCCAGGGGCAGGGCGGCCGCCGCTGCGCCGCGCGCGCCGGCGGCCGCCGCGGCCAACACCGCAGCCAGCGCGCCGCGCGCCGCCAGCGCTGCCTCGGGGTCGGCGTCGCCCGCGGGCGGCGCGGCGCGCATGGCGATGAGGGCGGCGGCGACGAGGGCGTCGAGCGCGGCGGCGCCGTCGTCGGCGGCCACGGGCGGGGGGGCGCGCGACGCGTCGGCTGCCAGCGCGACGACGGCGCGGCAGACGGAGGCACCGTCGGCGTCCAGGCGGCCGCCGCCAGACGCGGCCGCGGTGACGAGCGTCAGCAGGCAGCGAGACGCGGCGGCGAGGGGCAGCGGCGGCCGCGGCGGCGGCCCTCGCGCGCCGCGCGGCGCGCGGTCGGCCGCGACTGCCGCGTCCAGCAGCGACCGCGCGGCGAATGCTGCGGTCGCGACCGCAGACCACGTCGCCGGTGGCGACGCGGGACCGCGCGGGACGGCGGCGCGGACGGCAAGGAGGTCGGCGACTGCGGCTGCGGCTGCGGCAGAGGCCGCCGCCGCTGCGGCCGCGGCGTCGTCCCACTCGAGCGCGTCGGCCAGCGCGGAAAGACGGGGCAGGCGGTCGACCAGAGCGGGCCCGACAGCTGCCGCGAGGGCGTCGGGGCGCCATCGAGCAGCGCCCACCCCCGCCGCCGCGTCGAGCAACGCGTCGCCCACGCCCGCCTCTTTCAACGACCGCGCCAAGTGCGCATCGGGCGCACCTGTCGCGAGCTCGGTGGCCGCAGTCTCGAGGTCGGCCGCGCGCGCGCGTGCGGCGGCCGCGCCTGCCGCGGCTGCCGCGGCCGCCGCCGGCCCGCCCGCGGCCAGCAGGCACGCCGCCAGCGGGCCCTCAACCGCCGCCAACGCCAGTAGCTCGGCGGCGGCGCCGTCGGCCGCAGCGATGACGTCGCGGGGGGGGGGAGGCGGCGCGGCCGCGACCGCGGACAGCAGCCTCACGTCCCTGTCCCCGCCCGCCGCCCCTGCAGCCGCCGCCGCCACCGCCCACGGGCCGGCCGGCGGCTCGTCGGGCGAGGGCGGGGCGGACGTGAGCAGGCCTGCGACGAGGGTTTCGACGAGCGCCGCGTCGGCGGAACGCCGCGCGGCGGCGGCGCGCGCGGCGGCGGCCGCCGCCGCCGCCGGCTTGTGGGAGGAGGGTGGAGGCGCTTGATCGGCCGCCGCAGCATCCAGCGCCGCCCCCACCGAGTACCAGAAGCCGGGCACGCCCGCCAGCGCGGCGGCCGCGCCGCCGCCCGCGGCGGCAAACGCGCGCGCGCCGCGCGCGAGCGCGGCGAGGGCGTCGGGCGCGTCCGCGCGCAGGGTGGCGGCCGCGGCGAGGCCGTCGGCAAGCGCGTCGGTGGCGACGGCGGGGGGAGGCGTGGGGGTGGCGTCGCCGCCCCCGCCTTCTCCTCCGCCCGGCGCCGACAGCGCGAGCGCCGCCTGCGGCCCTGGAAGCGCCAGCTGCCCCGCCCCATCAGCCAGGTCCACGATCGTAGCCGGCGCCAGAGACGGCAGGCAGAGCTCGGCCGCGAGCGAGGGGTGGTGCTCCAGCGCGGCCTCGAGCACGGCGACCGCCGCGGCCGCGGCCGCCGGGTCGGCCGCCGCCGCCGCCGGCGCCAGCGGAGCCAACAGCGCGGCGCGCGCGTCGGGGTGCAGGCCGCCGCCGCCGGGCGCCTGGGGGAGGGACGAGGCAAAGGACGTGCCGGGCAGCGTCGCCGCCGCGCGCGCGAGCGCGGCGACCGCGGCGAGGGCCGCCGCCCGTGGCGCGGCGGGCGCGGGAGAGAGGGCCAGGGCGGCCAGGGCCGCCGCCGGCGGCGACCCACCGCGGGGCCCGGGGCGGAAGAGGGCGGCCGCGAGCGCGGCGGGCGCGGGCGCGCCGGCGGGCGCGACCGCGGGCAGCAGCCGCAGCCACGCGCCGGCGACGCCGGCGCCGCCGTCGCCGTCAAATGGGGGGAGGGCAGCGAGCAGGCCGGCCTCGACCGCGCCCGGTGCGCGCAGGGCGGCGTTGAGGGCCGCGGGGAGGCCGGAAAGAGGGGAGGCGGCCGCACAGGCAGCCACCAGGTCGAGCGCGGCGGCCGCGACGGCCCACCGGTCGTTCAACGTCTCCGCGGGCCAGGACGCCACGCTGGGCAGGACGGCGGTCAGTGCGTGCTCCAGGAGCGCGGCGGCTGGCTCGGCCGCCTCGGCCGACGACGCCGCAGCCGCCAGGCGCGTCCCCAGGTCCAAAGCGGCGCGCGTCACGGGGTAGCGCCCGTGCGCGGCTTCGCCCGCCCGGCGTACGGCGTCCAGCGGGGACGAGCCGCCAGCGCGCCCTGCCGCCCTCAGCAGCGGCGACGCGGCCGCGGCGGCTGCCGCGCGCGCGGGCGCGGCCGCCGCGAGGGACGCCATGTAGCGCACGCAGTCGGCGACGGCGTCCAGGGGGGCGGCGGGCCCGGGGGGGCCCCCCGGCCGCCCCCGCCCCGCGGGGGGGGGCGCGGGGCGGGGGAGGGCGCCCCCCCCCGCCCCCCCCCGCGCCCCCCCCGCCCCCCCCCCCC
>Ga0315276_10004046_pt1 | contig 13447 bp, 2 predicted proteins | sample YL17G05_0_MG_FD_204542 | JGI IMG/M metagenome (GOLD analysis project Ga0315276, IMG submission 204542) | Sediment microbial communities from Yellowstone Lake, YNP, Wyoming, USA - YL17G05_0 | ecosystem: Environmental > Aquatic > Freshwater > Lake > Sediment | place: USA: Wyoming | collected...
CCACTGCATTTCCAATGGTGTACTGTGGGTACTTGGCCATGTCTAGGACTGCAGCATCCACATAGTTCTTGGTTGCTGCGTCCTGTGCAGCTAGGGGGTCCGCGACGCCAGAAAGAACATTGCCACCGAAATCGACATTATACTGGAGGAAGGACTGGTCGAGATAGCCTAACACGTTAGTAGCTATCACACCTGTAAAAACAGTGGAGGTGGCATTGATGCCAAAGAAGTAAGACCTGAAGTTGCTATTCCAGCCGCTTGTGGTGTACGCACTGAATAGGTAGGAGCTACCACCGGTACTGCCAGCCACCTCGACACCATTTCCACTGTCGACGCCTGTGTTGTCCGTGTAGTATAGGACAACCCAATCGTGGGTACTGGCTGTGTAGCCACCGGGGAAGGAGAAGGTCACTGCCTGGCCAGTGACATATGGCGGAGCGCCGTTGCCCCCAGCCACAGGAAACGTTGAAACAGGAACGGTGGTGGCAGAGGTGGCTAAAAGGGACCCAGCTGGGTCCCCGCCCGAGTCGGCAACAATTTGGACACCCAGGATACCAGTGGGACTACCAAACTTGGATAGATAAACCGTGAAGTCGTTAATCGTAAGTCCGGAGTCTAGTCGGAAAGCGACCTTGCCATCTGCGTTGCCGTTGCCAAGCGCAACGCTGTTATTGGAAATAGGAGAACCGCCAGTTCCAGCTGCGTAGGTGGTCAACGAAGTGTAAGCTGTTAACGGACTCTTGTTTTCCCACTTGCTATCGGCAGTCACGTACTGAAGAATTTGACCGTTTGTGGGGGTGGCTATGGTTACATCGGATAGACCTGCCAAGCTGGAAGATATAGTGGCCCAGGATAGATTTCCCGAGCCATCATTCTCAAGGACTTGGCTAGCCGAACCCTGTGCTGCTGGCCAGCTGTAGGCTACACTTTTGATCGTCGTCAAGTCGCCTGTAGGGCTAACCGTGAAGCCTGCGAAGGTGTTGCCAGCACTGGTGGACACGCTGTTGGCAGCGCTAGTTGGGCCGGCACGGAATGTACCATCGGCAGCGACAGACACCAAGTAGTTGGCCGAATCATCCATGGCATTTTTGGCTACAATAAGGGCCAAGTCTGAACCAGAGACGTTCGTGGCGCCTACGAGAAGTGGGGTGTCAGCAACGTCACTAGTTAAACGCGGGTACAGACCACCGGTAACTGCCATGCGGTCGGTTGCGGCGAAAGAGAGACCAACAGCGTTAGCAGAGCTGTCGACCGTGAAGGCGCTGCCAACTTGCAGCAGCTGGCCGGGGCTAGTCGTTCCAATACCTAAACGGTTGTTGGTGTCATCCCAGAAGAGGTTAGCATTATCCTGAGCAAGAACACCCGAGGCCCCAGCAAACAGAACCGAGCCAGCAGTAGCCCCAGTAATGGTTTCACCAATTGCTGGAAGAGACGAGCCATTGACCCAGTCAGTACCGTCCCATTGAAGAACTTGGCCAGACGTAGGACTTGTGATGATAACATCCGATAGGTCGTCTAGAGTCCTGGTGTCGACATAGTTCTTAGTGGCTGCGTCCTGGGCCGACGTTGGGTCGGTCACGCCGCTAAGTTTGTGGCTACCAAAGTTGATGTCGTACTGAAGGAAGGATTGGTCCAAGTAAGCGCTAGTATTGGACTTTATGAAGCTTTCTGCATTACCGACCGCTGGTATGGCGTTGACGTAGTACCAGGACCCAGCGCGGAGGAACGGCCAAGTAGCGCCGCTATCAGGTGATGTTCTACCTAATAAGGGAGACCCACCTTTGTTAGCAAACACCGAGAGAGTGTAGGGGGTGCTTAGCACGAACCAGTAAATTGTCCCCGAGGTTAGTGAGGGTCCACCAATAAAGTCAAATGCCAAGGTTAGTAAGTCAGCACTGTTGGCGGGAACACTACTGGGGGCGCTGGCAAGCAGCGGTAGCGTGGAGGAATCGATGGTCAGTGTCGTACTGGCAATGGGAGAACCCGTTGGGTTGGTACCGTCATCAGCAAAAATCTGCATAGTGAAAGTGGCATTACCACTAGTCGGTGAGAAGCGAAACGCTTTAACGCCGATGCTAGCCAAGGTGACCGTGGTCGAGGGCTGAATCCTCTGAGCCAACCAGGTGTCAGAAGTGTTGATGCCACTTTCAGAATCAATGACCGATGGGACATTCGCGGAGGGGCTAAAAACGGGAGAAACAGCAACCTCCGTAGCGCTGTTCAGTTTTCCCAGAAGCGTGTCGTCAAGTTCGTAGGTGGCCGTCTGAAAGGCCGCCGACTGGATTTTTGTCGAGCTTGCCGACTCCTGGACTTCCCCCGTTGTTGGGTCGATATAAACGATTTTGGCGATGCCGGTGTCCGCTGGGACAGCTGAACCTGATTTAATCTGAGTCATAATACGTCCTTATCAGAGTGAGAAAAGTTAGCCTTTCCGCCAAAATAACGCACTGTGCTTCTTCTGAGGGTGGGGTGGGTTGGTGGAACTTTCAGCACTCATAAGATAGTAGTGGAAATAGATAGGGCATCAGACTGTTAGATGGCGGGAAGAGGGGGCGGACAGGTAAGGAAAGGGCCAGACTAAGGACATCTGGCCCTCTCTTTGGGACTATAAAGAGACTTTAAGGGTGTCGGGGTCGTAACCAAACGTTTTGCCTTCAAAACCAAGTTCGAAGCTAATGACTTGAAGGGCAACTCTCTGAGCCTCGGTTAACTCTTTCTCCTGCACCTTAAGAGACTCAATGGTCTTTTGGCGGGCGAGAGCGCTGTCCCTTAGCTTCTTCACTTGTTCATTGGCATTTGCCACTATTAACTGCATTTCCTTGTCTTCGAGAGCCAGCTTTAACTGCTCAATTTCTCGCTGCTGAGACAGGTCCTTTTGTCTGGCCTGCCAATGCTTGACTTCTGCCAAGTTTTCAGCAGAAAGATACTTATCGGCCACAACCACCTCTTCTTCGGCGACCTCAGCTGCCTGCTCCACTGCTGCCTTCTTCTTAACTTCCTTCATCTGTGTCATCTCCAGTTTCCACTAGGCGTTAGTCTTGATGAACTCGAATAGGGTCATAACAAGGGCCGCAGACGGAGTGGTAATGTCCGACACCACCGCCAGTTTCCACACTCTATACCCACTTGTGGTAGGCATAGCATTATCAATAACCCCGCCGGTGCTAGAAATGTACAGTCTCTGGTTCACCGCCAAGGTGTTGGTAAGAGACCCACTCAAGTCTAACGTGACAGTTTTACCACGCTCGGTTTCCACAGTGACGCTTCCGCCAGACGGTGCCGAGGTGGTCAGGCCTACTAACTCGTCTGAGGTGGAAATATCAAGCATTCCGACTGTGCTATTTGCACTAAAGAACACTGGTTGACCAGCGTCTGTCACGCTCCCGGCAGCCAGGTAAACAAAACCATTCGGGGCTGGCATCCCCGTGGAACCCTGCACACCAGTATACCCCTGAAGACCAGTGAATCCCTGTGGCCCGCCGAGACCGGTTTGGCCGTCAACGCCCGTTTCGCCTTGAACACCGGTGAACCCAACTGGGCCTGTAAGCCCTTGAATACCCGTGGCTCCGTCCACCCCAGTTTGCCCAGCAACACCGGTTTGGCCGTCAACGCCTGTCGCACCCTGTACGCCAGTCTGGCCATCAACACCCGTTGCGCCCTGTACACCCGTTTCGCCCTGAACACCAGTGGCACCAGCTACCCCAGTCTGTCCAACTACACCCGTTGTGCCCTGGACACCTGTGGTGCCCTGGACTCCTGTCTCACCCTGAACACCGGTCGCACCCTGAACACCTGTGGCTCCGTCAACACCCGTAGCACCCTGTACGCCGGTCTGCCCGTCGACGCCAGTTTCGCCAGCCACCCCGGTTTGGCCGTCCACACCTGTGGCACCGTCTACACCCGTATTTCCCTGAACCCCTGTCGCACCAGCCACGCCTGTGGTTCCAGCAACGCCTGTCGCACCAGCCACGCCTGTGGTTCCAGCAACGCCTGTTGCGCCTTGGACCCCGGTGGTACCATCAACACCAGTAGCGCCCTGGACCCCGGTTTGTCCGTCAACCCCAGTCGCGCCCTGGACTCCGGTTTCACCCTGTACACCGGTCTGCCCATCAACACCAGTATTTCCCTGCACACCCGTCTGACCGTCAACACCTGTAGCCCCGGCGACGCCTGTTTCACCTTGCACACCGGTCTGACCGTCAACACCAGTATTTCCTTGGACCCCAGTAGTGCCATCTACACCTGTGGCACCCTGTACGCCCGTGGCACCCTGTACGCCCGTTGCCCCCTGGACCCCGGTCTCACCTTGCACGCCGGTCTGTCCGTCAACGCCGGTATTTCCTTGAACCCCGGTGGCGCCGTCAACACCTGTGGCACCAGCCACCCCGGTTTGACCATCGATGCCTGTGGCACCAGCAACGCCTGTAGAACCCTGAACTCCGGTTTGGCCATCGACACCGGTTTGACCCTGGACCCCGGTTTGACCATCGACACCAGTCGCGCCTTGGACGCCTGTATTTCCTTGGACGCCGGTTGCACCATCAACGCCTGTAGCACCGGCCACGCCCGTCTGACCTTGGACACCAGTGACACCGTCGACACCTGTATTGCCCTGTACACCTGTCGCACCATCAACGCCAGTTTGGCCGTCAACGCCGGTAGAGCCCTGTACGCCAGTCTCGCCCTGGACGCCGGTCTGGCCGTCCACGCCCGTTGCCCCCTGGACCCCGGTCTCACCCTGCACGCCGGTCTGCCCGGCCACACCGGTAGAGCCTTGTACGCCAGTGGCACCGTCCACGCCAGTCTCACCCTGTACGCCGGTCTGGCCAGCGACACCCGTATTTCCCTGTACCCCGGTTTGTCCGTCAACCCCAGTCGCGCCCTGGACTCCGGTTTCACCCTGTACACCCGTCTGGCCATCGACCCCAGTAGCTCCAGCCACTCCGGTTTGGCCCTGAACACCGGTCGTACCTTGCACACCGGTTGCCCCAGTGACACCAGTGGCACCCTGTACGCCGGTCTGACCGTCAACCCCTGTTGCCCCTTGGACGCCCGTGGCACCAACAACGCCGGTCTGCCCATCAACGCCCGTCGTGCCTTGTACGCCAGTCGCACCTTGGACGCCAGTTTCACCCCGCACGCCGGTCTGGCCGTCGACGCCCGTCGCTCCGTCGACACCAGTGGCACCCTGTACGCCGGTTTGGCCATCGACCCCTGTTGCCCCTTGGACGCCCGTCGTGCCTTGTACGCCCGTCGCACCCTGCACGCCGGTTTGACCTTGGACGCCCGTGGCTCCGTCGACACCAGTGGCACCCTGTACACCAGTGGCTCCATCGACGCCCGTATTTCCTTGGACACCAGTTTGGCCGTCAACACCCGTTGCACCTTGTACGCCGGTTTGTCCGGAAACCCCGGTCTCACCCTGCACGCCGGTCTCACCCTGCACGCCGGTTTGCCCGTCAACACCCGTTGCACCTTGTACGCCGGTTTGTCCGTCAATCCCAGTCGCGCCCTGGACACCGGTTTGTCCGTCAATCCCAGTCGCGCCCTGGACACCGGTTTGTCCGTCAATCCCAGTCGCGCCCTGGATGCCCGTCTCACCCTGTACGCCCGTCTGACCGTCAACGCCGGTCTGACCTTGGACCCCAGTGGCACCTGCAACGCCAGTGGCACCTGCAACGCCAGTAGCGCCCTGTACGCCCGTCTGGCCATCAACACCTGTGGCCCCAGCAACACCTGTCTGGCCGTCTACACCCGTTGCACCCTGCACACCGGTCTGACCGTCAACCCCTGTCTCACCTTGAACGCCCGTGTCTCCGGCTACCCCGGTCTGACCTTGCACGCCCGTCGCGCCTTGGACTCCGGTCTCCCCAGCCACGCCCGTCGCGCCTTGGACGCCCGTGGCTCCGTCTACGCCAGTGGCTCCGTCTACACCCGTGGCTCCGTCTACACCCGTTTGCCCTGCGACACCAGTCGCACCAGCGACCCCGGTTGCGCCGTCAACCCCGGTCTGACCTTGGACCCCAGTCTGGCCAGCGACACCGGTAGCGCCCTGTATGCCCGTGGCACCTTGAATCCCGGTGGACCCCTGGACTCCGGTTGCACCGTCTACGCCTGTATTTCCTTGAATGCCCGTCGTTCCGTCAACACCAGTAGCGCCTTGGACGCCAGTTTGACCATCAACCCCTGTTGCCCCTTGGACGCCAGTATTACCCTGTACGCCGGTAGCACCCTGTACGCCCGTCGCGCCATCAACGCCTGTCGCGCCATCAACGCCTGTCGCGCCATCAACGCCTGTGGCCCCGTCTACACCCGTTGCACCTTGTACACCAGTAGCGCCAGCAACGCCGGTAGCGCCCTGTACGCCTGTTGCACCTTGTACACCCGTGGCTCCGTCGACGCCGGTATTTCCTTGGACGCCCGTGGAACCGTCGACGCCGGTTTGGCCAGCAACGCCCGTAGAACCCTGGACGCCGGTCTGACCGTCAACGCCAGTAGCACCCTGGACGCCAGTAGCGCCGTCGACGCCCGTGGTTCCTTGTACGCCTGTTGCACCCTCAATGCCTGTTTCCCCTTGAACCCCCGTTTGACCGTCCACACCAGTTGCGCCGTCGACGCCAGTGTTTCCTTGAACCCCAGTGGCCCCGTCTACCCCGGTGGCACCTTGGACCCCGGTTTGACCATCGATGCCTGTGGCACCAGCCACCCCGGTTTGACCATCGATGCCTGTGGCACCAGCCACCCCGGTTTGACCATCGATGCCTGTGGCACCAGCCACCCCGGTTTGACCATCGATGCCTGTGGCACCAGCCACCCCGGTCTGGCCCTGGACACCGGTTGCCCCAGCGACACCGGTGGCACCTTGGACGCCGGTTTGACCATCAACACCCGTGGTCCCATCTACGCCAGTTTGACCATCAACCCCCGTAGAACCTTGAACCCCAGTTGCACCATCGACGCCCGTTTCACCTTGGACACCGGTTTGGCCGTCAACGCCTGTCACACCATCGACACCTGTTTGGCCCTGCACTCCAGTCGAACCCTGGACGCCTGTTTCCCCGTCAACGCCGGTAGAACCTTGGACCCCAGTTGTGCCAGCGACACCTGTCTGCCCTGCAACCCCCGTTGCGCCGTCTACACCCGTGGTGCCCTGAACCCCTGTTGTACCCGCAACGCCGGTTGCGCCGTCAACGCCGGTCTGACCTTGTAAACCCGTTGCACCGTCTACACCGGTATTTCCTTGGACACCAGTCTGACCAGCGACCCCGGTCTCGCCCTGGACGCCAGTTTGGCCATCAACGCCTGTGGTACCTTGCACGCCCGTGGCACCCTGGACACCTGTCGCACCGTCAACTCCCGTTTCTCCCTGGACGCCAGTTTGGCCGTCAACGCCTGTAGCGCCAGCCACACCGGTATTCCCTTGGACACCAGTCTGACCAGCGACACCAGTGGCGCCTTGTATGCCCGTTGCACCGTCAACCCCCGTTTCGCCCTGGACGCCAGTTTGACCATCAACGCCTGTAGCGCCAGCCACACCAGTTTGACCGTCTACGCCTGTGGCACCGTCTACGCCTGTGGCTCCGTTAACGCCCGTTGCACCGTCAACCCCCGTTTCGCCCTGGACGCCAGTTTGGCCATCAACGCCCGTAGTACCTTGCACTCCGGTCTGACCATCGACGCCGGTTTGACCTGCAACCCCTGTCGCTCCCTGGACCCCGGTTTGACCGATTACGCCTGTTTCCCCTTGAACACCAGTAGCTCCGTCTACACCAGTCTGCCCATTCACGCCCGTTGCGCCCTGAACGCCGGTATTGCCTTGGACTCCGGTCTGCCCGTCAACCCCTGTTGCGCCTTGGACTCCGGTCTGCCCGTCTACACCCGTTTGACCATCAACACCGGTCGTGCCTTGGACTCCGGTCTGGCCGTCGACACCCGTACTTCCCTGAACCCCCGTAGCACCGTCAACACCGGTCTGGCCATCCACGCCAGTCGCACCTTGGACGCCAGTTGCGCCATCAATGCCAGTGTCGCCCTGGATGCCCGTGGCGCCCTGTACACCAGTCTGCCCGTCTATGCCCGTTGCGCCCCGGATGCCCGTGGTACCGGCCACACCAGTCTGCCCGTCAACTCCCGTTGCGCCCTGCGTGCCGGTCTCACCCTGAATGCCGGTCTGACCGTCAACGCCGGTAGCACCCTGGGTGCCCGTTGCGCCCTGGACGCCGGTGGACCCATCCACCCCAGTTTCACCCTGGACTCCAGTCTGTCCGTCTATTCCCGTGGCACCTGCGACACCCGTCGAGCCTTGGACGCCAGTCACGCCAGCGACCCCAGTCTGACCAGTGACACCCGTCTCGCCCTGGACTCCAGTCTTTCCGTCTATTCCTGTGGCACCTTGTACACCCGTGGCTCCATCAACGCCAGTGGCCCCATCAACGCCAGTTGCGCCTTGCACTCCGGCGACACCGGTCTGGCCGTCTACCCCAGTGGCCCCATCAACTCCCGTTGAACCTGGGACCCCAGTCTGGCCATCGACCCCCGTTTGGCCTTGCACACCTGTGGGCCCATCAACGCCCGTTGCTCCCTGGACACCAGTCTGACCTGCGACTCCGGTCTCGCCTTGGACGCCTGTCGTGCCCTGCACGCCGGTTTGACCGTCAACACCAGTTGCACCGTCAACGCCAGTGGCCCCATCAACGCCAGTGGCCCCATCAACGCCCGTTGCTCCCTGGACGCCGGTCTGACCCTGGGTGCCGGTTTGACCGTCAACACCCGTGGCCCCCTGGAAGCCTGTTGCGCCCTGTACACCAGTTTGACCTTGGATGCCCGTCTCACCTTGCACACCGGTTGCCCCAACGACACCAGTGGTGCCCTGGACTCCGGTCTGGCCATCGACCCCAGTATCACCCTGTACACCGGTTTGCCCAGCAATGCCTGTTGCACCGTCAACTCCCGTTGCGCCAGCAACACCAGTCTGACCGTCAATACCCGTATTTCCTTGGACGCCTGTTTGTCCGGCTACGCCGGTCTGACCCTGCACACCAGTGGTGCCAGCAACGCCTGTCGCACCGTCAACGCCAGTTTCGCCTTGGACGCCGGTCTGACCCTCAACACCAGTCTGACCAGCGGCCCCCGTGGCTCCGTCTGCGCCAGTCTGGCCTTGGACGCCAGTTGCCCCATCGACGCCTGTTGTGCCTTGCACTCCGGTTGCGCCGGCGACACCCGTTGCGCCCTGGATACCAGTGGCCCCATCAACGCCCGTGGCACCATCAATGCCAGTGGCCCCGTCAACGCCCGTATTTCCCTGGACGCCAGTTTGGCCTTGGATGCCGGTCTCACCCTGCACTCCAGTGGCTCCGTCAACGCCCGTGCTTCCCTGGACACCAGTTGCACCCTGTACACCAGTGGCTCCGTCTGCGCCAGTCTGGCCTTGGACGCCAGTAGCGCCGTCTGCCCCAGTATCACCTTGTACACCAGTGGCTCCGTCTACGCCTGTTTGGCCAGCAGTTCCAGTCGAGCCCTGTACGCCCGTGGCTCCGTCAACTCCCGTTGCGCCCTGAACACCGGTCTCACCCTGCACTCCAGTCTGACCATCGACGCCAGTTTGGCCGCCAACGCCCGTCTGTCCCTGGACGCCTGTAACGCCAGCAATGCCTGTCGAGCCCTGTACGCCCGTGGCTCCGTCAGCGCCGGTAGACCCCTGGACGCCTGTTTGCCCGTCTACACCCGTTGTGCCTTGAACACCAGTCTGGCCATCAACCCCAGTGGACCCGTCTACGCCCGTGTTTCCCTGGACGCCTGTTTGGCCATCGACGCCTGTGGCACCCTGGACACCAGTGGACCCGTCAACACCGGTTACGCCGTCAACGCCCGTATTTCCCTGCACCCCAGTTACGCCGTCAACGCCTGTTGCGCCGTCAACCCCGGTTTGTCCTTGTACGCCCGTTGCGCCCTGGATACCAGTGGCCCCATCAACGCCCGTGGCACCATCGACGCCTGTGGCTCCGTCAACGCCTGTAGACCCCGCAACGCCTGTCTGGCCTTGTATGCCCGTCTCACCCAGCACCCCTGTTTGACCGTCAACCCCGGTCAAGCCTTGGAGTCCCGTTTGGCCTTGAACCCCTGTGGCACCCTGGACTCCGGTCTGGCCATCAATCCCAGTTTGACCTGCGGCCCCCGTGGCTCCATCAACGCCCGTGGCTCCATCAACACCAGTCTGGCCCTGTATCCCTGTTTGACCGTCGACGCCGGTTTGGCCGTCTACCCCAGTCAGACCCTGGATGCCGGTTTCACCCTGTGTGCCCGTCGCGCCATCAACGCCGGTTTCCCCTGCGGCCCCCGTGCTTCCTTGGACTCCGGTGAAACCCTGTAATCCCGTGGCTCCGTCAATTCCAGTGGAGCCTTGAACACCAGTGGCCCCGTCAACACCGGTTTGACCTTGCACCCCTGTGGCACCGTCAATTCCAGTGCTTCCAGAGAGACCCGTTGCACCTTGAACGCCAGTTATGCCTTGTACGCCTGTCTGACCATCGGCACCGGTAGACCCTTGAACCCCGGTCTCACCTTGCACCCCTGTCGCGCCATCAATGCCAGTTTGGCCATCAATGCCAGTCTGGCCCTGAGCCCCAGTGGACCCATCGACGCCCGTGGCACCGTCAACGCCCGTGGCACCGCCAATGCCCGTCTGCCCAGAAACACCCGTGGAACCCTGGGCTCCAGTAGCACCTTCAACGCCAGTAGCACCTTGTGCGCCTGTTGCGCCATCAACGCCTGTATTTCCTTGGACGCCAGTGGTTCCGTCAACGCCAGTAGCACCTTGTGCGCCTGTTGCGCCATCAGCGCCCGTGAGGCCTTGTATGCCAGTGTTTCCCTGGATGCCCGTTTGGCCTTGGATGCCCGTCGCCCCGTCAGCGCCGGTTGCCCCGTCTATCCCCGTCGCGCCATCGACCCCTGTCTGGCCTTGGACACCGGTCTGGCCGTCAACACCGGTCGCCCCCTGAACGCCCGTAGCACCCTGGACACCAGTCTGGCCTTGTACACCTGTCGCGCCAGCAATGCCTGTAGCACCGTCTACGCCAGTCTGCCCTGCGATGCCCGTGGCTCCGTCTATTCCTGTAGACCCCTGCACACCAGTCTGACCATCAGCCCCCGTTGCACCTTGCACGCCTGTGCTACCTTGCACCCCGGTTGAGCCCGCGACCCCGGTCGGACCGTCAACACCAGTATTCCCTTGAACGCCAGTTACACCGTCAATGCCCGTATTTCCCTGGACTCCTGTTTGGCCTTGCGCACCTGTCGCGCCGTCAACTCCAGTCTCACCTTGTACTCCGTCGACACCAGTATTTCCCTGAACGCCAGTGGCACCAGCTGCGCCGGTCTCACCTTGGACTCCGGTTTGGCCATCAATACCGGTAACGCCCTGTATGCCTGTCGTGCCGTCAACGCCCGTATTTCCAGCAACGCCGGTTTGACCAGCAGCCCCAGTCGCACCGTCTACGCCAGTGCTTCCCTGCACGCCCGTGGAACCAGCAAGACCCGTCTGTCCTTGGACGCCGGTCTGCCCGTCTGCCCCAGTCTGGCCATCTACACCCGTGGAACCAGCGACACCAGTTTGGCCTAGCGTGCCCGTGACGCCCTGAATGCCTGTGGTGCCTTGGATGCCAGTAACCCCATCAACACCTGTAGTCCCTGCAACTCCTGTGCTACCTTGCACACCTGTCTGGCCGTCAACGCCTGTAGCGCCGTCCATCCCAGTCGCGCCATCGACCCCAGTGCTACCTTGCGCACCTGTGGCACCGTCAACGCCAGTAGACCCCTGAACCCCGGTCTGGCCGTCAACACCTGTAGCCCCAGCAAGGCCTGTAGACCCCTGAACCCCTGTAAGTCCGCCAGCGCCTGTTGGACCGATTGGCCCCGTCAGGCTTGCTGAAAGGAAGGTGTCATATCTGGAGCGCACGTCGGCTATAAGGGAAGCAACGTCGGACCCGGGGAAGAGACCGGGGTAAAGTGCCGACAGAGGCGGGGACCCTAGGGTGTTGTTGTAAGTGTCTTCGCTGATGCCCACTTCCCCGACAGTCGGGACGTCTACCTCTGGACCGCCCTCATCCCATGCCATGACTGCGCTGTCAATCTGAGACCCGCTGGTCACGACAATAGACACCAATCGGTAGCGATGAACGACCCCAGGCACCTGAAAAAAAGCAATAGAGTCAGTAGCTGGAGTATAAACCAAAAACCCAACCTCTAGGTCGAGTGCGCCATTGCCTGTGGCATCAGCCTGGTTGGTAAACGCAGCATTATCAAAGCTCCACCGCTTCGACACACATTCCCAAGTAACCGAGCCGTCAACTACCGTGTCACCAACGGCCGTAGGCCAAGTTGGTTCGGTCCCCGACGAGGTACCGGCGACCGACACCTGATAGGAGTAACCTGTAGGCGTACTTGGGCCAACGGTATCGTTCACGAAATAGGCCGTGCTAGGGGCCCACGGATTCTGGTCGTTAAACTGGCTAACTGTCAGGTTGCCATTAATTACTCGTGCCATTCGACGGGGCTCCGTGCTCTGCTATTCTGTGAGAGATATGCCGATATTTCAGGTAAACAGTTTTAGAAGTCCATAGAGAAAATCCGCAGGGTAGTATTCGCCAAGTTCGCAAGCAAATAGTTCCCATATCCCGGTGCTGATGCTTGGTTAACACCAACGGTCGCAGCAATTGCCGTCGTAGCATCCGCATTAGAAGCTACGCGGATGATTGGCGCGTTGATGTTAGAAATTCCAGTGTTGTCACCAAAACCATTGTTGACCCCAACCGGGACTGTGACCACGAAGGTCCCAGTCGCGCTGGAGGTTCCCCTGAACCTGAGACTATGGCAGGCAATGGTGTCCAAACCACCGGATGGGGCGTTAATTGTGATGCCGGAAGCAGCGAGGGTTACTGTGTAGCCAAGACTGTAGGCTGCCGAGGACCCACTTGCAGATGTCGACACCCCAACGGTGATAGTGAACGTGTTAGAAGTGACTGCGGTAATTGTAGTATAAATGAAATTCACGCTGGTGTTGTGGACAATTACGGCGTCACCCACACCGTGACCGTGACCGGTCCTGGTGATGGTGACGGTTGTGCCGGTTTGTGACCAGCTCAGCGACGCCCACACAGTAGCGGAGCTGAGAATGTACACCTCCTGGCTGGTCGTAGTTGAGGCCGCATAGCGCGTGGTGGGGTTGTAGAAGACACTGCTGCCCCCACCACCGCCACTCGGTCCAGTTTGACCCTGAACGCCAGTGGCACCGACCCCAGTCACACCCTGTAGACCTGTCTGCCCGTCAACCCCCGTGAGTCCCTGTACACCAGTTTGACCCTGAACGCCAGTGGCACCGCCACCTCCAGCGCCCGTTGCACCCTGGGTTCCGGTTTGTCCCTGCAGACCTGTTGCGCCTAGGCCCGTGACG
>Ga0315276_10004047_pt1 | contig 13446 bp, 11 predicted proteins | sample YL17G05_0_MG_FD_204542 | JGI IMG/M metagenome (GOLD analysis project Ga0315276, IMG submission 204542) | Sediment microbial communities from Yellowstone Lake, YNP, Wyoming, USA - YL17G05_0 | ecosystem: Environmental > Aquatic > Freshwater > Lake > Sediment | place: USA: Wyoming | collected...
TCCTCGCGGACGAGGCCCGGAAGGCGCTGTTGCGCCGCCGGAAACGAATCGATGACCGGAGGTGATCCATGAAGATCGTCGTCTTCGGATGCGGCCGCGTGGGCTCGGGCCTGGCCATGGCGTTGAGTTTCCGCCGCCACACGGTGACCGTCGTGGATGTCGACCCCGCCGCCTTCCAACGGCTCGGGGGAAACTTCCCGGGGCGCACCGTGAGGGGGAGCGCCGTCGACCGGGAGACGCTGGTCGCGGCCGGCGTGGAGCGCGCCGACGGGGTGGCGGCGGTGACCGCCACCGACGAGGCGAACGGGATCTGCGCACGGATGGCGATGCAGGCCTTCCGGGTGCCGAGGGTGGTCGCCCGCCTGTACGATCCGCTCAAGGCGGACGTGTATCGCCACCTGGGGGTGCAGACCGTCACGCCCGTCACGTGGGCGGTCCACCGGATGGCCGACCTGCTCTGCTACTCCCACCTCGACACGGTGATCTCCCTCGGGAGCGGAGAGGTGGACATCGTGGAAACGGAGATCCCCCCGCTGCTCGTCGGGAGGACCGTTCCGGAACTGCGGGTCCCGGGAGAGATCCGCGTCGTAGCGATCACGCGGGAGGGACGCACCTTCCTCCCGACCGACGGCACCCTGTTCTGCAAGGGGGACCGCCTGCACATCGCCCTGCTCGGGGCCTCCTCGGACCGCCTCCGGACGCTGCTCGGCCTCGGGTGAAAGTGATACACTCACCCCTGTTTCGAACAGCGCGGGAGCGGAGGGAGGCCATGGAGGAAACCCGGTATCTGCGGGGCCTGGAAACGGTGCGGAAGCTCGACGAGGGAAACGCGGCGCGGCTCGAGGAGGCGTTGAAAGGGATCGCCCCCGACCTGTACCGGTACATCGTCGAGTTCGCCTTCGGGGACATCCTCTCGCGTCCGGGGCTGCCCGTCGCCACGCGGGAGATCGTCACCGTCTCGGCGCTGGCCGCGATGGGGACTGCCCAGCCGCAGCTGCGGGTGCACATCAACGCCGCGCTGAACGTGGGGGTACCACGGGCACAGATCGTTGAACTGTTCATGCAGATCGCCGTCTACGCGGGGATCCCCGCGGCGCTCAACGCCCTCTACCTGGCGAAGGAGGTCTTCGCGGAACGGGATGCGAAAGGGCTTTCCTGACCGGTCGCTCCGCAGGAAGCGGTTGACGGCCCCACCCCGTTGCGGGTATGTATGTTGAGTCCGGTTCAGGGATCCGGAGCCATTCAATCCTTTCGGAGGGAAACCATGCGCAAAGCTTTCGCTGTTCTGCTTCTGGCCGCGCTGGCGTTCGGGCTCGCCGGCACCCCGGCGCTCGCACTCAACCAGCCGCCTTTGAACCTGGGCCTTACCGACATCCTGGACGGCGCCCTCCCCGGCCCCGGAACGTACCTGACGGAGTACATCCAGCCGTACAGCGCAAACAAGATCAAGAATGTCCTCGGGGGGGGGGACCTGGATGTCGGCGTGGCGAACACGCTCGCCATGACCCAGTTCGTGCACGTCTACAAGCACCAGGTGCTCGGGGGGAACCTCGGCGCGGACCTGCTCATCCCTGTGGTCACGATCAGCGCGGATTCCCCGCTCACCACGAACCCTGGCTGGTTCGGGGACATCACAGTGGGCCCTTTCCTGCAATGGTTCGACACGAAGCTCTTCGGCATGCCCTACTTTCACCGGTTGGAGCTGGACTTCTCCATCCCGACCGGGGAGTACGACAAGAAATACGCCCTGAACCCGGGCAGCAACATCTGGGTCATCGAGCCGTACTACGCCTTCACCCTGTTCATGACGCCGAAGCTGTCCACCTCCTGGCGGATCCATTACACCTACAGCACGGAGAACGACGACACCAAGGTGAAGCCCGGCCAGGTGTTCCACTTCAACTATTCCGTCGAGTACGAGTTCTTCAAGAACTTCCGGGGGGCCGTTGCCGGCTACTATCTCAAGCAGCTCTCCGACGATGAAGTGGACGGCAACAAGCTGGCCAACTCGAAAGAACAGGTCTTCGCCATCGGGCCGGCGGTCTCCTGGGCAGCCTCCCCGAACTTCTTCCTGGGCCTGAAGACCCAGTGGGAGACCTCCGCGGAGAACCGTCCCGAGGGGAACCGGACCACGTTCCGGATGACGTACAAGTTCTGAACACCCGATGGCGGGCGGGGAGATCGACCTGCACGGGCTGACCGTGGCGGAAGCGCTCTCCCGCCTCGCCGCCCATTACAACGCGCGGCTGCGGGCGGGGGACACCGGCCCGATCCGCGTGGTCCACGGCTACGGCTCCTCGGGTCGCGGCGGCGACGTGCGGACCGCGCTCCGTGAACTGCTCTCCCGCCACGCCGGCCGCCTCGAATTCGTCCCCGGCGAGACGTACTTCAACAACCCCGGCGTGACGGTCGTCTACCCGAAGCACCCGCTCCCCGCGCCTTCCCCGAACCTCCGAACGGGACGAAGGTGTTAAAATGTCGGGAAACTGCCCGGAAAGGGGATACGGATGAATCGTTTCGGTAAATGGGTCGCTCTTTGCGTTTCCATCGGGGCGTTGGCGGCAGGGGGCGACGCGTTGGCTTTCGGGAATGCGGCGAGCGGCGGGAGCGAAGGCGCGAAGGCACCGGTCCCCTCCGAACCGATCAAGGTGGATAAGGCGAAGGGAGCGGACGCCTATACCGTGTCCGAAACCTACGAGATGGCCGGGAAACTGGACAAGAAGACCGTCTCCGTGCGCGGCAAGGTCGTCAAGGTATCGAAGGGGATCATGGGGAAGAACTGGGTCCACCTGCAGGACGGCAGCGGGGACGCGGGAAAGGGGACGAACAACCTGGTGATCACCACGCAGGACGAGCCAAAAGTGGGGGACGTGGTGACGGCGAAGGGAATCCTTTACAAGGACAAGGATTTCGGGGCGGGGTACCTGTACAAGGTGATCGTCGAGGAGGCAACCTTAAAGCAGTAACGACCATCGTCTCCGGAACGATGTTCCCGACAGGAGTCTTATGGACCCTCGGCCCCGCTCCTTCCCCCGCGCCCCGTTCCTCGTCTTCCTCCTCCTCGCCCTGGGCATCGTCGCCGCCGGGGGGATGATTTTTCGGCACGAAATCACGCGCGCGCGGAAAGCGACGGAGGAACATCTTTCCTCGATTGCCGACCTGAAGGCGGCCCAGATCGCCAACTGGCGCAGGGAACGGATCGCCGACGCCGAGTCGATCTCCCGGAATCCGCTGAACTCTCTCCGCATCCGGCCGTTTCTCGAATCGCCGTCCCACGGTGAGCGGGGCGACGATCTCCGGGACTGGATGGAATCGTGGCGGAAGACGTACGGGTATTACGACGTCCTCCTGCTGGATCGCAACGGCAAGGTGCGGTTGTCGGTCGGCTCTTCTCCTCCGTTCATCGGCGCGTACGCATCGCCGATCGTTGCGGAAGTCCTGCGATCCGGGAGGCCCACGCTTTCGGACATCCACCGGCCAAGCGATCGCGACTTCACCCACATGGACCTCTACGCCCCGCTCCTTTCCACCACGAGGAACCGGAAGGGGACGGAACCGGTCGGGGTGATGATGTTCCGGATCGACCCGGGCCTCTTCCTGTATCCGCAGATCCAGTCGTGGCCGGTCCCGAGCGCGACGGCGGAGACGCTGCTGGTCCGCAGGGACGGCGACAACGTCGTCTTCCTGAACGAATTGCGTCACCGGAAAGGCACCATTCTCTCCCTTCGCTTCCCTGTCTCGGATTCCCGCCTTCCGGCGGCGGCGGCCGTCGGGGGTCGACAAGGGATCATGGAGGGGATCGACTACCGTGGCGTTCCCGTCGTGGCCGCGCTGCGTCCTATCCCGGACTCCGCGTGGTACATCGTGGCGAAGGTGGACCAGGCGGAGGTCTTCGCCCCCCTTCGCGTCCGGACCCTGGTGATTTCTTCCGCCACCGGCCTGCTCGTCCTCCTCACCGGCCTCGGGTTCCTCCTCTGGTGGAAACGGAACGAAGCCCGGCATTTCCGGACGATGTACGCGGCGGAAGAGGCGCGGCGGGAGAGCGAACGGATCTACAAGGAACTCTTCGAGAACAACCCCAATCCCATGTGGGTCTACGACCGGGACACGCTGCGGTTCCTCGCCGTGAACGAAGTCGCCGTCTCCCACTACGGCTATACCCGCGAGGAGTTCCTCGGGATGACGATCGAGCAGATCCGGCCGCCCGGGGACATCCCCGCGATGAGGAAGAGCGTTCGCGACGTTCCCGGAACGATCCGGAAGGTCGGCACGTGGAAGCACCTGCGGAAAAACGGCGGGATCATCGACGTCGAGATCACGACGCACGACCTGGAGTTCGGCGGCCGCCCGGCACGGCTTGTCCTGGCGACCGACGTGACCGAACGGAAACGCGCCGAGGCGGAGCGCGACACCCTCGAGAAGCAGCTGGCGCAGGCGCAGCGGATGGAATCGATCGGGCGCCTCGCCGGCGGAGTGGCGCACGACTTCAACAACCTGCTCGTGGTAATCCTCGGCCACGCGGAACTGCTCCTCAATCGGCCCGCGGCGGCCGACCCGGCCGTGGGAGATTCCCTGCAAGAGATCCGCAAAGCCGGGGAACGCGCCGCGAATCTGACCCGGCAACTGCTCGCCTTCGGGCGCAAGCAGGTCCTCGAAATCAAAACGATCGACCTCAATCGTGTGATCGCGGGGTTCGAGGGGATGCTGTCCCGCCTGATCCGGGAGTCCATCGACGTCACGACGCATCTTGCCCCGGATCTCGGTTCGGTGAAGGCCGACCCCTTCCAGATCGAGCAGATCCTCCTCAACCTTTGCATCAACGCCCGGGACGCCATGCCGGGCGGGGGACGGCTCACCATCGAAACGACCAACGTCTCGCTCGACGAGGAGTACGCGAAGGACCACACGGGGGTCCGTCCGGGCCCCTACGTCATGCTCGCGGTGAGCGATACCGGCAGCGGGATGGACGCGGAGGCGGTCGGGAAGATCTTCGACCCGTTCTACACCACGAAGGAGAAGGGGAAAGGGACCGGCCTGGGGCTTTCCACGGTGTACGGAATCGTGAAGCAGCACGGCGGGAACATCTGGGTGTACAGCGAACCGGGGAGGGGGACGACCTTCAAGGTGTACCTGCCCCGGGCCGACGAACCCGCGGCGGCGGAAGAGGCCGCGCCGCCGGCCTCCGTCCGCGCCTCACGCGAGCCCGAGACCGTCCTCGTCGTCGAGGACGACGAACCCGTCCGCGACCTCGTCTGCCGGATGCTCTCCGGGGCGGGGTACGAAGCCCTCGTGGCGCGAAGCGGGCAGGAAGCCGTCGTGCTCGCGAAGGAAGCGAAGGCGATCCACCTGCTGCTGACCGACGTCATCATGCCGGAGATGAGCGGGCGGGTGGTGGCCGAACGGGTGGCCGCCTTCCACCCGGGCGTCAAGGTCCTTTACATGTCGGGGTACACGGACAACGTCGTGGCGCACCACGGCATTCTCGAGGAGGGCGTCTACTTTTTACAAAAGCCGTTCACCACGCACACCCTCGCCAACAAGGTCCGGGAAGCGCTGGAAGGGTGAACCGCCGGGGTCAACGCCCGGCCTGGTGCTCGTCGAGACGACGGGACCCTTCGAGGAGGATGTAGTCGGTCGGGACCGACACGTTCTCCGGGGGAAACGATCGGATCGGCTCGATCCGGAAGGTTCCCTCGTCTTGCCAGCAGATGACCCGGTACACGACGTCGACGCCCTTCTCCTCCCCGCACTCCGCGAAAACGATCCGTCCCTGCCGGAAACAGATGTCGGCCTGCATCCCGCTTCCGTGTTCGATCCGCATGCGGACGCTCTTTCCGCCGGTCCCCAGCGCCTGGACGAGATCCACGAACGACAGATCCTTGAAGGTGGCGCTGAATCCGTGCCCGACCGGGCCGCCGGCCCCCTTCTCCCGGCCGGAGAGCGCCCTGGAGATCCGGGCGACGACGACCTGGCCGCTCATGGGCAGGGTGAACACGTCGCTGAACCAGGTATCCATGAGGTTCAGGAGGAACGACGGCTCGCTCCGTAGCGTCACGGCGAACAGCACCGTGTCGGCATCTCCTTCCTCTTCGCGGAGGAAACGACAAAACGCGTCGGCGGCCGACAGCGACTCGTCGACGCAAAGGACGATCGCCGCCGGCCTGCGGCGGAGGAAGATCTTTCGCGCCTCCGCAAGGTCGTCGGCCTGCGCGACCCGGAACCCGTGCTGCTTCAGTTCGAGGACGAGGTTCGACGACCGGGGATCGACTTCGCCGACGACGACGATGTCCTTGCCGGCGCCGGAGAAGGCGTCGGACTGTTCGAGCACCCGGACGTACGCCTCGACCACGGACGACGGCGCCAGGCGTCCCGCCTGGGCGCGGATCCCGGACTTGAGGGCTTCGGGATCCCCCCCGGATCCGCCGCGCAGCGACGGCAACGCCTGATGCCGGTACCAGACGAGCGCAAGGAGGCCGGCCGCGGTGGACAACGCCCTTCTCTCTTCCTCCGGCGGGGAGGGGCTGCCGCCGGCCGGGGTCGCCGTTCCGAGGAGTTGCATGCAGGCCGCGATGTCCCAGGGATACTCGAGAGACCGGGCGACCTGGATCGACGCTTCGAGATCCCCGAACAGATTCGCGCCCGGCCGGGGGGCGGGGGCCGCCGCCCCGTCCTTCCCCTCCGTCGGCGGGGTCAGAAGGTGCGCCGCGATCCGAAGGCCGTCGACGACGACGCGGCCCAGACCCAGGCCCCGGCCGACCTCGACGATCTCCTTCGAGATCAGCGCGTACGGCGGCGACCCGGTGAAACCGGCCGGGCGCGGCCCGGCGATACGCCGGACCGCCGCCAGCAAGGATTCGAACATCTTTTCGTAAGGGACCGGGTTCTCGAGGAGGGCGTTCGCCACGGTCCGGAAATACGTCGCTTCCGGAACGGCGACGCGGCTTCCTGGCCCCGAAAGGAATCGTTCGAACTCCTCGCGGACATCTTCCGACACGAGGACCCGGTCGCATTCGGCGGCCTTGAGCGCCTCGACGATCTGATCGGCCGAGGTCGCCACCGACAGAAGCACTCCCTCCCGCTCGAAGACCGAAGGAAGCACGTTCTTGAGAAACACCTGGCCGGTGAACAACAGGATGCCGGCCCGCGGCGGGGCCTTTTCGCCGGTCCCCTTCGGTTCGGCCGGGCGGGCGGACCGCTTCTCTTTCTCATCCTCGAACAGGTCCGGGAGATCGATGACGTGCTCCCGCGACGAGGCGTCGGCGCGCCCATGGTAGAGGGACGCGATCTTGCTCCGGATCCAGCTTTCCGGCGCGATGTGCAGGACGATCCTCGGAGCGCCGCTCGTGCGACGCAGCAGGGAGAGGGCTTCCGCGTCCTCCGGATCGGCGATGGCGACGTGCAGTTCCCCCTTTTCGCGGTCGAAGCGGAACGGAAGGGCGACGTACTCTTCCGCGATCTTCACGGGGATCCTTTTGAGGACGTCCTCGGGGATCTCGCAACGGCTCAGCCGGACCCCGCTGACGGCGAACTGCTCCGCGAGCGCCTGCACCATCTGGTCTTCGGTGACGAAGCGGTAATAGAGCAGATGCGACCCGAGCTTCCCGCCGCGCGACTTCTGGCGAAGCAGGGCCTTCCGGATCTGCTCCTCGGAAACCGCCCCCATCCGGAGCAGGATCTGGTCGAGCCGGGCTCTCTTCACGGGGTTCTCGGCGGAGGGAGTTTATCCGCGGGAGCGTCTTTCCTCGCGACGAGAAACTCCTGCGGGTTCTCGGCGTGCAGGGCCGCCTCTTCCGGGTTGATGATGTTCCGGGAAACCAGGTCCCGGAGGTGGTGTTCCAGCTTCTGCATTCCCAGCGCCCTGCCGGTGACGATGGCGTTGCCGATCTGCTGCGTTTTCGATTCGCGGATGAGGTTGCCGATCGCGGGCGTCCGCATCATGATCTCGAGCGCCGCGATCCGGCCCGAACCGTCCGCCCGCTTCACGAGTTGCTGGCTTAAGACGCCCACGAGGACCTCCGACAGCGCCATCCGGACCTGGTCCTGCTGATTCGAGGGGAACGCGTCCACGATCCGGCTGACGGTCTGGGCCGCAGATTTCGTGTGAAGCGTCCCCAGCACGAGCAGGCCGGTTTCCGCCGCCGTGAGCGCCAGGGAAATCGTTTCGTTGTCCCGCATCTCGCCCACGAGGACCACGTTCGGATCTTCGCGCAGGGCCGAGCGCAGCCCCTTGGCGAAGGACCGGCTGTGCTGGCCGATCTGCCGCTGGTTGATCAGGCAGTTCTTGTTCGTGTGGATGTACTCGAGGGGGTCCTCGAGCGTGATGATGTGCTGATTCCTCGTCTCGTTCAGATGGTCCACCATGGCCGCGAGCGTCGTCGTCTTCCCGGAGTTCGTCGGGCCGGTCACCAGGATCAGGCCGTTCTTCTGGGACAGCAGTTTCTTGAGGGTATCGGGGAACCCCAATCCGTCGAGCGTCGGGATCTTGTTGGGGATGATCCGGAAGGCGCCGGCCAACCCGACGTGTTTTTTATAGATATTGATCCGGAACCGGGCCACCTCGGGCAATTCGTACATGAAATCGATTTCTCCGGCATCCTCCAGTTCCCTGATCTGGGCGTCCGTCAGCATCTCGAAAAAAAGGATCTTCACCTCCTCGGGAGTGAAGACCCGGTGCTGCGTCGCCTCCAGGATCCCGTGCATCCGAAGGAAAGGCGAATACCCGTCCCCGAGGTGCAGGTCGGACGCGCCGGACTGCCGCATGATTTTCAGGAAGGCATCGATTCTCGGCATGTTCCGGGGCCCCTCTTTCCCGACGCGATCCGGATTGGCGGACGCACGAACCGTCCCGTCAACTATTATCGGAAATATCGGCTGCGATCTTTACTGCGTGCGACGGAGGCTACAGGAAAGGGGGGGATGGATGAACCGTGCGGGTCCGAAGGGACGGAGAAGGTACCCCCCGGCGAAGCGCGGTGGAACCCTCCGGTTTTCCCTTCCTGACGGGCGGGAACTATATATACTGTATGCAAATTTGGAGATCCCGCGCAGAGATGACCTGGCACAAAAGCATCGGAATGAAGATCATCCTGAGCGTCGTCGGGATGATCCTGATCGTGAACGGCACGCTGGCCTATCTTTTTCTCGGCATCCAGAGGGAAAACCTCAACCATGCGATCCTCCGGACCGCCTCGCAGCTCAGCGAGACGATCAAGAAATCGATCCAGAACGACATGCTTGAGAACCGGAAGGAAGCCGCCTACAAGATCATGGAGACGATCGGGCGGCAGGAGGGGATCGAAAAAGTCCGGGTCTACAGCTCGGAGGGGAAGATCCTCTTCTCCAGCGACAACACCGGCGAGGTCGGACGGATGGTCAACCAGAGAGCGGAAGCCTGCTACGGGTGCCATTCGGAAACTCACCCGCTCGAGCGGCTGGCGACGTCCGAGCGAAGCCGCATCTTCTTTTCCAAGTCCAAGCATACCGAAGATACGCAAGGCGAGAACCACCGCGTTCTCGGGATCATCAACCCGATGTACAACGAATCGGGCTGCTCCGACGCGGCGTGCCACGCCCACCCCGAGTCGCAGAAGGTCCTGGGGGTGATCGACGTCACCATGGACCTGAGCGAGGTGGACAGCCAGATGGCCTGGGCGCGCCGCCAGGTCCTGATCGTGAGCGTCGTCTCGGTGGTCGCCATCTTCATCATCGTCGCCCTCATCCTCTTCTACTTCATAGAGAGGCCGATCAAGGAGCTTGTTCTGGGCACGAAGCGGATCTCGGGGGGGAATCTCGACCATTTCATCGACGTTACGACGAACGACGAGATCGGACACCTGGCGACATCGTTCAACCAGATGACCCTGGACCTGCAGAACGCCCAAAAGCAGATCCAGGAGGGGATCCGGAACCTGGAGCAGAAGGTGGAGGAGCGGACGCAGGAGCTCAAGTCGACCCAGTCCCAGCTCCTTCATTCGGGGAAGCTTGCCGCCGTGGGGGCGTTGGCCGCGACCGTGGCGCACGAGATCAACAACCCGCTGACCGGCATCTACACCTACATCCGGCTCATGGAGAGAAAGATCGACCAGGGACAGTATGGGGCGGAGGAAATCGCAAGATTCAAGGGGTATCTCGATACGATGCGCAGGGAGGTCGAGAGGACGACCGCCATCGTGCGGAACCTGCTCGATTTCACGCGGCCGAAGGAGCCGGACCGCAGAACCATGAGCCTCGTCAAGGTGATGGAGGAGTCCCTCGCCCTCATCTCGAACAAGCTGAGTCTCACCAATATCGAGGTGGTGAAGCTCTTGAACCCCCTGCCGGAGATCCAGGCCGACCCGGCGCACATGAAGCAGGTGTTCCTCAACCTCTTCATCAACGCCTGCGAAGCCATGGAAGAAGGGGGAACCTTGACGATCCGGTCCGATTACCACCCGGATACGAACACCGTGACGGTAAGCGTTCGCGACACGGGGACCGGGATCGAGGAGAAGGACCTCGCCCGGGTCTTCGATCCCTTTTTCTCGACGAAGAAGAAGGGGACCGGGCTGGGCCTCTCGGTCGTCAACGGCATCGTGACCCGCCACAACGGCAAGGTGGAAATCGACAGCACCCCCGGGAAGGGAACCGATTTCCGGGTGACTCTGCCCGTCGGGTAAAGGAAAGCGGAGAACATCGGCGACATCATCTACATCCGGCCCGTCGGGGCGGTGGATCACGGGATCCTCCAATGGCTGAGGAAAGAGATGGGTGACTGCCTCATGGCGACCGTCCGGACCATGCCATCGATCCCCGTTCCCCCCGAAAGCTTCGAGGCCCGTCGGAACCAGTATTATTCGACGAAGATCCTCAAGGAGATGCTCGGGGACGTCCCGCAGGACGCGCTCAAGCTCCTGGGGGTGACGGACGAGGATCTTTGCATCCCGATCCTGACGTACGTGTTCGGGGAGGCGCAGGTGGGGGGGACGGCCGCCGTCGTTTCCCTCGCCCGGCTGCGACAGGAGCATTACGGACTGACGCCGGACCGGCCGCTGCTCCTTGAGAGACTTCGCAAGGAAAGCCTCCACGAGCTGGGGCACACGTTCGGCCTCATTCATTGCCCGTTGAGGGAATGCGTGATGTACCTTTCGAACACCGTGGTGGACGTGGACACCCGGGGGGGGGACTTCTGCAGGGGTTGCCGGACGGTCGTGGCGTCCAAAACCGGGACGGAGAGGCGGGGATGACGATGGAGAAGAAGGTCAACATCATGGTGGTGGACGACGAGGAAATCGTCCGGGCTTCGCTGACCAGCTGGCTCGAGGAGGACGGGTACCGCGTGGTGGCCGTGGAGAGCGGCAGGAAGGCGCTGGAACGCCTCCCCGAGAGAGAGTGGGACCTGATGCTGGTGGATCTGAAGATGCCCGGGATGGACGGAATCCAGCTGATGGACGAGGTCCACAAGACCGCGCCCGAGATGCTGGTCATCATCATGACGGCCTACGCGACGGTCGACACCGCCGTGAAGGCGATGAAGAAGGGGGCCTACGACTATTTCGTCAAACCGTTCAACCCCGACGACATCTCCCTGACGATCCGGAAGATCGTGGACCATCACAAGCTCGTCAAGGAAAACCTGTTTTTGCGGAAAGAGCTCAAGAAGCAGTACAAACTGAGGGACATGATCAGCAAGAACGAGAAGATGCTGGAGATCTTCGACCTGGCGCGGACCGTCGCGAAGAGCAGCTCGACGGTCCTCATCCAGGGCGAGAGCGGGACGGGGAAGGAGCTTCTCGCGCGGGCGATCCACGACGAAAGCCCCCGGGTGGACGCGCCGTTCATCACCGTATCCTGCGCTTCCCTCACGGAAAGCCTGCTGGAGAGCGAGCTCTTCGGGCACGAAAAGGGGGCCTTCACGGGCGCCACCGCCCTCAACAGGGGGAAGCTGGAGCTCGCCCGGGACGGGACCCTCTTCCTGGACGAGATCGGGGACATCAGCCTGAAGCTGCAGATGGACCTTCTCCGCGTCCTTGAGGAAAGAGAGTTCCGACGGGTCGGGGGCTCGGAACTGATCCCCATCAACTCGCGGATCATCGCCGCCACGAACCGGGACCTTGCGGCCGCCATCGAGGAGGAGCGCTTCCGCGCCGACCTCTACTATCGCCTGAACGTCATCTCCATCCACATCCCGCCGTTGCGGGAGAGGAGGGAGGACATCCCGCTCCTGGTCGACCACTTCATCGAGAAATTCAACATCGAGATGGGGAAGGAGATCCGCGGGATCAGCGAAGGAGCCGTGAGAATCCTGATGAACAACGATTGGCCGGGGAACGCGCGGGAGCTTCGGAACATCATCGAGAGGGCGGTGGTCGTGGCCAAGGGGAACATCGTCACCGAGGCCGACATCAGCCTCCCGTCCGTCCCTTCCGGCGCGAATCACCGGACGAAATCGCTCGAGGAGATCGAGAAGGCGTACATTCTGGTGGTCTTGAACGAGAACCAGTGGAACATCGTTCGGTCCGCCCATGCGCTCGGGATCGATCGGGTCACCCTCTACAACAAGATCAAAAAATTCGGCTTGAAGAAGGAAGGAGTCGCGCCGAAAGAGTGATGAATAAATCAACAAACTGTTGAATGTTGCAACTTCATAATCCGTAGGAAATTCAACAGGTAATCTTTCCCCTGCCTGGAAGTGTAAAGAATCTCTGCAGCCGTGGTTTCCTGGACCTTTCACCCCCTGGCGGGTCTCCGGCCAGGTATCCCCTTGATTAACCGATTGGTTTTCGGCGCTTGCGAGCCGGGAACCGGCCCTGGCACAACCATTGCTGTAATGAGGTGCGCGGGAAGCGGACCCCGCGGAGGGAGGTGGGAACGATGGGGTACCTGGTGATGGGAATCGCGTTCATCGTTCTGGCGGTCATCGCGGCGGTGAGGGCGGGGGCAAGGCACGCATGAGAAGTTCCCGGGAGTCGAGCGCGAGAAACGGAACCACCGGAGGAAAAGGGGTGCGGAGATGAAAGAAACGAGGTGCCCTTTTCTGGAAACGAAAACCGTGATGTTCTGCAAGGCGTTCCCGTCGAAGATGATCCCGGTGGACCGGATGTCCTCCTCGGAAGGCCTCTGTAACACCTGCAACTACGAGGAATGCGCCCTGTATAGCGAGGTCAGCGGCGGCGTCAAGGGGATGGAGAATGTCCGCGGATTCCACCTCCATTCGGATTACTACTACCACCCCAAGCACCTGTGGGTCGCCCTGTCTCCCGGGAAAGAGGACGAGGCGCGGATCGGGATCGACGACCTTTCCGCCCGGCTGATCGGAAGGGTGGACCGCGCATCGGTGCCCGCCGTCGGCGTGGCGGTGAAAGAGAACAGCGTCTGCTTCCTCCTCCATTCCGGCCAGCGGACCGTCCGCCTGGTTTCACCCGCCAACGGGGTCATCAAGGCCGTCAACCCGAAGGTGGCCGCGGATCC
>Ga0315276_10004048_pt1 | contig 13445 bp, 10 predicted proteins | sample YL17G05_0_MG_FD_204542 | JGI IMG/M metagenome (GOLD analysis project Ga0315276, IMG submission 204542) | Sediment microbial communities from Yellowstone Lake, YNP, Wyoming, USA - YL17G05_0 | ecosystem: Environmental > Aquatic > Freshwater > Lake > Sediment | place: USA: Wyoming | collected...
AATACCCCCTCTCCCTTGATGGGAGAGGGTTGGGGTGAGGGTGAAGAATCGAGAATTCCCGGCAAGTTATTTATCCCCCTCCCCTTCATCGTTCGACTGAGCGTTCGACTGAGCTCACGCCGAAGTCTCACGCCGAAGTCCCCTCCCGCCAGGGGAGGGGATATTCTACTTTTTACGACTTCATCAAAATTGGGCATTTACATTTTGCCTTTGGCACTTGGCATTGTAGTGCAGGCAACTCTTCAGGGAACTAACCGTTACCTTTTTCCTAAAAATCGTACCCCGCCTTCCGGTAATCCTCCATGGCTCGCTCTTTTAGACGGGCCTTCTCGGGTTTCTCGCTTTCCTTGTCGGCCAGTTCCGCCGCATGGCTGTACATTCCCTGCCGCTCGTATTCCGCCACCTTCCGCTCCACCTCCTCGGTGCCTTTCGCCGAGCCGGGAAGGATCACCCGCGGGCGGGAAATTTTCCGCCTGACCCCCTGCCCACAGTCCGGGCAAGATACTAGGGGAGGATCTGAGATGCGCTGGATGACTTCAAAGATCGGGGTACATTTTTTACATTTTCTCCCGCGAGAGGTGGCTTCATATTCATAGATGGGCACGAAAATCAACCTCCCTTCAAAAAAACTTCCTCTGGCTCACCTGGAACCTTAACGTTGCCTAAACATTCGTGTGCTGCAAGTTTGTCATTCCCGCGAAATTTGCCATGCCCCGCCTGGGGGGGGGTCACCCGCGAATGAATGAAAATGGTATTTTCTAACGAAGCGGGAATCCAGTAGGGGCGGTTCGCGAACCGCCCCTACACCCTCCTGCGCAGGCCCTGTATCCCGCTCCGAGCGGGACTGGTACAGGGCAGGCATGATGGAAGGTAACATCTGGTTGAGGACCAAAAAATCCAGAAAATTTCATTCCAAGCCTGTCTGCCAAAGGGCCTCGCGAAGATTGCAGATGCCCTTTCTTGCAACGATAGGGTTAAGTCCCCTTTCTAAAAAAATTTAGAACTCCTTTCGGGCTTAGATGGATAAAGCAACTGCTTCTGGGGCTGGGTCGGGGAGGCTGCTGACCGGGGGACGGAAAAGCTTCTCCCCCATCGCCTGCACCAAGGCCGGGAAGGTCGTCGGGTCTAAGGCCGAGATGCCGATCGCCCCAAAGGCGCGGCAAAGGTCGTCGGCCGCCTCCCGGTCTATTTTATCCACCTTGTTGAAGACCCTCTGCAAAGGAGTGCGCTGTAAGTCCAGATCGACCAGGATTTTTTCTACCGCGGTCATCTGCTCTTCAAACCGCGGGTGGCTGATGTCAACGACATGTAAAAGCAGGTCCGCATCCTTCAATTCTTCGAGGGTGGCCCGGAAGGCATCCATCAAGTCTTTGGGGAGATCCCGCAGGAAGCCGACCGTGTCGGTGATAATGACATCTCGCTCCCGCGGGAATCGCAGGCGTCGCGATGCGGGATCCAGGGTGGCAAACAGCTTGTCTTCTACATAAACCCGGCTTTTGGTCAGGGCATTCAGCAAGGTCGATTTGCCGACGTTGGTGTACCCGATGATGGAAGCGACCGGCAACTGATTCTTCTGGCGCTGAACCCGGCGCACACTCCGGCCGCGGTCCAAATTCTCCAGCTCGCGGCTCAACCGGTGAATGCGGTCCCGGACCTTCCGGCGGTCGATCTCCAGCTTGGTTTCACCGGGCCCGCGCCCGCCGATTCCTCCCGTCAACCTCGACAGACCGCTGTCTTTGGCCGTGAGCCGGGGCAGCAGGTATTTCATCTGGGCCAGCTCTACCTTAAGTTTTCCCTCCCGGCTATGCGCCCTCTGGGCGAAGATATCCAGGATCAATTGGGCCCGGTCAATAACCCGCAGCTCCGTGAGGTCGGCGATGGAGCGCATCTGGCTGGGGTTCAGCTCCTGGTCGAAGATCAGCAGGTCCGCCCCCCGCTGGAAGGCCCGGATGGAAAGGTCCATCAGCTTTTCTCGACCCATCAGAAAACGGGGATGAAATTGATGGCGTCGCTGGCTGATCTTATCCAGCACGACTACGCCGGCTGTGTCGGCCAGGTCCGCCAGCTCATTTAGAGAATCCTCGATTACCGACCGGGGAGCCGAGGAGGCGTGAACCAGAATGGCCCGGTCCCGATGGTCCCCGGCTTCCCGCCCTTTTCGGCTTCTGGCAAACTCATTCTCCAAGGCCTGGATCAACTGCTGGCAGTCCACCTCCAGCTGGGCCACCGGGAGGGGATCCCAACGGCGCCAATTCTCACCTTTATCGTTTAAAGGAATAAGGTTCCCCAGGCAGATATTCCCGGGCAGGCCGTGCTCCAACACCTCGATGGACGCCATCAGGTCCAGCCGCAGCATCGCCAGGTCCGTGAGGTCGTCGTGGGTCAATAATTCCCCGTGCAAGTGGGTATGCAAACAGCGCAGGCCGCGCAGGCGAGGCCGGCTTCCGAGCGGAAAGTCGGAAAGGTCGGGAATCCAGACCCTGAAGGGGCCGCCCACGACCACGTAGCGTACATTGCCTCCGCGGTCCACTAAGATAGCCAATTGTCGCTGGGTGTCCCAGGATAGTTCCGAAAGGGTGCGGGCGAGTTCAGGGGTAATCACCCGCTGGGGAGGGATTCTCCGGTGGTAGAGGGATAAGATTCTTTTGGTTTGGGAAGGCTTCAGCCCTAATATATTCCCAAAGATCTTTTGGATTTTTAAAAACCTCCTTCAGGATGTCTTTTTCTTGAAGAGCGCTTCGAGTTTTGCCCGGGTTTCCTGCTGTTCGCGAAATTTAGCGCCCGTGGCGGTACTTTCTTGCATGATGAAAAACTCGCAAAAATTATTTTTCCCCCGATCACTCACCCCATCCGCCGACGGCTCCCGACACTTATTCTGGGCGTACTCATCATATAGACGGCAATTCAGGCAGCAGTGCAGGTCATTGCGGCACTGGAGGCAGACCTCCTGGCGCCCGATTGGTTCCTGCCCCTCGACGGCTTTTCCGCAGGAATAGCAAAAAACCATAAGTCATTATACATCCAAAAGGCAAATAAGTTAACCGTTCGGAGTTTAAGGGACCCAAATTAAAAGAATTTTGCAACCCCGAGGGTTTCCAACTCATTACTCCGAACGAATCATGCCGGCCTCCAGGTTGTCCCCGTCGGCCCATCTTCCAGGACGATTCCCAGCGAAGCGGCCTGGGCGCGGATTTCATCCGCCCGGGCCCAATCTTTGGTTTTGCGGGCCGTCTCTCTACTGGAGATTAGGTCCTGGATTTCTTTCTCCTGTAATCCCTTGGCCTGAAGATATCTTTTCTGCTGGCTGTTAAAATATTCTGTGGGCGCTTGCTGGAAGAGGCCCAATATTTCCCCGCTTTCCAGCAGGCGGCTGCGCCCTTCACCCAAGAGCGCAGCCGCTGCCGGGTCTTTGCGGAATCCTTTATCTCCCAGCACTCGATTTAGAATCCGGGTCAGATCATGGAGGTGTCCCAGGGCCAGCGCCGTGTTGAAATCATCCTCCATGGCTTCCAGGAATTTTTCTTTCACCGTGTAACCCTTCTCATAAACCTCCTTGGCCACCCCCCGCAATGTCTTCGGGGTCGGAGGAATGAATTCCTTCTTCCCGGCCAAAAATTCCTCGATCCCCTGGAGGGCGGAGTAGAAACGGTCAAGGTTGGCCCTCGCCTCGGCCATGTTCTGAAAAGAAAAATCTACCGGGCTGCGGTAATGGTTGGAGAGCAGAAAGAGGCGCAGGGCCTCCGGATGATATTCCCGGAGCAAATCCCGGATGGCCAGGATGTTGCCCAGGGATTTGGACATTTTCTCATGCTCAATGTTTACGAAACCGTTGTGCACCCAGAAGCGCACGAAGGGCTTGCCGGTGGCCGTTTCGGACTGAGCGATCTCGTTCTCGTGATGGGGGAAAATCAGGTCTTTACCCCCGCCATGAATGTCGAAGCTTTCCCCCAGGTACCGTTGGCTCATGGCGGAACATTCGATGTGCCACCCCGGCCGCCCTTTGCCCCATGGGCTATCCCACTGCGGCTCCCCCGGCTTGCTGGATTTCCAGAGAGCAAAATCCAGAGGGTTGTTTTTCCTTTCATCCACCTCCACACGGGCCCCGGCCCGCATTTCTTCGAGGTCGCGCCCGGAAAGCCTTCCATAGGATGGAAATTTCTCCACGGAGAAATAAACATCCCCATCCACGGGATACGCGAAGCCCTTGTCCAGCAATTTTTGGACGAGGGCGATGATCTGGGGAATGTTTTCCGTGGCCCGGGGCTCATGGGTCGGCCTTTCCACATCCAGGGCCTGCATATCCTCCTCGTATTCCCGGATGTACCGCTCGGCGATTTCCTGGCTAGAAACGCCCTCCTGGTTGGCCCGCCGGATGATCTTATCGTCCACATCCGTGTAATTGCGGACGTAAGTCACTTCGTAGCCCAGGCGGCGGAGAAAGCGGAAGATGAAGTCAAACACCACGGCCGCCCGGGCATGCCCGATGTGGCAGCGGTCGTAAACCGTGACCCCGCAGACATACATCTTCACTCTTCCCTCTTCCAGAGGGATAAATTCTTCTTTCTTTTTGGTCAGGGAATTGTAGATTTTTAGAGACATGGTTCGTTAAAAAAAGAATTTGAGGAATTGGGGAATTGAGGAATTAAGGAATTCGGGTGGTTTGATCGGCATTTTTTGAATCCCATAATCCCTCAATCCCTCAATTCCTAAATCCCAAAATTTTGTTTTTACAAGGGGCTTCGATTCTCCAAAGATTTGCTCAACGTAACCTGGTCGATGTACTGTAAGTCCCCGCCCATGGGTACTCCCCGGGCGATGCGCGTCACCCGGAGGCCCAGGGGCTTGATGATCTGGGAGAGGTACTGGGCCGTGGCTTCTCCTTCCACTGAGGGGTTGGTGGCCAGGATCACCTCCTTGACTTTGCCCCCCTGGAGACGCGATAGAAGCTCGCCGATCCGCAGGTCCTTGGGGCCTACTCCCTCCAGCGGGGAAAGGACTCCGTGGAGCACGTGGTAGAGTCCCCGAAAGCTGCCGCTCTTTTCTAACGCCATCAAATCCTCCGGCCCGCTGACCACGCAAATGACTTCCCCGTCCCTCCTCGGATCCTGGCAGATCCGGCAAGGGTCTTGGTCCGTGAGGTGGAAGCACAGGGAACAGAGCCGGATCTTCTCCTTGACTTCCAGGATGGCCCGGGCCAAGTTCTCGGCATCCTCCCGGGAAGAGCGGAGGATGTGCATGGCCAGCCGGGAAGCGGTTTTGGCCCCCACCCCAGGGAGTCGGGTCAGTTCCTCGATCAGCCGGGCGATGGGCTGGGCGTGCGGTGTGGCCATCTCCCGCTCACATCAAACCCGGCAGGTTAATCCCGCCGGTGAGTTTCTTCATCTCTTCGGAAACCATTTCCTGGGCCTTTTTCAGGGCCGCGTTGACCGCAGCCACGATCAGGTCCTGCAGCATTTCTACGTCCTCGGGGTTGACCACCTCTTTCTCCACCTTGATGGATACCAGCTCCTGCCGGCCGTTGGCCACGGCCGTGACCATGCCCCCGCCGGCCGTAGCCTCAGCCGTACGCGTGGCCATCTCCTCCTGCACTTTCAGCATTTTGGCCTGCAGTTGCTGAGCCTGCCGCATCAGATTTCCCAATCCTTTGGTCATCGCGGTCTCCTTATAAGTCTTTGATTTCCACGACCCGTCCTCCAAAAATACTGATCGCTTCCCGCACGAGGGGATGGTTCAACGCTTCTTGCTTCTCATCGCGGGAATTTTTTTTTCTGCCCTTTTCTTCCTCCGCATTGGCGCGGTTCCCGCGAAGAACGGCATCGGATTTCAGGCCCACAACCTGGACTCGCATGGGTCTTTTGAAAAATTCCGAACCCAGAGTTCCCAGAAGGGAGCGATTATCGGTCTCTTCCATCCGTTCGAGGTAGAAGGATTTTTCTGGATAGCCGATCTGCAGCGAGTCTTTTTCCAGGGCCAGAGGATACCCGTGTTCCAGGAGGGAAGCGAAAGGCGGCTTCTTCTTCTTGGCAAAGTGGACGAACTCTTTCCATACCCCGTCCAACTCTTTCGGTATCCCTGCGGCAAATCCTTCGGCTACTTTCTCCTCGCCTCCGGCCATGTCTTTGTCGGACTTTGTCGGGGCCGGCGGATCCGGCTCTTCGTTTTCGGCCGTCAAAGGGTTGTCCGGTTGACCCTCAGCTTGCAGGATGGGCGGAGAGGCCGGCTCCCCTGCCGCGGAAGGAGATGAAATGGCCCCTCCGCTGAGCAGTCTTTCTTCCATGACCCGGAGCCTCTCCAGGACTTCTTCCACGGAGAGGATCGGCTTCCTCCGCGCCACCCGGATCAAAGTCATCTCCAGAACCAGCCGGGGGAAGGCCGACCGGGCGACTTCATCGTGGGCGACCAACAGGGAACGGAAAAGGCTATTGATTTCTTCCAAAGAAAGCTTCCCGGTCAGCCGGGCCAGGTCGCTGACCTCTTCCTCCGGCAGATCGATCAATCTGGCCGCCTCGGCGCTGGCCTGCGGAAATACCTTGAGGACCATCAGGTCGTGCACGAGCCTGGCCAGTTCCTCGCAGAACTCTTTGAGATCGTAGCCAAAGCTATGGACCTCGTCGACAATTTGCAGCAGGCGAGCTCTATCTCCGTCGGCCAAGGCTCTGACGGCCTCATGCAGGATTTTCCGGTCGACGACTCCCAGAACTTCTACGACTTCTTCATCCGACGCCTTCTGCCCGCTAAAAGAGCGAACCTGGTCCAGGAGGCTCTGGGCATCTCTCATCGATCCCTCGGCTTCCCGGGCGATGAGATGCAGGCTCTGGTCGCTGACCTCCATGCCTTCCTGCGTCGCGATCTTCCTCAACTGCTCCAGGATTGAGGCCAGGGGAATGCGTTTGAAATCATACCTCTGACAGCGAGAGAGGATGGTGAGCGGAATCTTGTGGGGCTCAGTGGTGGCGAAGACGAAGATGACATGGGGCGGAGGCTCTTCCAGGGTTTTGAGGAGGGCATTGAAGGCTTCCGTGGTGAGCATGTGCACTTCATCGATGATGTAGACCTTGTATTTATTCTTGGCGGGAAGGTACTTGACATTTTCCCTCAGTTCCCGGATTTCGTTGATCCCCCGGTTCGAGGCCCCGTCAATTTCCAGGACGTCCACGGAGATTCCTTCGCGGACCTCCTTGCAGAAGGAGCAATGATCGCAGGGATGCGCGGTGGGTCCCTCTTGGCAATTGAGGGCTTTGGCCAGGATCCGGGCGACCGAGGTCTTGCCCACGCCCCGCGGACCGGCAAACAGATAAGCGTGGGCCACTCGCTGCGTCGCCAGGGCATTCTGCAACGCCTGGGTAATCGGCCTCTGCCCGACCACTTCCTCAAAAGTCTGGGGCCGCCACTTTCTGGCCAGGACTAGATAAGACATAAAAAGTGCCTGAAGTGCCTAGAGTGATCTAAAGTGCCTACAGTTGAAAAAAAGGGACACTAACAAAAAGGGTGATAGCCAGGCACCCCTGCGGCACACGGAGGCAGTTACGGCCGCTGCTTCCTTCCGGACCTGACGGGGTTGGTAACCTTCCGTTGCGCAGGACCCGGCTATCATAAATTTCGTTAGGACGCAGATTTTCGCAGATACACGCAGATAAAAAATTAAATAATCGAAGCCAAAAAAATTCTTTACCGATTCTGATTTTGCCGCTTTTGATATTTTTTATCCTGCAAATCTGCGTTCATCTGCGTCCCCTATTCTTGCCTTTATGGCGGAGAGAGAGGGATTCGAACCCTCGGTCCCACTTTTGGCGGGACACACGATTTCCAGTCGTGCCCCTTCAGCCAGCTCGGGCATCTCTCCGCGATCCCGCCAAAGGCGGGATACTTTTTAAATTCATTGGGACGCAGATTTTCGCAGATACACGCAGATAAAAACATAAATCGTCGAATTAAAATTGGAAAACTGAATGCTCTACGTTTTTGTCCTTATTCTAAATTCGTATCCTGAAAATCTGCGTTCATCTGCGTCCCAAGAAATTCTTGGCAAATTTTCTGCCATGCACCCTGCGTGGTGCATGGCGGAGAGGGTGGGATTCGAACCCACGTGAGAGCTTTTGGCCCCCAAGTCGATTTCGAGTCGACCCCGTTACGACCACTTCGGTACCTCTCCGGAAATACCTATTCAGCCACAGAGGTCACAGAGAACACAGAGAGAATAAAATGAATATGCTTTAATGATTTTTTTCTTGATTCTTAATTTACTTCTCTGTGGTCTCTGTGTTCTCTGTGGCAAAAATGTTTTGTCGTCTTTCCCGGAAGAACCGCCGAAGGAGTTCCCGGCATTCTTCGCGGAGAACTCCTGGAGTCACCTCCACCCGGTGATTCAGTCGGCCGTCTTCCAGCAAAGCATAAAGGGAGGAAACGGCACCCCCTTTAGGATCTTCCACTCCGAAAACCAGGCGCCTAACCCTCGCCTGGAGAACGGCCCCTGCACACATGATACAGGGTTCCAGGGTCACATATAAGGTACTGTCAGGGAGCCGGTAATTTTTGACCCTCCCCGCCCCTTCGCGAAGAGCAAGGATCTCAGCGTGAGCCGAAGGATCGCATAAAGCGATGGGCCGGTTTCGGCCCTTCCCGATGACTTCCCCTTCAGATACCAATACCGCCCCTATGGGCACCTCCCCTTCTTCTCCAGCCTTGCTCGCCTCTTTGAGGGCGATCCGCATAAACCTTACGTCTTCGCTGTCTAAAGGCCGAAGATCGATGGCCGGCTCTCCGTTCATAGCACCGGGGGGAAAGCACCTGGCTGAAAAGGGACGGTTAGGGTTCGATCCATTTGAAAAAAATCAATTTCTTTATATCATGTTTCCGCCTTTTGTCAAGGCCCCAGCGATTGCGGATTTTGGATTGCGGATTGTGAATTTTTGGCCTTCTCGTTTTTCAATTCCCAATCCGCAATCGCCAATCCGCAATTTCTTAATTCCCTTGCCGATCCCCCCTTTTTTTGTTAGGTTATTGAAAGGTTATGTCTCCTTTTGTCCCCCAACTGGCTCTCATCGCTGACGACCTCACGGGGTCCCTGGACACCGGTCTCCAATTCCGGAAAAAGGGGCTCATGACCCTTGTGCCGCTGGACTGGAGTCAGCCCTTACCCAGGGCCCAAGCCTTTGTGCTGAACACCCACAGCCGGAACCTCCCCGGCGAGACGGCCTACCGAAAGGTAAACAGGATCTGCCGCAACCTTAAGGCACGGTCTATTTACAAAAAAATAGACTCCACCATGAGGGGAAACGTGGGGAGGGAAGCCCTGGCGATCCTCGACGCTCAGAAAATCGCCAAGGCCATCGTGGTTCCCACGGTTCCGGTGATGGGTCGAACCGTGGAAGGGGGAATTCTCCGGGTCCACAGAATCCCCCTGCTCAAGACCGCCTATGCTCGGGACCCCTTCCACCCCCTGTGGAGTTCAAGGGTTTCCAGCCTGCTGGAAAAAGAAACCGGCGAACCCGTAGGCTTCATCGGGATCAGAGAAGTGAGAAAAGGGCCGGCCTCCCTGGCCGCAAAGATTCAGGAGACTCCCGCCCGCCTCCTCTCCCTGGATGCGGTTGACCAGTCGGACTTACGGATTATCGCTGCGGCCTGCGGCCTTCTTTCCGGCCGGGTTCTCCCCTGCGGCTCCGTGGGTCTGGCGGATGAGTTGAATCTTCCCTCCCGAAGCGAAGATCGGAAGCCCTCCCGGAAGGTTTGCCGGGGACCTCTCCTGATCATCTCCGGCAGTCTCAACCCGACCACCGCCAATCAGATCGAAGTGGCCAGGGATCATTCCCGGTTTCCCCTGGTGGAACCGGACCTTCCCCGCTTGACCCATCCCGGAACATCGGCGTCGGAAGTCAAGGCATTAACCCAACGACTATTACAAGAGCTCTCGACGGAGACTGGTGCGATTCTTACGACGACCTTTCAGAAGCATCTCCCCGGAAAAGAAACCCTGATCCCCAAGGCCCTGGGAAAGACGGCGGTTCATCTCCTGGGTAAAGTCCGCCTCGGGGGACTCGTTCTCACCGGAGGGGACTTGGCCATGGGGGTATGCGGACGCCTCTCCTCATCCGCCTTGCGCATCGAAGAGGAGGTTCTGCCCGGAATTCCCTGCAGCACTTTGACGGATGGACCCTTCAAAGGGCTTCGGATGGTAACCAAAGCCGGAGGGTTCGGCGAAAAAGACGCTCTCTGGCGGATTATTCAGTATTTGCGAGGAGAAAATGAAACCGAAAAAAGCTAAGATGGCCATCGCCATAACCATGGGAGATGCCGCCGGCATCGGCCCGGAGATCATTGTCAAAGCCTTGGAACGGAGAGATCTTCGCCGTCAGGCCCTTCCCATCGTCATCGGGGACGGCCCAACCATGGAGCAGGCCCTTTCCATTGCCAAGAGCAACCTGAAGATTCAACCCATCGCGGAGGTTGAACAAGCCCGGGACGACCCGGAATCGATCCCCGTGCTGGATCTGAAAAATATCGATATCTCCAAGCTGACACACGGCAAGGTCGATCCCATGCCCGGGAAGGCAGCCGTCGAATATATTCAGAAAGCCGTGGCTTTGGCTATGGAAGGACGGGTGAAAGCCATCGTGACCGCACCCATCCACAAAGAAGCCATCAATAAGGCCGGTTTCCACTATGCCGGCCACACCGAGCTCCTGGCCCAACTGACCAACACCAAGGAATACGCCATGCTTCTGGCTCACGGGCCTTTCCGCGTTTCCCACGTAACCACCCATACCTCCATGAGAAAGGCCTGCGACCGGATCAAAAAGGACCGGGTCTTGACGGTCATTCGCTTGACCTATGAAGTCCTGAAACAGCTGGGGATCGATAATCCCCGGATCGGGGTCGCCGGTCTGAACCCCCATTCCGGAGAAGACGGCCTCTTTGGGGATGAAGAAAAGACCGAGATCCTGCCGGCGATTGACGAGGCCAAAAAAAAGGGATGGAATGTAGAGGGACCGGTTCCGCCGGATACGGTCTTTACCAAGATGAAAGGAAAGCAGTATGACGCCGTGGTGGCCATGTATCACGACCAGGGCCATATCGCCGTGAAGCTGGTGGGTTTTTCCATGAAACCCGGCGGCAAGGAATGGGATAAAATGAGCGGGATTAATATGACCCTCGGTTTGCCCATCATCCGCACTTCCGTCGATCACGGCGTGGCTTTTGGAAAAGCCGGCGAGGGCCGGGCCAACCCTCAGTCTATGGTGGATGCCATAAAGTTGGCGATTCAGTTAGCGGCGCAGGCCTCACGAAAAAAAACGTGAGGGCTTAAGAGAATCTTCAAGCTCCTAATCCACGAGGCACTATTGGGGAATCCCCCAATAAATATACCAATGGAGGTGGCAGGCCATGCAAAAGAAGAAATTTATGGAAAAGCAAGATCTCAGCCGCCGTGATTTTCTCAAGGCGGCCGGGGCAGCGGCTATTGGGGTGACTGTTCTGGGGGGTGGACCCCGCCAGGTGTTCGGCCAGGCGCCTGCGGTCATCAAGGGAACCAAACTCTTCATCCTTCAAGGAACCTACTTCATTCCTGCAGCCCAGGACCTCTATAAAAAGCAGGCCCAGGAGTGGGGCAAGGCCTCGGGCGTCACCGTGGCCACCGACTTCCTGAATTGGCCGGACCTGCAACCCAAGATAGCAGCCGCCATCCAGGCCGGGGGCGTGGATATTGTGGAATTATGGCCTATCTGGAACTTCCTGTACCAGAATCATCTCTTGGATCTGACCGACATGGCCGAGGAGGTAGGTAAGCGGGGCGGAGGTTATGAAACCTATGTCTTGAACTCCTGCAAGGTCAAGGGGCGATACTTAGGCATCCCCTTCGGCCACTCCGTTACGGCCGTGAACTACCGGATCAGCTGGTTTAAGGAAGCCGGTGTCGCGAATGCAGAAGACGGCCGAAAGCTGGACATGACCTGGGACGAGTATTTTGCCGTCGGCAAAAAGTTGAAAGCCAAAGGGAAGCCATTCGGCCAGGCCCTGGGCCACAGCACGGGCGACCCCCCAAGCTTCTGCTACCCCTACATGTGGTGCAACGGGGCCATGGAGGTGGAAAAAGACGGCAAGACCATCGCCTTCAACAAGCCGCAATTCGTGGATGCCATGAAGAGATTCATCCAGGCCTGGAAGGATGGCTATGACGAGACCGGCACTTCCTGGGATGACAGCAACAACAACCGGGCTTTCCTTTCCGAGCAGATATCCTCCACCATCAACGGCGCCAGCATCTACTGGGTTGCCCGAAAGAACCACCCGGCAATCGCCGAAGATATGAACCATATGCTCTTACCCCGGGGGCCCGCGGGCCGCTTCTACCAGCTGGGGAGCCGGACCTTCGCCATTTTGAAGAACTCCAAGAACATTCCGGCGGCCAAGGAGTTCCTCAAGTGGTGGCTCCAGGACAAGCAATACGACGAATGGTGGCGTCTCCAGGCAGGATATCACCTGCAGCACACCTTGAGGTTGGCCAAGGACCCCATGTGGGAGAAGGATCTCAAGATGGCTTCTTTCCGTGAACCGCCGAAGTACGGCCGCCTCCAGGGCTATGCCGGCGAGCCCACCGAGAAGGCATCGCTCGCCTGGTCGAAGTATATCATCGTGGACACCTGTGCCAAAGCCGTGCAGTCGGGCGACGCCGCCGCAGCCATAAAGTGGGGCGCGGAACAGTTGCAGCGGATTTACGGATGATCCATTACCTCTGAACCGGAGGGGTCTTTCGGCTCTCTCCGGTTTTGAATGACCGAGGAAGGGAACAGCCCAAGTCCTGCGTCTGTTCCCTTTCGGGAGGGTGGCTTTTTCATGTCCGTCGAGCTTTCACCCACCGCAGAATCTCTTCCCTCGCGCCGCGGTATCCTCGCGAAGGCCAAGAACCTGCTGGAGCGCCAGGCCAGCCTGGGAATCATTTTGATGATCCCCGGGGCGATCTTGCTGATGGTCTTCATGGCGTATCCTTTCTTCCTCGGGATCTGGCTGTCGCTGTCCGACAGCATGATCGGCCGGATGGGCCGCTTCGTCGGCCTGCGCAACTTCATCGATCTAATCGGCGACAGCATCTTCCTCCAGACCACGCGTAATACCTTTACCTATGCCCTGATAACCGTGCCCTTCAAGGCGGTTTTGGGCCTGGGGTTGGCGCTGGCGTTGAACAATCGCATGCGGTTCAGCAACCCGATCCGGGCGGCGGTGATGATGCCCTGGATCGTACCCACCGCTTTGAGCACCCTCGGCTGGTTCATGATCTTCGACCCCGTGTTCAGCCCGATCTCCTGGCTGTTAAAAGACCTGGGCCTGATCAAACAGAACATCAATTTCTTGGGCGATCCCGGGCTGGCGATCTCCATGCTTTGTCTGGTCAACATCTGGCGGGGCATTCCTTTCTTCGGGATTACCATCCTGGCTGGATTACAAGCCGTACC
>Ga0315276_10004049_pt1 | contig 13444 bp, 16 predicted proteins | sample YL17G05_0_MG_FD_204542 | JGI IMG/M metagenome (GOLD analysis project Ga0315276, IMG submission 204542) | Sediment microbial communities from Yellowstone Lake, YNP, Wyoming, USA - YL17G05_0 | ecosystem: Environmental > Aquatic > Freshwater > Lake > Sediment | place: USA: Wyoming | collected...
AATTGGAACAGTTTGATCTCCTGTTACCAATCCAGTAATTATGCCTTGTCTTACTTGTGTAGTTGCAAGAACATTTATTTGGTTCTGCAAATCTTGAAGATAAGCATTAATTGTCTGGATTTGCTGTGGCGTAACGTCTGCAAGGCCGGGGATATTTACAGTTCCACTTGCGAGAACGACATCAGAAAATTGTTGAAATACTTGAGTCCAATTTCCAGACGGACAAAAATCATCTGGGACAGATGGGAAGATAAGTGCAGGGCTTGAATCTTGATTGTCCATAAATTAAGTGACGATACTGTAATCCCAATATTTTTCTTGGCAACACAAAAATGGTTCACATTCTTGATTTTCTTCTGGGCAGTCGCCAACTGGTGAATCGTCGTTGTTTTTGATGTTTGCCATCAATCTAACTCGGTCAACTGTAGCCGCTCCAGTTAGGTTGATTTTGATTTGAAATTCACTTCCCTCTACCGATGGGATGCCTGCCAAGTCATTGCATTCGCTTGGGTCAGGCGTGTTAAACTTGTAGCGTTTGTAGCGATTACCACCCTGTTGAGGAACGCACTCTGTAGCTATTGGTGAGCATGGATTACACCCGTAGGTAGTAGACACTTTGAGTTCTGACCAGCAAGGATTGCTGTCCGCCCGAAACTCAGCAGAACTTTCTACCAACCCCTTAATCTCACTCATCCACATTTCTCCACCAGTAATTTTTTTGCGGAGGAATTTATTCGTTGCCCCGCTTCGGTTGAAGTCATACCTGCCAGTTGTGAAGAAGGATTCAATCTGCCTTGTTCCGTTCGGGCCGTAGTCATCTGTTTGTTGAGAAGTAACCTCATACAAACGATTCTTGTTATCCTTATCAAACGAAAATGCGAAGCCTCGTTTTTGTCCAACTATCAAAGCTGATACCATTTGAGTTGGTCGGATGCCAGTCCATAGACCATTCCACCTAAATGAAAGTTGAGCATCTGGAGCGGGTGATGCCGACTGATCCAAGTCTAATGCGATAATTCCACGATGATACCTATGCAACCCCAGAGCAGTTGTCCTTTTGATCTCTGGAGCAACTGTGCTTAACAGATAGTTGTCGTAAAACATCGTGGATGCGAATTGTCTGAGCCAAGGCGTATCTCGCTCAACCCACTTGTTTACTTCCCTTGAAAGTTTACGAAGCGAGAAGTATCTATTAAACTCAGATTGAGTATTGGAATAGAATGCCCATCCATCGTGTGACCTAAACCAAAGCTCAGAGTTTACCAATGCCAAGTATGGGCTTGTGCATCCGCGCCCAAGCAATGAGATTCGCTGGATGTTGGTTGTGTTCCATTGATCTCTTGGGATTGATACATCCATTGCAAATGCGCCATTGCCAGTAAGAACTACAAGTTGCCCTTGGCCGCGAAGATTTAGTCCAAGCTCTGGCATTACTTTCATGCCAGTTATATTTCCCATCATGCTTGGAGTTGCAAACGCTCCACCCAACTGCCAATAGGTTATTTCTGTGAATCTGCGCGTGTTCTTTGTGTCTGTTAATCCAGCACCAAAGATAATGTCCGATGCATAAATTTGGTTGAACTTGTCAGATACAAAGACTCGCCCAAACGCATATTCCATGATAGTGCCAATCGGCATTTCTCGGTTAAATGGATTCAATCTTACTGCGTTTACAGAAAGATCACCATTCCATGCAATCGGGTTTTGGTATCCGTTCTGAATATATAATTGATCTTCAGCCTGCACGAAAAATGTGTGCATCAAACTTCCATCATTCCATTGCCACCCATCTGCAACTGGTAATTTGTATGCGTATGCAACATTGTTTACCATTTTCAGAAAATAGATCACCCCTGCTACTGATATAACTATTCCATCAGCAGCTTCGTATTTTGTCCTGCGATATGGATACGCGCCTTGGAAGTTTCCATTTTGAATATCGTTAACGATAGTCTCTGGTTGTCCAGTGCCAGCGACGATATTGATATTCCTAATACTCGGACGAGTGCGATTGATGCCTCCTCGGAATGTTCTGTTGACCGATTCGGCTACATACATCTCTGGCAAGTATGATGGATGTGTTGCAGCATCTTGTGCTATAACGCTTGTGAACCCATCAAATACTGATCCTTCTGCTGGCATTATGTTTTGATAATGTAATTCATCGCCACATTTCTTGGGCGAGTTTCTGTAGTCCCGTAGCTTGATATTGCATGACTGTGATTTGCACTTACTCCAGAAGTTGTTCCATTAAATGTATGTGTATGGCGAGTAGATGCACCTCCTGTGTTTGTTCCTTTATATGACCCTCCAAGACCTGCATTTACGCCACCGCCACCACTTCCAGAAGTTGGCTGAGTTGCGTGTGTATGATCTGGTGAATCAACTCCAGTAGTTCCACTAAATGAATGAGTATGACTTGCGCTTTCAAGTCCAGTATTCCCTCCATGATTGTGTGATTCTACTGCAAATGCTTGGTCAGTTCCGAATACACGAAGAGGATCAAGCCCCCTTCCATTATCGAATCCACGAACAAACATTCCGCGAAGATCAGGAACAGCAAAATTTGTTAGACCATTTCCAGAACCATAAGTTGTTCCAATAACCCCAAAAAGATTTGGTTGTGGAGATGGGTCTAAAGCTGTCCTTCCATACAAAGAACCATCGCAGATAACCCATCCAGAAGGAGCGGAGTTTGCGGCGAATGGAACAACAGTTCCAGTTGGGATGCCACCCGGAATTGTAGAGTTGAATTGAATGCTGCCACTCAATACCTGCAAGAAGTCTCCATTGACTCCATTTGCCAATGAAAATGAGCTTCCATTTTTAACCAGCACTCCGTTACCAGCAGGGAGAAGTGAAGCAAGATTCCCGATCTTCCATTGAGTTCCATCCCAGTAAGCCAAGAAGTTATCTCCAGTGTCAGTAGGTTGCCATTGCCTTACAGTTCCATCAGCTTGTAGAACCATAATCTTCGGCGCAACATTGATTGCATTAAGTTGAAGACTTGGAAGTTTGATTGGTGATGTCAATGACCCACTCTTCCAAGCAACATCATTGTTTTGGTCATACTGAAGAACAGAAACTTCACTTGGTTCAACCAATACCTTTTGGCATGATGCGTTATCTTCTACTACAAGTTTGCGTCCGTCTGTAGTTGTTTCAAGTCCCTCGCAGAACAAAGGAAACTCCGTATCGCAGGGTGGGCAGTTCGTGCAGTCACTCATGATATTACTGATTTGATAATTGTAAAATTGATTGTTGGAGTATCCGATGCCGTTCCAGATGTAGATACAAAATGTATTTGAAATGATGTTGCATCTACAATTTTATTTGCATACGCAAAGTAATTGTTACTTCCACCCACTGTTGTTACTATGATTGTATCATTTATTCCTACTGTTGTATTGTTTACAACAAAACTTGTATATGTTGCTACACCAGCAGCAGTAAAAAGAACGATGTTTCCGCAAATTTTATTTATAGTTACTGGAGTTGCCCTTGAGGTTAATTGAGTAACTGTCCCACCTGCGCCAGTTGAATATCCAATACCTGCTGTTGGTGAAGATGATGCTACCTGTGCAGCAGATGTAATTGCACCTGTAGATGCAATCGCTCCGACAACATCCAGTTTTACCGCTGGAGTTGAAGTTCCAATTCCTACATTGCCTGCTGTATCTATAATGAATGGCGTTGTATCGGTCGTCTCATCTTCTACTCGTAGTGGAACGCCTGCTCCCGATTGAGTAATTCTTACGATGTCATTTGCGGTTGCATCAGCAACGTGAAATTTAGCAAGTGGTGCAGAGATTCCAACGCCAACATCTCCCCCGCTTATTACGCGAATCCTCTCTACATCATTTGATTTTATGATGAATGGATGTGCTGAAGATGTTCCTACTTCAGCTTGTGCGTTTTGTTTTGTAGAAAAGTCTGCATTTACTCCACCTTGAACTGCAAGATATGATGCAGATGCTGCGCTGGATGTATCAGTATTTACTACTCGCACTGCTGTTTTAGCGGCTTGAGTTTGGGATATGTCCAACTTTACTGTTGGAGTATTCGTTCCAATACCAACACTGCCATTCGTGTTCGATTGAAGATTAACACTTGTTCCATCAATCTGAAGAATCGCGGCGTTAGTGAAAATCCTTGGTGTAGTTCCTGCGGCTTGAATACGGAGGTCATAGTCATCCGAGTTTGGATTCTTCAAATCCATGTAAACATTGCCAGACCCACCAACCTCAATACGAGTATCACCAGTCGGGTTGTTTAGAAGAAGTTCTGTTCCACTAATAGATGAGAATGCTACTCCACCAGCGGAGTCACGCGATACTATTGAATTTGGTGTATTGGCACTTGTGGATTGAGTGAACTTAATAAACCCATCAGTAATCCTTGGAATTTCACCTTCATTTCCAGCGAGGCGTTTTTGACAAAACAACGAATCCTCAACAACAAATGCTTTAGCTGTATTCGTTGTTTCAAGTGGTTCACAGAATAACGGATAGTCTGTTTCACATGGAGGTGCTGGAGTGCATGGAGTCATAAAACAATAATTTTTAGAATCGTTCTTGCAAATGTTCTCCGTTAACACGATAATTAATGATTCCAGTTATATTTGGAATTGTAATTGTTGCAGAAATAAATTGCGAATCTGAAGAAATTTTATTATCAACAATAGAAATTACTTCATTTATATCATTTGAATCAATTTCTTGACCAGAAATTTCTACCCAGTTTATTTTATCTGTTGTAAATAATGTTTTATTGTTCATAATTTTATCCTTGGTTGTTTTCAACATTTGATCCATCAATGCAAAGTCGTGTAATTCCGGGTGATGTTACTGTTTGGAATGTTCCAGAAGTCAATCTACAATAATATAACCTTCCAGTAATTCTTGTTCCTAACGCAGTTCCACCTCCAAAAGAATTAGCTCCACCAACGCAATTGTATAATGTTCCACTTATTCCAGTTGATCCAGATACAGGCGTAGCACCAAAAGCATTTGTAGACCCTTGGCAATTATAAGCAGTTCCAGAAAAACCACCACCCCAACCAAATGATTGCGATTGTGCGGAGCATCTATCAAAAATTCCAGATGCTATTTGTGCTGCATCTGCGGAAGTGCCTGATGCAAATGCACTAGTTCCTATAACACGGCAATCAACAAATCTTCCATCGGCAGCAGCAAACGTTCCAAAGCACCCGCCATTACCAAACACATAACATCCAATATATGTTCCAGATGCAGGATTCCCAATACCATATCCAAAACTTTCAGATACTCCACTACAATTCTCAAAATGAGACAATGGTTTTGATCCAGTTGTTCTTAAAGACGCAGAATTTGATCCAATGCCTGTTACATTGATGTCATTTGCAGAAACATTTATACTTGCTCCAGTAAAAAATACTACTGGACTCCATCTTTGTGATCCCACTCCATAAATATCGACAAACTCTGCATCAATAGTAAGAGTTGTTGATAAAGTGTAAGTTCCGGGGTATATTATCAATGTTGCTCTATTTGTTGAAGAAAGAGCATTACCTTGCGGTGTCAATGTTTTTGCTTGAGCATATTTTGTTGCTAAATTATCTCCGGGAATTGCTATAATTTGAGAAGTTGGAGATGCAAAATCTACTACATTTGCAGTTGCTTTCGTAATTGGCATAATTTTAGTTTTTCTATTTTAATTGTTGTTGTTAATTGTTAAGCTACCGATAGCGACACGATGTTAATTTCTGATCCGTTAGGAACTGGTTGACTGAATGTCAATGTTCTTGGGATAACATTATCAATTGTATAGTTAGTTGTTTTTTGAAATACTCCGTCAATTGTTACGAGATATGCTGGTGAAAGTATAGACAATCCTCCAGTAATTGCAAATACTGTTTGAGTTCCGTCTCCTGTGTATGACCAAACATTGCCAAAATTAGTAGGAGGCAATACACCAGTCGCCCCAGTAGCACCTGTTGGGCCTCCACTTGGCCCCGTAGCACCAGTTAATCCAGTAGCTCCAGTAGCACCTAATCCTGTTGCTCCTGTTGAACCTTGCGTTCCAATACCTGTAGCACCTGTGGCTCCATTGTTACCTGCGGTTCCCGTGGCTCCAGTGCTTCCAGTAGCTCCAGCAGGGCCAGTCAACCCAGTTGCGCCCTGTGATCCAGTCAAACCAGTTGCTCCCGTTGGGCCACCGCTCGGCCCAGTTGCTCCCTGCAATCCATTTAATGACACAATAACAATTGTGCTGCCATTTGGAACAGGAGATGAAATTGTAAGTGTTGTTCCAGAAATAGTGTAATTGTTTGGGTCTTGCACAATTCCGTCGATTACTACAAGGAACGCAGTTGCAAGTGTAGAAATTGCTCCAGTTACACTAAAATTTGTTTGCGAACCATCTCCAGTATAAGCCCAGCGAATTCCTCCTGCTGGAGACGCTGCTCCCGTAGCTCCAGTTGCGCCAGTTGGCCCTCCTGATGGCCCTGTTGCGCCAGTCAATCCAGTAGCTCCAGTAACACCTAATCCTGTTGCTCCAGTCGGGCCGCCAGCAGGCCCAGTAGCTCCAACAGGGCCAATTGGCCCGGTTGCGCCCTGATTCCCCATATCTGCTGCGTATTGTGCAATACGAGCATAGTATGCCGCCCGTTCAGCAATCGCATTCATTGCGTCCGCACTTGGGCCGCATGGGTTACATTTAGAACTTCTGGAATTTCCGCAACTCATAATAGTTTTATCGTTAACGATAGTTTAGGTTAAGTCAAGTGTTTTTATGCTGTGGAAAGGGAAACTACTACAAGCGAGCTTCCATTTGGAACAGTTGATATTGTAAGTGTCCTTGGAGACACATTGTTGATTGTATAGTTTGCTGGAGCTTGTAGAACACCATCAGCGGCTACAAGGTAATTTGCAGATACAAGACTTCCACTTGTATTTCCAGTTAATGTCCATGTTATTGTTGTTCCATCTCCAGTAAACGTCCAAACATTTCCTGCATTGGATGCTGGAATAACGCCAGTTGCTCCTTGTGGGCCGGTTGCTCCTGTAGCCCCCTGCACACCAGTTACCCCTGTTGCCCCAGTGCTGCCTTGCAAACCAGTTGCCCCCGTTGAGCCTTGACTGCCAGCAGTTCCAGTAGCTCCAGTTGCACCAAAACCCGTAGCTCCAGTGCTTCCAGTGGCTCCATTGTTACCAGCAATACCAGTCGCGCCTGTAGCTCCTGTAGCTCCTGTAGCTCCAATTCCAGTTGCCCCAGTGCTACCTTCTAACCCAGTTGATCCAGTTGCCCCCGTAGTTCCTGCTCCAGTAGCTCCAGCAGGGCCAGTCGATCCCGTTGCTCCTTCGACTCCAGTTGATCCAGTTGCACCAGACCCACTTGCCCCCATTGGGCCAGTTAAACCAGTAGCTCCGCGAGGGCCAACCATTCCAGTAGCCCCATCTGGCCCAATCGGGCCTTGCTGTCCTGTGGCTCCAGTAGCTCCCGATGCGCCAATCCCAGTAGAACCCTGCAATCCCGTGGCTCCTTGCTGACCTTGAATGCCTGTGCTTCCAGTAGCTCCGCGAAGACCCGTAGCTCCAGTAGTTCCGTTAATACCAGATAATCCCGTGGCTCCAGTTGAACCTTGGCCTGTAGCACCCGTTGCTCCAGTCGGCCCTCCCGATGGGCCAGTAGAACCAGTAAGTCCCGTGGCTCCTGTAGCCCCGACCCCCGTTGCTCCAGTGGCTCCGCTCGCCCCAATGGATTGTAATGCTATGCAAGCTGAATGCGCGGCACTCGCAGCACTTTCTTTTGCTGACCTTGCATAAGATGCAACTATGATAGTTTCATTACAGTTTCCCATATGGATTATCGTTTACGATAAATTGATTTTTAATTCAAGATGTTTGTTCCACTAAAAGATAGGGAATCGTCTTTTGGTTGTATCTATTCATCTCCGAATAGACGAGGTTGATGAATCCATCCCATTGTGGTGGGTAGATTGTTTGGCAACCTTCGCTTGAGGTTGATTTGTAACTGCCCTTATGGATGTTGATAGCGATGCCCATATCGTCTCCAATGCCGTCTCTCGTAACAGGCAACTCCTCTTTGGCGTTAGCAGGTCGCAACGCTGGATAGCCGCCTCCGGGTTTAGAGATACCATGATTCCCCTTACGATACCTGTGAATGCCCGTTTTAAGAACCGCGATACCTTTCTTGAAAACCGATGGATCAGTATTTGCATTGAATGTAGCATGGACTGAAGGTGATAAAAGAATAATTGCGTCATCGTAAATGCCTCTATCGTTCTTCCCTTTGACCCCCATCGAATCGGCGTAATATCCCCTTATTCCTACCAGAGCAACGCGATCTTCGATCCCCGCTTTGATTACCATTGCGAGGGTTTTTTCTTTAGCTTGCTGCGGTCTGGAGTTAGGAACCATTAGCCTTTACGGATTACATTAATGAGTCCAACGAGTCCGAGTCCCGCGACAAGAATTGCTTCTTGGAGTTCTGGTTCGATCTTCACTCCGACTGCCGTAGCAATCAAAATCAATCCGCGCCATGTGCTGTTCTCTGATAGCCGCTGAAGTAGTATATTTACGATTTTCATTTCTTTGTGCCTTTTGGTTCGGGCAGTTCGTATGTCAGCCGCCCGTAGTCTGTCTGTAGGGAAATTCCAAGTGTAGAACAACCAGTCAAAAATGCCATTGCTAAAAATGCAAACGAGATCAGAATCATTCCAAGTGCAATTTTTTTAGCGTTCATTGTTGCGAATCTTTTTAAACATATAAACTATTGTCAAAACACCTGCAACAAGAGAAACAAGCAATCCACCGACACGCAAGCCAGTTTCAATATGCGGCATCATGCTAACCATAAAACCTGTAAAGCTTGTAGTCGTTCCTAAAATACCTGTGAGCGTAGCGTTATCGTTCATCTTCTTGTGGTTTGTATTTGATTTTTGAAAAGTCAGCTTCGTTTCGTTTAACTGCGTATGTTCCTTCTGGCAAAGGCCAAGTTCCCGTATTGCCGTCCCAACGAATTCCCATTTCAACTTCGTGCGTTTCAGAATTAACAATAAGCCAGTCGTCGATTTCCATAATTAAAAATATGTTGTGATCATTACAATTCCGGGTGAACCTGCGCCTCCATTACCACCAGTTCCAGATGCAGCAGATACAGACCCTCCACCGCCACCGCCACAACCAAACCCAGTAGCATTTGCTCCTGCTCCGCCACTTGCTCCAGCAAATGTAGATGCCCCACCGCCACCGCCTCCACTACCATTTATTACGAGCGATGGTATTGCGCGAGGGGTAACAACTGTTCCATTCCCTCCATTGCCAGTAGTTGAGGCAATTCCACCACCCCCAGTTCCACCATTAATAAACTGTGCTGCTCCGCTCGTGCCTCCGTTAAATGGAGTTGTTGTTGAACATCCGCCTCCAGCACCGCCAGATGACGGGGCGTAACCTTGTCCAGACCCATTTCCTCCTGTGGTAGTTATGTTTCCTGATCCTCCTAAATTTCCAGCAGGCGCACCTCCTGTTCCCCCAGTTGATGAGGCTCCCGCTGCGCCAACCGCACCAAAGGCTCCTCCGTTAGCGTTTACAAAAATACCTAAAGTTGATCCACTTACATTCGATGGAGTTCCTGATGTTGCATTTCCTGTAGTTCCTCCAGCACCACCAGAACCAACTGTTACTGTATATGTTGCATCTGTTAAATCTACTGCATTTACCAATACCCTTGTAAAGCCACAACTACCTCCTCCAGCACCACCAGATACGGAAGCTCCAGCGGCAACAAGAATTCCTCTGCCACCACCGCCACCGCCACCAACGCATTCAACTACAACTTGTTTTGCGCCTGCTGGTTTTGTCCATGTGTCAGAACCAATGAATCGGTCAATTTGTGGAGATAATGTGACTCCTGTAGCACCAGTTGCTCCAACACCCGTTGCGCCAGTAGAACCAACTCCAGTTGCCCCCTGAACTCCAGTAGCGCCTTGAGGGCCAAGTTGGTTATACATCACTTGCATTACTGTGATGATTACTGATGGGATATTGGGTGCTGGTGCAACTGCTGTGTTGTGGTCGATGCCAATATTTGTATTGTCAGTTGACCACATGATCTGGAAATTGTCTCCAGCGGCAAAATTATCCATGAAGTCCCACGCCGCTACCACATATGGAGTATTTGTTGGGACGGCAACTCTTGTTGCAGAATCTGGAATATCAGTTCCATTTTTGCGGAACCAAATCTGAACAGTGTTTCCCCCACCCCCACCACCATTGTTATGCAATTGAGCGGAGAATTGGATGTCGTATGTTCCCGAACTTGTAAATGTAATTTGCGATCCGCTAACAACAGAAATGCCATTTTGTCCAATGACATTATTTACTGTCATTGCATATGCAGTATTAATCGCGGCGGCAGTTTGATCGACATTGCTAAAATACGATCCGTAAAAACCAGAAGCTCCACCAGCACCAGTCAAACCAGTTGCACCTTGCGGGCCTGTAGCTCCAGTTGCGCCGCTTGCGCCTACACCCGTAGCACCAGTTGCTCCGTCAACGCCAGCAGTTCCCGTTGCGCCTGTAGAACCCTGTCCACCAGTAGTTCCGGTAGCTCCTGTCGCACCAAAACCTGTCGCCCCAGTGCTTCCAGTGGCTCCATCGTTGCCAGCAATACCTGTAGCTCCAGTTGAACCTTGACCTCCACTTACTCCCGTTGCTCCGGTTGAACCTTGATTTCCAGTCAATCCGGTGGCTCCTGTGCTGCCTTGACCGCCAGCGGTTCCTGTAGCTCCAGTCGCTCCATCAGTTCCAGTAACTCCAGTAGCTCCTGTGGAGCCTTGGTTGCCTTGCACACCTGTAGCTCCTGTGCTTCCTTGACCGCCTGCAACCCCAGTAGCGCCAGTCGATCCAACTCCCGTAGCACCTGTCGAGCCAGTAACACTTAATCCACTTGCGCCAACTGGGCCAGTTGCACCAGTCGCTCCGCTTGCACCAATGCCAGTTGCACCTGTGCTGCCAGTAGAACCTGTGGCTCCTGTCGGGCCACCACTTGGGCCAGTGGCTCCAGTTGCGCCAATTCCAGCGGTTGCTGAACTTCCGATAAAATCAAGTTTACCAGTAAAAGGATTAAATGTAAGTGCCATATATTATGGGTAAGCTATAGATACAGTTGTTAGATTTGCATCGTTCGTAGTTGGAGGCTGAACAGCATATGAAAGAGTCAATGTTGCTACAGGAACTCCATCTTTTAGATATTGAACAGTTGCAATGTTGTTTGTTACTCCGTAATACGAAATATCAATTTGGTCATATGCAGGAATCTCAAACCCTGCAATTTCCTTCAAAGATTCGTATAGATTGAAATTTTGCTGATCTGGGGTAAGATTGACAAAGCAGGGTTGAGTGAGTGCCATAATATTTTATCGGTTACGATAATTAACCAACTGGTGGAAGAGCAGCAGCAAGAGCTTCGTTAGTGAGGAAGTATTGCTGGTCTTCAGTTTTTTGAACAAAGCAATTCTCGGTAACTGGGGTGAGTTCACCGATGGTTGCAAGGCCAACATAAAATTGATAGAGCTTTGAAGCATCACTTGCTGCGTCATAGCAACCATAAGAGATTGGATCAATGCCAGCAGCGGCGGCGATTGTTTGAACGAAAGGGTAGGATTTATTGCGGTAGTCGAGAGCGGTGAAACAAGCCATAATTAGAAAAGGGGTTAGGGTGAGGAAGTATTTACTTCCCCACCCATGGTTGAGGTTTAGTAGTAGATACCAACAACGTAGGCATTTACATAAAGTGCGCCAACACGTCCAGCGGTATCAGCACCAGAGGCGACATTCACGCCAGCATTTGCATAGGTGAAGGTGGTCGAGTCAACGACAGTAACTTCAGCCTGCACATCGTTGAACGTAGTGTCGGTCATGCTGGCAATCGTGATCGTGTCGCCCGTGGCAAAACCATGAGCAGCACCAGTAACGATTGTAGCAACGCCCGAAGTGCGGGAACGAGTTGCGGTAGCTTGACCAAGACCAACAGTGGATTTCAACAAACGAAGTTTGCGGGAACCAGTGATAACATAAGGATTGGCGGCAATCGCAAGAGGATTGTAGCGGCCTTGGTTATCAAGAGCGTCAGTGATGGTAAGCGAAGAGGTGATGTTTTCGCCAGTGGTTCCGTTGTCAACGATCACAATTGGATCGGTGGCAGTAGTTCCGCGAGCGTAGGCAGTCTCCAGCACGATGCTTGTTGGAAAGAACTTGGTGTCTTGGTCATTAAGAACCAAGAGATCAGCGTCTCCAGCAGCGAGAAGGTTAACAGCAATCGGGCCAAACAGGTTGACACGATCATAAGCGAGTGGTCGAGAATTAGACATAATTTTTATTTAAGGTTGTGGGGAGAGGCTTGAATAAGCCTCCCCCCTGTTTAACTTAGGAAGGCACAACGATGTCGCCCACACCAGCGCAGCTATAGCAGTCCTGAGTGTTGTCAGGAATGATGTAGCTTTGCACAGGGCAGCAGGAACCATAGAGGCTCTTGCTTTGTGGCAGGCGATGCAGGAACGAGTGCATGATGGTTGGGTCTTTAACCTGTGCAGCGAGACGGAACTGAGCTTGATAGAAGCCCGTTTTGCGCCAGCGGTTGCACTCCCAATCTGGGTTCTTCCATTCCCAATCACCAGCGTAGTTCTGGGTCATCTGTTGGGCTTGGCCGTATCCAGTCGAGGATGGCATTGTCCATTTGCACATTGCTTTGTTCACCATAGCAACCGAAATACCGAAGTCGGCATTGCGGTAAGCGCGGTTAGGAACATAGGAGCAGCCGTTTTCTTGGACAACCTTGATGTAACGAGGAACGCGAACGAGACGTGCCCATGTCGCAGGATCAGCTTCATTGAATGGAGCGAGGCTTGCGTTGAAAGCAGTGTCAGCGTTGAAGCGAGCGGCGTTGATGTCGTAACCGAAGGCGTAGTCGCCGATGATACGATTGATGCCGAGCTTCAGACGGGTAAGGCGTTCATCGAAGTCCGTGTTAGCATCCCAGTAACCATTGTTGCGCTTGGCTTGGAAGTAAAGCGCACGGCCAACTTGAGGATCGGGGATAACGATGTCGAGCAGAGGCTGACCAGTCGCGTCTTGGAGATCAAGACGGAAAGCGTCATCTTCGTCTTGGAGGTCAACGAGAGCATCGTCGAGCATATCAAGCGAGAGATAAGCAATCTTGTTGAGATCGGCGGGAGCCATCTTAACGCGAAGAGCGCAGAGATCGTAGCCAGCTTCGTTGTTCAGCGTATGCTCTGGAACGAACCATGCTTGATCGTCAACGAGGCCGCAGTAAGTGCCGTCATCCGTGGTGATGCCCATCCACTTGTGGCCGGAACCACCGATGTAGTTGGAACGAAGGAACTCTTCGTGGACATTCTTAGTGATGCGGGCATTCGACT
>Ga0315276_10004050_pt1 | contig 13443 bp, 13 predicted proteins | sample YL17G05_0_MG_FD_204542 | JGI IMG/M metagenome (GOLD analysis project Ga0315276, IMG submission 204542) | Sediment microbial communities from Yellowstone Lake, YNP, Wyoming, USA - YL17G05_0 | ecosystem: Environmental > Aquatic > Freshwater > Lake > Sediment | place: USA: Wyoming | collected...
CGATGTGGACGTTCTTGGCGCCCATGTCGTAGTCGAGCTGGCTGGTGACGGCGTTGGTCTTGCTGATCTTCTTCGACTCGAGGCGCTCGCGCTCGAGCATGTTGAGGAAGTCGGTGTTGCCGCCCACATTGAGCTGGCTGGTGCGCTCGAGCTTGACGCCGCGCTCGCGCATGAGGCGCGTGAGTACGCGATGCACGATGGTGGCGCCGACCTGGCTCTTGATGTCGTCGCCGATGACCGGCACGCCCGCCTCGACGAAACGCTTCTGCCAATAGGGCTCGCGAGCGATGAACACGGGGATGCAGTTCACCATGGCGCACCCGGCCGTGAGGATCTGCTCCGTATACCACTTGGTGGCCTCTTCGCTGCCCACCGGCAGGTAGTTGACCACCACGTCCGCCTGCGTCTCCCTGAGGATGCCGACGATGTCGGCGGTGGCGCCGGGCGCCTTCTCGATGATCTGCGACAGGTACTTGCCGAGGCCGTCATGGGTCATGCCACGCGCGACCTTGACGTCCTTCTTGGGCACGTCGCAGAACTTCACGGTGTTGTTGGGCGTGGTGAAGATGGCCTCGCTGAGGTCCTTGCCCACTTTGTTCTTGTCGATGTCGATGGCGGCCACGAACTCGATATCGCGGATGTGGTAGCCGCCGAGCACGGGGTGCATGAGGCCGGGGACGAAGTCGGACTTCTTGGCGTTCTTGTAGAACTCCACGCCCTGGACGAACGACGAGGAACAGTTGCCGACGCCGACGATCGCAACGCGTACCGGATTACCCAAGATCGGTCTACCTCCACTGGCAGCGGCCGCGTGCGCGGCCGCCTCGATGCGCACCGCCCGCGGGCACGCATGACGCTCCCCGCGGGCGCAACGATAACGCGCGAGAGTATATCACGCAGTCGCGCGCAGCTTGCGCATCACGTGGACCATGCGGTGCAGCACGGTCAGCGAGGTCAGCACCGCGAGCAGGTACACGATCCAGACGAGCACACTGGAGGCGCCGACGTGCCACCCGGAGAGCAGGAAGCCCACGCCGAGCACGACGAGGCGCTCCGGGCGCGACATGAGGCCCACCTTGCAGTCCACGCCGAGCGCCTCGGCGCGGGCGCGTGTGTACGAGACCATCTGAGACGCCCCCATGAACACCAGGACGGCGACCGTGGGGGCCCACTGCGCCTCGCGGGCGAAGTAGACGACGAGGGCCCCTGAGACCAGAAGCTCGGAGATCCGGTCGGTCGTCGAGTCGAGGAAGGCGCCCGCCTTCGTCGGGCCGACGCCGGCGCGCGCCACGGCGCCGTCGAGGGCGTCGCAGAACCCCGCGATGACGCCCACGAGCACCGCCCACATGAAGTGGCCGGTGAGGATGAGCGGCACCAGACCGACGTGCAGAAGCAGCCCGAAGATGGTGAGCATATCGGCGGTGAGGCCGAGGCGGGCGAGCACGATGCCGACCTTGAAGAAGCCGCGGCGCGCTCCGTCTGTGTAGCGGGTCTTGAGGTTCGTCACGTCAGCCGTCGCGCTCGCGCACCGTGACGGTCTGCGGACCGGTGGCTTCGCGCGGCTGGACGTTGACGGCGAGGACGTAGGCTGCCAGCACCACGAGCAAGCTGGCGACCGCGTCGACGATGAAGTGGTTGCCCGTGGCCACGATGCCGAGAAACACCAGAGCGGGGTACGCGAAGCCGCCCCACCGCAGCCAGGATTGGCGCGCCAGCATGAAGAGGGCGAGCGCCAGGAAGAGCGCATAAGCGAAATGAAGGCTGGGCATGGCCGCATACGGATTGGAGAGGAGACCGTTCTCGAGGATGGCCAGCCGCTTGCCCTGCAGGAAGTTGATGTCGGCGACGCCCGACGTGAAGATCATGCGCGGCGGCGCCGTGGGCAGCAGGAAGTAGAGCAGGAGCGCCATGAAGTTCATGGCGAGGAACCAGTTGCGGAACTGCGTCCAGCGGCTGCGACGCTGGGTGAAGATCCACACCATCGTGCCCATGATCAGGGGGAGGTGCAGGGCTCCGTACGACCAGACCAGGAAATCCATCAGCGGCGGCAAAGCGCTGACGCGGCCCTGGACCCACGGCTCCCAGAAGATGCCCATGGCTTTCTCGAGGTTCATGAAGAAGAGGCCGTTGGCCATGGCCACGGCCTCGCGGCCGTCGACGACGGCGCGCGAGACGTCGTACAGCGCGTAGCAGGCCAGCATGAGAAGACCCTGGCGCAGCACGTCTTCGCCGCCGCGCGGGGCGATCGAGAAGCGCGCGTCGTCCAACAGGCGACCCACGGTGGGCTTCATGCGGCCGTTCACGGTGTCGGGGCTCCCGTCAGGTGAAGTGCGTCACAGCGGCCCATATCCAGAGAACGATAGCAGAGCGGCGCACGCCTGGGCAACCGTTGTGGAGGCGGCACGCGCCGCCTCGAGGAGGCTGGTGGGCCGTGAAGGATTCGAACCTTCGACCTTGGGATTAAGAGTCCCCTGCTCTACCAACTAAGCTAACGGCCCACAAATGACGAGGCGATATGGTACCAGCCGACCGCGCGCACGCCAAACCGGCGATCATTCGCCGAACACGTGGCGGCCGGCGACCTCGTAGCCCTCTTCCTGGACGGCCGCCGCGATGGTGTCGAGCGTCACGTCATCGGTCTCGAAATCGACAGTCACACTCTTGGCGTCGACGTCCACGGCCACCGAACGGACTCCGGAAAGGGCGCCCACTGCGCCTTCGATCGCCATCTTGCAGTGGTTACAGGAGACGTTGGGGACGTTGAATACCGCATGTGTCTCGCTCATGATGGATCCTCCCTGTCGGCGAGTCCGCCGAGCTCTTCGAGCTTGTAGGTGACGGCGCGGCCCTCCCCGTGGTCGACCGTGACACTGTCGACCGGCGCCAGCAGCTCGACGACCTTGCCCTCGCCGCCGGGGGTCGTGATGATCGCGCCGCGCTTGGGCGCCCGCTGGCGGAACGACACGTAGACCTGGTGCTCGTACTTGAGACAGCACATGAGGCGGCCGCAGCAGCCGGAGATCTTGGTGGGGTTGAGCGGCAGGTTCTGGTCTTTGGCCATGCGGATCGACACCGGCTCCTGGTCGCCGGCGAAGGTCGCGCAGCAAAGGCTGCGCCCGCAGGGCCCGTAGCCGCCGACGATGCGCGACTCGTCGCGGGCGCTCACCTGCTTGAGCTCGACGCGCCGCTCGAGGCGCTCGTTGAGCTTGCCGACGAGCTCGCGGAAGTCGATGCGCTCCTCGGCGAAGAAGGTGATCATGAGCTTGCCGCCTTCGAAGGCCTGGCGCGCCTCGACGATCTTCATGTCGAGGCCGAGCTCGGCGACGATCCGCCGGCAGGCGCACTTGGCCTCCAGTTCGTCGTCGCGATGGGAGGCGACGGCATCGAGGTCGCCTTGCGTGGCCTTGCGGCGGATCCGCTTGAGGCCACGCGGCGCCTGCTCGGGCGGCACCTCGTCGGGCCCTTTGACGAGCCGCCCGAAATCGTCGCCCCGAGTCGTGTCGACGACCACGCGATCGCCCGGCACGACCTCAAGGGAGCCGGCATCGAACTGGTAGACCTTGCCGCCGCCACGGAACACGACGCTGGCGATCCTAGGCACTCTCTGCGACCTCCTCGAAGCGCGCGAACAGCGCTTGCAGCGCGAGCTTCTGATCGATGTTGAGATACAGGTCTTTGCGGGTCCGGGCCACGACGGCCATCAGACGCGCGTAGTATTCGGGTGTCGCCACGGCCGCCCCGGCGAGCTCGTCGGCGCGGTCGCAGTTCCAGAGTACATCGGATGCCCCACAGGCGACCACCCAGAGGTCGCGCACCCAGGCGCCGAGAAGGTCCACCGCGTCCTGCGCCGCGATACGGCGCAGGCGCGCTTCCTCGCGCTTGGCGCGCTCAACGGCCTTCTTCGTGTACCAGTCGAGGTCGCGCTTGTCCTGGAATCGCTGGGCCAGGACCCCGAGCTGCTCGGCAAGGTCGGCCTGGACCCGGGCGGCGATCTCCTTGACCTGCCGTTCGAGGACGCCGATGAAGGCCGCCGGCGGATCGCCTTTGGAACCGCCGCGCGCCAGCCCGGCGGCTCGCGCCGCGTGATGCAGGTACTCGGCCCGGCGGTCGGCGCCGCGCGCGTCGCCGGCGAGCCGCGCGGCGCGCTCCACCGAGCCCGTGGAGAGACGCGCGAGCGCTTCGGCCGCGACGCCGTCGAGGCCGTGGCTCTCGCGCAGGTACGCGGCGACATCCACGTCGCTCAGGGGGCGGAACTCGACCATCTGGCAGCGTGACACGATCGTGGGGAGCACGCGCTCCAGGCGGTCGGTGACCAGCAGAAAGAAGACGTAGGCCGGCGGCTCTTCGATGCTCTTGAGCAGCTTGTTGGCCGCCGCCGGGTGGAGGTACTCGACCTCAGGGATGACCCAGACACGGCGACCTGCGGCGAAGGGTTTGAGGCTGAGGTCGGCGATCACCGGCTCCACCTGCGCGACGCGGATGAGGTCGCCCTCGCGCTCGACCACATGCAGGTCGGGGTGGATGCCGCGGCGCGCACGCTCGCACTCGGGACAGGCGCCGCAGCCGCCGCAGGCGCTGACGAGCGTCACGGCGAGCTCGCGCGCGAAAGCCGTCTTGGCCAGACCCTCGGGGCCACTCAGCAGGTACGCGTGGCTGAGAGAGCGCTCGCGCAGGGCGCGCGCGAACATCTCTTTGACCTTCTGCTGGCCGGGGACGTCGTCAAACACGAGGCGCCCTCAGCCGCCGAGCCGCAGGCCGGCGCCGGCGACGGCCTCGAGCGCGGCGGCCTCCACGGAGGCGGCGACGCTGTCGATGTCGCGGAAGCCGTCGATCAGACGCACGCGCTCCGGGAAGCGCCGCGCCACCACGGCGAAGCCGGCGGCGACCCGCTGCTGGAGATCGAGGCCCTCGGCCTCGATGCGGTCGGGCGCGCCGCCGGCGCGCGCCAACCCCACCACCGGGTCCACGTCGAGGACGATCGTGAGGTCGGGCAACAGACCGCGCAGGCCCGGTGCGTTGACGGCCAGCACCGCGTCGATGCCCAGTCCGCGGGCGAAGCCCTGGTAGGCGAGCGACGAGTCGATGAAGCGGTCGAGGACGAGCACGCGCCCGGCGCCGAGCTCCGGCAGCAGCACGCGCTCGACGAGCTCGGCGCGCGCCGCGGCATACAGCAGGGCCTCGGTCCAGGGCGCCGGCGCCTCGAGGCCGTGGAGGAGCACGTCGCGGACGGCCTCGCCGGCAGCGGTGCCACCGGGTTCGCGGATCACGGCGCCCGGGTCTGACGAAGGCCCGACCGGCAACCCGCAGGCGGCGAGGCGCGCGCAGAGCAGCGCCGCCTGCGTGCTCTTGCCGCAGCCATCGCAACCCTCGAGCGCGATCAGCACGCCGCTCCGTTCGCTCACAACGGCCTCCGTCGTCGCGTGCCCGAGGATCCGCTCGCGCTCAGGCATCCTTCTTCTTGGCGCCGGCGCGGGCGCGATACTTCTCTTTGCTGGGGCAGTCGATGTCGACGCAGAGTACCCACGGGCGCCCGCGGCCGCCGGCGCCCACGACCTTGATCTCGGGCCAGCCGCACTCGCCGCACATCTTTCCCGTAGGGGTGATGGTGCCGCGCTGCGGCAGCGGGAAGGTCTGGCCGCAGCCGCGCCGCGGACGCTCGCCCTCGGCGGCCGGCTTCGGCGCCTCGCCCTCCTTGCCGACGCAGGCGGCGAAACGCTTGCCGGTCTTGCCGCGGAGCACGCGCAGCTGGCCGCCGCAGTTCTTGCACTCGCCCAGCGTGAGGTCTTCGCGCACACCGCTCTTGATGAGCGCGCGGATGTCGGCGATGTGGCCGTCGAGGAGCTTCCACGCCTGATCGAGCATGTCCTGGCTCTCGGCCACCACTTGGTCGCGCCGCAGCTCGCCCTCGCTGATGCGGGTCATCTCGTCGTCGAGCTTGGCCGTCATCTGCCAGGACGAGATGTCCACGGGCGCGTCCTTCATGGCGGCATCGAAGGCCGTGATCAGCGCGACCCCGAGCTCCGTGGGCTCGACGGGGTTGTCGCGCACGTAATTGCGGTCGTAGAGGTGCTGGATGATGTCGGCGCGGGTGGCTTTGGTGCCCAGGCTGAGCTCCTCCATCTTCTCGATGAGCGGACCCTGACCGTAGCGCGACGGGGGCTGCGTCTCCTTGCTCTCGCTGCGCAAGTCGCGCACCTGGAGAGCATCGCCCGGCTGCAGCGCGGGCAGCGGCCGCTCGCGCTTGGCGGCGTATTTCTCATAGACCTCGAGAAAGCCCGGCGAGGCCACACGGCTGCCGCGTGCCAGGAAGGGCTCGTGGCCGATGCGCACGTCGACACGCTGACCTTCGATCACCGCGGCCGGGAGCAGCGTCGCGAGAAAGCGGCGCACGACGAGGTCGTAGACCTTGGCCTGGTCGCCGCTGAGCTCCTTCTTGGGTACCCCCACCGGATAGATGGGCGGGTGGTCGGTGGTGCGCTTCTTGCCCGAGGTGGGCGTGTACTTGCCCTGCTTGGCCAGGCGCGCGGCGGTGGTGGCGACGGGCTGCCAGCCGGCCAGGGCCTCGAGGCTGCCGCGCAGGTCGAGCGACGGCGGGTAGACCGTGTTGTCGGTACGCGGGTAGCTGATGAGGCCGTCGAGGTACAGCGACTCGGCGGCGCGCATGGCGCGCGCCGGCGACGCGCCGCCACCAGAGGCGGCGCTCATGAGCGCCGTCGTGTTGAACGGCGGCGGCGGCGCGACCTTGCGCGGCTCCGCCTTGTAGGCGGTGACCTCGGCGGTGTCGGCCTGGGCACGCCCGAGGGCGGTCTCCATGGCCTCGAGGGAGTCGAAGCGGCCCTTGGCGTGCGCGACCTCGATGGTGTCGTCGCCACGCGTCAGCGTGGCCTTGATCTCCCAGTAGGGGACCGGCACGAAGGCGCGCCGCTCCAGCTCGCGGTCGACGACCAGGCGCAGCGTGGGCGATTGCACGCGACCGACTGAGAGATACTCGGAGCCGTAGCGGTACGAGGCCAGCGACATGAAACGCGTGAGCACGGCCCCCCAGATGAGATCGATATCCTGACGCGAGTGCGCCGCCTCGGCCAGGTTGAAATCGACGGTGGACGGCTTCGCGAAGGCTGCCTCGACCTCTTCGCGGGTGAGCGCCGAGTAGCGCACGCGGATGTGGCGGTCGACAGCGGCCGCCGGCAGCATGGCCTTGACGCGCGGGTCGCCGTTGTCCGCCGGCGGCTCGGCCGGAGGGGCGGCCGCGGCCTTGCCGCGGCCGGCGGCGCCGGCCTTCCCCTTCTCGGGCTTGTCGTGCGGGTGGCGCTTGAGCGCGTCCCCTCGCAAGATCTCGAGCGCTTCATGGCCGATGAGCTCGCCCTCGCGGTCGTAGTCGGTGGCGATCACGACCTCGGTGGCGCCTTTGGCCACGCTGCGCAGGGCCGCAAGCGTGCCGGCGGCGCCGCCGTCGACCACCCATGCCAGGTCTGGTGTCTCGATCATGTCGCCGAGATACTTGAGGCTCCAGCGCCGGTAAGTATTGGGGAACACGGTCTCCATGACGTGCCCGCGTAGGCCGATGGCGACGGCGTCGTCGTCCTTGTAACCGAAGTGATATGACCTGACCTTCTGGCGCCCGCGGCCGTGCTCTTTGACCGTGACCTTGCCGCCGAGGATGTCGGCGATCTTGCGGGCGGCGGAGTCCTTCTCTGTGACGATGAGCCTCACGGGCCTACCTCAGACGATGTGGCCGGGCAGCCCCGGACGATGGCAGTTAATACCACCGCGCGGACCCCGGTGTCGAGATGACGATGGCCGCGCGGTCAGGCGAGCGACTCGAGCGCGGCCTCACGGGTGGCGTGGATCGTGAACACGCGGTCGAGGCCGGTGATCGCGAGAACGCGCTCCACAGCGCGGTTGGTGACGACCAGGGCCATGGCCCCGCCGGCGGTGTGCACGCGGCGCACCCCGCCGATCAGCACGCCGAGCGCCGTGGAGTCGATGAACGTGACATCGCTCAGGTCGACGACCAGCCTATCGACACCCGCGTCGACGAGCTCCAGCATGCACTCCTTGAACTGAGGAGCGGTGTAGATGTCGACTTCGCCGGAGAGGACGACTATCCCGAGTCCGTCGGCGGCGCGCTCGCCGGAGACGCTGAACAGATCGCTCACTGCCCGCCTCCCGCGCTGGACGACGGCGATGGCGTCGGCGTGGGCGTGCCCGAGTTGGCGGCGATCCAGTCCCTGATCGAAGGCGCGTCCGGGGAGGTAGGATCGAGCTTGAGGAACGTGGTGAAGGCCAGCAGCGCCGTGTTGGTGTCGCCGGCGCTGATGGCCACGGTCGCCATGTCGAAGAACGACTGCGCGTCCTTCGGCTTGAGCGCGGTGATCTGCCCGTAGACGCTGGTCGCCAGCTGGTAGTCCTTCAAGAACAGATAGACGCTCACCAGCTGCTGGAGCGTGTCGATGCGCCGCTGCTTGGCGGCAGCGCCCTTCTGTTTCCTGAGTAGTCTGGCGGCGCGCTCGTAGTATTGCGCCGCGGCACGCCAGTCGGCCGCTTGGGCGGCGGAGCCCTGCGCCTGCACGTTGGCGCGCAGCACGTGGTTCTCGGCGAGACTCCGCCAGGCTTCGGCGTCTTTGGGGTCGGCTTGAACGGCCGCCTGGTACTTGGCGATCTCCGTGTCGAGCTGCTTGCTGGCGGAGGTCGTGCCGCCGCAGCCCATATTGTTGCTCAGCGGGATCATGACCAGGAACCCGGCCATGATGATGGCCATGAACCCGAACACCCACTTCTGCCAGAACTTCACGCGTTGGCGGTCGAGCAGCACTTAGGGGGTCTCCTCTCCTAGAGCGGTGGCGGTCTGCCACCAGCCTGATCCGGCGGCGCCCACCTGGACGCCCCCGGCACGCACGCGGGCGCGCAGCTTCTCGCGTACTCCGACGGCGGCGCGCCTGATGGCCTCCGCGTCGAGGCCCGTGTAGCCGCGCTCGTGAAAGAGCACGTCGCCCCCGACCACCGTGAGCAGCACGTCGTCCTGGTTAGCGCCGTAGACGAGCGCCGAATACGGCTCGTCGATGGGCGCGAAATGCGACGTCGAGACGTCCACGGCGATGAAATCGGCGAACTTGCCCGGCTCCAGACTGCCGATGTCGTGTTGCATGCCCAGGGCCTCGGCGCCGCCCAGCGTGGCGATGCGCACGCACTTCGGCGCGTCGAGCACCGTGACGTCGCGCTCGACCGCGCGGTGCAGGAAGAGCATGGTGCGCATCTCGTCGAACATGTCCATGATGTTGCTGGAGGCCGGGCTGTCGGTACCCAAGCCGACGCGTACGCCCTCGTGCAGCAGGTCGGCCAAGGGCATGACGCCACAGCCCAGCTTGGCGTTGCTCTTGGGACAGTGGGCGACGGCGACGTCCTTGGCCTTGAGGATACGGATGTCGTCGCGGCTCACCTGCACGCAGTGGACGGCGAGGAAGTCCGCATCGAAGACGTCCCACTGCTGAAGGTACTTGATGGGGCTCACGCCGAAGGGCTGCACGAGCATCCGCTCCCAGCCCATCTTCTCGCGGTAGTCGTGGGCGAACTTGCCGGACCCGGAGCGGATGTAGGTGAGCTCCTCCTTGCTCTCCGCGACGTGGCTCATGACCTTGAGGCCGCGCTCGCGGGCCAGCCCCGAGATGGCCTGATACAGACGGCTCGAGACGGTGTAAGGCGCGTGGGGCGCGAGGCCGACCTCGAAGCGCGACGGCGCGGCCGCCTGCGCCTCGGCGAGACGCCGCTCGACGTCCGCCATGGTCTCGTCGAGCCGCTTGTCGTCGACCCCGAAGACCTCCAGATAGAGGCGGCCGCGGAGGCCGGCCGCGGCGGCGGCCTCGAGCGTGGCGGCACCGTAGCTCGTGTCGGCGATGGTGGTGACGCCGGAGGAGAGGGCTTCGAGAGTACCGAGCTTCGCGCTTGCCAAGTACTCCTCCGGGGTCAGCGCGGCCTTCACGTCCACGAGGCTGATGATCCAGTCGCCGAACTCGGAGTCGTCGAGGATGCCGCGGAAGGACGTGTATTCGATGTGGCTGTGGCAGTTGACGAACCCGGGCATGATCACGGAGCGGCCAAGATCGACCACCCGCGCATCCGGATGAGCGGCCGTGAGATCGGGCGCCGGGCCCACGCCGACGATGCGCTCGCCGCTCACGACGAGCCCGCCGTCGGCCAGCACCGGCGCCGCCACGGGCAGCACCCAATCCGCACGGTAGATGGTGATGTTCTGGCTCGTGATGACCGCCTCGATCGTCGCTCTGGGCACGCCGGGACACGGGGTCGAGCCCCGTTCGTGCGCAAGGAGTATAGGGAGCGCCGTGCGCAGTGGCAAACAGCGGCGGCGCCCGGGCTCCCCCCGAGTGTCGCGACGGCGGTATACTCGCGCCACCAGCGACGGAAGGGGCGGCGTGCGCGAACGACCCGGGCCCAGCTTCTCGGCCGAAGTCATCACAAGCACCGTATGGGACGCCATCAAAGGCATCCCCGGCGTGGCGGATCTCTACCGCAACCCTCTGCAGACCCTGGGCGAGCGCGTCCACATGGAGCGCCACGGCCCGGTGCGCCTCGGGGAGGACGACGCCGGGTCGGTCCTCGAGGTGCATCTCGTCGTCGACCCGGGCGCCGACATCCCAGCCGTGTGCGAAGCCGTCGCGCGCGCCGGCGCGACCTACCTCGAGCGCACCACGGGCACGCCGATCAAGCACGTCGAGGTGTACGTGGACGACGTCGCGGCCGCCGACGAGTGAGGGCGATCGACCTCAGCGCCAGCACCCGCGACCTGCTGGCGCCGGCCTGCCAGGGCTGCGTCTGGTGGCAGACGCTGCCCTCCGCGACTCCGGCGCCCGATCTGCGTCAGGCCTGGGAACAAGAGACCGAGGCCGAGGCCGGCTTTTTCGGCCGCGCCCTGCTCGAGGGTGGCGCGGTCGTCGGCTGGATGCACACCGCCGCCGCGCGCCTGCTGCCGCGGGCGCGCTGCCTGCCGGCCGGCCCGCCCTCGCCCGACGCCTATGTCCTGACCTGCTCGTACTTTTACGACGAGGAGTACCTGCGCGGCTTCCAGTTCCTCATCCAGGAGGTCGAGGCGTCGCTCAAGCACCGCCGCGTCGCGGCCCTCGAAGCCTTCGGCCTGAACCGGGCGCGCCCCGGAGACCCGTTCCGCGGCTACATCCGCGAGCTCAACCTGTTCCACCCCGAGGTGCTCGAGGGCGGCGGCTTTCGCAGAGTCCAGACCAAGGGCGAGATCGCTCGCTTCCGCCTCGACCTCGCCACGCTCGTCGAGGCGCCGCGCCACAGCGTCGCCTGGGAGAGGGTGGAGGCGCCGGCGGCGGCGCAGCCGGTCTGAACGGCGGCGAGCGCGGCCGCCATCGTCCGGCTGCCGAACGAGGCGGCGATCTAGCGGAAGAGCCGCGGCAGCCGCTGTTTCCAGTCGTCCGGCAGCACCGCATCGAGGGCATCGTCGAGCGTCACGATGCCCATGAGCTGCCGCTCCTCATCGACGACCGGGATGGCGAGGAGGTCGTACTTGGTCATGAGGCGGCCGACCTCCTCCTCGTCCACGTCGGCGGCGATATCGACGACGTCGTCCTCCATGAGCTCGGCGACGGGCCGGTCGGGCTCGGCGAGCACCAGGTCCCTGAGGCTCGCGACGCCGACCAGCCGGCCGTCCTCGCGGGTGAAGTACAGGTAGGTCATGGCGTGCTGCTCGGGCCGCTCAGTGCGGATCCATGCGAGTGCCTCCCCGGCTGTGAAGCCCACCGGCAGGGTGACGAAGTCGGTGGTCATGAGCGACCCGGCCGTGTGCTCGGGATGGCTGGCGAGCTCACGCAGGTCTTCCTCGCGGTCCGCCGGGAGACGCGCGAGGAGCTGCTGCGCGAGCTCGTCGGGGAGGTCGCTGAGGATGTCGGCAGCTTCATCGGCCTCGATCTGCTCGAGAACCGCCACGGCGCGCTCGAGCGGCATGTCCTGCAGCGCCGCCGTACGCAGCTCCTCCTCCATCTCCTGCAGAGTGTCGGCGGCGAGGCCCGTGTTGAGCGCGGCCAGCACGGCCGCGCGCTCCCGCGGGCCCACCTGACTGATGACGTCGGCGATGTCGGCCGGGTGCAGCTCGGCGAGTTCGGCGAACGCCTCGACGAAGTTGAGCTGCGACAGCCGCAACGCGATGAGATTCACGTCCGCCCACGGCACGAAGTCGCCGCTGCGCCGCGGCAGGCGGCGCGAGAGAAAGCCGAGACCGAAGCGCCGCGCCAGAGCGCCGGAGCTCGCGTCGACACCGCCCACGACGAGCCCGCCGTCGCGGGCCTCGAGCAGCACGTCCTGCACGCGCACGAACACACGACGCCGCATGTCGAGCACCTGGTTGTCGAGCACCGACTCGACGAGGGCGAGCTCGTCGGCGCGGATCGAGGCAGGCTCGAGGTCCGCGGCGAGACACGAGAGGTGCAGCTTCTCGGCGTCGACGTCGACCACGGCGACCTGCGCCCAGGAGGCGCGATATTTGTCGTCGTCGCGCTCGACGAAGAAGCCGGTGATCACGGCGGTATCGGAGGTGCAGAGAGCGACCACATCGAGCAGCTCGCCGACCTGCGCGCCGGCGGCGTCGACGACGGTCATATCTTCGAGCTCGGAGAGGGCGAGCGAACCTGGGTCGTCGTCCAAGGAAACGAGTCACATCCTTTCGCCGGCGAGGACACCCGCGGGACGCGGCGAGGATACCCGCACGGCACGCGCGTCGTCAATGATCGAGGATGTTACATTCCCGTATCGTCGCGATGCCCTCCTGCGATACACTCGGCCCGTTCTAGCCCCCGCATCACCACGCTGAAGGAGGACGAGGTCTATGGAAGCCGCCGCTGACGCCGGCTCGGTCAACGCGCTGGAGCGCTTCTTCAAGTTCAAGCAGTGGAACACGTCGCTCAAGCGCGACACGCTGGCCGGGCTCACGACGTTCATCGTCATGTCCTACATCATCTTCGTGAACCCGAGCATCCTCGGTCTGGGGGGCGAGGGTCTGCCGTTCGCGGCCGCGCTCACCTCGACCTGCCTCGTGGCCGGCGTGATGACGATCGTCATGGGCCTCTTCACCAACCGCGCCTACGCCATCGCCCCCGGCATGGGCCTCAACGCGGTCGTCGCCTTCAGCCTCGTGTTGGGCCAAGGCCTCAGCTTCGAGAGCGCCATGGGCCTCGTCTTCCTCGAAGGTGTCGCCATCACGATCCTCGTGCTCACCGGCTTCCGCCAGGCCATCTTCAGGGCCATCCCTCTCGAGCTGAAGAAGGCCATCGTCGTCGGCATCGGCTTCTTCATCCTGTTCATCGGCCTCGTCGACGGCGGCCTCGTCGTGGGCGGCGGCGGTACGCCGCTGTCGCTGGGGACCTTCGTCGGCGTGCCGGTGGCGGTCACCATCTTCGGCCTCGTGATCAC
>Ga0315276_10004051_pt1 | contig 13442 bp, 14 predicted proteins | sample YL17G05_0_MG_FD_204542 | JGI IMG/M metagenome (GOLD analysis project Ga0315276, IMG submission 204542) | Sediment microbial communities from Yellowstone Lake, YNP, Wyoming, USA - YL17G05_0 | ecosystem: Environmental > Aquatic > Freshwater > Lake > Sediment | place: USA: Wyoming | collected...
GCAAAGGTCCAGTTTCCTTGCGGGAAGAATATTTGGTGGAATTTTGTGAACAGCGCGTCAAATGGTATTATTACCGCTGCTGCCAGGATGCAGAGTAAAATTATTGTTCCTGCTTTTGCATTGTATCCTGAATAAAGCAGTAGAAGTATCGTCATCAGAAGTGCTATGAATGTGAATCTTATGATTTGTTTTACGTCCTGCAAATGTGATTGTTCTTCTGCATTGAATACTTCAGGCATCTGCCCTTTGCCGATGAAATAGTTCATGAGTTCTTTTGTTGGCTGTATGCTTTCGTTTTTCTCAAGCAGGGAATATGTGAAATGCGAGTCTGATAGCAGTATGAAAAAGCTTAGCAGCAGGCATAATAATGGGAAGAAGATTGTGCCGATGTGTTTTTTATCGAATGTGCGCGTCATCTGGTAAGTCTACTATTACATTGCCTTTGTGAGTTTTCAATTGTTTCTCGCCGTACACTGCGGTTTTGTTTTTTGTTGTGAGCTTTATTTTTTGGAAGTCTTCTATTGTTATTTGTGCTGTTTTTGGTGTTGTTCCTTCTATGAATACTTGGTCTCCTGCGTGTGCTTCTGGCGCTTCCAGTACTTTTACTGTGCCGTCTTTTTCTGCTGCGAGCATCATTCCTTTGCTTTCTATGCCTCTTATTGTTGCCGGCTGCAGGTTGCTGATGAAGATTATGTGTTTTCCGATAAGTTCTTCTGGCGTGTAGTGTGCTCTTATCCCTGCTACTAATTGTCTTTCTTCTGTGCCTACGTCCAAAGTGAGCACATATAGTTTGTCTGCGTTTGGGTGTGGTTCTGCTTTTTTGATGCAGGCTACTTTGAGGTTTAGTGTTGAGAATATGTCCTCGTTCTTTGACGTAATTTTCTCTTTTGTTTCAATCTTTTTGAACAGTATTTCCGGTTGTGCGATGTGTCCTGTTGTTTTTTTGGTGTATTTTGCGTCTTTCAGTTTTCCGATTTTTTGTCCTATTTGCAGTGCTATTTTTTCTGCGCTTGCTGGTATTGATGGATAGACTAGTATGCTTATGATTCTCAAGTGTTCAATTAGCGTATATAGTATGGTGGCGAGTCTTTCTGGATTGCTTGTTTGCTTCCAGGGTTCTGTGTCGTTTACGTATTTGTTGCATTTGCCTATGTAGTTCCATATTTGTTCTATTACGTGGTGCCATTTGTAGGTGTTGACTAGCTCGTTAAGTTGTCCAATCTCAGGTATTGCTTTTTCGAGTTCTTTTTCCTTGTCCGTTATTGGTCCGCAGGTTGGTATTTGCCCGTTGAAATTTTTCTGGATTAGCACAAGTGTTCTTTGCAGCAAATTTCCAAGAGAATCAGCTAAGTCTGAGTTGTTTCTGCTGATTAATGTTTTTTCTGAGTAGTCTCCGTCTTCTCCTGCTGGAACTTCTCTGAGCATTACGTATCTTAGTGGGTCTGCGCCGTAGGTGTCAACAACAGTGACAGGGTCGACTACGTTGCCGAGTGATTTTGACATTTTTTGTCCGTCGACAGTCAGGTATCCGTGTACGTAGACTGTTTTTGGCAGGGGCAGTTCTGCTGCGAATAGCATTGCTGGCCAGATTACTGTGTGGAACCACGAAATGTCTTTGCCTATTTGGTGGCAGTTTGCCGGCCAGTATTTTTTGTATTTTGTGGTCGGATAGGATATTCCGCTCAGGTAATTTAGAAGCGCGTCAAACCAGACGTAGATGACGTGTTTTTTGTCTTGTGGCACGGGTATTCCCCATTTGAAGGTTGTTCTGCTTACTGATAAATCTCTTAGTGGTTCTTTTAGCCGGTTGAATATTTCGTTTCGTCTTGATTCAGGCTGTATGAAGTCCGGGTGTTGTTCTATGTATTGTATGATCTGTTGCTGGAATTGTCCGAGTTTGAAGAAGTAGCTTTCTTCGCTGAGTTTTTCTGCTGGTTTTTGGTGTATTGGACAGTTTCCATCTTGTAAATCTTTTTCTGTGTAGAATGCTTCGCATCCTACGCAGTACAGTCCTGAGTATGTTCCTTTGTAGATTAGTCCTTTTTCGAATACTTTGTTCCAGATTTCTGTTGCTGTTTTTACGTGTTTTTTGTCTGTTGTTCTGATGAAATTGTTTATTCTTAGGTTTAGTTTTTCTGCAAGGAGTTTGTAGCAGACCGCCATTTCGTCGACGTATTGTTTTGGTGTTTTGCCTTGTTGTTTGGCTACTTTTTCTATTTTCTGCCCGTGCTCGTCTGTGCCTGTCAGGAAGAATACGTCTTCTCCGTTTATTTCGTGCCATCGTGCTAGAAAGTCAGTTATTATTTTCTCGTATGCGTGCCCCACATGCGGCCTAGAATTGGGGTAATCAATTGCAGTAGTGATGTAATATGTTGTTTTTGGCATGTTTAGAAGCGGTAAGAAGGCGTTTATAAAGTTTGCTCGTATACGAGGCAATTATAACCAAGAATGATTTTGACAAGGGTTAAGCCGCTTGTTTATGAAGTCTTATCAGGTCTGGGATTTCTGAAAAATCAGTCAGGGTAAAATAACCGCCGACGAGATGTTGCCCTTCTGCAGGTTTTTGCTGTGGAACTTCACTCAGTTTTCTGTGAATGCGTCTGGCAATGCCGGTTTGTATTGTTTGAAGCTGTGAAAGATAGAAATCACGTTGTTCGATGTCGACATGGTATGAAAGTTTTTTTCTGCCGTTGGGATACTGGGTGGCCGTAATCTGGGATTTGTCGTCTCTGTAAGCAAGGTTTTCTATTCCTTGGCTAGAATCGTACGTTACAGTATCTCCAAGTTCACGTGCTATTTGCTCCAAGTCCCCCATAACATTTACTGATGTTTCCTGCATATTTAATATTTACGAGAATATATAACCGGATTTTTGTTTTATTCGAGTTTGACTCTTTTTACTTCTTTTATCTCATCAAAATCCGCGTCGTCTGTTATTATTCTGTCAGCCTTGACTTCAAGGCAGGATGCCGTGTGCAGGGCGTCTCTGGGATTGATTTGGTAGCGCTGCATTAAGTGCAAAGCTTTTAGCGAGATTGATGATATTAATGGCACGAATTTTATTGACAGCTGGTGGAGTCTGAATCCTTGTTGGATGGCTGTTTTTCTGTCTTTTTTTTGTTTCATGGCCGCCCAGATGAGTTCGTCAATGGTTATCAGGGAGGTATAAAAGGTTTCTTTTCCCTCTGCCATTCTGAGAAGTATTTCTCTTGCCTTCTGTGTTCTTGGGTCGGTTTCCTCTCCGAATCCTGCAAAAAAGAAGACATTGGTATCGAGATAAGCGCTCATGTTAGTGTGCAAAGCTCATCCCAGTCTACTTTTTTTGGCATTTTTATTTTGTCTTTGACGGCTGTTATGAACTCTAAATAAGCTTTTTTTGGGTCCTTCTTTTCTAAAACTACTTTATCTTCTTGTACTGAGAAAACAACATCATTATGGGGGGTAATTCCTAGTAAGTCTCTTACCGGCTTTGGTATCACTACCTGTCCTTTCTCTCCAACGCTCGCAGTTAAGCTTAAACTCACCATGAAGTATGAAAAAGTCACACTTATTTATAATACTTTTGGTTCGTGTTGTCAATATTTCTTGCAATATAGAAAATAATCACATTAAAAATCACACTGAATATCGTCACTGCCAAGTTACTACAAAACGAAACCTTTATATACTTCAAAGCCATAACTACCATCTGGTGACTACAAATGAGGAAACTACTCATACTATGGACAATTTTGGCATTTTGTGTTAGCGCAGCTTCTGCTCTGCAGGTTTCAAGTCCGAATCTTGCTGGAGAGCCTGGCGCTAATGTGAGCTCAACGTTTACTATTACTAATGATGCTAATTATTTCGTAACAAGGATTTCAGTCAGTTCTACTGCTGACTCTATACATAATATTCAGTTTGAAAATGCGCCTTCATCTCTTGCTCCTAATCAGTCTGCAAGTGTTATAGTGAAGGGTGCTATTCCGTCTGATTTTGCTTTTGGAAAGCGCAGTATTGGTACTATTACAGCCACTGCTACTACAGTTCTTAATGCGAAAATTGATATCGTGACTGTTCCTTTTGGCAGTCATACTTTTGTTCCTCAAAGCCAGACTCCGCAGTCTGTTACTTTGCCGGTAGCTATGTCTGCTGCTAATGAGTGTGGTCAGAATACTCCTGATCCTGGTATGCCTATAATTGGTCAGTGGCATTCTGGAACTTGTGATGGTGTTAATGATATTACTGTTAAACAGCCTTTTGAGGGCGCGGTAGATGGTGGCTGGGTGAGAATTCACTCTGCTAATTATAGTGATTATTGGGTTGGCGCTGTGGCTATGAACTGCGGCGGACAAACCCAAGATACTCCAAAAAATTGGATTAATGGTGGTAAGATTCAGACCGGTCCTGCTCTTTGTGATAACCAGATTGAATTGCAGTCTGGCGACGCTGGCTGGGTTGGCTTGTATACTAAGCCTGAGGCTGATGGAGCGCTTTCGTTTGTTGTTGCTGAAAACAAGTGTGGTGGCTCTGTTGAGTCAGTGCCTTCAGGTGGAGTTGTTTTAGGAAAAGTCAGCACTGGTCCTGGTGTTTGCGATGGCAAACCAGAGGGAACTTCGTATAATGGTTTAACTATTGATGCGGGTTCAATGTATGTTGTTTATGTTCCTATCGACCATACTCCTAAGAATTTTGTTCCTATTGGAGAATTTGAAAAATTGGACAGCAGGGAATTGTCTGGCTGGGCTTTTGATAATGATACATCTGCGACTGCAGTTCGTGTTTATGTTGACGGAAGTTCTTGGAAGGAGCTTGTCGCTGACAGAAAGAACAGTGATGCGTTCCATGCTGGAAAGATTCCGGACAAGAATCACGGTTTCAGGTATGAATTTAGCGATCACGATTTGGAAGCTTTCGGCAATGGCAATCATACTTTCAATGTTTATGCTGTTGACGCTTCTGTTAGCGATAGTTATCTGTTGCTAAACGGCAGTCCTAAAGTTTTAACTGTTGTATTGCCTCAGCAGACTAACACGACAAACACTTCAAATGTAACTCAGCCTGATTCAAACACAACGCTTCCTGTTACAGTTTCTGCTTCAGCAACGTTGTTTATGGAGAATACTAAGCAGATAATTAATACAACCAATACCACTACAACTAACACCACTACGACCAATACCACAACTACTACAACTAGTACCACGAGCACTGATTATGGCAGCCTGTTGATTGACCGTGTGAAGATTAATTGCAATAAATTGACGACTGTTACTGAGGGTGCTAACATTAACGCAGCTCCTGGCCAGCTTTGTAATTTGACTGTAAAGGTCAAGAATACTGGCAGCAGGGATATTGAGGATATTTTCATTGAAGCTGATCCTGACAACAGCGATGTTGATGGTGATTCTGCTGATATTTCAAGCCTTGATTCAGGCGATTATGAGGAAGAGATTTTGGAGTTGAGCATCGACAGTGAAGCTGAAGATGGTGAAGTCGAAGTTACATTGACTGCTGAGGGCGAGGATGACCGTGGTGTTATGCGTTCTGATACTTTCACGTTCACTTTGGAAATCGAGCGTTCAAGGCATGATTTGCAGATTACAAATATCTTTGTAGTTCCAAAAGAAGCTAAATTGTGCGAGGTTTCCCGCATTGACGTTACTGTTTATGTCGAGAACAAAGGTCAGGATGATGAGGATGCGGCAGCTGTTGAGTTGTCTGTTCCTGGTTTGGGCTTTGTCAAGAAGACAAGCGTCTATATTGGAGAGGGCGAGGAACAGCGTATTTATTTCAGTATTCCTGTTAGTTCAAAATCGTCTGCTGGCACTTTCAAGGCTGCTGCTAAGAGCTTTTACGATACAGTTGTTCTGAGCGACAGCTTGACTGCTGATATTGTTGCATTGAAGTGTGAGCAGAAGCAGGAGGTTGCCAACTTGGAGCCTCTTGTTGTGATTCCGCCTCGTATTGATGGCGAGAATGATACTGTTTACGTTCCTCCGGCTGAAGAGCAGGGCTCAGGCTGGTTTGGAAGCGCAGTTTTGACTGGAGTGCTCGTATTGGCTAACTTGGTTGCTTTGACCGTTCTTGGAGTTATGGCTTATGGTTATTTCAAGAAGCCTGAATTCGAAGAGCAGTACGAAGACAATAAGCCTGTTGAGGAATTCAAAATTAAGGATTATTATTAATTTTTTATTTGATGGATTGTGTCATGAAAACGCAATTGTATCCTGGAACGCGTCTCGGTCTTTATGAGATTGTTTCTGCACAGGGAAACGAGGGCGTGCCGTCTGTTTATAAGGCGAAGCGTGTCGGTTCTGATGGTTATTTTGCTCTGAAGGTTCATTCTAAGTGTTCTTTCGAGGAACTCAAAGCGCTTCATAAAGAGATTGCAGTTGGCAGGACTCTTGGAAGACATCCCAATATTGTCGCAGTTCGTGAATTTGGCGACAGCGATGATTTGCGTTATCTAGTTATGGATTTTGTTGATGGTGCAAGTGTTGACGATATTGTTAATGAAGAAAAGGCAGTTCCTCCAAAGCGTGCTTTGGCGATTGCTCGGGATGTTGCTGCTGGTTTGGATTATGCACATCGCAAAGGAATTATTCACCGGGATGTGAAGTCTGCCAACATACTTTTTGATGGAAATAAAGCATTGTTGTTTGATTTTGGTCTCGCTCACGCTCCGGGTTTTCCCCCAAATGGCGTTGTCGGAAGCACAGGATTTATTCCGCCTGAATATTCTTATGATGTAAAGCCTGATGTTCGTGGCGATGTTTATTCTTTAGGCGTTACGATTTTGCATATGCTGGCTGGCGCTGATTTTGTCAGGAGTCCTGAATTTGGGAGTATTCACAATAAGAGAGACTACAAAGCGATTGTCTCAAAGACTCGTGCTGTTCCTGGTGTTCTAAGAGCTGTTCTTTTGAAGGCTGTTGATGCTGAGCCGGATAATCGTTACAAATCAGCAGGCGAGTTTGCAGAAGCATTAGAACGTGTCTTGAAAAAGATTTAGTCTTCTTCAGGAACTTCGTCTTTTTTGCCGATTTCTTTTAATTTCTTTGTTACTGCTATTTTTTGCTTGCATTTGGCGCATTCGAAGACTAGCGCTTTTGCGCCCATGTATGTTTTTCTTTTGAAGGGTATTTGTATTTCTCCTTGGTACGCGCAGAATGGGCAGGTATAAACGATGTTTGCCGTCAGTGTGTCTTCGTATTCTTGTTTTTCTACTGTGTGTCCGCATTCCGGGCAGACGTATTCTTTTGCTCTTATTTTGACTTTTCCGTCTTCACCTTTTGGCTTGCTCATGAGTGCTTTTCCGCATTTGGGGCATTTTTCCTTGAATGTCCAGCACATTACGTGTCCTTTGTCTATTGTTCGTCTTGTGAAGTAGACGCATTCGTCCACTGATTCTGGTTGTTTGAGCGGCATAACTATTGATTATGCCAAATGATTTTTAAAGTTTGCGTACATACTGGCTTTTATGGAAGGTGGTTATTACGATCAGATTGCTTCTGGTTATGATGAGCTTCATGGCGAGGAGCAGTTGAACAAAGCCAAGTTTATTCTGCAGAATCTTGAGGTTAAGCCTTCTGATGTTTTGTTGGATGTCGGCTGTGGCACTGCCCGTGCCTTGTCTGTTTTTGGCTGCGAGAAAGTCGGAATTGACCCTTCTTTTGAGCTGTTGAAGCTTGCCAAGATTCCTGTTGTGCAGGGTGTTGCTGAGAGGCTTCCTTTTCCTGCTAATGCGTTTGATGTTGTTCTTTCAATAACTGCCATTCACCATTTTTCCGACATTAAACAAGCTCTGTCAGAGATGGTGCGCGTTTCAAGGCGTGACATTGTCATCTCTGTTTTCAAGAAGGCTCAGAAGTTTAAGGAGATTGAGGAAGCGATTATGTCTGTTTTGCCGGTTCACAAGCGGATTGAGGAGACGTATGATGTTGTGTTTTTTGCCCGGAAAATTTTTGGTTGAAGTGGTGGTGTACCCATATGTCGAACAGGTTGAATAGTTTTTCATGCTCTTCTTCTGTTATCCTTATGTCAAGATGGCACAGGTAAAGCTTGTCGTCGCTTTCTATGTCATATCTTAATGCCAGGGTTCCGTCCTCTCTGCTTATTGACTGGTGCGCAAAAACATACGAAGCATCTGTTCTTCCTAAAGTCTGATTTAGCGTTAAGCCCCCTCTTGTTTTGAATCCTTTCTGCGCCCAGGAGTCTTTTGTGTTTATCTGTACATAGCCTGGTCTTAGGTATCTTATGAATTTGAGTGCTCCTGGCGGGATTTTTTTTTCTGGAATTTTCATTTCCAATTCTGGCATTTTTTTGAAATCAAGCGTGCAGGTGTATACTTGTCCGTCTTTTTCATAGCTGTAGCTTCCCATCAAAGTTTTCTGTCTTAGGACTGATAAATGGAAGTAGTCTGCTTGCTCGCCGCGGTACTCTACTTTTTCTAATCTGAGCTCTTTCGGGATTCTTGCTTCCAGTTCTTTCCTGAACTGTTCTGCTGCACCTCTTGTTTCTAATTCAAATGCGTCCCTTGTTTCTAATTCAAACTCTAATCTGTCCATATTGGAGTGGCTTTTAAGGGTTATATTAAAATCTTTTGAGAAATGTTTAAATAACCTAATCACGGCTTATATTATATGCGTGTTCCAGAGTTCATAAAAGAGGTTGTCTGGTCGTTTTACCCGCCGAGGTATCATCAGCTTGCTGAAAAGCCTTTTACTAAAAGCCTGTATTTCATGAGCAAGGTTCTTCTTATTGCGTTCATTCTTGCTGGCATCTTGTTTGTTCCAAGGCTTTTCCTTTTGAAGGACAATATTGAGAGTGAGCTTTCAAAGTTTGATGTTTTCTCTTTGTCTGGTAACGTGTCTCAGTCTGCTCCTGTGGTGATTCCCAGGCATAATCCTTGGGTTGTTGTTGACCTTAATGCTAATCTTACTATGACTAAGGAGATTTTTGTTGTTGACAAGGACACCATTAAGTATCGTTTTATTTCTCCTAAGAGTATTCCTCGTGAGCAGTTGAAGGACTGGTCTGCTAATAAGCTCAGGGTTAGTGGTTTCTTGTCTGCTTTGCTGATTATGATGCTTCCAGGCATTGCTTTATTGCTTTTCATCCGCATGTGGCTGAAGTATTTCGTTATGGTTTTGGTGTTTGGCACTTTCTTCTTCATTATTATGGAATTGTCGAGGTATCGTTTGCGTTGGAAGCAGATGCTCAATATTGCCGCTCACGCTTTGACTGCTGTTATTCTTGTTGAGGTTGTTTCCGCTTCTATTACTACTGTTTTCCTTATTCCTGTTATGCGTTTCCTCGGCTTGAATGTTTATGCCGTGACCACTCTTGCTTTTGCTGTTTTGATGGTTATGGGCATTGTTGGTTATTATATTGAGGATTATCGCCGTAAAAGATGAAGGCTGTCTTGTTTGATTTGGATGGCGTGATTGTTGATTCTGAGTGGGTTAATGTTGGCTCGGGCGTTAGGGCTCTCAAGGGCCTCGGGATTAATTTGAGTGAAGCTGAGAAAAAGTTCATTATCGGCAGGCATCCTGCTGATTATGCTAAGGTTCTGATGAAAAAATATTCGTTTGATTACAAGAAATTTGTTGCTGTTCGCGATAATTATTATGATGAGCTGTACAAGAAATCAAGGCTTTATCCTTTTGCCAAACAGCTTATTTCCAGGCTGAAGAAGAAAGGCTTTTTTCTTGCTTTAGTTACTTCTGCACCAATATTTATGGTCAGGCGCGCTCAGAAAAAGTTTGGAATCAGGGACTTTGAGGTTTTTGTGACTTTTGAGGATGCTGCTAAAAGAAAGCCCGCTCCTGATGTTTACCTTCTGGCAGCGAAGCGCCTGAATGTCAAGCCAAGCGACTGTGTTGTAATAGAAGACAGCATTCCTGGCGTCGAAGCAGCTAAAAATGCAAAAATGAAGTGTGTTGCTGTGACTAACACCAATCCTGCTTCTAAGCTTAGGAAAGCTGATTTGATTGTTAAGCGTTTGAATGATAAGAGGATTCTGAAATATGTTAATCTATAACCCTCGTCAGACTGTTCTTGTCACTTGCCGCGGTAAACATACTGTTGTCGGCAAACTAGAAGAGAAGGATGACATTGTTCCTTTGCAATGGCATAGTCCTGTTTCTTCTCATCCGCCGATGTACTCAATTTCGCTTAACAAAAATTTGATGGCTGTTTCTATTATCCGCGATAGCAGCTGTTTTGTTGTCAATTTCATCCCATTTTCCATGGTTAATGTTATCAAGCGCGCAATGGGCATTTCCGGCGAGTTTTTGGAGAAGTGTGATGCTCTTGGCGTTCACGAGATGCCTTGCGAGAAATTGGTTGATTGTTTTAAATTGAAGGAAGCGTTAGGCTGGCTGGAGTGCGAGGTTGTTGAGGAAAAGGAGTTTGGCGATAATGTCTTGTTTATTGCTAAAGTTCTTTCTTCTCATCTTGAGCATGATGACAAGCGTCCTTTTCACGTTGATGGTGATAAGTTTACTACGACGCTTTATTGAATAAACATTTATAAACCTCCAAGAAAACCTGTTTTGTATGAAATATATTTTGCTGTTGTTGTTGCTGGTGCCTTTGGTTTGTGCTGGCAACGCGACTGTGAAAGGTGTTGTTCTTGATGGCTTGGATAATCTTGTTGGTTTTGCTGAGATAAAGTTTGATTGTATGGAGGGCTCTTTTACCGCTGATAAGTTCGGGACTTTTTCGGTGAGTAATGTTCCTTCTGGTCCTTGCCGTGTTTTTGCTGCTTTCAGTGATGGCGGCGGTTTTGAGCTTGTTGATATTCAGTCCAATCAGACAGTGTATGTTGAGCTTAAGCTGGATAAGACGATTGTTAATCTTCCTAAACAGCATAATTACTTGCTGCCTGTTTTGTTGTTTGTTGTTTTTGTCCTTGCTATTATCGCGTATAAGTTTTGGAAAAAAGAGAAGCGTCTTGAGAAGGTTGTCAAAGCTGAATCTCACAGTGCAAGAATTCTTGATATCCTGAAAACATTGAAGCCTAAGGAGCGTTCTGTTGTTGAGTTCTTGTTGCAGAATAAGAATGAGTGTTCTCAATCAAGGATTAGGCACAGCACTGGTCTTGCCAGGACTTCTCTTGCGCGTTGTCTTACTGACCTTGAGGGAAAGAATATTATTGCTGTTGAAAGGCTTGGAAAGCTTGTGAAAGTCCGGCTTTCTGACTGGTTTTTGGGCAAGTGATTGGGCATTTTTTCTTGCTTTTCTAAAAAAACGGGCAGTGAATCATCCTTCTTTTGGTTTTTCTTCCCGCCAAGTTTATTTATATTTGTCTTGCTTTTATGAAATTAACAAGTTTTTGGAGGATGAATAAAATGAAAATATTGAATTTGTTGGTTTTGTGTTTGGTTTTTGCAATGTCAGTGAGTGCTGTTGATTTTCCTGGTCCTTTTGCTGGCGTCGCAAGGATAGCGGTTGTTGTTGGAGATAATGCGCCCGCAGAGGACGTTATTTCAGCAGTAGATGTTGCTAATGCATTTGGTCCTTCTATTGCCATACAGAATACAAAGCTTGCTAGCGAGATTGATGACATTACAAAATATAACAGTGTTTTGATTGGCAGTCCTTGTTATCATCCTATTATTAATCAGCTTGTCGGCTATCCTGAGAGCTGCCAGATGGGCGGCATGAAATTAATACGCCACTCTAACGGCAATGTTGCTTTGCTTATTATGGGTGCAACGCCTGCCGAGATTAGGAAAAATGTGAGGAATTGGGTTTCTGGAGTAGCATCTACTGAATGTACTGATTCTGATGGTGGAGTTGTGCCTGATAAAGCAGGTGTTGTTAAAATACCAAACAGCAATGATATCCGCGAAAAGAAAGATCAGTGCTATACGCCTGACAGCATTTTGCCGGATGGTCTTCCTTCAGGAGGAATGCAGGTTGAATCCTGTTCAAAGGATGAACTCTGCTATGTTAATGAAGCATTTTGCTCAAAGCCTTCTGGGTTCCAGAATTATGCAGTTGGAATAAAATATCATAAATGTCCGGATGGTTGTTCTGCTGGCGCGTGTGTACAAACGCCTGCAGATGTTTCAGCTGATGAAACTTACGAAACTTGCATGTCTAACGTGCAAAGAATGAAAGACAGAATTATGGAATTGGAGGATGCCGGTCAGCCTGTGCCTCAGAGCAGGTATGCTGAATATGAACGCGCGTTTTTGCGCTGCAAGAGTCTTTTGCCTGAGAAGCCCGAAACTTACGACTCTTGCGTCAGTTCTTACGAGAACAAAGCCCGCGAGTATCAGTTCAGTCAGAACGTTCCTGAAGCTCAAAGTATCCGCGAGGAAGGCTTGCGTGCTTGTGGCGAACGTTTCGGAAGGCCTCTTCCTCCTATTAAAGTAGAAACCGAATTTGACCGCTGTATAAAAGAAGGTTATCAGCAAATTTACGCTTTGCCTGAAGACCAGCAGGGCAGTGCAAAGCAGAATTTTCTTAACAAATGCGAACCGCTCAGACAGCCAGCTCCTGAGGAAACTACAGAGTACAAGAAGTGTATGCAACACTTGAACGTTCTCAAGCAGGAATTGGTCGATAAATACACTCTGAAGAACATTCCCATTCCTGCAGACGTAATGAAAGATTATGAGAAACGCTCTGACCGTTGTTTGCTTCTTGCTGGCTGGACTTCGCCTGAGCCTACCGTTGTGCCTGTTCCTGCTGTTGAGCCTTTGCCTGTTGAAACGTCTTGTGTTGGATGCAAGCGTGACAGTATGTGTTTGCAGTTTGGCATTAGGCTTGTTGACGGGAATGGTAAGCCAGTCTACTGTGATTTTGACAGTTTCTTTAAGCCTCAGAAACAGCTTGGTGAATCCTGCCAGAATAATTATGAGTGCATGAGCAATACTTGCAGTGAGAAGTGCATTAGTGTGACTGACCGTATTGAGGCTGTTGAGCGTGAATTGAAGGAACAGCGCACTCTTATTGAGAAGATTTTGGACTTTTTTAAAGGCCTCTTTTAAAAAAAGAGACCCGCGGAATTTATTCCGCGCTGCCTCTTTTGAGGCTGATTCCCTCGAACTTCCGCCCGGTAGCACGGGCGGTTTTTTTTTTATTTTATCACAATCTTAATATAATTCTTTATTTAACATTTTTATTATGGATGAAAAAACGAGGGTGCGGATGCATAAGATTGCGAAGTCCTTGAAGGATTTGCATCTTGTTGCTAATATGGAAGAGGCAATGGAGCGCGCTAAAATTATTGTTGAAGGCGCGCAGACTAATGGCAAGCCGATTAATGAATTAATGTCTGACATGAAAGAAAAAGCGTCTGAACAGTCAAAGACTGCAGGGCATATCGAGAAAGAGTCAGAAAAAGCAAGGGAAGAGTTTTCAGCAGAGGCTCATGGTCATCGCGTGCAGATTGAAAAGCATCTTGAATCTGCCAAGCAGGATAAGGAAACTGCGAAAAACGCAGG
>Ga0315276_10004052_pt1 | contig 13441 bp, 11 predicted proteins | sample YL17G05_0_MG_FD_204542 | JGI IMG/M metagenome (GOLD analysis project Ga0315276, IMG submission 204542) | Sediment microbial communities from Yellowstone Lake, YNP, Wyoming, USA - YL17G05_0 | ecosystem: Environmental > Aquatic > Freshwater > Lake > Sediment | place: USA: Wyoming | collected...
CGGAAGTGTGCGAGATCTCCGGGCCTCAGGATCGCCCCGGGTGATTCGGCTCTGGTCCAGGCAATGTCTGTGGGCAAGAGCCTCGCCTGGTATTTCCCGATCCGGACGGAGGCCTCGCGGTTGCCCATGCTCTCTACCAGGCCTGCAACAATATCCCCGACGCGCAGTGGAGATCGCCAGTCCGGATGGCTGTAGGCAGCGATGCTGGCAGAAGGGTGCTGCAGTATGTTTTCTTCGGGGCCACGCCAGCCGTGTCTTTTGTCATACTTCATCAGCCCGTCGCGCAGGGCCCGATTGGCGGCGACTTGCATCTGGGTGTTCAGCGTCGTATACACCCGCAACCCCCTGCGCCAGATCACGTCGGTCGAGTAACGGTCGGCCAGCGACTGGCGGACCCATTCGACGAAGTAAGGCGCGATCTCCGTCTCGCGCGACCTGGGCTTCAGGACCATTGGCCGTGCTTTCGCCTCCGCGGCCAGTCCCGAGGGGATCATCCTTTCCGCAGCCATGCGGTCGAGAAGGTAGTTGCGGCGCGCCCATGCGGCTTCAGGGTGCAGCCGCGGAGAGTAAAGCCCGGGGTTTCGCGGAAGTCCCGCAATCGTCGCACATTCCTCCAAAGTCAGGTCCTTTAACTGTTTGCCGAAATATGTGTCTGCCGCTGCCGCAACCCCGTAGGCCCCGTGCCCCATGTAGTGCTGGTTGCAGTAGAGCGTCAGGATCTGCTGTTTGGTGTAGCGTTTCTCTATCTTGCGGGCGACGAGCAGTTCCTTGATCTTGCGGTCATAGGTCTTCTCGTAGGTCCCGAGAAGCATGCGCGCGAGCTGCATGGTGATAGTGCTGAACCCTTCGGCCTTCCTCATCGAGACCAGGTTCCTGTAGGCGGCGCGCAGGACTGAGAAGTAGTTCACCCCCGAGTGGTGGTAGAACTGGTCGTCCTCTGCCGCGAGGAGTGCGAGCTGCAGGTAGCGCGGGATCTCGTCAAAGTTGACGACGATGCGCCGCTCGACGGCGAACTCCCCGATGACCCCGCCGTCATCGGCGAAGACCTCGGTGATAACATCCGGCCTGTAATCTTCCAGGCTCTGAATCCTGGGGAGATTGTATTCGTAACCAAGCAGCGTGCCGAAGAGCGCAGCTGCAGTCACGGTCAGGAGGATGAGCAGTCCGTATATCGCCAGGAGCCAGCGCGGCATCCTGCTGCGGCGCGCCGCTCCCATGTGGTCGAAGGCCATAATGCCCGTACATTATAGCATGCGGCCGGTGCCGCAGGCCGGTCGCCGGACATCAACGGCAGCGGGTGCAGGGCGGGGGCCGGTTTCGACAAAGGGGCTAGAGGCCGTCGTCGAGGCCGTCTCCTGCCTCGGCGCCTGGTGTCTCGGGAGGCGGCGAGCCGCCTTGGGAGTCCAGGAAATCGACCCGGGCCGCCACTACCTCTGTTGTGTAGTGGCGCTCCCCGGGAGGCTTTTCCCAGGAACGGGTTCGCAATGATCCCTCCACGCAGATGAGCCGGCCCTTCCGCAGGTACTGCTTGCACTGGTCGGCGGTTTTTCCAAAGGCAACGATCCGGTGCCATTCGGTGAACTTCTCCGTGACGCCGTTGCCCGCGCGAAACTGGTTGGTTGCGAGCGACAAGTTGGCGACGGATTTACCGTTCGAGGTTACGCGGTCTTCCGGATCCTTGCCCAGTCTTCCGATGAGGATGACCTTGTTCATGCTTCCCATGCCTTTCCGTAGGGTGTTTTCCAGGCGGCGGCGCGGGGCATCCGCGCCGCCCTGTGCCGGGGCGCTGCTTCCGGCAGCTCTCCAATCCACTAACGGAGAAACAGGACCTCTGAGCGAAAGATTCTTCGGATCAGGACCGGCCGGGCGCGCGCCGGCCATGGTCTCCAGGCCCCCCGAAGCGCGGGGAAAAGGAGAAAACTGCTGCACCGACGGCATTTTTCGCCCGGGATAAGCTTGACAGCCCCGGGTGGCTTTGTTATATTCGTTCGGTTTTTTCATTGGTGCGATTTTGCAGTGTCGCAAACGATGGCGAGCGACACTCAGAGCAAGTAAGGAGAGTACGGGTTGCCGACCTTCAATCAGCTGGTTAAGTCTGGCCGAAAGAAGATTAGTTACAAGACGAAGAGTCCGGCTTTGCAGGGGTGTCCCCAGCGCAGGGGAGTTTGCACGAGAGTCTATACGACGACTCCGAAGAAACCAAACTCCGCGCTGCGCAAAGTAGCACGTGTCCGGCTTACCAACGGGATCGAGGTTACCACCTATATCCCCGGTGTTGGACACAATCTGCAGGAGCACTCCATCGTTCTGATCCGCGGTGGACGTGTCAAGGACCTCCCTGGGGTTCGCTACCATGTGGTGCGGGGAACTTTGGATTCCGTTGGAGTGCAGGATCGCAAGAACTCCCGCTCCAAGTATGGTGCCAAGCGACCCAAAAGCTGATCGCTCCTTCATAAATTCGTCCAAGGGTGACGGATTCCCGACCCGCGAAATTCTTCGGATGGCGACTGCCAGCGCCGATGAAGATCGCTCCAGGGGCACTGTTGCCTGACGCGACGCTTATCGCGGAGAGTGGGGGATCTTTTGCTATGCCGAGGAGAAGAGAAGTTCCCAAGCGGGAGACTCTGCCCGATCCGATTTTCAGCAGCACGCTGGTGACGAAGTTTGTCAACTGCATGATGGTGCGCGGCAAGAAGAGTGTCGCCGAGCACAATTTCTACGGCGCGCTGAACCTGATCAAGGATCGTACCAAGGACGATCCTGTCAGGGTCTTCAAGAAGGCACTCGACTTGGTGAGGCCCGTGCTCGAAGTCAAGTCGCGCAGGGTGGGCGGCGCCACCTATCAGGTGCCGATAGAGGTTGCGCAGGACCGCCGGACTTCGCTCGCGATACGCTGGGTGATTTCGAATGCACGCGGGCGCGGCGAAAAAACGATGCGGGAAAAACTGGCCTCAGAGATCCTCGATGCCAGCAACAACCGCGGCGGAGCCATCAAGAAGAAAGAGGATACTCATCGGATGGCGGAGGCCAACAAGGCCTTCGCGCATTACCGCTGGTAAGAAGGGTTGACCGTGGCGCGTTCTGTACCTCTCGAAAGAACCCGGAACATCGGAATCATGGCGCACATCGATGCCGGTAAGACGACGACTACCGAGAGAATACTCTTCTACACGGGCATCACCCACAAGATGGGCGAGGTGCACGACGGCACGGCGATCATGGACTGGATGGAGCAGGAGCAGGAGCGCGGCATCACGATTACGTCCGCGGCTACAACCTGTCTCTGGAACGATTACCGGATCAACATCATCGACACCCCGGGTCACGTGGACTTTACCGCGGAGGTCGAGCGCAGCCTCCGTGTGCTCGACGGCGCCGTGGCTCTGTTCGGTGCGGTCGAGGGAGTGGAGCCGCAATCCGAAACCGTCTGGCGCCAGGCGGACAAGTACCGCGTCCCGCGCATCGGATTCGTCAACAAAATGGATCGCCCCGGGGCCGATTTTCCCCGCGTGCTCGACATGATCCGCAGCCGGCTGAATGCCACGCCGGTTGCCGTTCAGCTGCCTCTCGGCGTCGAAGACGGCTTCAGGGGCGTAATCGACCTCATTGGGCAGAAGGCCATCGTTTTCAGGGATGAGTCGCTTGGTGCCGACTTCGAGGTCGAGGAGATTCCAGCCGAGTACGCATCTGAGGTGGCGGCTTACAGGGAGCGGATGATTGAAACCATCGCGGAGGTTGACGACCACCTCCTCGAGAAGTACCTGTCCGGTCGTGAGGTATCCGCGGAGGAGATCATCGCAGCGCTGCGCAAGGGCACGGTGGCGCTCAAGTTCGTCCCCGTTCTCTGCGGCTCCGCCTTCAAGAACAAGGGCGTCCAGCAGCTGCTTGATGCCATCGTGCACTACCTCCCGTCTCCGCTCGACATTCCGCCGGTCAGGGGTGTGGCAGACAACGGCGGCGAAGCCCCGGTTCGACGCGCATCCGACGGCGAACCCTTTGCCGGGCTGGTTTTCAAGATCATGACGGATCCCTTTGTCGGGCATCTTGCCTTCTTCCGCGTTTACTCGGGGCAGCTGAAGTCGGGCGGCTCTGTCTCCAACTCCACGCGCGACTCAGTGGAGCGTATCGGCCGGCTGCTCAAGATGCACGCGAACAAACGCGAGGAGATCAAGACTGTCTATTGCGGCGACATTGCCGCCGCGGTCGGCCTCAAGACCGTCAACACCGGCGACACTATCTGCGATCGGCAGAATCCCATTGTCCTGGAGGCGATCGAGTTTCCGGCTCCCGTGATTTCCGTTGCGGTGGAGCCCAAGACCAAGGCGGACCAGGATAAACTCGGTGCGGCGCTCGACAAGCTGATCCGGGAGGATCCCACGTTCAGAGTTCATGTCGACCAGGACACCGGCCAGACCATCCTCTCCGGCATGGGTGAACTGCACCTCGAGATTCTCGTCGACCGGATGGTGCGCGAATTCGGGGTCGCGGCCAACATCGGGAAGCCCCAGGTTGCCTATCGTGAAACCATCCGGCAGCGGGCTGAAGCAGAGGGCAAGTTCATCCGGCAGACCGGCGGCCGGGGCCAGTACGGGCACGTCAAGATCGTCCTCGAACCGCTGCCCGCGGGCGGAGGATTCGAGTTCGTCAATGAGATTGTCGGCGGGACCGTGCCGCGCGAGTACATCTCCTCGGTGGAGCGCGGAATCGGGGAGGCGCTGGGGGCCGGGATCCTGGCCGGCTATGAGGTGGTTGATGCCAAGGTCACGCTGATTGACGGCTCCTACCACGAGGTTGATTCCTCGGAAATAGCCTTCAAAATCGCCGGGTCAATGGCGGTCAAGGAGGCGGCGAGGCGCGCTCGCCCGGTCCTCCTGGAGCCTGCGATGAAGGTGGAAGTCGTTGTGCCCGAGGCGTTCATCGGGGCGGTTACCGGGGACCTTCACGCGCGTCGTGGGCGGGTGGAATCGACCGAAGCGCGACTGAGCTCGAGAATCATTCAGGCGAAGGTGCCGCTTTCGGAGATGTTCGGTTATTCGACGGCCCTCAGGTCAATGACGCAGGGCAGGGCGACCTATACGATGCATTTTTCGCACTATGAAGAGGCCCCGAAATCGATCAGTGACGGGGTGATTGCCAGTGTGTGCGGCAGACTTGTTACGAAGTAGACACGGATCGGGAGGATAGGCCATGGCCAAGGAAAAGTTCGATCGGAGCAAGCCGCACGTAAACGTAGGGACGATAGGGCACATAGATCACGGGAAGACGACGTTGACGTCGGCGATCACGCAGGTATTGCACAAGCTGGACCCGAAGGTGCTGGTCCGGACGTTTGATTCGATCGACAACGCGCCGGAGGAGAAGGAGCGCGGGATCACGATAGCGACGGCGCACGTGGAGTACTCGACGAAGAAGCGGCACTATGCGCACGTGGACTGTCCGGGGCACGCGGATTACATCAAGAACATGATCACTGGGGCGGCGCAGATGGACGGAGCGATACTGGTGGTATCGGCGGCGGACGGGCCGATGCCGCAGACGCGGGAGCACATACTGCTGGCGCGGCAGGTGGGGGTGCCGTGCGTGGTGGTGTTCATGAACAAGGTGGACATGGTGGACGATCCGGAGCTGTTGGATCTGGTGGAGCTGGAGGTAAGGGAGCTGTTGACGTTCTACGAGTTTCCGGGGGATGAGATACCGGTGGTACGTGGGAGTGCGTTGAAGGCGCTGGAGGGGGATGGGGAGGCGGAGAAGCAGATACTGGCGTTGATGGAGGCGGTGGACGGTTATGTCCCGATTCCGCCGCGGGAGGTGGAGAAGCCGTTTTTGATGCCGGTGGAGGACATATTCACGATCTCGGGACGTGGGACGGTGGCGACGGGGCGAGTGGAGCGGGGGAAGGTGAAGGTAGGGGAAGAGATAGAGATTGTGGGGATGAGGCCGACGGTGAAGCGGGTGGTGACCGGGGTGGAGATGTTCCGGAAGCTGCTGGACGAAGGGCTGGCGGGAGACAACGTGGGGTTGCTGCTGCGGGGGACGGACAAGGACGAGGTGGAGCGGGGGCAGGTGATAGCGGCGCCGGGGTCGATCACGCCGCACACGTATTTCAAGGCGCAGGTATACATATTGACGAAGGAAGAGGGTGGGCGGCACACGCCGTTTTTCACGGGGTACCGGCCGCAGTATTACTTCAGGACGACGGACGTGACGGGGGTGGCGGAGTTGCCTGGCGGGACGGAGATGGTGATGCCGGGAGACAACGTGAACCTGACGGTGAAGTTGATCACGCCGATAGCGATGGAGAAGGGGCTGCGGTTTGCGATTCGGGAGGGTGGCCGGACTGTGGGTGCGGGCACAATCTCGGAGATCATCGAATAAGGCCCGGTAAGCGCGATGCGAGAAATCATCACTTTCGAATGTACCAAGTGCAAGAGCCGTAACTACACGTCCACCAAGAACAAGAAGACGACGACCGAGCGTCTCGAGTTCAAGAAGTTCTGCAGTCGATGCCGGGCGCACACGCCGCACAAGGAGACGCGCTAGCGGGTGCGGTCGCGGCCTGATGCTGCGGTCGATTTTGGATGGGAGGAGTTTGCAGGCCAGTAGCTCGAACTGGTAGAGCGGCGGTCTCCAAAACCGCATGTTGGGGGTTCGAGTCCCTCCTGGCCTGCCATCTGTTTTGCGGGGATCGAAGCGGCGACCCAGAGCGGCAGCGGAGTCGGTGAAATGAAAGAGTACTTGCAGAAGACAAGAGATTCCTTCCGAAACGCGATCGAGTTCATCAAGGATACGCGGAAGGAACTGAACAACGTCTCCTGGCCTCCGCGTCATGAATTGACAGGGACGACGCTTATGGTGATCGTGGCTGTCTTTTTTTTCGGTTTCTTTCTCTACTTTGTTGATGTGATCGTCAACGCGGGCATGAACCTCATCTTCCGCCAGGTTGGCCAATAGGCTGAGGGACACGACACATGGGGGAAAAGAAGTGGTACATCATCCACACCTATTCCGGTTATGAGCGGAAGGTGGCCGAGAGCCTGATGAGCCGGATTCAGGCCTATGACATCGGTGAGTGCATCGGCCAGATCCTCATCCCCACCGAAGATGTGGTGGAGATGAAGAGCGGCAAGAAGGTCATCACAACGAAGCTCACCTACCCGGGCTACATCCTGGTCGAGATGGACATGACCGACAAGGCCTGGCACGTGGTTCGGGGGACGCCGAAGGTCACCGGGTTCATCAGCACGGGAAAGAAGCCGACGCCGCTGACCGAGCAGGAAATCAACGAGGTGGTCAACCGGGTTTCAGTGACGGCGGAGCAGCCAAAGCCCAAGTTCACGTTCGACCGGGGCGATGCCGTCAAGATCACCGACGGGCCGTTCAAGGATTTCGCGGGCGTTGTGGATGATGTGAATCCGGACAGGAGCACGCTCAAGGTAATGCTCAGCATTCTCGGGCGCGCGACGCCGGTCGAGCTGGAATCTGAACAGGTCGAAAAGGCTTAGAGCTGAGCGCGCGGGAGACCGGTGCCCCGGCACCAGGCTGGCGCGCCCCTAGGAGTTTTCATGGCGAAAAAGGTTGTTGCAAACATCAAGCTGCAGGTGCAGGCCGGCAAGGCGACTCCGGCGCCTCCGGTGGGATCGGCCCTGGGCCCCCACGGGCTCAACATCATGGATTTCTGCAAGGCCTTCAACGCCAAGACGGCCAAACAGGAAGGCCTGATCATCCCGGTGGTAGTGACGGTATACGGCGATCGCACCTATTCATTCATTACGAAAACCCCGCCGGCCGCGGTGTTGCTGAAGAAGGTGGCCAACATCGCGAAGGGATCGGCCGAGCCGAACAAGAACAAGGTCGGGACCGTGACCATGAAGCAGGTCCAGGAGATCGCGCAGACCAAGATGCCGGACCTCAACGCGTCGAATCTCGATGCGGCTGTGAAGATCGTCATGGGGACGGCGCGCAGCATGGGTTTGGACGTAGTCAGTTAGCAGAGACACTCCTCCCTGCCGGGAGTCGGCGGTTGGAGTTCAGATCGGGATTGAGGTAAGAAAATGGCCAGAGTCGGCAAGAAATACACTAAGTCGAAAGCCGCGGTGGAAACCAAGCGGTATTCGCTCGAGGAAGCGGTCGCGCTTCTGAAGAAAGTGTCCTACGCCAAGTTCGACGAAACCGTCGAGGTCGCGATGAAGCTGGGCGTGGACCCCAAACACGCAGACCAGATGGTCCGCGGGACCGTCGTGCTGCCGAACGGCCTGGGCAAGAGCAAGAAGGTGATCGTGATCGCATCTGGCGACAAGGTCAAGGATGCCCGCGAAGCTGGCGCCGACGAAGTAGGGAGCGAGGAACTGGTGGAGCGGATCGCCGGCGGCTGGATGGATTTCGATGCCGTCGTCGCGACCCCCGACATGATGCGGAGCGTCGGGAAACTGGGCAAGATCCTGGGTCCGCGTGGCCTGATGCCCAATCCCAAGACGGGGACCGTCACATTTGAGGTGGCCAAGGCTGTACGGGAAATCAAGGCGGGCAAGGTCGAGTTCCGTGTGGACAAGACCGGCATCATACATGCCCCATGCGGCAAGATCCGGTTCGATGAGAAAAACCTTTACGAGAATGCCAGGGCGTTGATAGATGCCGTCCTTCGCGCCAAGCCCCCAAGCAGCAAGGGGAAATACGTCAGGAGCATCTCCATTTCCTCCACGATGAGCCCCGGTATCTGGGTGGATGAAGCCTCGGTGGAAACCCGCGCCTGATCGTCTTTGAGGTGGTGCCGTTATGAACAGGACAGAAAAGCAAGAGACCGTGGAGTCCCTGGGAGAGCAGTTCCGCGCGATCCAGAGCGCATTCCTGCTCGATTACAAGGGACTGAAGGTGGTCGATGCCACCGAGCTGAGGCGCAAGATCCGCGAGATCCAGGGCCACTACGTGGTGGTGAAGAACACGCTGGCGCTGCGCGCCGTCAAGGATACACGGCTGGAACCCCTCGGCCCTCATTTCCAGGGCCCGACGGCGATCGCCTACCACCCGAAGGATGTGATTGCGCTCGCGAGGCTGCTGAGCGAGGTCACGAAAGCCAACCCGCACATCCAGTGCAAGGCCGCGCTGGTGGAAGGCAAGGTGGTTCCGCCGTCCGAGATGCAGACGCTCGCCTCTCTGCCGTCGCGGGAGGTGATGATCGGGAAACTCATGTTCCTGCTCCAAGCGCCGCTGCAGAGACTCGCGACTGTTTTGCAGGCTCCTGTGCGCGATCTGGCGCTCGTTTTGAAACAGGTGCCGAAATAGCGGGGCGCTTCGAATTCCGCAAAACCTACTACCAATTTCGGAGGGAGTTTAGAGATGGAAATAACGATGAGCGATGTCAAGGAGAGAATCGACCAGGCCACCATGCTCGAGATCTCGGATCTGGTGAAGTACTTCGAAGAGAAGTACGGCGTCAGCGCCGCGGCTGGGATGCCTATGGCTATGGCGGGCGTTCCGGCGGCCGGCGGGGCAGCCGCCGCAGTTGTCGAGGAGAAGACCGAATTCGACGTGGTTCTCACCGCCGTGGGCGACAAGAAAATCAACGTGATCAAGGCGGTACGTGAGGTCACCAGCCTCGGCCTGAAGGAAGCCAAGGACCTGGTCGAGGGCGCACCGAAGGCCGTGAAGGAAGGCGTTTCGAAGGAAGAGGCCGAATCGATCAAGAAGAAGTTCGAGGACGCCGGCGCCACAGTCGAGATAAAGTAGTTCGGAAAAATCCCACGGGCGGCTCCGGAGGTGGCAGGCGCTGAGTCCCGCCCGGTGGGGATGATTCTCCCCTGCCATCGAGGGTCTCGAGACGGCTCCTCAGAGAAGTCGAGAGAAAAACACACCCTATGACGAGGTCGCATCGCCCGAAGGGCCTCGTCGACCGCGATCGGGAGGCGGTGAGTTCCGGCAGATGCGGCAGACCGATCTGCTCATGCCTTCCGCTAACGGGCGCGTCGAACTGTAACTGAGCTTTCGAGGTAACTCCGCCAATGGCAAACATTACCACCTCCAATGTCTACAGGGATCGCACGAATTTTGCGAAGATCCATACCAGCATCCCTATTCCGAACCTGATTGAAGTTCAGCGGAAGTCCTACCACCGGTTTCTGCAGATGGATGTCCCGCCGGCGGAGAGGGAGGACGTGGGCTTGCAGGCAGTGTTCAACTCGGTCTTCCCGATCAACGACTTTCGCGGCATCTCCTCGCTCGAGTTTGTGGAGTACTCGATCGGCAACTGGCAGTGCAAATGCGGGAACCTCAAGGGCCTCGAGCACCTGCGGGCAAATTGCGAGGAGTGCGGAAAGCTGATCGTCAACAGCCCGTACAATCCCGAAAGCGGCACGTGCCGGCACTGCGGCGCGCACAATGAGATCGAGAACCCGAGGTGCGAGTTCTGCGGCGCGACCGTTGAACTGAACGTCAAGTACACGGTCGAAGAGTGCCAGGAACGGGGGATGACCTACGCGGTCCCGCTCAAGGTGACCGTGCGCCTGGTCGTGTGGGATAAGAACACCGAGACGGAAGGGAAGAGCATCCGCGACATCAAGGAGCAGGAGGTTTACTTCGGGGACATCCCGCTCATGACCGACAACGGGACGTTCATCATCAACGGCACCGAGCGGGTTATCGTCAGCCAGCTGCACCGGTCTCCCGGGGTCTTCTTCGAATCCAACCCGGCGCGCACCTTCATCCTGGCCAAGATCATTCCCTACCGCGGCTCCTGGGTCGAGTTCGAGTACGACCAGAAGAACATCATGTACGTGCGCATTGATCGGAAGCGCAAGTTCCTGGCCACGACGTTTCTGCGTGCCCTCGGTCTCAACACCGATGCAGACATCCTGCGGCGGTTCTACAACTCCGTGACCGTGCGTTGGGAAGGGAAGAACCTCTTCCGCTCGCTGGGTCGCGACCTGATCGGCACCAAGGCCGCCGATGACATCAAAGATCCAAAAAGCAGGACCGTCCTGGTGCCCAAGGGGAGGAAGATCGTCGAGAACCTCTACAATCATCTCGTCAAGGCCGGTGTTCATGAGATCTCCATGGAGCTGGAGGGCCTCGATGGATCCCTTTCGATCGCCGAAGTGATCAACCAGGAAACCGGCGAAATCCTGGTCGAGTCGAACACCGGGGTCAACGCGCGAACCATAAACATCCTTTCCGAATCCGGGATCGAACGTGTCGAGGTCCTCTTCCCCGAGAAGGAAGACGTCGGCGTGACGGTCTCCCAGTCGCTGGCCAAGGACCACGTCAAGTCGCAGCAGGATGCGCTGATTGAAATCTACCGAAAGCAGCGGCCCGGGGACCCCCCCACGGTGGAGACGGCCACGGCGCTCTTTGAGGGGATGTTCTACGATCCCAGGAAGTACGATTTTTCGAAGGTGGGCCGGCTCAAGTTCAACATCAAGTTCGGACTGAGCACGCCGCTCGAGCTGAGAACGCTGACCCCGGATGACTTCTATGTCGTCATCCGCTATGCCCTCAGGCTGCCGAAGAACATCGGCTCGGTCGATGACATCGATCACCTCGGCAACCGCCGCGTAAGGGCTGTGGGCGAATTGCTGGAAAACCAGTTCCGGATCGGGCTGGTGCGAATGGAGCGGGCCATCAAGGAGAAGATGTCGGTCCACCAGGAGATGACGACGGCCATGCCGCATGACCTCATCAACGCCAAGCCGGTCATGGCCTCCATCCGCGAGTTCTTCGGCAGCAGCCAGCTCTCGCAGTTCATGGACCAGACCAATCCGCTGTCGGAGATTACACACAAACGCCGACTCTCGGCCCTGGGCCCCGGCGGGCTCAGCCGCGAACGCGCCGGGTTTGAAGTGCGCGATGTCCACCCCACTCACTACGGGCGCATCTGCCCGATTGAGACTCCGGAAGGTCCGAACATCGGCCTGATTTCCTCGCTGAGCTGCTATGCCCGGATCAACGATTACGGCTTCATCGAATCTCCCTATCGGAAGGTGAAGGACGGGAGAGTGATGGACTACGTCCTGGTCTCCTTCCCCGGTGACACGCACTTCAAAATGGGCGACCCGGTGGAGGTCGAGGTCCTGGAGAAAGAGAATCGCCGCACGGAGGCGGCAGGCAAGCGCCCGGCGCAGTACGAGTCCTTCTCCTTCTACCAGACCGCCTGGGAGGCGGAAAAGTACACGATCGCCCAGGCGAACGTGGACATCGATGAAAAGGGGGGCATGACGCGGGATCGCGTCAATGCCCGCATAGCGGGAAACTTCGCGCTCGTGCCCCGCGAGCAGGTCCAGTACATCGACGTGTCCCCGAAGCAGCTTGTCAGTGTGGCGGCGAGCCTGATCCCGTTCCTCGAGCACGACGATGCCAACCGTGCCCTGATGGGTTCGAACATGCAACGCCAGGCCGTTCCGCTGCTGAACGCGGAGGCCCCTTACATAGGCACGGGCATGGAGCACATCACGGCCAAAGACTCCGGCGCCGTTGTGATCTGCAAACGCACGGGCGTGGTCGACAGCGTCGACTCGACCCGGATCATCATCAGGGTCGAGGGGGAGGGCGACAACGGAAGGCGAGCGCGGGACGCGGGCGTGGATATCTACACGCTGATCAAGTTCAAGCGTTCCAACCAGAACACCTGCATCAACCAGGTTCCGCTCGTGAAGCGCGGCGAGCGCGTAATCAGAGGGCAGGTAATCGCCGACGGGCCGTGCACCGACAAGGGCGAGCTCGCGCTTGGTCGCAATGTCCTGGTGGCCTTCATGCCCTGGCGCGGCTACAACTTTGAAGATGCCATCCTGGTCAGCGAGAGGCTGGTCAAGGAAGACAGCTACACCTCCATCCACATCGAGGAGCTCGAAATCGAGGCCCGGGACACCAAGCTCGGCCCCGAAGAGATCACCCGGGACATCCCGAACGTCAGCGAGTCCTCGCTCCGCGATCTCGACGAGAGCGGCATGATCCGCATCGGAGCCAAGGTCAGGCCGGGCGACGTGCTGGTTGGGAAAGTCACCCCGAAGGGCGAGACACAGTTGTCGCCCGAGGAGAAGCTCCTGCGCGCCATCTTCGGCGAAAAGGCCGGCGAGGTGCGCGACGCTTCCCTGGTGACGCCGCCGGGCATCGAGGGCACGATTGTCGACGTGAAGATCTTCTCGCGCAAGGGAGTGCCGAAAGACGAGCGCGCCAAGGCGATCGAGCGCGAGCAGGTCGAGAAGATGGAGAAGAACCTCAACGACGAGATCCGCATCATCAAGGAGGAGCGGAGCAAGAAGCTGATCGATATTCTCGGCGGCGAGACTCTGCCCGAGGACGTGACGAGCCGCTCGGGCGACGTCGTCCTCAAGAAGAAGACCAAGCTCACACGGTCGATGCTCGCCGAGCTGAGCTCAACCGAACTGAACAAGATCCGGAACGATTTCAAAGCCGAAAAGGAAGGGAAAGTCTACGAGGCCATCAAGCGCCTCGA
>Ga0315276_10004055_pt1 | contig 13436 bp, 7 predicted proteins | sample YL17G05_0_MG_FD_204542 | JGI IMG/M metagenome (GOLD analysis project Ga0315276, IMG submission 204542) | Sediment microbial communities from Yellowstone Lake, YNP, Wyoming, USA - YL17G05_0 | ecosystem: Environmental > Aquatic > Freshwater > Lake > Sediment | place: USA: Wyoming | collected...
CTGTCGCCCCTCCGGTCGCCCTGCGGGCTCCCTCCGTGGCGACAGCCTCCCCAGTGGTGGCAAGTCTATCTTAAAAAGTAAATATTTTTGTCCAGACAATGGGGAGGGGTACAAACACAGCTTACGAATCAAAGGATTATAGCTAATATTAAGGGGATACTGACGAATTGAATCCAGTTGAAAACTACTTTCGAGAATTACGTGACATTCGTTTAACCGGCGCGGGAGTGCCTGAAGAGTCATACTATGCGGCCCTATCGAATTTACTGAATGAGATCGGAAAAACACTCAAGCCCAAGGTCCGTTGTGTCTTACAATTGACAAACCGTGGAGCGGGTAAGCCTGACGGCGGACTGTTTACCAGCAACCAGTTCCAGAAGGCTTCCAGCGATGAGCCTATACCCGGCCAACTGCCTGAGCGAGGCGTTATCGAAGTCAAGCCCTTCGATGATGACACTTGGGTTACAGCTGGCGGCAAACAGGTGTCCAATTATTGGGACAAGTATGGTCTAGTTCTGGTCACCAATTATCGCGACTTTGTTCTTGTCGGCAAAAGCGAAAGCGGCAAGTCTGTCAAACTTGAAACTTTTCGGCTCACCCCAAACGAAGCTGACTTCCGAATCGCTATTGCCTATCCCCATAAATTTACGGTGGCATCTGGAGACAGGCTAAGGGAGTTTCTCCGTCGTGTAATGCTCCACGCTGCCCCGCTAAGCAATCCGGAGGATCTGGCGTGGTTTCTGGCCTCCTACGCCAAGGAGGCCAAAGCTCGGATCGAGGCGGTCGGCGAGTTGCCCGGACTAGCCGCTTTGCGAAAAGGTCTGGAAGATGCATTGGGCCTTACGTTTGAGGGTGACAACGGTGAGCATTTCTTTCGTGCCACGTTGGTACAAACTCTTTTCTACGGAATTTTCTCTTCCTGGGTTCTGTGGGCGCGCAACAACGGCGCTACGAAGAACGCTCGATTTAGTTGGCATGAGGCAGCATGGAACTTACACGTGCCCATGATTGCCAGTCTCTTTGACCAAATTGCTACTCCTCGCAAACTCAAGTCTCTGGGAATAGATGAGGTTTTGGACTGGACTGGTATGGTTCTCAATCGTGTAGTACGGGCGGAGTTTTTTAAGAAGTTCGAGGAAGACCATGCGGTTCAGTATTTCTATGAACCCTTTCTAAAAGCATACGATCCTCAGTTGCGTAAAGACTTGGGTGTCTGGTACACCCCGCCCGAGATCGTCGAGTACCAGGTAGCCCGCGTAGATACGGTGCTGCGGGAAGAGTTGGAAATTGAAGATGGCCTTGCCGATCCAAACGTTATTGTTTTAGACCCATGCTGCGGTACCGGGGCCTATCTCGTCGAGGTCCTGCGGAAAATCCACAAAACGCTTCAGGGCAAAAGCGACGATGCCCTAACCGCTCAACGGCTTAAAAAGGCGGCTATGGAGCGGGTGTTCGGATTCGAGTTACTGCCCGCACCGTTCGTCGTGGCCCATCTTCAGCTTGGATTGATGCTTAGAAATCTCGGCACACCGCTTTCCGACAAAACCAACGAACGTGCCGGAGTTTATCTTACCAATGCCCTTACCGGTTGGGAACCGCCCAAGGAACCAAAAAAACTACTGCCTTTCCCTGAGTTACAAGAAGAACACGACGCTGCTGAAAAGGTCAAAAGCGATGCCAAGATACTGGTAATTCTTGGCAATCCACCCTACAACGCCTTTGCCGGGACCAGCCCCGAAGAAGAACAGGGACTCGTAGAGCCTTATAAGCAAGGCCTGACCAAACCGATAAGCGAAGGCGGCTGGGGAATCAAGAAATTCAATCTTGATGATCTCTATATCCGCTTCTTCCGCGTTGCCGAACGGCGTATTGTTAAAAGCGGTAAGGGGATCGTCTCTTATATTTCTAATCATTCCTGGGTAAGCGATCCATCTTTTGTGGTTATGCGCCAACATCTTTTGAATTCCTTTGATAAGTTCTGGATAGAGAACCTTCACGGCAATCGTAAAATATCTGAATATGCCCCTGACGGAAGGACAAGTGAAACCGTTTTCGCCATACCTGGTTTTTCTGCAGGCATTCAACAGGGAATTGTCACATCACTTTGGATTAAGTCAGGTAAACGAAAAACAAAGCAAGCAAAGGTCGTGTTTCGTGATGATATTCATGCAGCTAAAGCCGTAGAGCGAAGAAAGCAACTCCTCGACAGCCTCAATGTTAAAAACTTTAGCAAAAAGTACAAAACATCAAAACCCAAGCAAAATAATCGGTACTCTTTTCGGCCACAAGAAGTTAGCGATCATTACCTGTCATGGCCGAAGGTTGTTGATTTATGTGAAGAATTACCAAGTAATGGTTTGATGGAAAAACGTGGTGGATCTCTGATTGATATTGATAAGAGTTCTCTTGAAAAGCGTATGCGTACATACTACAACAAAAAAGTTAATTGGGATTCTCTCACAACTCTGGGGATGGGTTTGACTAAAGAAGCCGCACGATTCAAAGCAAGGCAGGCAAGGGATAAGGTGCTGACATCTGAAAGCTATACTCCCGAAAACCTTCGCAGATATGCTTTGCGCCCCTTTGACAATCGGTGGTGTTATTATTCATCTATCCGACCTCTCTGGAATGAACCAAGGCCTTCTTACGCAAAACAATGTTGGGATGGAAACTCTTTCTTTATGACTCGTTTTCGTTCTTCAAGTGTTCCTGAAGGTACACCATGTTATCTTGTAACCAGTTTTTCTGACGACCACTTCATTATGCCGGATAATTCCTGCTTTCCAATACGCCTTCTTCGAGTGCTAAATGGGAACGAAAAAGGCGACACCACTCCAAATATGTTTGGTGATGATGTAACTATCACCGCCAATCTTTCTGGACTGGCGAGAGTGTATCTCAAATCGCTTGGCATTGGTAATCCCGACAAGGATACAGATACAGCGGGGCTGATCTGGATGCATGCTCTGGCGATTGGATACAGCCCGGCTTACCTTTCTGAAAATGCCGACGGCGTCAGACAGGATTGGCCGCGGATTCCACTTCCAGACTCAAAGAACGCTCTTATGGCTTCTGCCAAGCTCGGCAAACAGGTAGCGGCTTTGCTTGATACCGAAAAGAGTGTTTCCCGTGTTAGTTCCGGCAGTATTCGCCCGGAACTAAAAGTTCTGGGGCTTGTCTGTCGTGTTGGCGAAGGGGCGCTTAACCCTGACGCAGGTGATCTGGACCTTACCGCTGGCTGGGGCCATGCCGGCAAGGCCGGCGTTACTATGCCTGGCGGGGGCCGAATCCAACAGCGCCCATACTCAGACAAAGAAATGGGTGCAATAGAGAAAGGTGCAAAATCGCTCGGTTTGACGGTCGAACAGGCACTTAAGAATCTCGGCAAGAGCACTCGCGACATTTACTTGAATGATATTGCTTATTGGAAAAACGTTCCTGAAAACGTCTGGAACTACTACATAGGCGGCTACCAGGTAATCAAGAAATGGCTCAGCTATCGCGAAAAGGTTCTCCTGAGCCGTTCTATGAAAATTGAAGAAGTCGAGTACGTCACCGAAATGACCCGTCGCATCACCGCGATTCTTCTTCTCCAGTCACATCTTGATCGGAACTATCGGGCGATTAAAAAATCACCTTTCAATTGGTCGGCCGCTGTACTGTCCTGAAAAGGCCAAGATTGATGCAAAATGGTGGCTGGCCGATGGAATAATGGTGGTGGTTTATTTTGCCCTTGCAGGGCGGAAGATGGATTCGCTATCGCGGCTCTTCGCTTCGCTTCGTGTCGAGCCCCCAAACGAGTTGAGGGTAGGGGTTTTGCGGGGGCAAGTGTTTTGTTTGCAGATTTTGTTGGTTAGGCGGTGGACAAGAAGGTGAATAATCTGTTCTATGGGAGTAAATACGATGGCTAAAGGTGAGCTTGCGCCAAGAGGCGGTGAGATAGTGATTTACCAGACTGAGAGCGGAGGGACCAGGATAGAAGTGCGTCTGGAAGGTGAGACGCTTTGGCTTTCTCAAGCCGATTTAGCGGAGCTTTATCAGACGACCCGACAAAACATAACTATCCATATACAAAACATTTACGAAGAAAACGAATTGTCAGACGAGGCAACTTGTAAGGATTTCTTACAAGTTCAAATCGAGGGTAGCCGGCAGATAAGCAGGCAGGTAAAGCATTACAATCTCGACATGATAATTTCGGTGGGATATCGGATAAAATCCCTGATTGCCACCCATTTCAGGCAGTGGGCGACGCAGCAACTAAGGGAATATATCGTTAAGGGCTTTGTGCTTAATGACGAGAGGTTGAAAAACCCGGATCAGCCATTCGATTATTTTGATGAGTTACTTCGCCGCATACAGGATATTAGGACATCCGAGCGGCGATTCTATCAGAAGATAACAGATATTTACGCTACCAGCGTGGATTATGATCCCACCAGTGAGATAAGCATTGGGTTTTTCAAGAGTGTGCAGAATAAAATGCACTGGGCAATAACAGGCATGACGGCGGCGGAAATTATTGATGATCGGGCTGACGCAAATAAGCCGAATATGGGGCTTACAAGCTGGCGTGGTGAAAAGGTACGCAAGGGTGATGTTGTTATTGCCAAGAATTATCTCAAGGCGGATGAGCTTTCGGCATTGAATAATCTGGTTGAGCAGTATTTGGTTTTTGCCGAAGGGCAGGCAATTCGCCGGGTTAAAATGTATATGAAAGACTGGGTTGAGAAGTTAGACGGTTTTCTGAGTTTGAACGACAGGGAGATATTACAAGATGCCGGTCGCATATCGCATGATGTGGCTAAAAGACGTGCAGAAACGCAATACGATGAGTTTAACAAAAAGCGGATTGCGTGGACGGACAAGCAGGACAGCGATTTCGACAAGACCGTAAAGATGATAGAGGCCCAACAAAAGAAGCTGCCCAAGAAAGAGTTTGTACGAGATGATAGAGAAGAAACGCGGTGAATAGATTCATGGGGGTTTGTATAGTACATGCTCAAGCAAAAAAGCTTGAGCATGCCACCCGAGGCAAAAGTCCGCGTGGGGTAAGAGGACATCGTACGGGAGAAGATGGCGTGGGTGGATGGTGTTACGCCAATGGTCGCCGGGCATGGGGCGGGGTACATGGCGGAAGATTAATATGGACAGTTGACATCGGGCGGGTTATCTTGGAATATACCAGTATATTCGAAGGTGCGGCTTTGCATAACAGGCTATGTTGGATGGGAATTGGATTAAAAAACCGCGAAAGTTGACTGTAATGCGCGATTTTGCTTACGTGGCTTTACGTGTCGCACTTTTTCTTTTGTGGAGATTAAAGATATGGATTTGAATACGCAACAGAACGATTATGCGGAAATGTCGGTCAAGGCGATTGTGCTGGGTGTGATCCTGGCGATGATCCTGGCGGGTGCCAATGCCTACCTGGGAGCTTTCGCGGGCATGACTGTCTCTGCGACCATACCGGCATCGGTTATTTCGATGGGTGTGCTGAGCCTGCTTTTCAAGAGGCATACCATCTTCGAAAATACGCAGGTAATGACGTGTGCTTCAGCGGGTGAAGCGCTGGCAGCCGGGGTGGTGTTTACCGTTCCGGCCCTGGTTATTATGGGAGCGTGGAGTGATTTTCATTATTGGCGCGTGACGACAATCGCGGCCTTTGGCGGTGTGCTGGGCGTACTCTTTACTATTCCGTTACGCCGTGCTTTGATTGTAGAGGGTGACCTGCAGTTTCCCGAAGGTATTGCCACGGCTGAAGTGCTAAAGACCGGCGTAAAGGGTCGCTCGGCTGTCAAAGCCATTGCCTGGTCCGCTATGGCAGGTGCACTGTTCAAACTAGGGGCGGCTGGGCTTACTATATGGAAGGAGGTGTATAAGGTAGCAAAGATACAAACGGTCTGGGGCAAGGATATAGTGGCGTATTTTGGTACGAACCTCAGCCCGGCTTTGTTGGCGGTGGGCTATATCGTAGGACTGAATATCGCCCTGCTGATTTTTCTCGGGGGCGCGGCTAACTGGATGATTGCTATTCCGATTTGTTCAGCGATGGAATTGCCGGTTAAAGACGCGGCGGGTCTGACCAATGATCTGGCTTATGCGGAAGGGCTCTGGGAAGACTATACGCGTTATATCGGCGTGGGAGCTATGGTGGTCGGAGGTTTGTGGGCAGTTATCAAGATCTGGAAGTCGATAGTGGTCGGCATTAAGTCCGGACTGGGCGCGTATAAGGGTGGAGGCGTCGCTTCAGTTAAAGTTGCCCGCACAGATAGAGATGTTCCCATGAAATGGGTACTTGGGATGATAGTTTTTTCCGTCGTGCCTTTGTTCTTTCTGTATAATTGGGCGGTCGATGGAAGAATTGATGTGTCGTTACCCATGGCCGGGATGATGTTAGTATTCGGATTTCTCTTCTCGGCGGTGGCTGGGTATATGGCAGGTCTTGTGGGGTCCTCCAATAACCCCGTGTCCGGCGTTACTGTGGCCACGGTACTGTTGTCGTCGCTATTGTTGTTTGTGTTGATGGGCGAGGCCAAGGAAAACGGGCCGGAAGCAGCCATTATTATCGGTGTGGTGATTTGCTGTGCCGGCGCTATCGCCGGTGATAACCTGCAAGACCTCAAGTCAGGTTACCTGGTAAAGGCTACGCCGTGGAAACAGGAAGTTATGCTCATTATCGGTGTGCTCGCCTCGGCTGTGGTAATAGCTCCGATTTTGTCGCTGCTTTTTCATGCTTATGGGTTTTCGGGGATGGAATCCAAAATCGCATCACCAAACTCACAGGTCGTCTCAACCCTGGATGGCGATGATAATGAGCTTTTGGCAAAATCGCCGATTGCCAAAGAGGTCGAATCTTTAGAGACTCAGACAGCAGGCGCGGAGGGCACGCAGTTGAGAGCATCGAAAAGGGAACCGCTGCCGCTGCCTCAGGCCAATTTAATGAAAGCGGTAGCCCAGGGGATATTTCGCGTTCGCGGTGGTGAGTTGCCCTGGGCTTTTTTCAGTATCGGACTGGCAGTGGCGGTTGTGCTAATTATCCTGGACGAAATCCTGCGAATTAAGGGCAGCTCTTTTAGAACGCCTGTACTGGCGGTAGCTATTGGATTTTATTTGCCGTTTCAATTATCCGTGCCGATCCTGGTCGGGGGTTTCATTAGCTTTTTGGTAATTCGCTACCAAAAGAAAAAGAAGATGTCCGGTCAGCAGAAAGAAAATTCTAATCGTACGGGTTTGCTGTTCGCCTCGGGGCTGATTACCGGTGAGGCGCTGATGGGCATCCTTCTGGCTATCCCGATTATTGTATTTAAAGACGAATATCCTCTTTCCCTTATGAAAGATGCCGGCGGCAATCTAAGGGAGGATAGGATATTCGCCTGGCCGGGTATTCTGTTGTTGGTAGCAATCGGGCTTTGGCTATATCGAAGCACGAGTAAACCAAAGGAAGACTCAATTGAAATGAATAATGATTAGATGATTTGATTTACTGACGTTGGCCCCAGGGTGCGGTTTCGCAATGGCCGGGTTAATCGTCGTTTTGGATGGTGACGGTGGCGGCGGCGTCGCCAATAGTGGCGTTGACGGCATTGGTGAGATTGACAAAGAACGTCTCGTCCTGTTCGTAGATGTTATCGGTGGTTATGGGTATCTGGATGGTTTTGGAGGTTTGGCCGGGTGCGAAAGATATTTTCCCGGCGGTTTGCCGATAGTCGTTGTCTGTAATTGGTGCGGATTTGTCGGTGGTGGTGGTGGCAGAGTTGTCGGCGGTGGCAAAGTCAACCTTCACCCGGACATCACTTGCCTGTGAGAGGTTGACAGTCAGCTCGGCTGTGGCGGTGTCGCTGTCTTCGAGAATTTTGAGGTCTTCGATGGTGATGGAAGATATATCGTCGTGGACCGGTCCAACGTTTTTGACGCCGGCGAGATTGATATCCTCGTCACCGGTGTAATATATTCGGCCCAGTGTCGGGGCGTTGATGGCACCGCTGACATTGGCTTGATAATTGATGATATTGCTATAGCTGCGTTTGCCGGCGATATAACCGACCATGATTCGATCCACCTTCTGGCCGGCGGAGACGTTGGTTGCAATAAAGCCGTCCTCGGCAAAGATTTTGTCGATCGAGTTCCACTGACAGGAAAGGCTGGCGTTTTGTATTTTGCCGGTAACATTCAGTTCATCTATGCTTATAATGGTGGAGATCGAGCCGGTGAAGTCGGCGCCGACAAAATAGTTTTCACTGGCGATATTGTCATTTTCGGGTTTGCGTGAGCTGTCGGCCTGGAATCCGATCAGGACATCTTTAACGCGTGTCGAAGTGATGGAGCCGGCAAAATCGCCCCCGGTGATAATTTTATCGATTCGTGATTTGTAAAGGCCGCTGGCAGTGATTTGTGAGCCTGCGGAGACCTGGCCGTCAATATATAACAGATTTAGCCTGCCTGTGGTTTGGATTTGACTGTCGGTGATATTGCCGCCGGTTTCGTCCGTGCGCGAGCCAATGACAATCTCGTTTATCCGTGCATATTTGATTGTGCCGGTTTTTATGGTGGATTGCTCAAGGCTGCCATGTGTTATTTCAAAGCTGTCGAGTTTTTTTCCGAAGTTGAAATTGCTACCTACGACGTTGCCCTGAGCGATGAGAACCTCTTTTAGATAACCGGCGTCATTGAGATCAAAGGAACTGTTGCTAACGGCGGTTTCCCGTGGGGTCTGAGAGTTGTTACTGACCAGCAGGGAATCAATCGAATAGCCGTAGAACGCAGCGCCGTTGACAGTGCCATCTATATTGATGTCGCGATAGTGGTTGCGACTGGAACTGTCAAAGAAAGTCATGTTGTCGATGTCGCCGGCGACGTAAAGGTTACGGAGGCTGTCGGCATCGAAGATGCATTCGGTGACGTCAGGGTCTCCGAGAGCGTCGGCATGGAAATCACGAAAATGATATTGAGGTGTTTCGATGTTGCGTATATCGCCAAGCTGGAGGTTGTAGATGGTGCCGTGGCTTCCCTGGTCTGCGGCGAGGGTGTTGACCGAACCGGGAAAGATCAAGCTGCCCAGTGATCCGTCGAGGATAATCTCATCGAGCGACCATTGGGCGTCTTCGTCGAGGCTGACAAACGTGACAGAAGAACCGGACTTGCTGCGTAAGATACTCAGGGTATTCATGTTTATGATTTTACCGGTGGGCTTCTGATCGACCTGGAGTTCTATTTGTCCTTTCCCGGTGTAAGTGACTTCTAATTGGTTGCCCTGGTCACTTGTGAGAAGCACGACGCCGGTGCCCTGGTCCACGATAATGGTATGCTCAAATTCGGCGCCCTGAGAGATCAGCAGTTCGTAACCGCTGCTGTTGGGGGTGATGGAGGATATGGTGATGGTATAGGTTCCGGCATTGGAGACTTGTATGGTTTTTTCCATGGTGGATCCCGGCGAGGCTTCGAATATTTTGCTGGTGGATGGGCCGGTGACCGTCACCTGCAGTCGGGTCAGTTGGTTGATCTGTATGAGCGATTGCGGATCCCAATTGTCTTCTTCGCTGCGAAGTCGCAGGATGGTATCGTCAAATATCTGACTGGGCGGTTCTTCCCCTTCCGGTGGTTCGGTGCCGTTGCCGCCCAGGGCAAAGAATGAGCCGTCGGAGGTGCAAACCAGGTGTGAAACCTGGGCGTCGATCAAGCCGGTCGCTTCATCGATTTCAGAACCGACAAGCAGATTAAAGATGTCGTCAAAACTTCCTTCAACGATGGGGTTTTGTTGGTCGGGAGTTTCAGAATCGCTACGTGAGCTTTTACCGAAGAAGTCGTTATTTTGAACATAAAAGTAAATATCACCGGAGCTGTCGAAAGTAAAAGCGACGTTTTTGCTTCCATCCCCTGGTACGTCTCCCTGATCCAAGACATCAAGGCTAACCTCGTTGGCGATATCGTCGGGATTGTCAGCCTGTCCCAGTCCGATGATTCGTGTCTGGTCCGCTACGTCAATCGAGACATAAGGGACGTAAGCAACAGTGATTTCATCGTATTGCGGGTCTTCCGGGTCAAAGTCATCGACCTCTTGCTCAATGGTAATCGGCCTGACCTGCAGATCGTCAAAGGTGTAATCGAAAAGGGTTTGATAATGCATTTGGGTGAGATTCTGGTCACCGCCCATGGCGATGATGAGGTTTCCCCGATCGTCAAAAGCGATGTCGCCGCTAGAGACATCACCGGCGCTCAGTTGCTGGCCCCAGCTATCAGGTGGTACCAAGGGTTGTGGGTTAGGGTCAAGTCTGAACAGATATGAGAGACCATCGCCTTGCGGCTCTTTTAGGGTAAGGATCAGCGAACCTTCCAGAGGAGATTGGAAGGAATTTGTAATGGGTGCCATGGCCAGATCGCAAATGTTAAGACTTCCTCCGCCGAATACACCAAAATCATAAAAGTTCGATGTATCTCCGTTGCTTTTAACGCGCAGTACCTGGCCTCCACCGTACCAGGTGCCGACAAACAGATCGCCCCCATAAGAGAGGTTTCCGGGGGAACTGAATACCAGAGAGATGACGCCGTCGGCGATGTCTGGTACGAACAACTGGGCTACTCCATTCGGGCTGACGCGCCAGAGGTCTGAAGTGAATCCTCCTTCCTCGTTGCCGTTGTTGTCTATATTTTCGCTGAGGACGTAAAGATAGGTTCCGAAAGGGCCGCCGTAACTGAATGCCATGTCGGTTACGTCAAAGAAGCCGGTAAAAGTCTCACCGTTAATCGGGTCTGTGAACTGGGTGACAAATTCGGTGAGATCGCCGTTTTCGTCAACGGAGAAGATTTTGCCGTCGTGATCGTCACCCATACCGGGTCCGAAAGAACCCATAAATAATTTGCCTCCGAATGCGCCGTTAGTGTCGAGTGCAAGAGCAGAAGGGTTTATCCGCAAAGGCACTAATGATTCGTGGCTGTCAACATAGCTGGTTTGTGGATCGAAGAACTTTGTGAAAGTGACATCTTCGGGATCGTTACGTTTGATGGCGATGCGAGTAATGGTGCCATTGGAGAGATCTTTGGTGGTGCCGTCACCATAGACTGTTTGTCCCAATTGGGTGGCGTAATATACGTCGAAACTGTCTGTGGCATAAGAGCCGCTGGCGTAAACGAGAGAATTTGGCTGGAAATCAAATGAATCTTCCGGTTGGGCGATGACGGTTCTTGGCGCTTCGGTGGCGCCGGAGAGTATGTCGTCGATTATCTCCTCCTGCAGGTATTGGGTCAACTGGTCGGCAGGGGTATAATATGTTATGGAATATGGGCCGTTTGGAAGCCCAGGTGGAGATAACCGCAGAACAGAACCGCTTTGCTGGTCGGCGACGTAGATTTCACCGTCACCGTCAACGGCTATGCATGCCAAGTCGGCGGAGTCCAGTTCAGTGAACGCTGTGATCTCGTCGGTGGTCAGTATGGTGGTGATGTTTTGATTGGAATCGACCGAAAAGATATCACCGTGGCCGGCCAATGTTATCAGGAGGTGGTTCTGAGTGGTCAGGGCCAGATCGGTAATGGTAACCTGGTCGGTGGTCAGACCGGCAGCCTGGGCCATGTCAGATAGGGATACCCACATATCAACGGTGGCAGGCGTTTGGGCAGTATCGATTCGCCAAACACTGTTGTTGGCGACAGAATAGGCGATATTGTCCTGCGCCACCGCTAAAGCGGTGAGGTTCTGGTCTCCGCCTTCGGTGATTTCGAGCATCAGATCGATTGGGTCTGTCTTGTCGGTGGTAAAATTATAGGTATCCACATCATCGGCATCAGCCAGGTCACCAATCAGGCCCAGCGCAAGTGTATCCGGTCCAAAAATCAGCTCCTGTCCCGGCGTTACGTTGTTTGGCTCGATTTCGACTTCGGTCTGATCGGCAAAATTGATAATGGACAGCAGCAGTCGGCTTTCCAATGGCTCGACGACGAGGGTTGATGTGGATTTAGGGGATTTGGGGTAGATAGGTAAGATATTTTTGCGTCTCCATGTTAAGTTTGGGTATTTGGCAAAAAGGGGTATTTTCATAAAACGGCACTCCCAAGGCGGTCCAGGGCTGACACTATCAATATCAAAATCGACTTTTGTTCTCGCTGGACTTTAGCGAAGCCTGCAATTCTACGGTATGACGTATTGTTCGGTTCGGTTTCGGCAGAAAGCTGGGTTGGTCTGAGGTTGTTTGTGAGAAGAACGTGAGGTTTTTAGTTGAAAAGGTTTGGAGATGTTGTTAGTATCGCGTATATCGTCGAGCAGATGCATTTGAGCCTGTTTTTTAAGGGCGAATTTTGAGGCAAATTGTTTCAGGACCGTCTGGGTGCCGGATGAGAGCGATAGTTTCGGCCAGGAAGGCCAAATCGACAGAACTGCTATTGAGTCATTTGTTGCGCAGTTGGAAGAGGAAGAGCGTATGCTCATAATGCTTCAGAAAGAGCTTTACGAGAACAATTGGCAGGCGATGATGGTGGATTTGCGTAATCGGCTGGAAGGTAGGCCCTATATTTTTAAGTTGGTCAACCGAATCCGCGATGATATAGCCCGGATCGAGAAACTGGAGGCTTTTGAGCAAAATCACAAGGTTAGATTGGCTGATTTTGTGAAACCTCCTTCGGGCCAAGATGCGTAAAAGTGACGTCAATCATCAGAGGTGGAGGGAAATAATCCTGCCTTTGTATTCGTACCGCATGAAAATGCCAGGTGGTGAGAGTTATACCCAATTGGTATATTCAAAACCTGTATCAGTTGCCCTGGGTGCAGGAGGGTGGTTGTTCTTATTTTGGAGGTTAGCCGTGCAGAAGTTTTTTGACGAGATATTGCCCGACAGAGGGATTAAGTATGTTTTTGTCTGGGGTTTATTGACGAGTTTTTTGGCATTTTTGACGGTTTTGCCGGGTGGCTGTGGTCTGAAAAAGTCGGAGGTTTCGGATGTTACTGTATCGCCGAGCGAAACGGCGGTCGAAGCGACCGAGCGTGTGTGTGGGATATCTTTGGAGATGCTGAAGAAGGCGGGTCTGCAGGTGGAATGGTCGCCGCTACGACTGTCTATGACACGTGGTGCGTGTGTTGAACGTATTTTCTATCATTACGGGCAGTTGTACGTGCTGGATGACCATAACCGGTTGTATGCTATCGATGGTCGTAAGGGGATTTTGCGTTGGGATCAGGTGTTGGCGGATTCACAGAAGAACTGTTCGACGGCGGAATACTACAAGGCTCAAATATCACTCGAAGATAAGGTGGTTCTCGAAGATCGGATGCTGTTCGTATTGGGTAATACGATTGTGGAAGTACGTGAAAGCAATGGCGAGATCACTCATAAATTGAGCGTAAATTTCGCCCCTAATACTACCGCAGCAGGTACGACAGAGCGATTTTTCATTGGTAGTGATGACAGCCGTTTTTATGCGTTACGTCGGAGTGACGGGATTGTGTT
>Ga0315276_10004056_pt1 | contig 13433 bp, 14 predicted proteins | sample YL17G05_0_MG_FD_204542 | JGI IMG/M metagenome (GOLD analysis project Ga0315276, IMG submission 204542) | Sediment microbial communities from Yellowstone Lake, YNP, Wyoming, USA - YL17G05_0 | ecosystem: Environmental > Aquatic > Freshwater > Lake > Sediment | place: USA: Wyoming | collected...
ATGCCGGGGCGACCCCTCGCCGACGTGGCGACGACCATGCTCGACGAGGGCATCAACAGGCTCCCGGTCGTCGACGCCGACGGAAAGCTGATCGGCATCGTCAGCCGCGGTGACCTCGTGAGGGCATTCGCCCGGCCGGACGAGGAGATCCGTCAGGAGATCGAGGAGGACGTGATCCGGAAGGCGCTCTGGCTCGACCCGTCCGTCGTCCGCGTGACCGTCACGAACGGTGTCGTCACGCTGGCCGGCGAGGTCGCGTCCGCCGCCGACGCAGAGCTGCTCCCGACGTTCACACGCAAGGTGCCGGGTGTCGTCGACGTGAGCTCGACGCTGACCTTCAGGGTGTAGGCGACCCGGGAAGGCGCACGCCGCCCGGACGGGCGAGCGTGCGCCGCCCCTGGCGGCTACTGACCGGCGGCGTAACCGTCGCCGCGACCGTCCGAGCCACCGATCAGGGCGCCGTCGACCCGGAGGATCGCCTGGCCCACCCCGAATGCGTGCTGGTTCCCGGCACGGCGCACGTCGTGACCGAGCGCCCGCAGATGCTCCTCGGCGTGCCACAGTCCCGGCTCGAGCTCGACGGTGCGGCCCTCCTCGACCCTCCAGCGCGGTGCATCGAGCGCCGCCTGCGGGTCGTCGGCGTGGTCGACGAGGCGAAGCACGACCTGGACGTGGCCCTGTGGCTGCATCGGGCCACCCATGACGCCGAACGGGCCGAGCAGCCGGCCGCCCTCGAGCAGCATGCCCGGAATGATCGTGTGGAAGGGCCGCTTCGCAGGCCCCAGCGCGTTCGGGTGGGCCGGGTCGTCGACGAAGCCCGAGGCCCGGTTCTGCAACACCACCCCGGTGCCCGGCGCCACGACCCCCGAGCCGAACCTCCCGTACAGGCTCTGGATCAGCGACACCGCTGTGCCGTCGCCGTCCACCGCGCACAGGTACGTCGTACCACCGCGGGGCAACTCGAGCACCGGGTCGAGCGCAGCATCGTCTCGAATGAGAGCCCGCCGGCGCGCGAGCCGGTCGGCGCCGAAGAAGTCCTCCGGCAGCGGCCCGTCGTGGACGACCGCGCGGGTGTCCGCAAGCGCGACCTTCATCGCCTCGATCTGCGTGTGCAACCCCGGCTCGAGCCCGTCGTAGAGCGCCAGTGCGAGCAGCGCGGCGGCACCTTGCCCGTTCGGAGGCAGCTCGCACACCTCGACGCCGCGATAGTCGTAGCGCAGCGGCTCGACCCACTCGGAGCGGTGCTCCGCCAGGTCGGACTCGGAGAGCCACGAGGCAGCCGCGATCGCCGCCGCCACCTTCCCCGTATAGAACGCGTCAGGCCCTCCGGAGGCGACGCGTCGCAGCGTCGCCGCCAGCTCCGGCAGGCGATACCGGCCGCCGATCGCCGGGGCCGGCCACGGCGCCGGCCCGGCGGCCGCCCACTTGTCCGCTATCCGTGCCGTGCATGCGACCCCGGTCTCCGCGAGCTCCGCGGCGTGCTCCAGAGCGCCTTCGAGGCCCAGGCGGCCAAACCGCTCGGCGAGGTCCGCCCACAGCCGCACCGCACCCGGCACAGTCACCGAGCGTGGCCCTGTCTCGTCGACCCCTCCCGCATCGAGCTCGGCCGGTGAGCGCCCCGAGCCGTTCAGCCCGTAGAGCACGCCCCCGTGCCAGACCAGTGCGAACGCGTCACCACCGAGCCCGTTGTCGGTCGGCTCCACCACCGGGAGCACGGCGGCGGCGGCAAGCGCGGCGTCAACGGCGTTCCCGCCGCGCTCGAAGGCGCGGAGGCCCGCGCGCGTGGCAAGCGGGTGGCTCGTTGCCACCATCGTCTCGCCGGCAACCGCCGGCATGCGTCGCCAGCCGCTCGAGTGAGCCGAGCCTGCCCGGAAGAGGGCGTCGAGATCGACGTGCATGACCTGAGCATCGCACGTCGTACACTTGGGCGGTGACACCTCCGATGCATCCGTTCGATGTCGACGAGACCCGGAGACGCCTGAGCGATCGTGGCGGCGGGTACGAGGTCGTGCATCGCTCGTCCGGCCTCGAGATCGGCGTGTACGTGCTCGTCGCACCGGAGCCGGACCGCCAGCAGCCACACGAGTTCGACGAGGTGTACATCGTGCTCGAAGGGGAAGGCATGCTCGAGGTCGAGGGAGAGGCCGCCGCCCTCAGCGAAGGCAAGGCGCTCTTCGTTCCCGCCGGGGCGGAGCACCGGTTCACCGCGTACGAGCACCTCTCGCTCCTCGTCGTGTTCAACGGCGCCCACTCCGGCTGACCCGGACGGCTTCACATTCGCGAGCGACAGGGATAGGCTGGAGAGGAGCAACATGAGCGATTCGGGCGGAATCACCCCCAGGCGGGCCCGCGTGCCGCACTATGACGATCCCTCGGCGGTCGGAAAGCGGTTGTTCGAGGCGCGCCGGGCGGCCGGCCTGAGCCAGCGGGAGCTGTCCTTCCCCGGCTGCAGCGCCGCCTACATCTCGCGCATCGAGTGCGGCGAGCGGGTGCCGTCGTTACAGGTGTTGCGGGAGCTCGCACGACGGATGGGTGTCTCCGAGACAATGCTCGCCTACGGCAGGGAGACGCTCGACGAGGCCGTCGCAGGGGCCATCCGCGAGGTCGAGGCTGCCGAGTCGAGCGGCGACGTCGAGGCGCGCACCCTCGCGTACAAGGCCCTCGCCACGGCCGCCTCCGTGGCTGCCCGCTCCCTCACCCAGCCCCGGCTGGTTGATCGGAACTAGGCGCACACGTCGGTTGGGGGACTGCACACGGCGCAGCGCGCCCGTAGGATCGAGCGGGTGGGGCGCGATGCAGACATCGTCGTCGTCGGGGCCGGGATCGCCGGCGTCGCGACTGCACGCGCGCTCGCGCAGAGCGGCCGTGGTGTGCTCCTGCTCGAGCAGTTCGCGCTCGGGCACGCCCACGGCTCGAGCCACGGCAGCTCCCGGATCTTCCGGCTCTCGTACCCGGACGCGCACTACGTCCGGCTCGCGCAGGGCTCGCTCGAGGGGTGGCGCGAGCTCGAGGCGGAGTGCGGCGAGGCGCTGATCGTCAACACGGGCAGTCTCGACTTCGGGCCGGGCCGAAGCGAGAACGCGCGCGCGCTCTCGGCGTGCGGGGCCCGCTACGAGCTGATGAGCGGCGCCGAGGTCACCGCACGCTTCGGGCTCACGGCGGTACCCGACGAGCCCGCGCTGTTCCAGCCAGAGGGCGGTACGTTGCTGGCCGACCGGGCGCATTCGGCCTTCACTGCCGCTGCGCGCGCCGCGGGTGCCGAGATCGCCGAGGGCGCACGCGTCACCCGCCTCGCCCCCGAGCGAGGCGGGGTCCGCGTATCGACCGGGCGCGACGAGATCGTCACAGGAGCAGTGGTCGTCACCGCGGGTGCCTGGGCGGCACCGCTGCTCGCCCCGGCCGGGATCGAGCTTGCCGTCGTCCCGACACGAGAGACGGTGACGTACTTCGACGTGCCGAACGCGTCGGAGTTGCCGTCGGTGATGGATGAAGCCGTCCCGTCGGCAGTCGGCTACGGGCTCGCACGTCCCGGGCAGGTCACGTACGCCCTCGCGGCGCCCGGCATCGGGCTCAAAGTCGGTCTTCACCATGCCGGGCCGCCCGCGAGCCCGGACGAGCCCGGGGCGCCCGACGAGGGCGTCGCACGCTGGGCGTCCGACTGGGTCACGAGCCGCTACCCGGGCGCCCGTCCCTCGGCGACCGCCCCCGAGACGTGCCTGTACACCAACACGGCGGACGAGAGCTTCGTGCTCGAGCGTCACGGGCGCATCGTCGTGGGCTCGGCGTGCTCCGGGCACGCGTTCAAGTTCGCGCCTGCGCTCGGGCGTACCCTCGCCGCTCTGGCCCGCGAAGCCGCCGGCTGACGCGGGCCGGCGCCGCCGCTACTTCGTCGCGCTCTGCAGCACGTACGCCGCCACGTCCCGAATCTCCTCTTCGCTGAGCTTGTCGCCGAAGGCAGGCATCGCGCCCTTCCCCTTCACGGCACGCGCAACGACGAGAGCTTCGGTGAGCCCGGCGTTGCCGTCGAACGATGGACCGAGCTTGCCCGCGGCGCCCGCGGCGGCGAGCGTATGGCAACCACCGCAGCCGGCGCTCGCGAATACCTCGGCACCGTTGGCCGGGTCGCCCGCGGCGGAGCCGGCGCCGCCCGTTGTGCCCGGCTCGGTCACGGTCACGGTCGTTCCGCCGCCACCGCCGGTCTCACGCCCGACCAGGTAGCCGCCGACCGCGAACGCCATCGCGAGAGCGACGGCGACGAGCACCATTGCGGCCTCCGCCATCGGGGCGGTCCAGCCCCGCGGCGGCGGAGCCGGCTCGGGGATGCCGCGCTCGTCGAACGTTGCGACACCGGACTTGCCCCGCACCGTCTGGATCACGTTCCAGAAGAAGAGCAGCTGCGCCGCCGCGAGCAGGAAGGCGACCGGTAGGGAGATCCGCGTGATCGCGTCGTACTGGGAGGGCAGCACCGACCAGCGCCGTGGGGCGCCATCGAGGCCCTGCACGAGCCACAGCCCGAAGAAGAGCATGCCCCCGACGAACGTCGTCCAGACGTGCACCCAGGCCATGCGCTCGCTGTAGAGCGCCTTGCCGGTCAGCTCCGGCAACAGCGCGTAGGTGGCTCCGAAGATCAGCAGCCCGATGTTGAGCATCGCCATGTGGTGGAAGTGACCGACGATCCAGAGCGTGTTGTGCACCGCCACGTCCAGCGCGATCGTTGCGTTGACGACACCCGAGAGCCCGGCGAGCAGCCAGCCGACGAGGCCGAAGAAGAGCGCGGTCGACGCCGGCGTCCAGCGGAAGCGCGAGCGGTAGATCGTGAAGCCGAGGCTGTACAGGGAGAGCGCCGACGGCAGCACGAGCGAGAAGGTCATCGGCTGCATCGCCGTGTTGATCTGCGCCTGCACCGTCCCCTCCGGGTAGTCGAGGTAGATGTGGTGCGCCCAGACGAGCACGTTGGCGACGACCGCGACGGTCCAGGCGATCGCGATCACGTGCCCGGCGACGAGATCGCGGCCGGCGTAGCGGGGGATCAGCCAGTAGTAGACGGCGACCGCAGGGAAGAGGAGGAGGTAGACGACCGGATGGCCGAACCACCAGAGGATGTTCTTCGCGAGCAGGACATCCGCGGTACCGACCCAACCTGCCGACTGGAGCATCTGCCAGACGAGCAGGCCGGCGAGCGGGAGCGTGGCGATGATCATGTCGATGCCGATCACGGCGAGCGGGATCACCGCGTACGGCACCGGCTTCGGGTTGGTGGCAAACGTCCTCGGCATCAGGTAGCCCCACCCCAGTGAGACCCCGAGGCGCTTGAAGACGTTGCCGGAGACCGCGTGTAGCGCCTCCTTGTTGCAGACCGTGTGGAGGATGCCGAAGCACCACGTCACGATCGCGAGGCCCGCGAGGAGCACGGAGAAAGAGAAGAGGCCCGTCGCCCAGGCGCCCCACGCGCCCGATCCGAAAAACGGCAGCGGATAGAGGAACACCCACGACGCGCCGAAGCCCATCAGCAGCGTCGTGACCACGACTCCGGCGACACCGAGCACCATCAGCCACCACGTCGTGCGCGCCATCACGAGCCCGAACCCGCGCGTCGGGAAACCGACGCCGGCGAGCACCCACCAGGCGAGGCCCATCACCGCGAACGCACCCCAGCCGACGAACGTGCCGAGGCCGTGCGCCGTCATCATCGCGTACCAGAAATTGTCGCCGACGCGCGCCTGCGGCACCGCCTGGCTCCAGCGCAGGACGACGCCGAGCAGGCCGGAGACGGCCAGGATCGCGGTCGACGCGCCAAGGTAGCGGAGCGTGAGGCCACGCGCGATGCCGCGCGAGCGCTCGTCGGTCATGCGCGCCTGACCTCGATCCGCCCGCCCGTCGTCTCGTCCATCCGCTGATGGCCCTTGCCGCAGAACTCGAGGCAGCGCACGTAGTAGATGCCTGGCTTGTCGAACGTCCAGACGAGCCTGCCCGTGCGACCCGGAACGATCTGCACCTGTGTCAGCAGCGGGCCGGCATCGTCCGAACGCTCGTCGACGGGGCCGTACAACCCGAAGCCGTGATTGACGTCTCTCGAGGTGAGCAGGAACTCGACGGTCCTGCCGGCACGGACGAGCGGGGGATCGATCTGCCAGCCGAACTGCGCACTCACGACCTTCACGACCTGCTTGTCCGGCCCGGCGGTCTTGCCGTACGGAACGTAGAAGATCGTTCCGAGCAGGAGTGCGAACAGCGCCAGCGCGACGACGACGAGCCAGGCGGTCTCGCGCCGCGACCAGGTGCCGGCACGGTCCTCGTCCAGCGGGCGCCTGGTGGAGCGCCAGATCGCGAACGAGATTGCCGATCCGATCACGACGGCGATCACGTACGCGACGGTGATGATGACCGCCGTGTGACTCATGCGGGCATCCTCCGCTCCATTGATCGGAGGGGACATCCGCCATAGACCCCAGATGTACTGCGGGTTTTCCGCAACGAGTGACGCGCACCCACGGATGCCGGAGCGGTAGTCGGCGAGTCAGGATCGGCAGACATGAGCGTGATTGTCGTAGCGACTGATGGATCCGCGGCCGCGACGGCTGCGCTCGACGAGGCTATCGGAATCGCACGCAGCACCGGCGACCAACTGGCAGCGATCACCGTCTGGCGCGCGCTGCAGGGCGATTTCGGCCTTGCGTACCCGTCCACTGCGATGCTGGACGACCTGCTCGACGCCGAGCGCCATCATGCCGAGACGACCCTGGCCGAGGCAGTCGCCCGCGCCCGCGCCGCCAAGGTCGCGATCGAGACCAGGCTCGCCACGGGCGATCCGGCGGAGCAGATCTGCGCCTTCGCCGCCGAGCGCGACGCCCGCATGATTGCGATGGGAACGCACGGCTACAGCGCCGTCGTCTCGCTCCTCGTCGGCAGCGTCTCCGGAGCCGTTCTCCGCAGGGCTCCGTGCCCCGTGCTCGTCGTCGGAGAGAGTGGCCACCGGAAACAGCGTGCGGGCCGGTCGTCGACCACGCGGCATGTCACCATCTGACTCATGCTGCGACAGGCTTTCCGGCCCGGTTGTCCGTTCTTGCCCGGCCGTCCGTGGGTGGCGGCGACGGTCGCCCTGGTCGCGGCGGTAGCACTTGTCGGCTGCGGGAGCAACGACGCGCAACCACAACCCTCGACGTCCGGCTCGACGCAGGCCGAGACCCGGCCGGATACTGGTACGACGACGTTCGCCGTGTTCCTCGCGCGCGACGAGCGGGTGGCGCCGGTGCGGCGCACGGTGCCCCACACGCCCGGGGTCGCCCGTGCGGCGCTGACGGCGCTGCTCGCCGGCCCGAGCCCCGATGACCGGGCCGCAGGGTACGGCAGCGCCATCCCCGCAGGCACCGAGCTGCTGGATGTCGCGATCGCGAACGGCACCGCGACCGTCGACCTCTCGGGCGCGTTCGCAGCGGGTGGCGGCAGCTCGTCGATGCTGACGCGGATCGCCCAGGTCGTGTTCACGGTGACGCAGTTCCCCGGCGTCGAGCGCGTCGCGTTCCGGCTCGACGGAAGACCCGTCACCGAGATCGGCGGGGAGGGCGTCGTCGTCGACCCGCCGGTCGGCCGCGCCGGCTTCGAGGATCAGACACCGGCGATCCTGGTCGAATCGCCCCTCCCGGGCGACACCGTCCGCTCGCCCGTTCGCCTGCGCGGCACCGCGAACGTGTTCGAGGCGACTGTCGCGCTCGAGGTGCGTGCAGCCGACGGCACGGTCGTGCAGCGAACCTTCACGACGGCGACCTCCGGCTCCGGTACGCGCGGCACTTTCGACACCGACCTGGAAGTCGACGTGCCTGCAGGGCCGTTCGTGATCGTCGCCTTCGAGTCCTCCGCCAAGGACGGCTCGAAGCTCTTCCCCGTCGAGCTGCCGCTGACGCTCGAGCGCTAGCCGTCCGAGAGTTGCAGCCGTGCGACGCAGCTCGTCGGCGTCACCCACGGCTCGAGACGCTCCACCTCGACGGGTGCGCCCAGCTCGGCGAGAGCGCCGTCGATGATGCCGGCGTGCAGGGCGCAGACGACGCGTGGATAGCGCTCGGCGAGCTCCTGGAACGGGCAACGTCGCATCACGATCTCGTCACCGGAGATCTCGGGCGCGAAGCCGCGGCGTTGCAGGAGAGACGCGACACGCTGAACGCACGCCTGAGCGGTGGGCTCGCAGCCCGGCTCGAACCGGTCGACGAGGACACGCCCCCAACTCCGGCCGGAGGCGGCCGCAAGCTCGGCACCGTCCGGTAGCGGCTCGAGCGAAGAGGCGAGCGCAGCGGCGAGCAACTCGTGCTCGTGCTCGTCCTCCTCGGGCACGGCGGCGAAGAGGCGGCGAGGCCTCCCCGGCCGCGTGCGCTGCTCCCGGGAGCTGACGACCAGCCCGGCGTCCTCGAGGACGTCGAGATGGGCACGCACCGTGTTCGGGTGCAGGCCGAGAGGCGCGGCCAGCTCGTCGGCCGAGAGCGCCCGCACGGAGGCGCACAGCACATCGAGCAGGCGCGTGCGACTCTCGTCGGCAAGCGCACGGTGGCGGAGGGTTTCCCCGTCCATAGGGGGATTTTCGGCAACAGGACCCCGCGTGGCATCCGGGGATTTCCCTACGGAGGATCGGCGCGTTCCCCGACGCCCTCCACTTCGATTATTCCAATACTCGACGTATAAATGACAAATGAAGGGAGTCACCCAGATGAAGACCGCGATGCTCGGCTTCGGCGTCCTCGTGGCCGGAGTCCTCGTGCTGGTCGCCGCACTCGTCGCCTCGAACCGCGCACTCGACGACGACGTCGCCTCGGCCGCGTCAGTGCAGGACCACGGCACCATGACCACTCCTGCGGCCACGTCGGCCAAGGGAGGGATGCAGAGCTTCGCCGGCATCACCGCTGACGATGCGAAGACGCTGGCGCTGGCCCACGAGCCTGTCCCGGCCACGCTGCCGCCCGTGCCCGACGGCGACGTCGTAGAGGTGCACATGGTGCTGAAGGACGTGACGATCGAGATCGCGCCGGGCGTCAAGTACCAGGCGTGGGGCTTCGAGGGCGGCGTCCCCGGTCCCGTCGTGCACGCCCGGCAGGGGCAGCTGATCGAAATGACGCTCACGAACGGCGGGGCGATACCCCATTCGATCGACTTCCATGCGGCGCGGATCGCGCCGAACGAGGCGTTCGTCGACGTGATGCCGGGCAAGTCGTTCACGTTCCGCTTCAAGGCGGCCGACCCCGGTGTGTTCATGTACCACTGCGGCACGAAGCCGGTGCTGGCACACATCGCGAACGGCATGTACGGGGCGATCGTGGTCGATCCGGTGCCGGCGCTGCCGAAGGTCGAGCGGGAGTACGTGCTCGTCGCCGGCGAGTGGTACCTGTCGAACGACGGCATCGAGAAGCCCGCGCAGCTCGACATGGCCAAGGCGCGCGCGATCATGCCCGACTGGACGGCCTTCAACGGCTACGCGGGCCAGTACGTCGCGCATCCGCTCACGGCAGACCCGGGCGACACCGTCCGCTTCTACGTCGTCGATGCCGGGCCGAGCCTGACGACGGCGTTCCACGTGGTCGGCACGATCTTCGACACCGTCTACCCGAACGGCGACATGCGCCTCGACCACACGATGAAGGGCGTGCAGACGGTGGACGTACCCGCCGGCGGCGGCGGCGTGTTCGAGGTGAAGATCGACGAGCCGGGGCTGTACCCGTTCGTCTCACACGCGTTCGCCCACGTCGATCTCGGCCAGGTCGGCCTGCTCAAGGTCGGGAATCCGAAGGGCACGATGTCCCACTAGTTGCTCTTCCGGAACGGTGCACTGGTTCCGAGCTGGAGGATTCGTGACGGCTACCCCGTCACGAATCCTCCAGCAGGCCGTTCGCGAGCGCATACCGGACGAGCTCGGCGCGGGTGCCGAGACCGAGCTTCTGCATGATGTGCGCCCGGTGTGTCTCGGCCGTGCGCACGGAGATGAACAGCGACTTCGCGATCTCCTGGTTGGTATGGCCGAGCGCCAGCAGACGGAGCACCTCGCGTTCGCGGTCGGAGAGTGGGTCGTCCTCTGCCTGGCGAGCCGCCTCCACCTCCGCCTGCGCGAGCCGGGCGCCAAGAGTCGGGTGAACGTAGCGCCCACCCGAGGCGACCTCGCGCACGGCCTGCACGAGCTCCGTGTCGGCTGCCTCCTTGAGCATGTACCCGCTCGCTCCGGCGGCGAAGGCCTCGCGCACGTAGGTCGGGTCGTCCTGCATCGACAGCACGAGCACCCTCCCCTTCGACGCGTGCACGATCTCGGCGCACGCCTCGATGCCGCTGCGGCCGGGCATCACGACGTCGAGCAACGTGATGTCGGGCTTCTCGAGCCGGGCCGCACGGACGCCCTCGTCGGCGTTCCCGGCCTCGGCCACGACGTCGAGGTCGCCCTCGCGCTCGAGCAGCAGCCGCAGTCCGGTCCGCACCACGGCGTGATCATCGATGATGAGGACACGGATACTCATGACAGCGGCAACTCGATGACAAGAGTAGCCCCCGCGCCGGGTGACGACTCGACGAGGAGCACGCCGTTGAGCAGCTCGACCCGCTCGCCCATTCCGAGCAGTCCGAGCGCGTCGTGGCGAACGCTGTCCGGATCGAAGCCACGGCCGTCGTCTTCGATCACCACGGAGACGCTCCTCTCCTTCCGGGTCACGACGACACTCACGTGGCGGGCGTCTGCGTGCTTGACCACGTTCGTGAGCGCCTCCTGGACGATCCGGTAGACCGATGTCTCCGTCTCGGGCGACAGCCGGCGGCCGTCGAGGCGCGCCTCGACCTGCACGTCGAGGCCGGAGCGCTCGCGCACCATCGCGCCAAGGCGCTTCAGGGCCGGCAGCAGGCCGAAATCGTCGAGCGCCGCAGGGCGGAGCTCGACCGCGAGCCGGCGCACATCCTGCAGCGTCGACACGACCAGCGCGCGCAGGGTCACAGCAGCTTCGTGCGCCTCCCCGGGCGTGGCGGCCGCCTCCACGGCGGAGAGCCCGAGCAGCATCGATGTGAGCGCCTGGCCGGTTTCGTCGTGAAGCTCCCTGGCAAGACGCCGGCGCTCCTGCTCCTGCGCCGCCACCGCGCGTCGCAGGGCGTCTCGTGCGACGCGCTGCGACAGGTCGACTGCGACAGCAGCGCGGCGCGCGAAGGTCTCCGCGAGCCGCAGATCCTCGTCGGTGAAGCGCGGGTCGGGACCCTGGCGGTCGTGGACGATGATGACGCCGAGCGTGCGTGCGCCAAGCAGCAGCGGCACGATGATGCCGGCACGCGCACCGTCGCGCTCGACGAGTTGCGGGTCGATGCCCGGATCATCGGCGAGCGAATCGAGCCGCACACTACGCCGAGTCGCAAGCACGTGGGCACTCCTCGAGCCGGGGCCGAGCAGGATTCCGGCCATCGCCTCACCACTCCCGGCCTCGACCCGAAGCGTCCCGTCCGGCTGCGGCAAGGCGACTGCGACCGCGCGCGCATCAAGCAACTCTCTCAGATGCGTCGTCACCAGCTCGAGTTGCCGCGGCAGCTCGACCTCGCCGGCGAGCGCCGCCGCGATCTCGTTCAGCGACTCGAGCTGACGCGACCAGCGTGTTGCCTCCTCGTACAGCCGCGCATTCTCGATCGCGACCGCCGCCTGCGCAGCGAGCAGCGTCGCGATCTCCTCGTCGTCCTCGTCGAAGTCCGCGCCGCCCCCCTTCTCGGTCAGGTAGAGGTTCCCGTAGGCAACCTCACGGAGCTTCACCGGCACCCCGAGAAACGACCGCATCGGTGGATGGTTCGGCGGGAAGCCAACCGAACGCGGATCGCTCGCCAGGTCGCGCAGGCGCAGCGGTACGGCATCGTGGATGAGGGCGCCGAGGATGCCGCGACCGGTCGGGCGCGCTCCGATCGCCGCCTGCTCCTGGGGGTCGAGGCCATGCGCGAGAAACCGCTCGAGGCGATCACCATCGCGGTCGATCACACCGAGGGCGGCGTAGCGCGCCCCGGTCAGCTCGGCGGCGATCTCGACAAGCGTGGCGAGCACCGCGTCGAGGGAGAGCTCCGAGCCGATCGCGATACCGGCCTCGACGAGCGCACGCCGATCGTGGTTCCTGGTCACGACCCAAGTATCCACTTCTCCGCTCGGACGGCGGCGAGCGTAGGCACACTTGAGGTATGCCGCCCCTGCCGAAGTCGAACAAGCCGGCGAAGCGCAACAACCGAAATCTGATCATCGCGCTCGGCGGCGCGGCGGTAGTGGCTGCCGTCCTGATCGTCGGCAGCATCGTCCTCTCCGGCGGCAGCGACGACTCGTCGAGCGGGACAGGAACAACGTCCTCGGCGACGGCTCTGGTCACCGGCATTCCCCAGTCCGGCACCATCCTCGGCAACCCGGACGCGAAGGTCACGATGCTGCAGTACGAGGACTTCCAGTGCCCCATCTGCAGGGATTACACGGTTGAGGCGCTACCGGCGCTCGTGAACGAGTACGTCAGAACCGGCAAGGTGAAGCTCGACTACCGCGGGCTCTCGTTCCTCGGCACGGACTCGGTCAAGGCACTCCGCGTGGCGCTTGCCGCCGCCAACCAGAACAAGCTCTGGGAGGTCGCCGAGCTCTTTTACGCGGAGCAGGGCAAGGAGAACAGCGGCTGGGTGACGGACGACAAGGTGAACGAGATCCTGGCGCAGGTGCCGGGGCTCGACGCCGCCAAGGTACTCGCCGACGCAGAGAGCCCGGCCGTCACCGCCGAGATCGAGAAGCTGAACCAGGAAGCGTCCGATCGCGATGTCAAGGGCACGCCGACGTTCTTCATCGCCGTGGGCACTGACGACCCCTACCGGCTCGCACCGACCTCGCTGACGCCGGACGCTTTCCGGCCGGCGCTCGACGACGCTCTCCAGGGGTGAGCGACCGGGCACTTCGGATCGCCCTGCTCACCGTCACGGGTGCGGGAGTCGCCGTGGCTGCCTACCTGACGTGGGTGCACTACCAGCCCGACTCGCTCATCTGCACGGGGGGCGGCGGCTGCGAGAAGGTGCAGGACTCGGAGTACTCCCTGATCGCCGGGATCCCGGTCGCGGTGCTCGGCCTCGGAGCGTGGGTCGCCGCGCTCGCGCTCGAGCTCTGGGACTCCGAGCTCGCACGGACGCTGCTCGCGGCCCTGGCGCTCGTCGCCCTTGCGTTCGCGGTGTACCTCGTGATCCTGCAGCTGTTCGTGATCGACGCGATCTGCGTCTGGTGCATGGTCAACGACGTCGTGCTCGTGCCGCTGCTCGCCGCGCTCGCGCTCGTGCGGGTACGCCGTGCCGCGGCCTGACGGGGACACGCCGGGCTAGGTCATCGGGACCTGACGCAGGATGCTCGACTGGATCCTGTCGAGAATCTCCGTCAGGCTGTCACCGGTGGCGGTGATGCCGTGGTTGCGCAGGCCGATCACGGCGTGCGCAGG
>Ga0315276_10004057_pt1 | contig 13433 bp, 14 predicted proteins | sample YL17G05_0_MG_FD_204542 | JGI IMG/M metagenome (GOLD analysis project Ga0315276, IMG submission 204542) | Sediment microbial communities from Yellowstone Lake, YNP, Wyoming, USA - YL17G05_0 | ecosystem: Environmental > Aquatic > Freshwater > Lake > Sediment | place: USA: Wyoming | collected...
CTCCTTCTCTTCCAAGCCGGTGACGATCACCAGGTATCCACCGAAGGCGAGGACGTACTGATGGCGGTCAAGGAATATTCCTTCCTGGTCTTTCGCTTTGATCCCGAAATCGATCAGGAACCCCACTTCGAACCCTTTACCCTGAAACTGGACGAGTCGCAGAGCGTTCTGGGGGCTCTGATGGAGATTCAGGACTCCCTGGATCCCTCCCTCGCCTTTCGTTACTCTTGTCGGGGCGCGGTATGCGGATCCTGCGCCATGACCGTCAACGGTTCATTAACCCTGACGTGCAAGAGCCTCCTCTCCGCTCTACCTTCGGGGATCATTACCGTGGAACCCCTGCCGAACTTGGAAATCCAGAAAGACCTGGTTGTCGACATGGAGCCTTTCTGGGAGGCCTACGAAAAGATCCAACCCTGGCTCCAAGCCGATGGGGTCTCCCCCGAAAAGGAGTACAAGGTCTCGGAAGAGGAGAGGTCCCGAATCGACCAGTTCGTCAACTGCATCCTTTGTGCGAGCTGCTACGGGGCCTGCCCGGTAATTGGGCGGGATCCGGAGTATTTGGGCCCTGCAGCCCTGGCCAAGCTCTACCGATTTGTAGGGGATGTGAGGGATCACAGGGCGTACTCCCTCCTCCAGAGGGTGGATCGCCAGCAGGGGGTTTGGGGATGTGACACCGTTTACCGTTGCATAGACGCGTGCCCCAAAGAGGTGCGCCCCACCGATGGAATCGCAGCACTCCGTCGCATTCTGGTTACCCGGAGATTCGGGGGGAGGAAATGAAACTCAAGGATTCCTTCATTTCTCGGAGGGCTTTCCTCTCTCGCCTCTTCGGCGGGTGGTTGGCTGCCCTGGTCGCCCTCATCGCTTATCCGTTGGCCAAGTTTGTCGCCCCGGTCGAGGCGCCCGATCCTCTCTTCGTGCTTCTGCCGGCCAGCGACTACCTTTCTATTGCCGCCAACTCCACCAAGACCTTTCGTTGGGGTCACAAGATGGGAATCTTCATGAAGGCTCAGGATCAGAGTTTGCGAGCGTTCAAAGGGACCTGCAGCCATCTGGATTGTAACGTCACCTACAAGCCGGAGCAGCGGCGTTTCTTCTGTCCTTGCCACGATGGATGGTACGACGAGGGGGGCCGGAATATCGCCGGGCCTCCGCCCCGGCCTTTGGACCGCCTGGAGGTTCAAGTGAAGGGGGAAAAACTGATCGTTCATCGGCCCGGGGCAGTTCTTCCTCCGGAGGTTCTGGCATGAGCAAGCTGCAGGATTGGCTGACGGAGCGGGTGGATCTGGGATGGGTGGAGGCTTTTATGCGATCTAAGGTCGTCCCCCACCACCGCCACAGCTACGTCTATTATTCGGGAGGAATCCTTCTCCTCTTGCTGGGCATTCAGGTGATCACGGGGACGCTGTTGTTGGCCTACTACTGTCCAGGCGAGGAGGTGGCCTTTGAAAGCATCGTAAACCTTGTGGCCAAGGTCCCTCTGGGCGTCTATATCCGATCGGTCCATTCCTGGAGTGCAAACCTCATGGTCTTTTTTTTGTTCTTCCACCTCTTTTCCATCCTGTTGTATCAGGGGTACCGGCGGCCTCGGGAGTTGACCTGGGTAGGAGGGTTTATCCTCCTCATTCTTACCTTGGCCTTCGGTTTCTCGGGGTATCTCCTTCCCTGGAATCAACTGGCGGTTACCGCCACCAAGGTGGGAACCGACTCCCCCGGAGCGTTGGGACCAATCGGAGCATGGGTTACCATCCTTCTACGGGGCGGCGAAGATGTTACTGGAATCACTCTGGGCAGGTTCTTCGCCCTGCATGTATGGGGGCTCCCCCTCCTTTTCTTCCCTCTCTTAGCCCTTCATCTATTTCTCGTCCAGGCTCAGGGAATGGCTGTTCCGCCGAAGATCGAAAGGAAGGGAGAATACAGCTATCTCCCCTTTTTCCCCAATGTCTTGTATCGGGATCTTGCCATCTGGCTGGTCACGCTGGGCCTGGTTATTACCCTGGCAGTTGTCTCGCCCTGGACGGTGGGGGAAAAGGCGGATCTCTTGGCCCCTACGCCGGAGCGGATGAAGCCGGAGTGGTTCTTCCTATTTCTCTTTCAGACCTTGAAACTATTTCCGGGGAACATTTTAGGGATCTCAGGCGAGACGGTGGCGATGAGCCTGATCCTTCTGCTGATCCTTGCCGCTTTCTTCTATCCCTGGATCGATCGAGGCGCCGGGGAAGGAAAGACCCCTTTCCTGCTTCGGTTGGCACCCTATCTCGCCCTTATCTATGTCATAGGAATGACCCTCTGGGGATTTCTGTCATGAAGCTTCTCTGGTCCTTTCTTGCCCTCATTGTGCCGGCGACCTCTTTCGCAGCGGAAGCGGTTCCCCCACCGCGCCTCGGCTCTCTCGCGGACCGTATCCTCTTTCTGTTTGCCCTCTGGCTGCTCATCGTGGTTCTATTGATCGTCCTTCGCTGGAAGATCTCCCTCGCTGATACCCTATTCCGTATGATGCCCCAGGCGAAAAAGGCGCAATCGAAGGAGGCGAAAGAGGGATGTTCTCACCAGGCTGTCAGCCCGAGGATGTCGGAGGGCGAATCGAGGGACATCCAGAACCCCGCTGTCTGATCCCCGACCCCCTCCCTGCCATATCTTTTCTCCCTTAAAAAACTCCCCGAAGGATCTCCTGTCCTCAAGCGATCTGAGCCGCAAGGAGCCTCGAGCACAAAAAGGCCCCGCTACTTCTAGACGGCAGCGGGGCCCGAAGGACTTTTCTGCTTCGCGCAGGTAGCGACCCTGCTCACTCCTCAAACCACTTGAGGACCAAAGAGGCATTGGTGCCCCCAAAGCCGAAGGAGTTGCTGAGGGCGAACCGGATCTCGGCCTTCCGCGCCTGATTCGGAACATAATCCAGATCGCATTCCGGATCGGGATATTCGTAATTGATGGTGGGAGGGATGATACGATCCCTTATGGCGAGCACTGTTGCCGCAGCCTCCACGGCTCCTGCCCCCCCCAAGAGATGGCCAACCATCGACTTGATGGAAGAAACCGCCAATTTGTAGGCGTGTTCGCCGAAGACCGATTTGATGGCCTGGGTCTCGGCAACGTCATTGTAATAGGTGGAGGTCCCGTGAGCATTGATATAGTCGATCTCCCCCGGGCTCACACCGGCATCCTCCAAGGCCAGTCGCATGCAGCCCGCCGCCCCCTCTCCTCCCGGAGAGGTGGCGGTTATATGATAAGCATCCCCGGACATTCCGTAACCTGAGACCTCGGCGTAAATGGTCGCCCCGCGCGAGAGGGCATGGCTTAGCTCTTCCAAAATCAAGACCCCTGCCCCCTCCCCTATTACGAAGCCATCCCGCTTGGCATCGAAGGGCCGGCTTGCCTTTTGGGGTTGGTCGTTACGAGTGGAGAGCGCTCTCATGGCAGCAAAGCCCGCGACGGCCAAGGGAGTAATGGCTGCTTCGCATCCCCCCGCAATCATCACGTCGGCAGCCCCTCGCTGAATGATCTTGAAGGAATCGCCGATGGCATGGGTACCCGTAGCACAGGCGGTCGCCACACAGGAGTTTGGGCCCTTTGCCCCGAGTCGGATGGAAATCTGGCCCGACGCCAGGTTCGCGATGAGGGAAGGGATAAAATGGGGACTGATACGATCCGGGCCTCGACTTAGCAAGATCTTGTGCTGCTCTTCGATGACCCGAAGCCCCCCGATGCCCGCCCCTACCAAGACACCGATTCGATCGGCATTCTCTGTAGTAATCTGGAGCTTGGCATCTTCAACCGACATGAGTGCTGCAGCCAGGGCATACTGGATGAACAGGTCCATTTTCTTAAGATCCTTTTTCTCCATGTACTGGAGGGGATCAAATCCCTTCACCTCAGCTGCAATCTGCACCGAATAGGCCGATGCATCGAAGCGGGTGATCCTTCCAGCCCCGGAAATCCCCTCACAGAGCGATTTCCAGAATTCTTTGATTCCGATCCCCAAAGGAGACACGACCCCCAGGCCCGTCACTACCACGCGTCTCATTCCCAGCAGCACTCCTTTCCTTTTTCTCGTCTTGATTTCTTCACCGATCCCAGAATGCGCTTAGGTATGGTCCCTGATGTAATCGATGACATCCTTGACGGTCACGATCTTCTCGGCATCCTCGTCCGGGATCTCAATCCCAAAATCCTCTTCGAGCGCCATCACCAGCTCCACGGTGTCGAGGGAATCGGCTCCCAGATCCTCAACAAACTTGGCCGTCGGAGTCACCTCATCTGCATCCACTCCCAATTGATCCACGATGATTTGCTTAACCTTTTCTTCTAATTCTGCCATAATTCTTGACCTCCTTGATTGATAATGATGCCACCCTCCACTCTCAACCACCGGATTGACTTTTTCCTCCTGTTGCGGAAGATTTTCACCCTCTCCATCCGGGGGACCTGCGTAGATCCCCTCATCCCATATACATCCCCCCATTAATGTGGATCACTTGGCCCGTAATGTAACTGGAGGCCTCCGAGGCTAAAAAACTCACGACGCCGGCTACCTCTTCCGGTACCCCGAACCGGCCGAGAGGTATTTGTCTCAGCATCGTCTGGCGAATTTCCTCCGAGAGACTCGCCGTCATGTCCGTTTCAATGAATCCCGGGGCTACGGCATTCACCGTGACGCCTCGGGTCGCCACCTCTCGGGCGGTCGCCTTGGTTAGGCCAATCAGGCCTGCCTTGGAAGCCACATAGTTCGCTTGGCCCGCATTTCCCATGGCTCCCACTACCGAAGCGATATTGATGATGCGACCCGAACGCTGCTTCATCATGGTCCGCAGCACCTCACGAGTAAAGTGGAACGCCCCCTTCAAATTGACGTCCAGAACCAGATTCCAGTCTTCATCCTTCATCCGCAAAAGCAGCGAGTCTCGTACGATGCCCGCGTTATTAACGAGGATGTCGATTCGGCTCCATTCCTCCAAAACTTTCTTCACGGTTGCTTCCACCTCGGAGGCCGAAGTGACGTCAGTCTGGAAAGGCAGGTATTTTCCTCCCTTCACGGAACAATCCTTTGCTCCATCCAGGATCCCCTGCCCCTTGATATCACACAGGGCCAAATCCGCGCCCTCATTCGCCAGGACGGCACAGATCGTCCTTCCGATGCCCTGAGCTGCCCCTGTCACAATAGCGACTTTCCCCTTCAAGCTCATTCCTTCACCTCAGGGCTTCGATGGTCGAGGTTAAGCCCCCTTCATCTTCCACGTGAAGGAGGATGGCCTCTTTTGCAATCCGCTTGATGAGACCGGAGAGGACTGTTCCCGGCCCGACCTCCACGAAAGTACCGACTCCCGCTTCCTGAAGGGTATGGATGCAATCCTCCCAAAGAACCGGGGAACTGACCTGACGAACCAGAGCGGGTCGGATCGAATCCGCGGAGGTCATGAACTGGCCGTCCACATTGGCAGCCAGGGGAATCTTCAGGTTACGAACCTCCACGGCGGCCAGGATCTCACCCAGCCTCTCCCCGGCGGTCCTCATAAGACGACAATGAAACGGCGCACTCACCGACAAAAGGGTCGCCCGCTTGGCGCCTTTTCCTTTGGCGGCCTTGATAGCCCGGTCGACCGCCTCCGTTTCTCCGGAGATCACGATCTGGCCGGGGGAATTCAGATTGGCAATCTCCACGATCTGCCCATCCTGAGCCTCTTCGCAGATCTTTGCTACCTCCTCTTTTTCCATGCCCAGAATGGCCGCCATAGCCCCTCTGCCCAGAGGAACGGCCTCCTGCATGAATTCTCCTCTTTTCCTGACCAGATACAGGGCATCGGCGAACTGGAGAGAGCCGCCCGCCACCAGCGCCGAATACTCCCCCAGGCTGTGCCCGGCCACGAAATCGGGTTTGATCCCTCGCTCCTCCAATAACCGGAACGCAATCACGCTGCAGAGCAGGAGGGCTGGCTGGGTATGGGTCGTCATCTTCAAAGCCTCTTCCGGACCGGTAAAGCAAATCTGGGCAATATCAAATCCCAGGACTTTCTCTGCCTCCCGGAAATGATCCTGTGCCAACTGATACCTTTCCCAGAGATCCTTTCCCATCCCTACATACTGCGACCCCTGGCCCGGGAAGACGAAGGCGATCTTCTTCATCAACGAGACCCCGCTGCCTCTCTGATCAGATGTAGGGCGATAACGTTCCTCTGAATCTGGTTGGTCCCCTCGTAGATCTGGGTGATCTTGGCATCCCGCATCATCTTTTCCACGGGGTAATCCCGCATGTATCCATACCCTCCCAGGATCTGCACCGCGTCCACGCAGACCTTCATGGCTACATCGGAGGCAAACAGTTTCGCCATGGAGGCCTCCTTGGAGACATCCTTCGCATTGGAGTCCACATAGCGGGCCACTGCATAGACCAGGGCCCGGGCGGCTTCCAGCTGCGTGGCCATATCTGCCAGCATGTGCTGTATGGCTTGGAAGGAGATAATAGGCTGGGAAAATTGCACTCGCTGGCGAGCATAACTCACCGCCTCATCCAGCGCACCTTGGGCAATGCCTACCGCCTGCGCGCCAATCCCCGGCCGGGACTTGTCCACGGTCTTCATGGCGACCAGAAAGCCCATGCCCTCCCTCCCCAGGAGGTTTTCCTTCGGAATGCGGCAATCCTCGAAAATCAACTCCCGGGTCGCGGAAGCCCGGATCCCCATCTTTTTCTCCTTCTTCCCAAAGGAGAAACCGGGGGTCCCTTTCTCCACAATGAAGGCGGAAGCCCCCCTGGCTCCTCTCTTCTTATCCGTCATGGCGATGATGGTGTAAACCGAAGCCTCCCCTCCATTGGTAACCCATTGCTTGGTCCCGTTCAAGATGTACTCATGGCCATCCAATCGGGCGGTAGTCTGGATTCCCCCCGCATCGGATCCCGCATTGGCTTCCGTCAGTCCAAAGGCGGCGAGTTTGGCGCCGCTGGCGATCTCAAGAATGAACCTCTTCTTTTGCTCCGGGTTGCCAAAGAGCAGCATCGGGAGGCAACCGAGAGCACTGGCGGCATAAGAGACGGCCACCCCGCTGCAGGCTCGACTGAGCTCTTCGGTCACCAGACAGAGGTCCAGGACTCCTCCCCCGAATCCGCCATATTCCTCCGGGACATAGACCCCAAAGAGCCCCACTTCCGCCAGTACCTTGAGGATTTCAGTAGGAAATTCCTCCTTCTCGTCCAGATCCGCCCTGGCGGGGACAATTTTCTCCCGGGCGATCTTCGCGGTAAGTGCCCGTATCTCTTTCTGAGTATCGCTCAAAAAGTAATCCATTCCTCTTCCTCATTTCCGCTGTAGGAGCCCGAGAATACTGCCCCTTCGATCAAAATAGGAGAGCAAGCAAGGATAGCTTTCCTGGGAACTTCCGGGAAGGAGACGACGATTGAAGCTCCCCCTACCACCGGATGACCGCGGAAGCCCAGGTCATCCCTCCCCCAAAGGAGGAGAGGAGAATCAGATCGTTCGTCTTCACGCGTTCGCTCGCGACGGCCTGATCCAGGGCTAGGGGAATGGAGGCCGCAGAGGTATTTCCATATACCTCCAGGTTCAGGTATACCTTCTCCAGCGGAAAAGCGAGACGCGAGACCACGGCCTGGATAATCCGGTAGTTCGCCTGGTGAGGGATAAAAAGATCAATCTGTGAGGCATCCAACCCATTATTCGAGAGGGCATCTCGGCAGGCTTGCTCCAAAGAACGGACGGCAACCTTAAAGGTTTCATTTCCATTCATTTTGATGAAGTGCAGCCCCTGGCGCACAGTATTTGCGCTCGTAGGATTGCGCGAGCCCCCTCCTGGAAGGTTCAGGAGCCCCGAGAAGCTCCCATCGGAATAGAGATGGGTAGAGAGAATCCCCGCCTCTCCCTGCTCTCCCCTTAGCAGTACGGCCCCTGCTGCGTCCCCAAAGAGGACACAGGTGTTTCGATCTTTCCAATCCGTGATCTTGGTCAGGGTCTCTGCTCCAAGCAGCAAGATATTCTTGAAGGCCCCGGTGCGAATATAAGAGTCGGCAATGGAGAGACCATAAATGAAACCGGAACAGGCGGCCAGGATGTCGAAGGCAGCCGAATTTTTCGCACCGATCTTGTCTTGAATGAAGCACGCCGTAGAGGGAAAGAACATATCGGGAGTAATGGTGGCGACCAGGATGAGATCGATCTGCTCGGGTTTCATACCCGCCTTTTTTATCGCCTCATTTGCAGCCGCAGCCCCCAAATCAGAGGTGGCCTCTGATTCCGCGGAAATTCGTCGCTCCCTTATCCCCGTGCGGCTTCGAATCCAGTCGTCGGATGTGTCAACCATCTTCTCCAACTCGAAATTGGTCAAAACCCGCTCGGGTACATAAGACCCGGTGGCGATGATCTTGGTCCGATACATAAACGGCGAATCTCCTCTTTAGCCGCTTGCCATGAGTCTCATCCGGAGGCTATCGTGCATGCCCTCCCGAATGTGTTCAAGCACTCGGTTATGGACACACTCTCCCGCAACCCGCAAGGCATTCTTGATCGCCTTGGCGGTGGACCTCCCGTGGCTGATAATGCATACGCCGTTGACTCCTAAGAGAGGAGCTCCGCCATATTCCGAGTAATCCACTCTCCTCCTGAAACGTTCAAAGGCCGGTCGCGTCAGGAGATAGCCGAGCCTGCTGGCGATGGTCTTGGAGAATTCTTCCCGCAAGAGTGCCCCCATCATCTCGGCCAAGGCCTCGCTGAATTTGAGAGCCACATTTCCCGTGAACCCGTCGCAAACCACCACGTCGACGTTGCCGCTAAACAGATCTCTTCCCTCTACCATGCCGACAAAGATCAGGGAGGTCTCCTCCTCCAAAGCTTTATAGGTCTCTTTTGTCAATTCGTTGCCTTTGGTCTCCTCTTCTCCAATGCTCAAGAGGCCCACCCTTGGTTTTCCCTTGCCCAGTATATCCTTGGCGTAGATGTTGCCCATGATCGCAAACTCCAACAGCTGCCTGGGCTTGCAGTCTACGTTGGCTCCCACATCCAGTAAAATGCAGTTCCCTTTCAGGGTGGGCATAACCGCGGCTATGGCCGGCCTTTCCACCTCGGGAAGATTTCCCAGGATCACCATGGCGGTCGCCATCACCGCGCCGGTATTGCCTGCGCTTACGAAGGCCTCCGCCTCTCCCCGCTTCACCAGGTCGATGCCAACTCGAATCGAGGAGTCCTTCTTCCTACGCAAAGCTGCCGAGGGCGACTCATCCATTTCCACCACTTCGGAGGCTTCTTGAATACTGAGAGCCGCAGAAGAGCCTTTATAGCGGGGAATCTCTTCCGCGATCCTTTCCCTTTTTCCTACTAAAATGACGGAGTCACTATATTCCCGGACATAGGCCAAGGCCCCTTCTATCACGGGAGCACAGCCTCTATCCCCGCCCATCGCATCAACAGCTATTGTTGTCATCTCTCAATCCAAACCCGTCCAAACGCGGGGAGGAATCCAGGATCGTCTCCTTTCCCTCTATTTCTCAGTTTTACTCTTGACGACCTGGCGACCGCGGTAATATCCGCAATGGGGGCAAACCCGGTGAGGGAGTTTCGGTTCATGGCATTGAGGGCAGTTCGAAAGATTGGGGATGGCAAGAGCGTCGTGCGCCCTTCTCTTACCGGAGCGGGAATTAGAATGTCGACGTTTCGGTAGGGGCATCTTGTTCCTTTCCTTACGAGAAAATCAAGGCGTTCACTGAGCCTTGGGGATCATCTTCCGGCGTAGAATCTCCAGGGCCTGAAATCGAGGATCGAGCCTTCCCTCGGTGCAGCCGCAATCGCCCTCGTTAAGATCCTTTCCACAATGGGGGCACAGGCCCCGGCAGGAGTCCGAGCAAAGAGGCCGAAGGGGAATCGAAAGATAGATGTTCTCCCGAATGATCCCCTCCAGATCGATCTCCTCTCCCTCCAGAAAAGTGACCTCCAACTCGTCGGAGGAGAGTTCTTGCGTTTCTGGAAAATTCAGATCGAGCGGCGGAATGGCCCGGAAATCGAAACTCTCTCTCACGGGAAGAGAGAACTCCTTGGAACACCGGCTGCAATGGATGACCATCACCGCAGAGAGACCACCCGAGATGTGGATTTGCCTATCTTCCCACTCCAGATGAAAATCGGCTCGCACCTGGCGAAGGGGCAACGACTCTCCCCCCTCCTCCACGACAAATCCGGGCCTCTCGAGCTCAAAATCAAGGCCATCTTCCGTGATTTGGCGAATATTTACTAACATCCAGACTCCTTATTTTGGATGCGGCATTATACTGGCCAACCCCCACCTTGTCAAGCCGAAATTACCCCTGACCTGCGCCTTCCATTGCCGCAGGAAAGATCTCCATCTGCTTGAAAAAGAAAGGGATTTCCATGGCCGCCGACGTGACGGAATCGGACCCGTGCACGGCGTTTCTCTGCACACTGGTTCCCATCTGGTGGCGAATGGTGCCCTCTTTGGCTTCCGCGGGATCGGTGGCGCCTATGAGCTCTCTGACACGGGAAGTCGCCTCCTCCCCGTCCAGGACCATCGCTACGATGGGTCCCGATGCGATGAACTCGATGAGCCCCTGAAAAAAGGGTTTGTCCTTATGAATCTGGTAGAATCTGGCACCCTCCTGCCGCTTCAGATATACCATCTTCAGACCCACGACTTGAAGCCCTTGGGCTTCGAAGTGACGGAGGATCTCCCCGATCTTCCCCTGCCCGACCGCATCCGGCTTGACCAGCACTAATGTCCTTTCCATTTCCGCCCCTCATGCCCTGAATGGGCCTTAAAGGTCCCATCTTTCGATCTGACGGATCACCGATTCCGCAACGGCGATGTGCCCATAGCCCAATCTCTCCCTCTGGCTGAAGATCCAAAGGAGCCTCTGCTTCAATTCGAGAAGGCGGGAGAATTCCTCGGCCTTCCTGCGGATATACCACCAGAATTGGGGGTTCTCCTTCTCCTGCTCGAAAAGAATAAAGACATGACGAAGATCATAACTGAGGTCATTGACAGAGGAGAGATCGTTCTCCAGTCGAGGAGAAAGGCTCTTCTCGATAAACATATCCCAAGGGTAGGCCACGGGCAATTTAATGTGGATCTCCCTTCCCTCCCATTCCACCATTTCTTCGAAATCTCCCTGCCGATCGATGGTCGATTTATGGAAATAATACCAGTTTGCTCGGGAAAGATAATCGAGGTTGACCCATCGGGCATTGAAACTCCAGGCGGTATGAAAACTGACGATCGTTTCCGACTCGGCGAATTCATCATCGAGGGAGACCACATCAAGTTGCGGATCTTTGGGAAGAGCCAGGAACTTGAGGATGGAGAACTTGTCCAAAAAGAGCAGGTCGATATCCCACAAGACCCGATGTTGGAGCCTTCCCCAGAGCAAGAGCGACAGGCCGCCCACCAGGATGAAACTGTCCCGAATGGCTCGCAATCGAGACAGTTCCTCCAGGATGAGGAGCATGCTCAAGCGATATTTCTCATTGACGTAAGAATACCAGTGTTGCTCTGCCGACGGAGACATGATGAGTACCTTCTCGGCCAGCCTATCTGCCAACTAACCTGGGGACGAGCTTAAGGGGTGGGCTGTTGCGCTCTATATTCAAACTCCACCTACCGGGCGGAGGATGATCAAGATCGAAGCTTCTCGCAGCAGAGCCGCGAGAAATCTTCAATACAAGGGAGCCTGTTGCACAAATCCCTTGCCATGGGATAAAAACCGCGTAGCATAGGGCCATCGCAGACCGAAGGGAGACGCCGATGGCCTACAATTTCCTCGAATGCAATCGTGATCAGATCTATCTTCTGCCGCCTACATTGCAGGAATGGCTGCCGCCCGGTGACCTCGTCTGGCTCGTCATCGATGCCATAGAGGAGATGGACCTTACGGCCTTCTACCGGAAATACCGCACGGACGGCAAAGGTCAGGCCGCCTTTGAGCCGTCGATGATGGTGGCGCTGTTGCTGTACGCCTACAGCCTCGGCATCCGGTCCTCCCGTGAGATCGAGCAACTCTGCGAGCGCGACCTCGGGTTCAAAGTCGTCGCCGCGAATCGGACGCCTGACCATACCACCATCAGCCGGTTCCGGAAGGACCACGGCCCGGCCCTCCAGCAGCTGTTCCAACAGATCCTCCATCTCTGCCAGGAGGCAGGGCTGGTAAAGCTCGGCGTGGTGGCCCTGGACGGCAGCAAAGTGAAAGCCAACGCCGCCTTGGAAGCCAACCGCACCTACGAGCATATCGAGCAGGAAGTCCAGAAGATGTTCGCCGAGGCCGAGGCCCAGGACGCCGAAGAAGATCGCAGCTACGGCCCGGACCGGCGGGGTGACGAACTCCCCCAGGAACTGGCCGACCGCACCAGCCGCAAGGCACGACTGGCCGCATGCAAGAAGCGGCTGCAAGAGCAGGCCGCGGCAGAGGCCGCCAGGAAACAGTCAAAGATCGACGAACGACAGGCCCAGGAGGCGGAAACCGGGACCAGGAAGCGGGGCCGGAGACCCCAGGAGCCCGATCCCACGCCGACGGCGGATGCCAAGGCCAACCCGACCGATCCGGACAGCCGGATCATGAAGACCAAAAGCGGTTACGTCCAGGGGTACAACAGCCAGGCCGTGGTCACCGAGGCCCAGATCATCATCGCCGCCGAGGTCACCAACGAGGAGAACGACGTCAACCAGCTTCACCCCATGGTGGGAAAAGCCCAGGAGAACCTGGCCGCGATAGCCTCCCACCTGACGATCAAGACCGTCCTGGCCGATGCAGGCTACCTGAGCGACAAGAGCCTGGCGGCCATGGATGCCGACGGCCCCGAGCATCTCCTGGCCACCCGGAAAGACTGGAAGCAGCGCCAGGAGGCAAAAGCGTCACCTCCGCCCCGGGGCCGGATACCGAAGGGCCTGACGCTCCGGCAGCGGATGGAGCGAAAGCTCCTGACCAAACGGGGCAGAGCACTCTACAAGAAACGAAGCCGGACGGTCGAACCGGTGTTCGGTCAGATCAAAGACAGCCGCGGCATCCGCCACTTCATGCGTCGCGGACTGGAAGCCTGCAGAGAAGAGTGGACACTCATCTGTGCGACGCACAATCTGTTGAAGCTTTGGCGAAGCGGGCAGGGGATTGCAGCTCAGATGGCGGTGTAACGGGGAAAGAAACGCTTTCTTCCCTCCATTCTCCGTGATCAGGCATCCATAACGGCGCCGCTACTCCCCGGATCTGCAGGTCGTCTCAAGTATTAATACGGGCATTTGTGCAACAGGCTCATAGATGCCCTGAAAACAGAGAAGGCACCGTGATCTTTGGGAACCTGATCTGTGCGGTGCCTACGTCTTTGCTTCTTCGCTTCTTCCACCTCCCGCCCGCAGGCGGCTCAAGCCTTTTTGAGAGGATCGAGGAAGTGAAGCTCCTATGGGGAACCAAACCTGGAAGTTGAGTCCGTTGGCGT
>Ga0315276_10004063_pt1 | contig 13425 bp, 10 predicted proteins | sample YL17G05_0_MG_FD_204542 | JGI IMG/M metagenome (GOLD analysis project Ga0315276, IMG submission 204542) | Sediment microbial communities from Yellowstone Lake, YNP, Wyoming, USA - YL17G05_0 | ecosystem: Environmental > Aquatic > Freshwater > Lake > Sediment | place: USA: Wyoming | collected...
CTGCGCCCACGACTGCCGGATCGCGCCAGGGAAGAGGGGCATCTGCGGCGTGCGCGAGAACCGCGGCGGGACGCTCTACTCGCTCATCATGCGGCGGATGTCCTCGGTCCAGGTCGACCCCATCGAGAAGAAGCCGCTCTACCACTTCCACCCCGGCTCCTCGGTGCTGAGCTTCGGCAGCATCGGGTGCAACTTCATGTGCGCGCACTGCCAGAACTACTCCATCTCGCAGGCCGAGGTGGGGAGGTTCGCGATGCGGAGGCTCGACCCCGCCACCATCCCCGACATGGCGCGCCGCGAGGGCTGCGAGGGCGTGGCGTGGACCTACAACGAGCCGACCATGTGGTACGAGACGACGCTCGAGGGGTCCAAGGTCGCCTCCCGGGCGGGCCTCTACACGTGCTACGTCACCAACGGCTACATCCAGGAGGAGCCGCTGCGGGAGATCGCGCCCTACATGGGCTCGATGAACATCGACGTCAAGGCCTTCACGGACAAGTTCTACCGCGAGGTGTGCAAGGCCCGCCTCCAGCCCGTGCTCGATGCGTGCGTGCTCGCCAAGGAGCTGGGCATCCACATCGAGCTCACCTACCTGGTCATCCCGGGCCTCAACGACAAGGACGCGGAGTTTCGGGAGTTCGCGACGTGGGTGAAGGACAGCCTCGACCGGGGGGTCCCCGTCCATTTCTCGCGGTTCCACCCGGACTTCAAGATGCTGGACAAGCCCCCCACGCCCAGGGAGACGCTCTCGCGGGCGTGCAGGGTCTCGCGCGAGGTGGGCCTGGAGCACGTCTACGTGGGCAACCTCCAACAGCCCGACGACGAGCAGACCCGCTGCACCAAGTGTGGCACGACTCTCATCGACAGGGCGGGGTTCGTCTCGCGCATCCTGTTCAAGGACGGCAAGTGCCCGGAGTGCGGGACGCCGGTGCCCATCGTCATGTGACACGACCTCCAGTGGATGGCCTTCCCGCCAGGGGGGATGCCTGATGGGCATCCCCGTGCCCCTCTGTCCCGGCGCCCTTGGGACCGATGGGACCTCGCCCCCGCCCCTCGCGGGCCGCCGGAGGGCGGGCATCGTTCGGGGGATGCTGGCCAATGTGGAAAGCCTTATAAGTGGGCGGGAGCATTGAGAGGTGCTGGCGAGACCCATGGCTGCTGACGAGGGAATAATGAAGATGGTCTTCAACGTGCTCTTCAAGTGGGTGAAGACCCCCAAGGCCTGGGCCGGCATCATCGGGACCTTCGCCCTCTTCGCGGCCCTTGCCTTGATATTCTCCGCCCAGGCGCAGGCATTCCCGGCCAAGAACCCGTTCAACGCCGTGCGCCCGAACGGCGGCATCGGCGGGCCGGACAACGCCAACCTGCGCACCGAGACGCTCACCGGCAACGCGCCCGAGGGGCAGGCCATCCCGGAGGAGGTGTCGCTCGAGGGCAAGCGCATCTACTCGCTGCGGGTGACGCTCTCGTGGACGGACGAGCCCAACGCTGGCCGCCGGTTCACCAACCAGCCGGACAACTTCGAGCTGTCCGTCGCCCTGCCCGACGGCACGTCCAAGAAGGACACCGGCACGGGCACCAACGTCAACCCCGGCGAGATCGCCATCGAGTGGAACTGGACCACGTCGGGCGGCGTCAACTGGGCCGACCCCAAGAAGGGGACGACCAACGACATCGCCATCACGGTCACCTGCACCTCGGCCGGCGACCAGACGCCCCGGCTGAGCATCCTCGGGCTGCGGAACAGGGCCGACCCCGGCAACGACTACACCCTCGTCGTCGAGTACAGGTACACCGACTGAGGCCTCCCTGGCCCTCCCTGGCCCCCCATGGCCCTCTCTGGCCCTCCCTGGCCACCGCCATCGGGTACTGACCCCGAGGCCCGGCCACATCGCCATCGACGGGCCCTCCGGGCCCATCCGGCCCATCCTCCCTCATGCTCCCCAGCACCCGCGAGCCCCTCAGCACCCCCTCCATGCTGCCCCTCGAGTATGCGACCCTCTCGACCTCCGTCGCCGGGGGGTGGGGCGGTCTTGGGGGTGTCCGGGTATGGCCCTGCCCGCAGGGAAAAAGGGGAAAAATGGGGGTCGGGACGGGTCCAGGCGGACCCGCCCCGTTTTGCACTTGCCCGTGCTTGCGGCCTATGGCGGGGAGCCCCCACCGGGGGCGCCCTGGTCGAAGTCAAGGACCTGCCCGCTCGCGAGCATCTCCTTGAGCTTCTCGCGCGAGTACTCGACCTTCTCGACCTTGGCCACCGTCGCGGAGATGGTGTAGTACGCCGTCAGCACCAGCCCGAACAGGGTGAAGAACACCGCCGACGCTACGGCGATGCCGTACACCGAGCTCAGCTCGGCCGACTTGGCGAACAGGTCGGAGCCCTCGACGAAGAGGCTCACCACGACGAGTGCGATGCCTGCTCCCAGCACGCCGATGAGGTAGAGCGCCCCCTTCATGTAGTCCTTCGACATCATGATGAAGAGGGAGCCGATCACACCGAGTGCCACGAGCATCACGCCGAAAGCCAGCAGCGTGAGCGTCGCGCTCTGCATGAGAGCGATCAGGCCGAGGACGCCGAGCACCACCAGCACGATGAGGCCCAGCGTCGTGAAGCCGTAGATGAGGAAGTGCTTCACCACGCCCGAGAGGTTGATGTTCGTGAGCTTGCGCTTTATCGCCATCTCGCCCACTTCGACGAACCGCGTCAGGGCGTGGAGGTACTCGATCCCGAGGAACCAGAACACGGCGAAGGCCAGGCCGAGAGCCACATCGCTGAGGCTCAAGGACCCTACATCGGAAGTGAGGGGCCTGACCGCGACCGCCGCGATTAGCAGCGCGGGAGCGAGTAACTGCATCCATTTCCTGAGCGACCGCACGAAGAAGCCCATCATGCCCATGAGCATGCCGACGACGCCCAGCGCCATCGAAGGGAGCGCGCCGGCGAAGTCGCCCCCGCCCAGTATTGCCGGGAGGAAGGCGAGAACGCCAGCGAGCACCATGAAGACGGTGCCGAGGACCTTGACCATCATGATCTCCTTGAACACCGACTCGACGTTGACCGTGATCTGGGCGTCAAGGGCATCCTGGTCCATCACCATCGACGGTCCCGAGAAGCCAGGGGTGCTCTCCCCGGGCTCGGGGGACTTGGGCGGCGGGGCTTGGGGTTTTCCAACGGGTGGTTGAGGTTGTCCAGCCATAGGATCACGACCAGTCTCCGCCGCGATGGCCGAACTCGGTCCTGCCCACGGACTGTGCCGCACTGAGCAGTATAGCCAGCAGCGGGACCTTGGGGTCCCACTCGACGATGCTCGCACCGTAGCCACGCAGGTCCTGGATGAGGATGTCGCGCTCGAGGCGCAGCACCTCGTACTCCAGGGACTTCTCCACGCCCGCCTCCAGCCGCTTCCTCGACATGAGCTCGAACTCGATGGAGCTCGGGGTCAGGACGACGACGTCGAACTCCAGCGTGCGGAGTATCGAGATGGCGTCGATGACCGTCGGGTCTCCGTCGAGGTTCGTTATCAATATGACGGGGGAGCGTCTGGGCATGTACGGCGATGAGACCTCGACCACGCCCTTCATCGGGAGGTTGCCCGTCGAATCAACGCTAGCCAGCGCCGTGAGAATCTCGTAGAGCTGCTTGGAGCCCTGGCTGGGCTTGATCGAGAGGAGCTTCTCCCCGAAGACGATCAGCGCGACCGAGTCGCGGCGCTTGATGAAGAAGTTGGTCAGCGTCGCGGCCGCCCGGCTGCCGTAGATCAGGGCGTTGTGGCCGAGGGTGCCCGTCGCCGAGTTGGCGCGGGCGTCGAGCATGATGACGATGTCCGAGACCGCCTCGCGCTCCTTCTCGTTGACGAGGAGCTCCCCCGTCCTGGCGTAGGCCTTCCAGTTGATGTTCTTGAAGGGGTCGCCAGGCACGTAGGTGCGGATGAGGAAGAACTCCGTGCCGGGGCCAGGCTGCTTGACCTTGCTGGCACCGGGGAAGAGCTTCGGCGTCCGCGACCTGATGGGGAGGTCCTTGATGTCGTACACGATCGGGAACACGGTCACGTTGTCCACGAGATCGAGCTCCAGCTCCTTGTAGAAGACGTTGAACACGTCCTGCGCTCGGAGCGTGACGGGGCCGAACTCGTAGATGCCTCGGATGGGCGCCTTCACGCGGTACCTCATCCTCAGGCTCTCGTTGGGCCTGAGGTCGATGATGAGGTAGTTGGTGCCCTCCTCGATCTGGATCTGCTTGGGCAGCTTGTCCCGGATCTCGAGGAAGCCGGTCCTGCCGCCCTTGTTCACCAGGGCGAGGTCCACCGTGACGATGCCGTCCTCGAAGATCTTCTCGGACGACATCTCCCTCATGCTCGCTATCTTGCCCAGGCGGGAGAAGAACTGCGTTACCAAGACCGTTGCGAGGAGCATTACGCTCAGCACAAGCAGGGCAGTGCTCCTGAACACCAGGCCAACGAACGTCAGGACTACGCCCGTGCTCAGGTAGAGCCAACCCTTCTTGGTCCACATGTTCTACACCGCAGGTACGGGCACTTCGGCGAGGATCTTGTTGAGGATGTCCTGGGCCAGGACGCCGCGTATGCGGGGCTCCGGCTTCAGGATGAGCCTGTGTGCAAGCCCGGCGTGCGCGATGGCCTTGATGTCATCAGGGATGATGTAGTCGCGGCCGAAGATGACAGCGCGTGCGCGGCTGAGCTTGAAGAGGGCCAGCGAACCTCGCGGGGACGCGCCGACGAGGACGCGGGGGTCCTCGCGAGTGCGCGTCACGATCTCGACCATGTAGGTCATGATCGCGGGGTCCACGTGGACCTTCTCGATGATCTGCTGCATCTGGATGAGCTTCTCGGGCGAGGAGACGACCTCTACGTCGACCTCGTCCTTCCGGCGCAGCTCGCGGCGGATGAGGATCTCCTTCTCGTCGGCGCGGTTGGGGTAGCCGACGGCCATCTTCATCATGAACCTGTCGACCTGGGCCTCAGGCAGGGGGTACGTGCCCTCCTGCTCGATGGGGTTCTGGGTCGCAAGCACGATGAAGGGCCTGGGCAGCCTGTGCGTCACACCTTCGATGGACACCTGGCGCTCCTGCATGGCCTCGAGAAGGGCGGCCTGGGTCTTCGGAGGGGCGCGGTTGATCTCGTCAGCCAACAGGATGTTGGTGAAGATCGGTCCGGGACGGAACTTGAACTCGTTGTCCTTCTCGTCGTAGATGTACGTCCCGGTGATGTCCGTCGGGAGCAGGTCAGGGGTGAACTGGATGCGCTTGAACGTGCACCCCAGACAGTCCGCGAAGGTCGACGCCATGAGCGTCTTCGCGAGACCGGGGAAGTCCTCGAAGAGGATGTGCCCGTTCGCGAGGATGCCGATGGCCACCTTGGTCATCACCTCGTGCTTCCCGATGATGGCCTTCGAGACCTCACCGAGAATCGCCTTCACCGAGTTCGCGACGAACACGATCTCCTCGGGGGAGGCGCCGCCCGCCTTGGGGGCGGGTCGCTTGGCTGGCGCCGGCCCTGCAGCCGGCGGGGCCGGTGGCGCACCGGCCGGGCGCGGAGGCGCTGGCGCCCCCGGGCCGGCCGCTGGGCCGGGGCCCTGCATTTGGTTTCTATTCTCCATGTTTCCCCACTTCCTTGATGTGTTTCAGGGTCCTTTCCGATGGTTGATCGTCATCGTGTCCTTGTGTTCGCTTCTGTCATGTCCAGTCGGTCACGTGCGCTCAGGCGACCTTCCCGCCCCAGTCCTTGAGGCGCTGGAGGAGCACGCGGAGCTCCTGCTGGGTCCACGTGCGATTCGGGTTGGTCGCGAGCTCGATGAGGTCGGGGTCCTTGATCATGGCCTTGAGCTGCTCGGGCGGAACGGAAGCCATCTCCTCGACGGAGTAGCTGTACATCATCCGGACCTTGAGCAGGAGCGCACGGCGGGTGCGCTCCAGCTGGTCCTTGAGCTTGTCCGGAGGGTCGGCCCTCCTCGTGAACGCGGAGATGTCGAACCGGTGGATCCAGCTCTCCTTGTCGCGGGAGCTGTAGACCACGAGCCCGAACACGATGAGCATGCTGAGCGTCGTGCCGATGATGGGGTAGATCCAGCTCGTCATGACCGCGACGGTCTCGATGTTCTTGTAAAGCGCCGCCTGGGCCGGCTTGTGCTCGTGCCGCGACTCGTCGAAGAGGATGAGCCCCTCCTTCTTGTTCATGAGCCGGTTGACGAGACTGACCATGAAGAGCTTGTTCTGCAGCTCGGCCTTGATCATGTCGTTGGTGACCAGGTTCGCGTTGGAGATGAGCACGACCTTGCCCTTCGAGGTGTTGAAGTGCACCTCGATGGCAACGGGGATGTGCCCCTTCTTGTCGCCGATGTTGACGCGGCCGTTGCCGTCGAGGTCCACGTAGGACTTCACGGAGCCGTTGGCGATGTACTCGACGTTGGGGTTCGTCGTCGTCAGCCCCGTGGGGGCGTTCATGACGATCTGGAACTTCTGGAGGCCGAGGCTGGCCTCGAACGTCGGGAACGAGATGTTCTTGTTGCCGCCGGGGCCGGTCATGTTGATGTCGTCCCATAGGGGGCGGCCGTAGAAGAACACGCCGAACTTCTCCGAGAGCGCGTTGGGGGCGCCGAAGTCGTCCATGATGATGACCTTGCCGCCATCCTCCTTGACGAACTTCTCGATGACGGAAATCTCCTCCTTGCGGTACTCCCTGTCGACGCCGACGACGACGTAGCAGGTCTGCTCGGGGTCCTTGATGCCCTTGAGCAGGACTGGGGAGGAGACGATGGTCCTCGTGCTGTACTTTGCGGCGCCCGCGGTCTCGAGGGCGTCAGTGATCGTCCTCAGGTCCCTCGGGTTCTCCCCGTAGGGGTCGTAGTGCTGCGTGCTGGGGCTGTAGGATTGGTCCGCCATGTACAGGTAGACCGGCAGCCCCATGACCACGATGAGGAAGATGACCAGTGATGCGATTTTCTTCCACATTTGCGTCCCTCAAACGTGTGCTCCCTATTTACCTTTTCGGTCCAGCGTGCTCCCGTTACTGCTCACTCCGGCTTGCCTGGCTCCTTCGCCGCGGTCTCCCCGCCCTTGCCACCAGCCGGGGGCTTGCCCGGCGGGGCCTGGCCCTCGGCGACGATGATGTCGGGCTCGACGAGCTCCTCGCCTCCCTCCGTGGTGAGCTTGGCCTTGATCTTGGCCGCCTCCTCGTCGGTGAGCAGGATCTTCTCGATGGATGCCTGCACGCCGCGCAGGGCGTTGATGGCGCGCTCCTTCTCGCTCTCGCCGATGTCGTGCTCGGAGTAGCGGGCCTCCTCGAGGACCGTCAGGAAGCCGTCGAGGTTCTCCTCGTCGATGGGCAGCGACGTGCGCACGGCGTTCTCGAACTCGCGGAAGGTCTCGGAGTCCTTCCTGAGCTGGCCGTATGCGCGCAGCGTGTTGGCCATCTCGCGGTAGGCGCGGAAGATGGTGGCCGCGTAGACGTTGCCGGCCACGAGCCTGTCTGCCGCGCGGCGTATGACGCGCTGCATCCTCCGCAGCATGCGGCGGCGTCGGTAGTAGAAGCTGCCCCAGACGGCGAAGACGATGATGCCTATGACGGTGCCGAAGCTGACGATGTAGACCCACAGCGGGACCACGATCGGAGGCTCCGCCGGCACGACGTAGGTGACGTTGTACTCGCCCGTGGATGGCAGGATGATCTGGTCATCCGCCTTCAGGAACGTGTCCTTCGTCAGCCCCTCGTACTCCGCGATGAAGGTCTTGTTGCCCACGGTGTTGATCTGGAAGGTCCAGTTGTACTCGAAGTAGCCCGATTCGTCCGTGACGCCCGTCTTTATGAGGCGCTTACGGGCGCGGAGCCCCTCCTCCTTGTAGTACACGGATATGTTGCCGTTCGTGATGGGCTGGAAGTTGTCGTCCTGGACCAGCACGCGGCCGTAGACCTCCTCGCCCTTCTTCACGGTCTCGGTGAGGGGGTCGAAGATCTCGCCGTTGACGCGCACCTCGGTGAAGCTGATGACGGAGTTGGCCTTGATGACCAGCTTGGACACGTTGCGGGACCCGTCGAAGAACTCCGTACCGTTGAAGTCCAGCACCATCGGGACCTCGCCGTACGAGAAGATCTTGGGGTCGATGGGCGCGGTGAACGTGACCGTGCCGTCGAACGCGGTGCGCTTCTTGTTGACGAGGATCTCGTCGATGAGCAGCGCCATCTCCTCGCGCTGCACCTCTATGCCCTTGGTGCCGCCCCAGTCCTCGAATAGCTTCCCAGAGAACTGGGCCTGCTCGCCGCGCACGACGGACATGACGCGGTCGCGGCGCTGCAGTATGGTGCCGACCTTGACGGTGTAGGTGGCCGTGGTCTCGTTGGCCAGGAATATCTTGGTGCCCTTGAAGCGGGCGATGACGGAGACGTTGCCGACCTTGTCCTCGAACTCGATGTAGTACTGCAGGGCGAACGTGCCGTCGGACTTGGAGGTGGCGCGGCCGATCTCGGGCGCGCGCTTCCAGATGATGTAGACGGGCATGTTGGGGACCGGCTGGTCCTTGTCGTCCTTCATGGTGCCGTTGAGCCAGACCCACGTGCCCTTGTAGACCTTGGCGTCCTTGATGGTGATGAACGTCTCGGACACGATGGTGTAGTTGGCGAACACGGTAAGGGGCTCGTAGAGCGATTGGCCCTTGTACTCGAAGGTCACGAGGACGTCGCCGAGCTCGTGGGTCGAGGGGACCATGTAATCCACGGAGAACGTGCCGTCGAAGAAGGTGCGGCGCGCACCGATGCGCTCGGCGGCCCAGTAGATGTTGACGAACTCGCCGGAGACGGCGTCGCCCATCTGCTGGTCCTCGGTGGACTGGTCCGCCACCACCCTCAGCTCGCCTTGGATGTTGAGGATGTGGCCGCGGTAGCCGCGGAGCAGCCCCTTGTCCGGCAGCTTCACGTAGACGTTGGCCTTCACGTAGTAGATGTCGCGCTGGATGACGCTGGTGTAGTAGTCCGCGCCGCCGAACTTGAACGTGACGTTCGCGGGGCCGAGGGTCTGGTTCCAGGCCACGACGTAGTTGATGGAGACCTCGCCCGTGTCGCGGTTCATGGTCCTCGGCGGGCCGACGGGCTCGCCGTCGCCGTCGTCGATGCTCCAGGTCTTGTCCCAGTAGATGGCGACCTGGTAGATGTAGGGGATGCCGCGGATGTTGGTCTTGAGCACGGTGCCCATGTTGTCCACGAGCTTGGCCACGATCTTGACGGGGTTGTTCCTGTGGCCGACCTTGAGGCTGGCGTTGGCATCGAACTCGAAGTGCGCGATGCGCTTGATGTTGACGTCCTTGAAGCCCTGGCCCATCTTGAACAGGAGGTTGCCCCCGAAGAGGACGGTGATGCGGTGGCGGTCGGCCTCCACGCCCATGGGCACCATGTACTGGTAGCCGAAGGTCGCGTCGGTGCGCACGTCCAGGGTCTTGTCGACGGAGTAGAACACGTAGGCGAACTTGATGTTGTCGGAGCCGACGTACTTGGTCACGTTGTACTCGAGCAGCGTCCAGTCGCCGGACACGAGGTTGGTGCCCATGAACTTCATGGAGCCGGCCTCGTCCCAGGTGGTCCCCCCGTCCATGGAGGCGAGCACGTAGGCGTAGTCCTCGTTCCAGTAGACGCTCCACCAGGCCCAGAACGACAGGGTGTAGACCCTGTTCGCGGTGAAGTTGAGCCGGGGGGTCACGAGGAAGGACCACGCACCGCGCTGGTAGTTGCCGTTGAGCATGGTGCCCCACAGCTGCGAGCCGGAGTGGGGCGCGCGCGGGCCGTAGCCGGTGCCGGGGGAGCCGTGCTCCCACTGGTTGCCCACGCCGCGGCTGGGGGCGGTGTAGGTCGACCAGTCGCCCATGTCCTCTGTCTCGAAGTCCTCCTGGAGGTCGGCGCCCTGGACCTTCACGTCGTCGATGTAGACGCCGTCGGAGGTGGGGCCGAGCAGCTCGTTGTCGAACTTTATCTGGAGCGGGACGGAGAAGATGGACCTGCCGGTGTCGTCGGCGAGGTTGCCGGAGATCTGGACGGCCTGCCCGACCACCTGGGCGGTGGGGGAGACGTCCATCTTCACGACGGTCGGGTGGTTGACGTAGACGACCGCCTTGTAGGTGAGCTTCTGGTAGGTCATCGTGCCGGTGGTGGGGAAGCCCTGGAAGTCCACCTGGAGCTCGTACTCGCCCGCGGGCTTGTTGACGTCGATGATGAACTGGAAGGTGCCGTTGCCGGCCTCGGCGAACGGGTCGATGGTCGTCGTGGTGTTGCCCGTGCGGTCGATGTTGCCGCCGGGGACCAGGTCGCCGTCGAAGGTGACGCGGAGCGTCATGTTCGGGATGCCCACGTCGTCGATATAGGTCGTGTTCTGGGGGTTCACGATCTTCTCGAACAGCTTGCCGTGGATCTCGTGCTGCGTGCCGTTCTCGAACGTGACGGCCGCGACCATGCCCGCGGTGAGGTCGTCGCGGGTGGGCATGGGGAGCCACTCGTCCGCCGCCTTGGGGTTCTGGTAGACGAGGATGCAGTCGGTCGGGGTGACGATCGGGAACCTCGCGTCGTCCACAGGCAGGGGCTCGCCAGGAACGGGTGCCTTGGGGAAGTTGGGCCCGGAGGCCGGCAGGCCGTAGAGGTAGTCGATCATCGGGTCGCGCGCGGCGTCGTCCATGGCCATTGCGGCGGGCGCGGGCGGCGTGACGACGGGACCGATGGCGCTCTGGCCGTCGTTGCCCAGAGAGGCGTTCTCGGACCCGAAGGCGGCGGCCAGCGTGCCGATGGACATGATTAGGACGAGCAGGACTGCAAGGCCTTTCTTCATCTCGTTTTGCCCCCAGAAGCGAGTTGCTTCGTCGCAGGTTTCCCGGAGTACCAGGAGACTTACCATCCCCCAGGGATGGGAACCGAGCGGGTTATAGGGCGTATCATATATATACGTTTGCATTTTGTTCCACGTTGGATGGAGTATTTTTCGACCATCTGGCTAGTACGGGGAATCGACCCGGGATCGACTCCATTTCCCGGCACTTCGGCGACCCCCGAACCACCACCCCCTCCCGGACGGCGCCGCGGCCGGCCCCCCGCCCTCCACCGCGGGAGCGGGGCGGGCCGCCGCGGCCCGCGATGACGAGCGCGCTAGTGGCGGCGGCGGAGGCGGAGGCGGCCGTGCTACGCGCTAGCCCTCCTTCGGGCCCCAAGGGCCGGGGTAGAGCGGGCAGTCCTCGGCGCCCTCCGGGCACGGGCCGGCCGAGCAGGGCCGCCCCGCGCCCTTGAAGATGGCGGGCGCGACCTTGGCGGCCTCGTCGAGCATGAGCCTCGCGACCTCGCGGATCTCCCACTGGGCCCGGAGGCACAGCCGCAGCCTGAACACGTGGAGCAGCTCCCTGGCGTTCATTGTGACGGTGATGTTGGTCGTGGCCGCGTTGGGCAGCAGGTAGCGCGCGTCCTCCTCCGGCACCCCCGATCCCACGAGCTTGGAGTAGGCGGCCCACGCGTCGGCGACGGCGCGGTCGAACGCCTCCTTCGCATCCGGCCTGCTGGCCACCTCGGGCGGCGTGACGTAGTCCGGCCTGTCGAACCGCACGTAGCGCTGCGACTGCTGCGAGTAGGAGGCCACGCGGTGGCGCACGAGCTGGTGCGTCATCGCCCTGCTCACGCCCTCGAGCGAGAAGGTGAAGACGGCGTGCTCGAGCACGCTGTGGTGGCCCCTTTCCACGGCGCTTTGGATGGTGCGACCCATCTTCTCGGGCGTCAGGCGCGAGTCGATGGCCGAGGCGGGCGAGGCGGAGTAGCACGATGCGGCGGCGGACGCGCAGACGCGGTCCGGGTCCGGTGTGTGCCTCAGCAGGACGACTCTCGTGCGCGGTCCCCCCGTGGACTTCCTCCCACATGGCGCGAAGGCGTCAAGAATGTGCCGGTGGCAGGCGGGCGCAGCCGCCACCGCAGGGGCGGGGGCCAGTCCCGCCCCCCAGGGAAAGGTTGATAACGGGAGGTGGCCCTTTTCCCGGACGGTGGGCCGGGATGTACACCTTCGTCTCATCGTGCAAGCTGCTCATCGCGGGCGGCAAGCCGACGGTGGTGTACCTCCTCACGGACGACGCCCAGGTGGTCAAGGAGCTCCTGCCAGTGCTCCAGGGCACGCCCCTCATCGTCGGGACCTCGAGCGCGGACCTCATCGACCTGCTCAAGTCCCGCAACATCCTCCACGACCGCGTCGCGCTCCCGCCCGACATGGGGCTGCGCTCGCTCGAGCTGGTGCGCGAGCTCGTCGAGCGCGCCTTCATCGAGGGGTTCATCTCCGTCAACGACAAGGTGCTGTGCATCGTGCAGGCGGGCATCTCCGCGACGGTTATGTACTCCTTCACGGACGCGGGGCTCGCGCAGGCGAAGGCGGAGATCGGCAAGCGCGTGCCCGTCGAGCTCGTGGAGATCGTGATACAGATCGCCTTCCAGATCGCGAGGGAGGGCCGCGAGGGCGCGCACGTGGGCGCGCTCCTCGTGGTGGGCGACACGGAGGCGGTGATGGACCACTCGCGGTCGCGCATCATCAACCCGTTCCACGGCCACGACGTGAAGGAGCGCGAGGTCTGGAACGAGGGCAACTGGCACACCATCAAGCAGTACGCGCAGCTCGACGGTGCGACGCTCATCGACGAGAGGGGCGTCGCGCAGGCCGCGGGCCGGTACCTCCAGTACACGTGGGAGGTCTACCTGCAGGGGGGGCTGGGCGGGCGGCACATCGCGGCCGCCTCCATCTCGAAGCAGACGCGGGCCATCGCCGTCGTCGTGTCGTCGTCGAGCGTCATCCGCGTGTTCATGGACGGCAAGGAGATCTACAAGGCCACGGCCTACTGAGCCCGGGGGAGTGCGTGTCGATGGCGAGGCGCGATGGCGGCGGGGGTGGGGGCGAGGAGGGGGGCGGCGCGGGCCGGGAGGGGCCGGCGGGGGCGGCGCCACCGCCGCCTGGCCGCGCCAGGCTGCACGTGCTCTTCTCGGGCATCGTCCAGGGCGTGTTCTTCCGCGCCAACACCCGTCGCGAGGCCCTCAGGCTCGGGCTGCAGGGCTGGGTGCGCAACCTCCCTGACGGGAGGGTCGAGGCCTGGGTCGAGGGGGAGCGCGCGGCGGTCGAGGGGCTGCTCGACTACTGCTCCTCGCGCATCCCGATGGCGCAGGTGGACAAGGTGGACTTCGATTGGGGCCCGCCGACGCGAGAGCACGGGACGTTCGAGATAGTCACCTAGGCCCCCGGCGGACGCGTGCCCGCGCCCGCGCCCGCACCCGCGCCCGCACCCGCACCCGCGCCCGCACCCGCACCCTCGGACCCGCCCGACCTACCGCCGCCCGCCCGCGGCGGGGTGGAACCCACGAGCCGCGTAGTCGGCCATGACCTCCGAGTGGTCGAAGGCCAGGGGTGGCAGCTGCGCCAGCTGGT
>Ga0315276_10004065_pt1 | contig 13424 bp, 13 predicted proteins | sample YL17G05_0_MG_FD_204542 | JGI IMG/M metagenome (GOLD analysis project Ga0315276, IMG submission 204542) | Sediment microbial communities from Yellowstone Lake, YNP, Wyoming, USA - YL17G05_0 | ecosystem: Environmental > Aquatic > Freshwater > Lake > Sediment | place: USA: Wyoming | collected...
CGGCTCGACTACTCTGGGGCATCATTGTGTGGTCGGCGGCCAGGTTGGCATTGTCGGCCATATTAACATTGGAAACAATGTTATCATAGGCGCCCAGGCTGGTGTTATTAATAATATTCCAGACGGCAAAACGGTAGTGGGTGCGCCGGCTATTGAGGCCGACCAGGGCAAACGAGCATATAGTATGATACAACACCTGCCTGAGATGCGGCAGAGTATTCGCAAGCTCGAAAATAAGCTTGAGCAGATTGCCTCATCTGTCGAACCGGACTCTGAAAAGTCAACGGAGCAATAGCTATCTGTTTGTTCGTCGGCGGCATTCTGATTTTTTGTTGCGCCGCGGGGTACTGTGCACTATTATGAATAGCGAAGACGTACTTGGCTTGATTGCAGGAGAAGGCAGATTGCCCTTTCTTGTAGCTGCCGGCGCCAGAGAGGCGGGATTGAAGGTAGTTTGCGTCGGTTTGGCGGATAACGCAGAACCTGGTCTGGCTGACGAAGTTGACGTTTTTTACAGAGTTGCGATTGCCCGACCGGGGACATGGATACGGAAGTTAAGAAAACATGGCGTAACCAGAACGGTTATGGTCGGCAGGGTCGCCAAATCTCGACTGTTTACGCCCTGGAGAATTCTGAGGTATTTGCCCGATTGGCGAGCATTTAGAATATACTACTGGCGCCTGCACGGCAAAAATAAACTGACGGATTCGGTTTTGTGTGCCATGGCCGACGAGCTGGCAAGCGGCGGGATAGTATTGGAGAACTCAACAATGTATTGTAAGGAGTACCTGGCAACGGCGGGTTTGATGACGGAAACGAAGCAACGTTCGTCAGTTGAAGGTGATATTGAATTCGGCTGGCAGATAGCTAAAAAGCTTGGTGAACTGGATATAGGCCAGGCGATTGCGGTCAAGGAAAAGGAAGTGATTGCCGTCGAAGCGATAGAAGGCACGGCAAAAATGATTGAGCGGGTCGGTCAGTTTTGTAAATCGGGCGGCTGGACGCTTATCAAAACCTCAAAACCAGGTAAAGATATGCGTTTCGACGTGCCGTGCGTCGGACCTGATACTATCAGGAGTCTGGCTGAAAACGGAGGCAAATGCCTCGTTGTAGAAGCGGGCAAAACGATAATTATTGACAAACCCGAGACAATAAAACTTGCCGACCAGTTGGGTATAACTATTCTGGGGCGATAACATCTTGAATAATTGTTTCGATAAAATACGAGGGGGAAACTGCACCTTATATATTCACAGAAATTTCCGCAACGATACTTTTGAACAGGCCTTATTAGACAGCGAAAAAGATCTGGGAAAACATTATCGACTGACGGCTGTCCCGTCCTCAAAGTTTGCCCGTGTGTATAAGCTCCCCGTCAGGTTTGATAACGTGGACAAAGGGGTTTATTTTAAGCAATATCTTTGCAGGTCGGTTTGGGATTTTATTAAGGATTTTGTACGCGCCAGTCGAGCCGAGCGGGCTTTTAAGGCAGCTGAGATATTGGGCGAAAACGGCTTTGATGCTCCTGCCATTATTGCAATGGGTAAATTCAGGTATGGTCTTTATCATACAACAAATTTCATGGTGACTCTCGAGATTGAGGATGCAAAACAGATTTATCAATTTATCTCCGATAGCAAATTGGAAACCCGAGGCAGACGTGAACTAATACGATCGCTCGGGCGGACCATAGGCAGAATGCATGCCAAGGGTATTTTCCATGGTGATTTGCGATTAGGCAATATACTGGCGAGACAGGAGAAAGACCGCTGGAGGTTTTTCTTTCTCGATAATGAGCGAACGAGAAAATTTTATCGTTTGCCGGCTCGACTGCAGCTGAAAAATCTGGTACAGGTAAATATGTTTAGGACTGAGACCATAAGTAACACAGACCGTATGAGATTCTTCAGGGAATATTGGGCACAAAACAAGGAGAGCAGGGTTGAAAAGACAGCGTTGATAAAAAAGGTTTTGGAGAAAACTCGCCGACGTTTAGATAAAAAAGAGAAGCTGAAGCTTTAGAATTGCTTCAGAAATCTCAGGTCATTCTCAAAAAGCAGTCTAATGTCATCGATGCCGTATTTTTTCATTGCGAGGCGCTCCACACCGAAGCCGAACGCCCAGCCGGTATATTTTTCGCTGTCTATGCCGACCGCATCGAAAACATTGGGGTCAACCATACCACAGCCACCGACTTCCATCCAGTCTTCCTTACCTTGTTTATTTATCCAAAACACGTCAACCTCTCCGCTTGGTTCTGTAAAAGGGAAAAAGCTCGGCCTAATCCGCCATTTAATTTCAGGTCCGTAATAGGCGTGAATAAACTGGTCAATGGTGGTTTTCATATCCACCATATTGATATCTTCGTCGACAACCAGCGCTTCGATTTGATGAAACATATACATATGTGTCGCATCGACAGTGTCCGGACGATAGACTCGCCCCGGTGCAACTACACGAATGGGCGGCTTGGTTTGTTCCATAACACGTATTTGAACAGGTGAAGTGTGGCTCCGCAGAAGGGTGTTGTCGCCAACATAGAAAGCATCAAAGGGGTCTCTTGCGGGGTGTTCGGGCCCGATATTCAATGCGATGAAATTATGCCACTCGTCTTCAACTTCAGGCCCGTAGGCCACAGAGAAGCCCATTCGACCAAATATCTCCAGCAGCTCATTTATCGTTTTGGTAATGACGTGCGTTTTGCCGATATTGATAGTTGTGCCCGGCAGAGTGACATCGAGCATCTCTTGAGATTTGCCCTGCTGTGACTGCAACAAGCTTTTTTTTAGCTGCTCGAATGCCTCGGAGACTTCCTTTTTTACTTTGTTTGCAAGCTGCCCCCCCTCGCGTCTTTGTTCAGAGGGCAGATGTCCTATTTGGCTGAGCATCTGGGTAATTTGGCCTTTTCGTCCGAGGTATTTTATACGGAACTCTTCCAGCATTGCTGTATCGGTGATATTTTTTAAAGCTGTAAGCGCATCTTTACCAATATTTTCCAATTGCTCAAGCATTTTATCGTGGCTGGTGACTCGATTATACTTTTTATTTAACTACCACTAATTGCTGCTTTTGCTGCTTCAACGATAGTGTCGAAGCCGGCTGGGTCGGCGATAGCAATTTCACTAAGCATCTTACGATTCAAAGTGATATTTGCTTTTTTTAAGCCGTTAATAAACTGGCTGTATCTTATTCCTCGCTGCCGGCACGCCGCACTTAAGCGTATAACCCACAAACCTCGGAAATCTCTTTTTCTGAGCTTACGGCCGACACGGGCATAGACGCCAGCTCGCGTCGCTGCTTCTTTGGCCAAACGATATAAGTGACCTGGGGCGCCGCGGCCTCCCCTTACTGATTTGAGGATTCGTTTCCTTGGCTTGCGTCGTGCCCAGCCTTTTTTAGTTCTTGGCATATCAGCTTTCCTTAAAAATTTTTCATTTTCTTTAGCCTGCTGGCGGCAGCTGATTTGAAGGGAACCAATTTTGCCCCCTTGTCTTCTGTCGAAGACAGAAAAGGGGGCAAAATTAGCAACCCAAGCCGAGAAGCAAGCATGTTTAATTGATTATTCGTTATCTTCTATTGATTACTTTTTATGTCCTTCCTTTGGCGAGTTGGATTCTGATTGCAGCGGCTGCTTTGCCGGCAATAGTTGCCGGACTTTTTATTCGCCTGCGCCGCTTGGCATTTTTGCCGCTCAGAAGATGACCGCCGCCGACGCGATGTCGGAGGATTTTACCGGTAGCAGTGACTTTGACTCTTTTGCTCAAACCCTTGTGGGTTTTCTGTTTTGGCATTTAATTGATTCCTTAAATATAAAAGTAGCAGTTTACAGCATTTGGCTTTGCTGGTCAATACCACAGTTTGGAAATTCCCGAAAAAAATAAAACTCAGCTTACAACTTTTTGGCAGATCCCCCCCCTTCTATGCCAATGCCCGTCATTGAGTTGATTATCGATTAGGGGCCCCATTTATGGCTTATCGCGAAATTGGAACCTTGACTTCAGGATCTTCTCCAACTCTCAATCAACAATAATCGGTTACTTGGGCACGACCACTAATGTCATACGCTTTCCAGACATTTTACCTGGCTGTTCGATCTTGGCCGAATCCTGTAACGATTCGATAATTTGCTCGAGCATCTTATATCCATAGTCTTTGTGCAGCATCTGACGTCCGCGGAATAATATTGTGAACTGCACCTTATGACCTTTCTGCAAAAATTCATGAGCACGATTGAGCTTAATATCCAAGTCGTGTTTGTCGGTTTCAGGCCGGAGTCTAATTTCCTTCAGCACCGTCGAATGGTGTTGGTGCTTTTTATGTGCTTCGCGGACCTTGCGCTTTTGCTGATACAGCCACTTGCCGTAATCCATTATCCTGCAAACCGGCGGGTCGCTCATGGGCGATACTTCCACAAGGTCTAAGTCGACCTCGCGGGCTTTCGTAATCGCATCGTATGTATTTACAATTCCGACTTGATTATTTGATTCGTCGATTAGCCGAATTACGTTGGCCCGAATCCTCCCGTTTATCCTTAATCCTTGTTTGCTAATTGTATACCACCTTACCTTTCTAAAAAGAAACAAAACAATTAATCACTTTATCAATCTTCAAGTGCCAACTCTACTTTTTTTTCGGCAATTTTGAGCTTTGCTATTGCAACAAATCTGTCGATTTCCACTGTTTTAGTTTCTTTATCTCCCCGGATTCTTACATTGACAGTGCCGGATTGTGCCTCTCTAGGCCCGACTACCAACATAAAGGGGAGCTTCCTGCTATGGGCTTTAGCAATTTTAGCGTCTATTTTCTCATCCGACAGGTCACAACCGGCTCGTAATTGCGCATTCGTTAGTTTCTCTTGAACGGTTTTCGCATAATCATTGCTTTTTTCGCTTATCGGTAAAACTCCCACCTGCTCCGGCGAAAGCCACAGAGGCAAATTCCCGCCATATTGTTCTATAAGAATGCCAATGAATCTCTCGAAAGACCCCAAAATCGCTCTATGAATCATAACGGGCGTTTTCTCGGTATTGTCCCTGTCGGTATAGAATAAATCAAATCGCTGCGGCATGGAAAAATCGAGTTGAATTGTACCGAGCTGCCACGACCTTTTCAGGCAATCTCTTATATGAAAATCTATCTTGGGTCCATAAAATGCGCCGTCGCCTTCGTTAAGTTTGTATTCGACTTTTTTGTGCTTTAGGGCGTTTTTCAGGGCGTCGGTGGAGATATCCCAAATTTCGTCAGAACCTATGTGTTTTACGGGTTTGGTAGACAGCTCAATATGAAAATCTTCGAACCCGAAGGCACGATATATCTCAAAGGCAAGTTCAATGACGCCTATTATTTCGGCCTCTATCTGCTCCGGGGTGCAGAAAATATGGGCATCGTCCTGCGTGAATTGTCTTACTCTGAAAAGTCCGTGCATAACACCGCTGGCCTCGTGCCTGTGCACCAAACCAAGCTCGGCAACGCGCATCGGAAATTCTCGATATGAATGCTGTCGGGTTTTATAAACCAAACAGCCGCCCGGGCAATTCATCGGTTTTATCGCATAGTTGGCATCATCGAAACGGGTGAAATACATATTTTCTTTGTAATTGTCCCAATGACCGCTTTTGTGCCAAAGCTGCTCATTTAAAATAATAGGTGTTTTGATTTCCTCGTAGCCGTATTTTTCGTGAACGCCTCGCCAAAATTCCACTATGGCGTTCCAGACAATCATTCCCCTGGGGTGAATGAATGCAAAGCCGGGGCCTGCTTCGTTGAAACTAAATAAATCTAATTGCTTACCCAAAACCCTGTGGTCGCGTTTTTTTGCTTCTCCTAATCTCTGCAGGTAGGCATCCAGCTCCTTTTTAGTCGGCCAGGCGGTGCCGTAGACTCGCTGAAGCATTTTTTGCGTGGGGTCACCGTGCCAATAGGCCCCTGCTACCGACATAATCTTAAAGGCGGCAACTTTGCCGGTGCTGGGCAAATGCGGCCCCCGGCATAAATCCTCAAAGCCGTCTCCATGCGAATAAAAACTGATAATAGCGATGTCTGTGCGGTTTATATTGTCGGTTTTATATCTATCAGATGCTAATTTCGCCAGGGCTTCGCTGCGCGACATTTCCTTTCGAATAAACGGCTTGTCGGCCTTGGTAATTTCATACATCTTTTTTTCTATTCGCTCAAAATCTGCAGGACAAATTGGCTCGTCAAGGTCGATGTCATAATAAAATCCGTCTTCGACGGTTGGGCCGTAAACCAACTTTGCCGCCGGCCAGATGCTGCATATTGCTTCAGCCATTATATGGGCGCAGCTATGCCGCAGTATTTCGAGACCTTCTGTTTCTGTGAGGGTGATAATTTGAACGGTGGCGTCAGCCGTGACTGGTGTGGACAAATCTGCTAATTGCCCGTTTATTTTCGCTGCTATAGCTGCTCTTGCTAATCCTGGTCCTATTTTCTCTGCTAATTGTTTTGCTGTTGTTCCATCAGCAATTTCTATTATGCTGCCGTCAGGCAGTGTTATTTGCGCCATATATCTTTCCGGTACTACCTATCCTTTGTATTGCTGGAGTTCTCATTTCGCTAAAAACGGCAAGCGGAGCCAACACCAGCGAAAATAAAGTCCTTTATTATGACTATAGCTGTTTAACCGAGATTGTCAAGCCGGCATCTCTGAGAACCTGCCAAAAGTCCCAATCAGCAAATACAGAAAGGGACACCAAACAGCAACTTGCTGCGTAAAAATAGCTTATAACTCCCCAATTAACATATAGTTATATAACTTGAACCTAATGGGGCGGTTTAGTCAACATTACTTGTCAGCAGATTTATCTGTTGTTATACGCTGCTTTTGCTTATATAATATAGTTTTGGCGAAACTTAAATTAAGTGGCAGCACCGTAAGATGTCCTGTGGAGAAGGCGGTATGGATACAAATTTAGTTCTGCTCAAAAAGAATGGCTCACATAAATTGTTCCCCCTGCCGAGCAACGTTACGGTAATTGGCCGGCGTCACAATTGTGATTTACGTATTCCCTTAATGTCCGTGTCGAGACGGCATTGCCAACTAAGCTGCGATAACGGGGCGCTGAAAATTCGAAACCTCAGCTCCGGCAACGACACTTACGTTAACGGCAAACGTGTAGATGAGGCGGCGATTCAGGCAGGCGATTCTATCAAGATAGGGCCTTTAACATTCGTAATCCAGATTGATGGTCAGCCGCAGACGATTGCCGAACCTGACTCGGCGGCGCAAAACTCGTCCCGCCAGGATGTAGCAACGGAGGATATCGTAGATGAGCAGTTGGATAATTCTGCAGAACTGGATGATCTCGATTCGTTAGAGGAAACCGGTTCAGCTTGACTTCACTGTATTGCTTTATGGGCTTGCTGATACGACAAAGATATGGTAGTTTGCGACACATTGTCGGCTGAGTTTTTCAGTATCTGGTGTCCGGGTAACTATATGGGAACATTGACTTTGATAAAATGTTTCTCCATTACTCAACAATTAGGTGCCAGTCTAAGCTCGATTGGTGCGGAGCCAAGTGCAACCTTGTCCTCTACGTCGCTGCCTTTTAATCCGATAAAACTTGTCTGTCTTGTGGGATGGGTGTATCTTTGTTTGTATCTTGTTCAACACATTCAGTTCAGCTCGTTAGTACCGAAGGACCGTAAATCAATAGCCAGTGTTGCCACGCTTTTTTTGGGGCCTGTACTTTTATTTGTGCTGCTAATAATGGACGTAGTAAAAAAATTATCCGAGGGTCACGGTAGTGTCTTTGAGATACTAAAAGAGCGGCTGCAAAGCATATCTGCAGGCATGAGGTCTTTACGTTTTGGTTCCAAAAATAAGACATCGATAAGGCTGCTTGATTCATCAGGCAGAAGCATTACGGATATATACGGCCACGGTAAGGGCAGGCAAGAAGACAGCCACACTCTTGAATTAACCGAGCAAATTATCGCCAACGCCCTTGAGGAACGAGCCAGTGACATTCTTATCGACCCGAAGGATGAGTTAATCTCCACAATCAGGATTCGAGTAGATGGCATGTTGAGAATGGTCAAACAGCTTGAGCCAACTGTATGCCAGGCGGTCGTAAATAGCATCAAGGCCGTTTCCAACATGGACATTGCTGAAAGACGGAGACCTCAGGATGGTGCGTTTTTAGCAAAAACAGGCGATGGTACTGTGTTCTTCCGGGTCGCAAGTGCAGGGGCCGTCAGCGGCGAAAAGTTATCCATCAGGGTACTTAACCAAGATGCCGGGATGTTTACGCTGGAAAGCATCGGATTGACGGAGAAGCAGCGAGCGGTTATCGAAAGCATGGTCGCCAAACCCACCGGTATGGTGCTTATGTGCGGCCCTACCGGCAGCGGCAAGACCACAACTTTGTATGCTATGCTTAACAGAATCGATTTGTTTACACGCAATGTTATTACAGTAGAAGACCCTATCGAATATGTACTGCCGAATGCCAGTCAGATTGAAGTTAATCCAAAGGCTGATATTACTTTTGCAAAGTCGTTGCGAAGTATTCTGAGGCAGGACCCCGATGTGATATGCGTGGGGGAGATACGGGATGAGGAAACCGCGGCGATTGCACTTCGGGCGTCACAAACCGGCCATCTTGTCCTGGGAACAATACACAGTGATAGCAATGCATCGGCACTGGTGCGGCTGCTGGATTTAAACGTAACACCCTTATTGCTGTCATCGGGATTAGATATTCTTATCTCTCAGCGATTGGTTCGCCGGCTCTGTAAGAGTTGCAAGGTACCCGCCAAATTAAGTCAAAACCAAATCCACGATCTCCACAAAAAGGGCGTAAACTACAAAAATATCTTCCAGGCCAAGGGATGTGACCAATGCCACGAAACCGGCTATCGTGGAAGGATAGCAATTTTCGACATCCTGGTTCTCAGCGACGAATTAAAAAACGATATTGCCAATAATAAATTGTCGGTAACTCAGTTGAAAAAAGATGGTGACAAAAAAGGAAAGTCCAATCTCCGAAAACAGGGATTGAAGTTTGCAGTATCAGGAATGACGAGTCTCGAAGAGCTAAAAAGAGTGATAGGGTAGAGTTTATGGTGTTTTGGATAGGCATATTAGTTGGCGGGATTTTCGCATGGTTCGCCATAAAACTGCGATTTTATCAGACATGGACTCTTGTTTTCAATATCATAATCTCAATCTACTTAGCTGTGTATCTTCGGCCGGTAATTATAAATATCCCTGCGGTCGGTGATACGCCGTACAGTAATGCCCTGGTTATGGCAACTGTTGCATTGGCGTCCTTTTTAATTTTACATGGCATATCATACACATTTCTTACGGGCCAATTTAATGTTTCATTCCCAAAAGTATTTGACGTAGTTGGTACCGGCCTTTTGGGCTTTTTAGCCGGCTTTCTTGTCTGGAGTTTTCTAAGTCTCTTATTCTACATAACACCAGTATCTCAAAATATCTTCGTAAAGGAAATTGGTTTCACAGACCAGTTTCAGCAAACCAGCGTACTGTATATTTCCCGCTTTTGCAATTTGGTGAATGCGGTAGTCTCCTCTCAAGACAATGAGTATTCTGCAGAACAGACTATCAGTAAATTGCTGAAAGACCCCGAATTGAAAGCACGGAAAAAAACGCCCGAAAAACCCAAACCAGTTGAGCCCGCCAAACCCAGTAATGCAAAAACCAGCATTACCGAGCAAGAACAGCTTGGTCCACCACCAGAGCCTAACGAAGACATTTAAATGGGGTTACCTTCAGCTTTTCGCCTGGTCGAGTATGAGGTCTTTTACTTTCTGACTTGGCAAATTTAGCGCACCATAAGCCGCTGCGGCGGCACTGCGCAATTTCGGGTCGATTTCCTTCGAGCTGACCAGCGAATAAATAGCATCTATCTTTTCATCGTCAAGCAAATTGGCATTGAGTTTTGCCGAGTTGGCCAGAGAATCAAAGGCGGATATTCGGACGTCCATAGTGTTGCTTTCCGCAAGAGCCATCACAGCTATCGCACGCTGAGCTTCGGGGCTGTTAAGACCGGCCAAAATCTGGCCGGCAAGGACCTGAATCTCAACCAGTTTACTCTTTGTTGCATCTATAAGGGTGCCTTGAGCCGCGGATAAATCAATAACGGTATTGTGTGTTTGAGTTAATTTGAGCATAGATTCAGCCGCCCTAAGAGCATAGCTGTTCGCATCCATCGTCTCTTGCGCCTCATCTTTTTGTTCGAGGGCCTCGGTTAAATTCTTGACGACAAGCTTACTTTCGGCGAAGTTTTCCTTGGGGCCGGCTGCTGCTATTGCTATCGCTGCACTGTATCTTACGGCTTTATCATCGAACGACAATGCCTGAACCAGCGGCTGGGTCGGACCAACCATGTAAAACAACGATTTTTCACCTGCAGTGGTGGCTAATGCCTCAACCGCACAAAGTGCGACATGAGCATTTTTATCCTTAATGGCCAGAGCAAGTGCCTGATGCAGATATTCGGGCCCTGCGGTGGTAGCGTAAGTCCTCGCATCGGCGTGACCGACGCCAAAGTAGCTGGGCATATCGAGGCCGGTAGACTCAGCTTTGCAAAATGCAGCCAGCCAGAGACCAATAGCTTGGCCGAACCCAGCGTCGGCTTTAAGCGCCAACTCACACGAACGCATCGTCATAAGTTCGTTAAAGTAGCTTCTGTCAACCTTCTCCCGCACCAAACTTCGTTCATTTGCGTCCCAAAACCAGATATTGGCGAAATTGACGTCTTCCACCGGAGCTAAAGATGAAGCGCGATTGTAATAGTCTTCGCCGAGCTGGTAGAACAACTGCGCAGCGGGAGCTTTCAATGCACCAGGGTCAATCTGCTTGATACTTTCGCTGGCAAGGTTGCTAAGTTCAGCCGAATTGTTTTTCTCGATAATGTATTTCAGATAGGGCAACGATTGGGGATATTTAATCTTTCCCAGTGCCCGCACTATTTCGGCCTTTAACCCAACATCTTCGGTTTGTAGAGCAGCCGTAAGAGGCCTTATCGCATCTCTTCCAATTTGTGGTAGTGCCCATACAATATTCGGAAATTCCTCTTTTCGGGATTTGTCCGCCATTGCATCGAGCATATAAACTACTGCGTATTCGCCGGCATTCTGGAGTCGTTTGACTGCTGCAAGCCGGCCTCGGGTTGTGTTGCTTAACCTTCTTATTTCCTCTCCGATAATCTTCGGGTCGGCCCGGCGGGCGAATCTGCCCTGCTCGATAACGTCCATAATTTTTTTGCTCAGCTCAACCAGCTCAGCATCAGACGCAGTGTCGATAACCCTTAACAAAATCGCATACCCCTGGGGATTTTCTTCACTTAGAGTAAGCAATTCCAGAGGGTCAGGCTTGCTTTCGAGGACGGCTTGTGCATATCCCTTGGCTAAATCGAATTGGCCAATCTTTGTGTAATGCAAAAAGTCGTTCCAGTTCTCCTTAAGGGTTGCCCCGAAAGAAACGCTGACTACAAAAAGTCCTGCTACTAAAATTACTCCGACGGTTTTTTTCTTAAACATTAAAATATCTCCTCAAAAGGCGTTTACCCTATCAAAAACGCGGGTTCCTATAAATAATCGTCCGTGTGGGAAATATCGTATAAATAAATGCTGTTTTTGTCAATAAAAATACGTTTTATGCCGCCAGAATAACTGAACTTCTCCTTTAGATAGCTTTTATTTTTCAATCGTTTTGCGTCTTTTGAGCCAGTTTTGCACCCACTGCTCGGCCTGCTCTTTCCCTTGCAGTTTCCCTTCTAATTGGGCGATATACATCTCCTCAGCCAACTGCCCCAGGTCAGATCCCTGCGCCGCACCTAATCGAATCAGGGCGTGCCCGTCGAGTATAGGTTTGGGCCGTAACTCAACATCGCCCAGCGCCTTTATTCTTTTCCGCAAATTTACAAGTGCTGCAATGCTTCTGCGTTCAGCTACTTGAATTGCTCTCTGCAGCTCGTAGAGGTCCTCAAAATACGGCTCACTCACAATCAGCTTCAGCTGGGCTAAAGACATCTTCTCATCGAGCAGTTTCCCCTTGTTGTCCAGCAGAAATTTTATGTGCTTGGTTTGACTTCTGCTGAGTTTCAAAACCTTGCATTTCTCAATCGCAAATTCCGTCGAACAGCCCGCAAAAAAAGCAGCCAGCGAAAGTGCAAAATCGCTCTTTTTTCGCAGTTGGGCCAGCACTTTGATTCCAAACTTTGTATCTTCGGCAGGAAGGTTTGGAAAAATTGCTTCTGCTAATCCGCTTTTGACAAGCAGTGACACCCCTGTGGAACGGTTCGGACTGACTAAGATAGATTCCAGTTCCATCGCTATACGTTCGCCGCTTATCTTGGAGATGTTTTTTGCGCTGCTGCAAATCGCTGAGAAGGTCCGCGGCTCAATCACAAAACCAAGTTGAGTTGAAAAACGCACCGCCCGTAACATTCGCAGGTAATCTTCACCAAACCGCTCGGCGGGCTTGCCGATGGTTCGTATCATCTCTTTTTTGAGGTCAGCCTGACCGTTGACGTAATCGATAACCTCTTTTTTCAAAGGGTCGTAAAACATTCCGTTGATTGTAAAGTCTCTTCGGCTGGCATCTTCCGCCGCGCCGGCAAATTTAACAGCAGCAGGGTGTCTGCCGTCGGCATAGCCGGTTTCAGTCCTGAACGTCGCCACTTCCACCTTCTTGTCTTCAATCAAAACAATCACTACCCCGAATTTTGCGCCGACTTTTAGCGTGCGTTTGAATATCTTTATTACATCGTCCGGATGAGCACTTGTAGCAACATCATAATCACTGGCAGCCCTGCCCAGCAGCATATCGCGCACACAACCGCCTGCCAGCAAGGCCTCAAAACCATTGCTGTGGAGTCGCCTGATTGTCTTTATGGCTACTTCTTTGTTTGTCATTTGCTGCTCCGCTGCAGTATTGTTACCGCCATAGTCCCCCACTGCCGGCGCTCTATGACCTTGAGCAGACAATACTGTTCCAGTAATTCTATCCGTTTCTCTGTCCTGACCACAACAATACCGTTCGCTGTTGATTGCTCGCTTAACAGCACCAACAATTTACCCAAGGGTGAACCATCTTTTGTGTCCTTCGAGGCTAAATACGGCGGGTCAACAAAGATAAGGTCGTGCTTTTGCTCATTGGCCGGCGCGCCAATTTTAAATGCATCGGCCCTTACAACCTTTGACTCGCCTTCAAATCCGGCTTTTTCAATATTCTTCTTCAAAGTTGCGATAATCTTCGGGTCTTTTTCAACAAAAGTAACAAACTCAGCCCCCCTGCTCAATGCCTCCAGACCCAAAGACCCGACACCGCAGAACAAATCGGCCGCGATTTTACCTTCCGGAAAGCCGTAATTCTAGAGAACATTAAAAAGTGACTCCTTGACCCTGTCGGTAATCGGCCTCGACACGTC